>Ga0315900_10003704_pt1 | contig 22118 bp, 19 predicted proteins | sample LakEriMetagenome_FD_203521 | JGI IMG/M metagenome (GOLD analysis project Ga0315900, IMG submission 203521) | Freshwater fungal communities from buoy surface, Lake Erie, Ohio, United States - Buoy 12 MA114 | ecosystem: Environmental > Aquatic > Freshwater > Lake > Lake biofilm | place: USA: Lake... | reverse complement strand
GCACGCCGGCCTTCTTCAGGGCATCCAGTTCGTCGGCGTAGAAGAAGTCCGTCGCCTGCCGATGGTGGCCGTAGAACAGCCAGTTCGGACCCGGGGCCCTGTCGGCCGCGCGGTCCTGCAGGAAGGCGCGGAACGGTGCGACGCCGGTGCCGGGACCGACCATGATCACTGGCTTCGCCGGGTCCTGGGGCAGGGCGAAGCCGTGGGCCCGCTGGACGTAGCAGCGGACCGGCAGGCCCGGCTCGGCACGCTCGCCGAGAAAGGTGGAGGCGACGCCGAGTCTCCGGCGCTTGCCGATGACATAGCGGACCGAATCGACGGTGAGCGAGACGCGGCCGGGGTTGGTCTTGATCGACGAGGAGATCGAGTAGAGCCGCGGCTGCAGGGGCTCCAGCGCCTCGACGAAGGCTTCGGGATGCGGACGGACGCCGGGGAACTTGGTCAGCACGGCCAGCACGTCGAGGTCCGCGGCATCCCCGTCCGGGTCCTCGCCGGTGGCGAGCGCCCGCGCCTTGGTACGATGTGCGCCGCCTGTAATGAAGGAGATCAACTCGAACAGGCTGTCGGGCGCCGGCGACAGGGAGACCTCTTCCGCCAGAACCTGCCGCAGGGCCCGCCCACGCACCTCGGTGACGTGAGAGGCCCCGAGCATGGCGATGATCTGGTCGACGAGGCCGAGTTCGTTGGTCGGGAACACGCCAAAGGCGTCCCCGACGACATAGTCGAGGCCGCTCTGCGACAGGTCGAGCTCGACGTGGAAGGTCTCCTTCTCCGATCCCGCGGCGTTGAGCCGACGTCGTGACAGGAAGGTCGCCGTCACCGGGGCCTCCCGCGAACGGCCGGGGGCCGGGCGCGACGGCTCGGCCGCAGCCGCCGGGGTGGGCGCGCTGACGGCCGGCGCAGCGGGCGTCGCATCGATCTCGGGGGCCAGTGCCTTCAGCATGCGCAGCGTGTCCTTGCCGCCGGGCACGCAGAGATTGAGCCGCCCCTCCGCCTTGCCGGCGAGGGCATTGGCATAGTCGGCGCAGTTGTAGCCGCACTGGCCGCAATCCTGCTGGGCCATGGCAGCCATCAGCCGCGGCGCGATGGGCCGTCCCTCCGCGAGTGCCATGCGATCGGCAATTGCCATCGAAGGGTCGTGCCAGGGCGCATCGTCATTGGAGGCAGCGGACGAGGGCGTGACCGGCTCCGAGGCAGGCAGCGGGATGGCCGCGCCGGCCGGAACCAGCGGCGCGAGGGCCGCCGCGAAGAAGCCGGACAGCCATTCGCGCTGCTCGCGGGAGAAAGGAGCCGTCTCGGGAATGAGGGCGAAGGCCGTTTGCGGGGGCAGGGCGCTCATTCCGCCGCCTCCTTCATCGTGGCGAGATGGGGGGCGACGAGGTGCTCCAGGCGTTCGGCGTCATGGCGGATCGTGAAGGCCTGGAACGTTTCGCCGGCGTCGATGCGGTGGGCGAGATAGGCCTTGAGCAGGGCCTCGACATGGCGCGGCGCGTCCGTCGCCGTCACGCCCTTCCACAGGTAACGTCCGATCCGGGCGTTCTCGGCGAAGCCGCCGCCGACGGCGATGTCGTAGCCCTCGACCGTCTCGCCGTCCTCGTTGACCGGAACGCGCGCGCCGATAAGGCCGATATCGCCAATGTAGTGCTGTGCGCAGGAGTGATGGCAGCCGGTGAGATGGATGTTCACCGGGATGTCGAGGGCCACGCGGGCCTCGACGTGGTCGGCGATCTCCAGCGCGTGCTTCTTCGTGTTGGAGGCGGCGAACTTGCAGCCGGCATTGCCGGTGCAGGCGACGAGCCCGGCGCGGATTGGCGTGACGGCCGTCGACAGGCCGAGCGCCGCTATGCGGGCCTCGGCAGCCGGGACGTCGGCATCACCAATTCCGGACAGTATCAGGTTCTGCCAGACGGTCAGCCGGATGTCGCCATCGCCCAGATCGGAGGCGATGTCCGCAAGCCCCCGGGCCTGATTGCCGGTCAGCTTTCCGACCGGGACGACCACACCGATCCAGTTGAGGCCCGTCTGCTTCTGGGGATGGACGCCGACATGGGCGTAGCGGTCCGTCGCCCGGCGTTGAGCGACAAGGGCCTCGTCGATGCGCGTCAGCTTGCGGCCGAGCTTGTCCTCGACGGCCGCCAGGAATCTCTCGAAGCCCCAGGCATCGAGCAGATATTTCAGTCTGGCGCGGTTCCGGTTGGTCCGGTCGCCATGGTCGATGAACACGCGGATGATCGCGTCGGCGACCGCAGTGGCCTCATGGGGCTGGCAGAAGGCGCCGGTCGGGCGGGCGAGGTCGTGGTGACCGGAGATGCCGCCGAGCACGATTCGCAGCCAGACGCCCGACCCGACGTCTGCGCCATCCAGCACGCGCACGGCTTGGAAGCCGATGTCGTTGGTCTCTTCCAGCGCCGGTGAGACCCCGGCACCATCGAAGGAGACGTTGAACTTGCGCGGAAGACCGTAGAGCACCCGTTCATTCAGGATATGGAAGTGCCAGTCGCGGCAAAGGGGGCGGGTATCGAGCATTTCCTGCGGGTCGATGCCGGCCAGCGGCGATCCGGTGACGTTGCGGATGTTGTCGGCCCCTGACCCTTTGGCCACCAGCCCGAGATCCGACAACTCCTCGAGCAGCGCCTTGGCGTTCTCCGGCCGGATCTCGCGCATCTGCAGGTTGGCGCGCGTCGTCACGTGCAGGTAGCCACCGCCGAACCGCTCGGCGAGTTCGCCGCAACCGGCGAACTGGTGAGCCTTGACGATGCCGTTGGGAATGCGCATGCGCAGCATGAAGCTGTCCTGCGCCGGAGAGACGTTGAACAGCCCGAAGTAGCGCCAGCGGAAATTGTCGGCGGGACCGGGCAGCTTGCCGGTCGCGGCGTCGCGCGTCAGGCGCGAATAGGCGTCGAAGGGATGCTCGTCACGCTTCCATTTTTCCTGGTCGACGAGCTTGCCGCCGGCCTTCGTCTGGACGTCCTGTGCCTTCAGGTGCGGCGCGTCCGGCCCCACCGCAATCGGCGCCTCCGGCGCGGCCGAGGCGCCGACAACCCGTGTCGCGGCAGCGCCGGCGACAAAGCCTTCCAGATAGCGCTTCTGCTCGGCGCTGAAGTCCTGTGACATCCGGTCCCCGTGCGATGCGAGGGGCCGGCGTCATTGGCGGCCTGGGTAAGAATGACTGGTGTCCAGCAAGCCCGGTGCCAAACGCGACACTGGCGTGATTATTCTGCAATGTCATCAACATGACCCGGCCGGTTGGATTCGTGTCGCGGCGACGGGTGCGGCGACGATGAGCGGCTAGGCTCTTCCTGCCAACAATTTGTGCAATGCAACCGTCAGGCGTCGGCCGTCGTAGCATGGGGCAGGGCGGCGAGCAGGGCGATCAGCGCGCGATCATGCAGCACGAGCATCGTCTCGCGGCTCGACAGCCATTGCCGCGCATCCTCGATGGAACTGGCATCGGTCAGCTTCGCCTCGGCGATCACCCGGTCGGTGTCGACCTTGCCGCGAATGCGGGGCGGCGGCACCTGGATGATCTGCTGATGAACCTCGCGGAAGCCCGGATCGGAATGCACGAGGTCCAGTGCCTTGTGATTTTCGAGGGCGAGGGCCTCGAACTCGGTGCCGAGACGATAGGCACGCTCCGCGATAGGCGGCGGAGAATGCTCTTCTGGAATCAACAGAAGCCGGAGGCGACGCATGCCCCATCCGATGGCCGCGGATGCCGACGCCCACGAGGTCGGGATCGCCAGCCAGAGCCCTATGATCGTGGGCGACATCCAGGCGAAAATGTAGGGCGAGATCGAGAAGGCCGCGACGGCCGCCAAGACGCCGAGCGCGGTGTGGCGCCAGTGCCGTTGGACGATGGCGCGGAACGGGATCGAGCCGTCGTCGCGCCGCTGCGTCTTCCAGCCAGTGTCGCGGCCGGAGATGATCGACGACACCGAACTTGCCTGAATCAGCATCATGACCGGCGCGATGAGAGCCGTGAGGATGATCTCGAGGATGGCCGAGATCGTCAGCATGATGGCACCACCGCAGCCACGCCGGGCCGGGCCGTCCACCAGGGTCGCGAACCACCCGAACATCTTCGGCGCCAGCAGGATGGCCATGGTGAAGATGAACAGATTGAGCGCGCGCTCGGAATCGAAGACTGGCCAGGCCGGGAACAGCGTGAACTGGTTGGTGAAGTACTCCGGTCGGATGAAGGCCGCCTGCAGGGCGAGAGCGAGGCCGACCAGAAGCTGGATCAGCCAGAGCGGGCTCGACACATAGCTCATGATGCCGGTGGCGAGGTGCTGGCGCGTCGCCCAGTGAAGACCCTTGGCGCCGATGACCCGGCTGTGCTGCAGGTTGCCTTGGCACCAGCGCCGGTCGCGGATGGCGAGGTCCATCAGCGACGGCGGGCTTTCCTCGTAGGACCCGTCGAGATGGGGCAGCATGTAGACCGCATAGCCTCTGCGACGGATCAGTCCGGCCTCGACGAAGTCGTGGCTCAGGATGTGCCCGCCGAACGGCGGCTTGCCGGGCAGGTCCGGCAGTCCGGCCGAGGTTGCGAACGCCTCCATGCGGATGATCGCATTGTGGCCCCAGTAATTGCCGTCGCGGCCGGACCAGACGGCGAGCCCTGCAGCCACGACGGGTCCATAGACGCGGGCAGCGAACTGCTGCAGGCGCGCGATCAGCGTATTGCGATTGATGAGGCGCGGCAGGGTCTGGATGATGCCGGCATCCGGATCACGCTCCATCGCGTCGGCCAGCGCCACGATCGTCTCGCCGGTCATCAGGCTGTCGGCATCGAGCACGATCATGTGCGCGTAGTGACCGCCCCAGTGGGTGACGAAATCGGCGATGTTGCCGGCCTTGCGCGCGGTGTTCTTCGGCCGGTGGCGATAGTGGATCGCCATGCCGGGAAGGCGTTCGCGCAACGCGAGGAAGGCGCGCTCCTCGGCAATCCAGATGTCGGGATCGGTGGTGTCGGACAGGAAGTAGAAGTCGAAGGAAGCGCCGTGCCCGGTTGCGGCCACGTCCTCGGCGATTGCCTGGACCGTGCCGAAGACGCGGGCAGGGCTCTCGTTGTAGATGGGCATGACAACCGCAGTGCGCTCCTTCAGCGCGGCCGGCAGTTCTGGCTTGCGGTTGAGTCCATGCCGCAGGAGATGGCCGAGACCGAGAAGGCCCGTCGTAAAGGCGAGTGCGATCCACGAGAAGTTGACGACGAAGAAGATCAGGAAGGCCCATTCCAGCAGCGTCACGCCGCCAGCCTCGACCACCTTGTACATCTGCCAGCTGCCGACGGAGGTGATCGCCAGCATCCCGCCAAAGGCGACGAGGCGTGCAAACCAGGGCGTGCGCCAGAGCTCGGGCGCCTTCAGTGGTCGTCGTTCGGTATCGCTCCACCGGCGCAGCGATTGTGCAGGCATGGCGAGCGGCGCGTGAGCCGGCATGGCCTGGCGTTCGCGCAGCATCTGCAGCGACTGGGGCCGTTCGGTCAGGGCGTCCATCGGTAGAGCCATGTCTCGCTTTGGGGCTGTCCTTCGCGCTCCAGCACGAGCCTCAGTTCCACCTGATTGGCGGCCTCGGGGTCAAGATCGAATGCGACGCGATAGAGTTTGAGGTCGGGTACGAGGCGGCCGTCGACATTGCTGAGGCGACCCCGCTGGTGCGTGAGATTGGCGCGGAGGCCCGCCACCTTTGTGGGATCCGTGAAGTCATCCGACGAGAAGTCGACGAGGAAGCGCCGCCGCCGGCCGCCGCCCTGGGCGCGGCCAGTGCGGGTGGCGGTGACCGTCGCGAGGGGCGGGCGCTCGGGCGGCGACCAGCACCAGTGCATGCGATAGGTGAAGAAGTGCTCGCCGCCACGCGCCAGCGGCACCCGCGGCCGCCAGTAGGCGAGGATGTTGCGGTTCATCTCGTCGTTGACCGGGATCTCCACGAGCTGGACCTGCCCCTGTCCCCATTCCCCGAGAGGTTCGATCCACACGCTGGGCCGCCTCTCGAACCGGGCATCGAGATCGTTGAAGGCCTCGAAGCGCCGGTCACGCTGCAGCAGGCCGAAGCCGCGCGGGTTCTGGTCGACGAAGGCGGAGACCTGAAGGGTTTCCGGATTGGTCACCGGCCGCCAGATCCATTCGCCGTTGCCGTTCCAGATCTGCAGGCCCTGGGTGTCGTGCACGCCGCCGCGGACATCGTCGACATTGGTCCTGTCGTTGGGCGCGAAGAGGTAGTTGGCGGTCATCGGCGCAATGCCGACATGCGGCAGGTCGACCCGCGGAAACAGGGTGACTTCCACGTCGCAGACGGTGGAATCGCCGGGCCTGACGGCGAAGCGGTAAAGACCGGTGACGCTGTCGGAATCGAGCAGAGCGTGGACGACAATGCTGGTTGCGCCGGGACCGGGGCGCTCGATCCAGAAGGCACGGAAGGAGGGAAACTCCTCGCCCTGGGCTTCCGCCACGTTCAGTGTCAGGCCGCGTGCCATCACACCGAAGACCTGGCCCCTGGCGAGCGCCCGGAACAGGCTCGCGCCCTGGAACACCAGTGCCTCGTCGACGGCGGTCTGGCCGTCGAGTGCGGCATAGGCGCGAAAGCCGGTGAAGGGCACGGCTGCATCTGCCGGCAGTGGTGCGTTGCTGCCGAAATCATACTGTTCGGCGGCAAAACGCTTGTCGCGGATGATGCCGCCATCGACGGTGCGGATCGAGACAGGGGTGGTGAAGACGTTGCCGGCGGGCAGGAGATCGAGGACGAAACCGCGATTCTCGCCGGCCCAGACCCGCTGCTCGGGCTTCATGCGGATCTGGCGATACTGGTCCAGGCTGAGTTGGGCCAGCGCCCGCGGAACGTCGGCACGCGGCGCCTGGTACGGGCTTCGGGCCACCTCACGGGCAAAGGCAAGCAAACCGTCGCGGGAAATCGCCTGGCCGTCGGCGACGGCCGCAGCGGCGGCCTGAAGCGGAGACGCCTGTGCGAAGGCGGCACGGCCCAGCGTCAGTGTCGCGGGCGCGGCCAGAAGAGATGCAAGAAGGTCGCGGCGAGACGGCATGACGAGCGAGTTCAGCGGACTTTGCGAGAGGATCGTGCTGGACGGGAGGATTGGATCAGACTGGCCCGGCTTATAGCCCAAATTAGGGCGCTGGGGAGGGGGGCGGACCGCCGGTCCGGGTGGAGAATCGCGCACCGAACCAGCCTTTCAGCGAGGAGACAATGTCGGGTGGGGCGGTCGCGGCGATCAGACCCACGAGGACGAGCGCCATGCCGACGAGATGATGTCCCTGCAGGGCTTCACCGAGGAACAACGCCGACATGCCGACGCCATAGACCGGCAGGAGGTAGAGGAAACAGGAGGTGACGGCCGGCCCGACGATTTTCACCCCGTACTGGTAGAGCGAGAAGGCGCCGACGGCTGAGAAGAGCGCAAGGGCGGCAATGCCGATCCAAAGCCGCAGCGTGACGGGCCAGCCTCCCACCATGGCGAGTTCCACGGCGGAGAAGGGAACGAGCGTCGCGACGCCCGCGATCGCGATGGCGGCGAAAAGCGGCAGTGTCGGAATGGTTGCCAGCCGGTCGTTCCGCAGGACCAGGGAGTAGCCCGCCCAGGCCAGCGCCGCCGCTGCGATGCCGAGGTCGCCGGGGTTGAGATCAAGCCGCATCAGGGCGGCAAGGTCGCCCTTCAGAACGATGACCGCGACGCCGGCAATGGCGAGCACCACGCCGGCAAGTCTTGCCCAGGGCAGGGGCTTGCCGAAGGCGAAGCGCTCGATGAGCAGCACGAGCACCGGAGAGGTCGTGTAGATGAGCGTTCCGTTGGTGGCTGTCGTCAGGCTGAGCGCCCAATAGACACCAGCGCCACAGATCCACATGCCGAGGAAACCGAGAATCGTGATCCGCTTCCATTGGGCGACGATACGCCCGGCATTCTGGCGAAGGCCGGGCAGCACGAATGGAACGAGGATCGCAACCGCCACCGACCAGCGCAGAAGAGCGAGCGTGAAGGGCGGGACGGCATCGCCCATGGCCCTGGCGATCACGAGATTCGACGAGAAGAATAGCGGCATGGCGAGCAGGAGCAGGTAGGCGCGCCTTGCTTCTGCCGATGTCGCCATAGTCGGTGCCCCCGGACATCATCCGTCCATCACCAGTCAGCACGGGGGCTCGTGGCGCACAAGCGCCCGGCCCTCATGGCAGGGCTCCGTGGTGTGCCGCGCCAGCATCCGGTCAGTCGCGCAGCGGGATGGATCGCATCCGCTGCACGCTACGGATTTGGAACGCAAGCCAGAGTCCCGGCAGGACCAGGAGGACGTAGAGCGGCGCCAGCAGCCGCAGCATGGCGTGTCGGCTGGCCTCCTTGTCCTCGTTTCCGGTCTCGTGGAAGCAGCCTAGCCGCCGGCTGCGGCTGTGGTTGAACACGATGGCAGGGGTCAGCCCTTCGCCGCAGGCAAGTCGCCTGGCGGCGTGATGGTCCAGAAGCCGTGGATGATATTGCGTGACGAAGGCGCCGACGGCACCTGTAACGACGGCGGCGATCAGCAGGACCATGCTGAAGACGATGAGCCTGTCAGTCCAGCGGGCCGGCGTGGGAGGCGTCCTGACAAGCATGTAGTCGCGGCCGTGGGGGCCGCTGTTCATCCGCAGGATGACACCCACCATGATCAGGCAGAAGGGCACGGTCAGGACCAGCCCCGAGAGCAGCGCCGCCTGTGTCCCTGCATCCCGATCGACCACTCCCGCAGCGTCGATGCAGTCGATCCAGTTGGCAAGACCACGCGGACGTCCGGGACCAGGCGGCCTGAAGTCGAGCCGGAGGGTTGCGCCGTCTCCACACAGAAGCGTTCCGACGGCGGGATTGGCCGTCATCAGATCCGGGTGGCTGCGCACGACCTGTGACACGGCAAAGAGCGCGAAGCCGTGGAAGATGACGGTGAGCACGAGGAGAAGCGCGATCCGCGGGAAGAGCCGCAAGGGTGGCCGATATCGGTCCGGCTGCTGCGGACAGCCCGCGGACACCGTATCGCGACAGGCGGATTCAATGCGCCGACGGTTCGGGATGAGGCTCATGCGCCGCCTTTGCCGGCCTCGTGTTTCGCCGGCATGTCGCGCAATGGCGGTGAGTCTTGCCTGCAGGCTGCCGCTCAGCCCGCAGCCTTGATCTCGCTCCTCAATTCGGCGCGCGACAGCTTGCCGACAGGGGTCTTCGGAAGGGCGTCGCGGAACTCGACGGCAACCGGCATCTCGTGCCGGCCAACCTTGTCCTTCAGAAACACCTGGAGTTCCTCGAGGGTGAAGGCGGCAGCGCCCTCCTTCAGTGTCACGAAGGCCTTGGCCGCCTCGCCGCGATAGCTGTCGGGAACCCCGAGAACGATCACCTCGGCCACCGCCGGATGCTCGTAGATCGCCTGCTCGATCATCTGCGGATAGACGTTGAATCCGCCGGAGATGATCATGTCCTTCTTCCGGTCGACGATGAAGAAGAACCCGTCCTCGTCCATGTAGCCGATATCGCCGGTGAGGAACCAGCCATCGGCATAGGACGCCTTCGTCTCCTCCGGCTTGTTCCAGTAGCCGCGGGTGACGTTGGGACCGCGGATGCGAATCTCGCCGATCTCGCCAGGCGGGAGGCTCCGGTGCGGATCATCGAGCGCGCAGATGTCCATCTCGAGCCCCGGCAGCGGCAGGCCGATGGTCCCGGGCTTCGGGACGCCGTAGTTCGGGACGTTCGTTCCCGACGGGGAGGTTTCCGTCATGCCCCAGCCGCCGGTCAGGCGGAAGCCGGCACGGTTCTCGAAACGCCGGGCGATCTCCACGGGCAGGGGTGCGCCCCCTGATGCCGCGTAGATCAGCGAGGAGAGATCGGCGGTCGCAAAGCGCGGGTGGTTGACCAGCGCGATCCACATGGTGGGAACGCCTGGAAAGATCGTGGCCCGCCGCTTCTCGAAATCGTCGAAGGTCTGGTCGGGGTCGAACCGCATGCGCAGCAACATGCAGGAGCCGCGCGTCAGCTGCCGCAACATGACGCTGGTCAGCGCATAGATGTGGAACAGCGGCAGGACGAGAATGACCTTGTCGTTGGCCGGATCGCCGGAGGGCAGGGCGGCCTGCCACGCGTCGTAGATCGACACGGCGGCCGTAATGTTCTTGTGGCTGAGCATGGCCCCCTTCGGCATGCCTGTCGTTCCGCCGGTATATTGCAGCAGTGCCACGTCCTCCGGCTGCACTTGCGGCCAGGCGTCGGGGGCTTCGGCCCCGGCCACGAAGTCGGAAAAGGTCACGATGCCCGGTTTGTCGGGAATGGGCAGGGTGGGGAGGCCCGACGGTCCGAAATCGGCATCCTCGGCGACGATGAGCCGATCGACCAGTCCCTGCTCGTGCAGTTTCAGGGCCATCCCGAACAGGGGCGCGATATTGGAAGTCACCAGCGTCCGTGCGCCGGCATCCTTGAGCTTGTAGGCGAGAACCCGCTCGGCATCGAGCGGCGAGAGGTGCACGAGGCGGATGCCCGCCTTCGCCGCCCCGAAGAAGCTGATCGGATGGGTCGGCATGTTGGGCAGGTAGAGACCGACCGTATCGCTGTCGCCGAGCCCGGCGCGGAGCAGCGCCGCGCCGAACTGCCGGACCCGCTCGCCGAGATCGCCATAGGTGATGATGCGGTCGCGAAACTCGAAGGCGGGGCGGGGCGCAAATGAATCGGTGGCTTCGTCGATCAGGCTGCCGAGGGTTGTGATCTTGATCGGTGTGTCCCAGCGCACGCCGGCCGGATAGGACTTTTCCCAAGCGAAGGGCCTGGCTGCCATGCCTCATTCCTCCCTGTCGGCGGCTTGCCCGGGTCTGCCCGGTGCCTGCTCTTGGTCGTTACGGGTCCTGCGCCAGCCCAAGGAGGCGGCGGCCTGCGCCGTCTAGCGCAGTGCCAGTCTTTGTCCGTCGAAAACCGCCGTTTTGCAATTGACCCCCGCGAGCGACAGCGTCGCGCAGAGCCGGGCGGCGGCATTGGCGTTCGACAGAGGGCCGACAACGAGCCGCAGTTCGACGCTGCCTGGCCGGCCACCCTCCTGAATCGAGATCACCGGCCTCAATCCCTCGAGCACGGGACCATGCTGGGCCCGCAACTGCTGCCAGCGGCTGCGCAGTGCGTCGATCGACTGGTCACCGGCCAGGTCGACGCCGAAGTCGGTCCGGATCGTGGTGGACTCCTGCGCCTCCGGAGGCGACACGGCCGAGGCGGCGGGGGACGGCACCGGGACAGGCGCGAAGGTCGGTGCAGAGGCTTCCGACGGCGCAGTCGGTGCCAACGCCGCCGCGGGGGCCGGGGCAGAAGGGGCGGGCGGCGCAACGGCTTGCCCTGCAGCAACCACGGGGGGCGAGGAGGCCGCAGCCGGCGGTGCGGTGGGGATGACCCGGACGGATTGCCGTGGCGCCGGGCCCGTGACGTCTGTCCTCGGAATGGATGCGGTCACGTCGCCGACGCTGCGTTCCATGCTGGCAACGCGCTCCGCCAGGGCCTCGCGCTCGGCGGCAAGCTGGCGCACCTGATCGGCGAGCCGCCGCGTCTCATAGAGCAGAAGGGGATCGGCCGACTGGCGCGGGGGTTCCGTGCGCTGGGCCTGCTGCACGGGGGACGAGGCAACCGGCGCAGTCAGCCTCGCGATCCGTTGCGTGCCGGTCTCGCTGCGCGCTGCGAGCAGGGCCGCGCCGACTGCAAGCAGCGCGACACCCGCCCACGTCATCAGGCGCGCGATGCTGCGCTGGGGCGCCTCGTCGGTGAGCCCGTCGAGCCGCACCGGCAGGTCCGGAGCATCCAGGTCGCGTTTCGCCTTCAGCATGACGCTGAATCCATCGCTGATTCGACCGGGTGGCGTCCATCGAAACGGGGGGGACTGGCACTCGGGCGAGGCCAATCCCGCAGAAAAGTCAATTCCCTAGCGTCAGACTGCCGCCCCTGGCGGCTTCGCTGCGAGATGGCGCGATGCGGTTCAGCCGCGGCCGCGATAGGGCGCGACGCCCTGGTCGGGAACCCAGACGCCGGAGGGCGGCTCCCCGGTCTGCCAGAACACGTCGATCGGAATGCCCCCGCGCGGATACCAGTAGCCTCCGATCCTCAGCCAGCGAGGCCCGAGCAGGTCGCGCAGCCGCTTGCCCACCGCCACCGTACAGTCCTCGTGGAAGGCGCCATGGTTGCGGAAGGATGAGAGGTAGAGCTTCAGTGACTTGGACTCCACCAGCCAGTCGCCCGGCACGTAGTCGATGACGAGATGTGCGAAGTCCGGCTGCCCCGTGACCGGACATAGCGAGGTGAACTCTGGCGCGACGAAGCGCGCGACATAGTTCGTGTCAGGATGCGGATTGGGCACCCGGTCAAGTTCGGCCGCGTCCGGGGAGTCCGGAATCCCCACCATCTTTCCCAGCTTCAGATCAGCCATTGTCCAGAATCCCGTCTGTCGCCGCCGCTGCTTGGCGGCCGGCCCTCTGTTTCGTCGATCGGCGCCCTGCGTGAACCCTGCGACAAAGCCCGGATACTCACGGCCGGCACCCTCATGGCGCGGGTGATAGCACCTCCCCCGCCATGAGGGGGAGTCTGTGGGTGTCGAAGCCTCGATCGACACCAGGCGCAGGAGGGATGCCGGCCATGGCCGACACGAACAGTTTCGGGATCGCGGATCCCGTGGATTTCCGGTTGCTGGCGGGGGCCTACAACGGTGATGTCCCGGTCATCGTCGAGGCCCTGGCGGCGGGCGCATGGGTCGATGTCCCGAGCACGCAGGGTTGGACGCCGCTCATGTGGCTGGCCATGCGGGGCCTCGTGGCCTTCGATCCCGTGACGTCGGCGCGATGGCTGGTCGCGGCCGGTGCCGAGGTCAATCGCTTCGTCCCGGCCAGCGCTGGCGGATCGGGCGGCGACACTCCGCTGACGCTGGCCTGCGAGGCCGGTGAGATGGATCTGGTCGGGTTCCTCCTCGCCAACTACGCCGACCCCGATCCGCCAGACGGTGCCTTTCCGCCGCTGCAGGCGTGCTTGCCTTCCGAAAAGGCGGTCCGCAGGCTGCTGGCGGCGGGTGCCGATCCCTACCGTCGCTTCCGTGGCCAGACGGCTCTCGAGCGCTACGTTGAGGGGTGGGGCGACCCCGATTACCGGGACGACGCGGCGTTCGAGATCATGGTTCGCCTGCTCGGCGGCTGATCCTGCCGGAGCGCCAGCCATGCCGATGCCGCCAGCCTTCCCGCCGTTCAGGCGCTTGAACCGCACGCTCCATGCTGTAGAAGGCCGCCATTCCTTCCGTCAGCGCGAAAGAGGCCGCCATGACCGCCATCGTCGACATCATCGCCCGCGAAATCCTCGATAGCCGCGGCAATCCGACGGTGGAAGTGGACGTGCTGCTTGACGACGGCTCGAAGGGGCGGGCGGCAGTGCCGTCGGGTGCCTCGACCGGTGCCCACGAGGCGGTGGAACTGCGCGACGGCGACAAGAAGCGCTATCTCGGCAAGGGCGTCGGCAAGGCTGTCGATGCTGTCAACGGCGAGATCTTCGACGCGCTCTCCGGTCTCGACGCCACAGATCAGGTCCAGATCGACAGTACGATGATCGCCCTCGATGGCACCGACAACAAGTCGCGCCTCGGCGCCAACGCCATCCTCGGCGTCTCACTGGCCACCGCCAAGGCGGCCGCCATCTCGCACGACCTGCCGCTCTACAAGTATGTCGGCGGTGCCTTCGCCCATGTCCTGCCTGTCCCGATGATGAACATCGTCAACGGCGGCGCCCATGCCGACAACCCGATCGACTTCCAGGAGTTCATGATCATGCCGGTGGGGGCGAAGACCTTCGCCGAGGCCGTGCGCATGGGCTCGGAGGTCTTCCACACGCTGAAGGCCGCCCTGAAGGCCGATGGACACAACACCAATGTCGGTGACGAGGGCGGCTTTGCCCCAAACCTGAAGTCGGCCCAGGCTGCCCTCGACTTCGTCATGACCGCCATCGACAAGGCCGGCTACAAGGCCGGCGAGGACATCGTCATCGCCCTCGACTGCGCGGCGACCGAGTTTTTCAAGGACGGCGCCTATGTCTACGAGGGCGAGCGCAAGACGCGCGACCCCAAGGCCCAGGCAAAGTATCTCGCCAAGCTTGTCGGCGACTATCCGATCCTGTCGATCGAGGACGGCATGGGCGAGGATGACCTCGAGGGCTGGAAGATGCTGACGGATCTCGTCGGCGGCAAGTGCCAGCTCGTGGGCGACGACCTCTTCGTCACCAACACCAGGCGCCTGTCGATGGGCATCGACAAGGGACTGGGCAATTCGATCCTCGTGAAGGTCAATCAGATCGGCACGCTGACCGAGACGCTGGCCGCCGTCTCCATGGCCCACAACGCCGCCTACACAGCGGTGATGTCGCATCGCTCCGGCGAGACCGAGGACTCGACCATCGCAGATCTGGCCGTGGCGACGAACTGCGGGCAGATCAAGACGGGCTCGCTGGCGCGCTCCGACCGCACCGCCAAGTACAATCAGCTGATCCGCATCGAGGAGCAGCTTGGTCCTCAGGCCCGCTATGCCGGCCGTGGTGCGCTGAAGGTGAGGGCCTGACCGCCTCCTGAAACCACTCTTCACACATTCAAACGGCGGGCCTGGTGCCCGCCGTCTGTCATTCCGGCCTTGCCCAACGTCAGGTGCGGCGTTCGCCGGGCACGTCGCCCGTCGTCCCTTTCCCGCCCGTGCCGGATTGGCCGGGATCGGCAGGGGGACGGCCCGGGGTCAGGGAACGGCCACCGCTCGGCGGGGCGCCAGGCGTCAGGGAACGCCCGGCATTCCCGCTGGCATCGGGCGCCTGCTCTCGCGGCGTGAACCGGTCGAAGGTGTTCAGCATGGTCTGAAAGGTCGCGATGCTCTCCGCGACATAGGCGACGCTCACGCCGCCATCGAGGTCGACGTCCCACTCGAGGACGAGATCGCCATCCCGGTCGAGATAGGCCTTGGCGAAACGCTTCTCGTAGTTCCAGGCGTTGACGAAGGCGAGCGTGAACCGCTCGTGCCGCTGGAACAGCGTCCGGTACTGGATCGACTGGCAGCCGTCGTCGTTGCAGGCATAGAAATAGATCGAGCTGCGCCGGCTTCCGATTTCCGTGCGGATGCGCGTGCGGTTGTTCTCGGTGATGACCTCGGCCGGGTTCCCGCGCTCGCGCAGCAGTGCGGCCATCTGTCCGGGAAAGATGCGCCCGATAGTTTCGCCCGGCATCTGCGAGCGGGGCGGTCGCTTCTGCGCCACGGCCTCCGAGGCGAAGGATGCCCCGGAAAGGAGTGCGACGGCGAAGGCGAGGGAGGCGAAGCCAGTCGGGCGTTTGGTCATGTGAGGCTCCTGCGCGACCATGCGCCTGCACGAGGCGCGTCCGGACCACGATGGTAGCCGGGCGTTTCCGCTCCTTGATGCGACCACCTCGATCATATTGCGACGGATCGCGGTAGGACGAAAGCGGTCCGATGCGCCGCGATCAGGCCCACACGCCCGGGATGCTGCAGCCGATCGACCGGCAAGGACATGGACGGCTTGCGCCCATGAGCCTTGTCGCGCCGTGGGGAATGACCAAGGGTCGTCGTCGATGTCTCCCAGGTCCCCCCGCACACTCGCCCTTCTCGCCATGGGCCTGGCCGTCTCCATCTATGGCGGTCAGTTCGTCTCGGTGCGCTGGGGTCTTCAGTCGGGACTGTCCGCCTATGACATGGCGGCCCTGCGCTTCATCTTTGCCGGCGCGGTCATGGCGCCCTTCTTCATCCGCGCAGGTATCCTCGACTGCGCCGGATTTGGCTGGGGCCGCGGGCTCGTCCTGGTTCTCACCGGCGGCGTTCCCTTGACCATCCTCTCCAACATCGGCCTGAACTATGCGCCGGCCGCCCATGCCTCGGCGATCCAGCCCGGCATGGTCGCGGTCACGGCGACGACGCTCGCCTATCTCGGCATGCGCGCGCGCGTGCCGCTCGGCGCCATGATCGGCTTCTCAATCGTGCTCTCGGGGCTGGCTGCCATTGCCATCGCCGGTTCGCGCGGCGGGGAGGGACCGATGACCGTGGTCGGCGACCTCCTCTTCGTGGTCTGCGGCGCCGGATGGGGCATCTTCACCTGGCTGTGCGGACGCTGGCAGGTGCCCTCCGTCGTTGGCGCTGCGATCGTTTCCACCTTGTCGGCCGCTGCCTTCCTGCCCGTCTATATCGCCTTCCTCGAGCCTGGCCTTGGCGCGGTATCCTGGCCGATCATCGCGTTTCATGGGATCAACCAGGGCATCCTGAACATTGCCCTCGGGCTGCTGCTGTGGACCTACGGCACCCGCACGCTCGGGGTGGCGACAGCCGCCCGCTTCCCGCCCATGATCCCGGTGCTCGGGACTCTCATCGGCATCCCCGCCCTCGGCGAGATTCCGGGCCCGCTTGCCGCCGCAGGCGTCGCCGCCATCGTCGTCGGCCTGCTGGTGGTGGCGGTGGCCGGAACCCGGCGCAGACGACCGGATTGAGGAAGCATTAACGCAACCGAAACCGAACGCCATGCATGCTCCGGACATGGTCGTGCGCACGAGACGTCAGCGGATTCTTCAGGCGATGGGGCTCTATGCCGCCGCCGCTGCGCTGATCGCCTATTTCGGCTTCCATGCCTATCATGGCGAGCACGGCATCCACGCCAAGCAGCAGTTTCTGGAGCAGATTGTCGAATTGAACGGGCAACTTGCCGCGCTCCGCCGCGAGAAGGCCGATGTCGCCCGGCGGGTGTCGCTCCTGCGCGCGGAGGCCATCGATCCGGACATGCTCGACGAGCGCGCCCGCGAGATCCTGAACTTCGTCGATCCACGCGATCTCGTGCTCATCCTGCGCCGGCGCTGATCAAAAAGGGCGTCATGAACCGAAGATCGGTTGACGTCCATATCTAAACCGCATTCAAGTTAAGTCTCTGAATGCGCTGCAATGCCAATGGTTTGTGCAGCGCACAACAGTGAGCATGGGACCCTTTCCAGCCGCCGGGCTTGGCGCTACATGTGGTCGGCATTCCATGCGAAGGGGACACCGATGGCTGCAACCCGGACCAAGAGCGCTCCGGCCGGCGTCAAAGCCGCCACCAAGACCTCGACAGGTCCTGCACAGACGCCGAGAGCCGCATCCGGTTCCAAGTCTTCGGGCAGGGTATCCCCGACCAGGTCCGCGAAAGCCGTGACGCTGACCCGCGATCAGGAGCTTGTCGCCTATCGCGAGATGCTGCTTATCCGCCGGTTCGAGGAGAAGGCCGGCCAGATGTACGGCATGGGCCTCATCGGCGGCTTCTGCCATCTCTACATCGGCCAGGAGGCCGTCGTCGTCGGCATGCAGATGGCCTCAAAGCCTGGCGACCAGCTGATCACCGGTTATCGCGATCACGGCCACATGCTCGCCGCCGGCATGAGCGCCAACGGCGTCATGGCCGAGCTGACCGGCCGGCGCGGCGGCTACTCGCGCGGCAAGGGCGGGTCCATGCACATGTTCTCCGCCGAGAAGCACTTCTACGGCGGCCACGGCATCGTCGGCGCGCAGGTCTCGCTCGGCACCGGCCTCGCCTTCGCCAACCGCTATCGCGGCAATGACAACGTTTCCCTGACCTATTTCGGTGACGGCGCTGCCAACCAGGGCCAGGTCTACGAGAGCTTCAACATGGCGGCGCTCTGGAAGCTGCCGGTCATCTACGTCATCGAGAACAACCGCTACGCGATGGGCACGGCGGTGACGCGCGCGTCGGCGCAGACGGATTTCTCCAAGCGCGGCCTGTCGTTCAACATTCCCGGCGAACAGGTCGATGGCATGGACATCCGCGAGACCTATGCGGCCGGCCTCCGCGCCATGGAATGGTGCCGCGCAGGCAAGGGTCCCTACATCCTCGAGATGCAGACCTACCGCTACCGCGGCCACTCCATGTCGGACCCGGCCAAGTACCGCTCCAAGGACGAGGTGCAGAAGATGCGCACCGAGCACGATCCGATCGAGCAGGTGCGCGAGCGGCTCCTCAAGGAGTGGAAGGTCTCCGAGGAGGAGCTGAAGAAAATCGACGCCGGCGTGCGCGACATCGTCGCCGAGAGCGCCGAGTTCGCCACCAATGATCCCGAGCCCGATCCGTCCGAGCTCTGGACCGACATCCTGAAGTGAGGCGCAGGGGATGACGGTCACCGGTCTCCTGACTGCCGTGATCGCCTTCGTGGCCGTCGGCGCGTGGACGGTCGCTGCCTGGTCGGCCTTCCGCGCATGGTCGATTTCCGAGCGGCACCCGCCTTACCGGGCGCTTGGCCTCAAGCGGTTCGTGAACTGGATGGGCGCCATCCGCTACATGCCCGCCGAGGCGATGCCCCACCTGAAACGCCTCTACCTCGCCTTCGCCGTGTTCTTCACGGCCCTGATCGCCGGGATCGCCACCGGCATCGTTTCCGCCCGTTCCTGACCTCCTGACCGGAAGCCATCCATGCCTGTCAACATCCTCATGCCGGCGCTTTCGCCCACGATGGAGAAGGGCAACCTTGCCAAGTGGACCAAGAAGGAAGGCGACAGGGTCAAGCCCGGCGACGTGATCGCCGAGATCGAGACCGACAAGGCCACCATGGAGGTGGAAGCGGTCGACGAGGGCATCCTCGCGAAAATCCTCGTCGCCGAGGGAACGCAGGACGTGGCGGTCAACGAGGTGATCGCGGTCCTGACGCAGGAGGGCGAGGACGCCTCGTCCCCCGCCGGCGCGTCTCCGGCCCCGGTCGCCAGGGCCCAGGAGCCGACCCCCGATGCTTCTGCGATGCGCGCCGATCAGTCCGCATCTCCGGCAGCTCCGGCCGTGCTGGCGACGCCGCCCTCCGCCGCGCCGGCTCCGGCCATCGCCGCCGATCCCGACGTTCCCGCCGGCACCGAGATGGTGACGATGACGGTGCGCGAGGCGCTGCGCGATGCCATGGCGGAGGAGATGCGCAAGGACGAGGCCGTCTTCGTCATGGGCGAGGAGGTCGCCGAGTACCAGGGCGCCTACAAGATCACGCAGGGGCTGCTCCAGGAGTTCGGCGCCCGCCGCGTCATCGATACGCCGATCACCGAGCACGGCTTCGCCGGCATCGGCGTCGGCGCGGCCTTCACGGGGCTCAAGCCCATCGTCGAGTTCATGACCTTCAACTTCGCCATGCAGGCGATCGACCAGATCATCAACTCCGCCGCCAAGACCCTCTACATGTCCGGCGGCCAGATGGGTTGCCCCATCGTGTTCCGCGGCCCGAACGGCGCCGCAGCGCGCGTCGCCGCCCAGCACAGCCAGGACTATTCGGCCTGGTACTCGCACATTCCCGGCCTCAAGGTCGTCGCACCCTACACCGCAGCCGATGCCAAGGGGCTGCTCAAGGCCGCCATCCGCGATCCGAACCCGGTCATCTTCCTCGAGAACGAGATCCTCTACGGGCAGAGCTTCGAGGTGCCGAAGCTGGACGATTTCGTGCTGCCCATCGGCAAGGCGCGCATCCACCGCCCGGGCAAGGACGTCACCATCGTCGCCTGGTCGATTGGCATGACCTACGCCACCAAGGCCGCGGCGGAGCTGGAGAAGCTCGGCATCGACGCCGAGGTGATCGACCTTCGCTCGCTCCGCCCGCTCGACACCGAGACCATCATCGCCTCGGTGATGAAGACTGGCCGCATCGTCACGGTGGAGGAGGGCTGGCAGCAGTCCGGCGTCGGCGCCGAGATCACGGCACGCGTCGTCGAGCGCGCCTTCGACTATCTCGACGCGCCGCCCGCCCGTGTCTCCGGCAAGGACGTCCCCATGCCCTACGCCGCCAATCTCGAGAAGCTCGCGCTGCCGTCGGTCGCCGAGGTGATCGAGGCGGTCAGGGCCGTGACGTACAAGTGAGGTCCCCGCAGCAATGACTCTCCCCTTCGACGCCCTGGCGATTCCCCCGGCCGCCCTCGAGAAGGGTGGCGTCGAGATCCTGCGCGCCGGCATCGTCGAGGGTGGACTGCACATCTCGGTGCGCCGCGCCTTCGACGACGCCCAGGCCTGGGGCATGGTCCTCGCCGACATCGCCCGCCACGTCGCCCGCATCCATGCCATGGAGACCGGCGCTTCCGAAGACCTGACCCTCGACCGCATCCGCAACATGCTGGATGCCGAACTCGACAGCCCGACCGAGCCGGGCTCCACCACCGCCATCAGCTAACGGCCCCGTCCGGAGCACCGACCATGCCCATCGACATCCTGATGCCCGCGCTGTCCCCCACCATGGAAAAGGGGAACCTTGCGAAGTGGCTGAAGAAGGAAGGCGACGCCATCAAGGCCGGCGACGTCATTGCCGAGATCGAGACCGACAAGGCGACCATGGAGGTCGAAGCGGTCGACGAGGGCATCCTTGCGAAGATCATCGTCCCCGAAGGCTCGCAGGACGTGCCGGTCAACCAGCTCATCGCGGTCATCGCCGCCGAGGGCGAGGACGTGAAGGCCGCTGCCGGCGGGGCAGGGGCCAAGCCCACCGCAGCGCCGGCCCCCGCAGCCGCCTCCGCGCCGAAGCCTGCCGCAGCACCCCAGCCGATGCCGGCCGCCAAGGCCGAGCCGGCGCCGCCAGTTCCCGCCAGCCTCGCGCAGGCCGCCTCCGGTATCCGGCTTTTCGCCTCGCCGCTGGCGAAGCGCATCGCCAGCCTCGAGGGCATCGACCTCTCCAAGGTGGCCGGCACCGGCCCGCATGGCCGCATCGTGGAGCGCGACGTCAAGGCGGCCGCCGCTGGCGGCACGGCAAAGGCCGCGCCGGCTCCCGCCGCCGCACCAGCGGCAGCCTCACCGAAGCCGGCTCCGGTCTCCGGCCCCTCGGACGATCAGGTTAAAAAGCTCTTCGCGCCGGGCTCCTTCGAGGAGATTCCCCACGACAACATGCGCAAGGTCATCGCCCGCCGCCTGACGGAAGCGAAGTCGACCATCCCGCACTTCTACCTGACCATCGACTGCGAGCTCGACGCCCTGCTGGCGCTGCGCGAGCAGATCAACAAGGCCGCGCCGGTCTCGGACGGCAAGCCGGCCTACAAGCTCTCGGTCAACGACCTCGTCATCAAGGCGCTGGCCCTGTCGCTGCGCGCCGTGCCCGACGCCAACGTCACCTGGACCGACGGCGCCATGCTGAAGCACAGGCATGCCGACATCGGCGTGGCCGTCTCCATCCCGGGCGGCCTCATCACCCCCGTGATCCGCGACGCCTGCCACAAGCCAGTCTCCGTCATCTCCAACGAGATGAAGGATCTCGCGGCCCGGGCCCGCAACCGCAAGCTGAAGCCGGAGGAGTATCAGGGCGGCTCGTCGGCGGTGTCCAACCTCGGCATGTTCGGCATCAAGGACTTTGCCGCCGTCATCAACCCGCCCCACGCGACGATCCTGGCGGTCGGCGCCGGCGAGAAGCGCGTGGTCGTGAAGAACGATGCGCCGGCTGTGGCGACCGTCATGAGCGTGACGCTCTCCACCGACCACCGTGCGGTGGACGGCGCGCTCGGCGCGGAGCTGATGTCGGCATTCAGGGGCTATATCGAGAACCCGATCGGCATGCTGGTGTGAGGGAGGCATGAGCGGCACCCGGTGGACGCTGGTGTCGATCGTGGTGGCGACCCTCGCCATGGCCTCCTCGTTCTTCCAGAGCTTCAACTACTCGCGCAACCTCGACGTCGTGCAGCGCAACGTCATCCGCGGCGAGTACCTGCGCACCTGCCGCGACATCATCGACGCCTATTTCCAGATCAAGATGCGGACCTACGCCATGCATGAGGCGACGACCGCCCATGGCCGCGGTCCGGAGGTGGTCGATCCGCTGATCCAGCGCGAGGTCGAGGCCAGCGTGTTCAGGTTCGGCGCGCTCGGCACCTTCCTCGCCAATTTCCGCGACGACGCCATCCGCGAGCGTTACACGCAGCTCTCCTGGAAGCTGCTGGCGATCGCCCGCGACACCTACAAGCAGCCCCGCGAGGCCTTCGACAGGGCCTTCGGCGAGGCCGATACCCTTTTTGGAGAAATGAACGAGGACTGCGCCCGCACGGCGCGCCTGTCGTTCCTGTGACCGAGAGCCCACGAAAGGCGTCACCCATGTCCAACTACGACATCATCGTCATCGGCGGCGGACCCGGCGGCTATGTCGCTG
>Ga0315900_10003703_pt1 | contig 22118 bp, 20 predicted proteins | sample LakEriMetagenome_FD_203521 | JGI IMG/M metagenome (GOLD analysis project Ga0315900, IMG submission 203521) | Freshwater fungal communities from buoy surface, Lake Erie, Ohio, United States - Buoy 12 MA114 | ecosystem: Environmental > Aquatic > Freshwater > Lake > Lake biofilm | place: USA: Lake... | reverse complement strand
CTGATGGCTAAGCGAGTTGCCTCAGCAGAGAACTCACTTACCTACGTTCGCTTCCTTAGCGATTTCCGTGCATCAGAAATCGGAAACGTCTGGACCGACATGGGGACCGGGAACTTCACGGAAGATAAAGTCTATGTCGTGCAGACTTCTCAGAAAATCGTGCAACGCTGCATCATGATGACTACGGATCCCGGTGACCTGGTGCTGGACCCGACCTGCGGTTCCGGGACAACTGCGTTCGTGTCTGAGCAGTGGGGCCGCCGCTGGATCACGATTGACACGTCTCGTGTCGCTCTTGCGTTAGCCCGCGCGCGCATCATGGGCGCGCGATACTTATTCTACTTGCTGGCTGATTCCCGCGAGGGACAACTGAAAGAAGCTGAGTTTGCGCAATCCGTCCCGAGTGGGCGGCCCGTGCACAGTAACGTGCGCCATGGCTTTGTGTATGAGCGTGTGCCTCACATCACGCTGAAGTCGATAAGTGCAAACGCCGAGATCGAAGTTATCTGGGAGCGATGGCAGGCGAAGCTTGAGCCGATTCGGGAGGAGCTATGTGTTGCGCTCCAGACGTCCTTAGCCGAGTGGGAGATTGATCGCGAGCCTGACCCAGAATGGCCAGAGAAGGCCAGAAAGCTCCATGCCGATTGGTGGCAGGCCCGCACGGCACGCCAGCAGGAAATCGACAGGTCAATAGCCGCCAAAGCAGAGTTCGAATATCTGTACGACAAGCCCTACGAAGACAAGAAGAAAGTCCGCGTCGCCGGCCCCTTCACCGTCGAATCGCTGAGCCCGCACCGCACGCTCGCGGTCGACGAGAACGACGACCTGATCGACCCGCTCAAGGTCGCCGATCGCGACGGCACCTATACCCCGTCCCGCACCTTCGACCAGATGATCCTCGAGAACCTGAGGACCGCCGGCGTGCAGCAGGCGCACAAGCAGGACCGGATCAGCTTCACCTCGTTCACCGGCTGGCCCGGCACGTACATCTGCGCCGAGGGACGCTACCTCGAAGGCGACGCCGAGCGCCGCGCCGGCATCTTCATCGGTCCCGAGTTCGGCACGGTCTCCCGACCGGATCTCGTCGAAGCCGCGAGGGAGGCCGGCGATGCCGGCTTCGACGTCGTGATCGCGTGCGCGTTCAACTACGAGGCGCACGCCACCGAGTTCGACAAGCTCGGCCGCATCCGCGTGCTGAAGGCGCGGATGAACGCGGACCTGCACATGGCCGCGGACCTGAAGGCGACGGGCAAGGGCAACCTGTTCGTGATCTTCGGCGAGCCGGACATCGACGTGCTGCACGAAGCGGACGGCCGCGTCCGTGTGAAGGTGAAGGGCGTGGACGTGTTCGACCCCTCGAGCGGCGAAGTGCGGTCGGACGGCCCCGACGGCATCGCCTGCTGGTTCGTCGACACCGACTACAACGGCGAGAGCTTCTTCGTCCGCCATGCCTACTTCCTGGGCCAGAACGATCCCTACGGCGCGCTGAAGACCACCCTGAAGGCGGAGATCGACGCGGAAGCGTGGGCCACGCTGAACCGCGACACGTCCCGGCCCTTCGAGAAGCCGAAGTCCGGGCGCATCGCGGTGAAGGTGATCAACCACCTGGGCGACGAGGTGATGAAGGTGTTTCGTGTCTGACGCGGCGGATTCGCGTGGGCTATGCCCGCCGCGCCGCCGCATTGCGCCGCTACACTGCGTAGATGCAACTCGGCGATGCGACACCCGCGAGACTCTTCGTCATGGCTGAGCCCCGCCCCCTCGCGCGCCCACCGATCCGCGAAGCGGTGATCGATTTCCAGGTGGAGATCCCGGAGGGCGCGACGGTCGACAGCCTCGAGGCCGCGTTCGCGTCGCCGCCTCGCGGCTATGCGCGCAAGGGGCTCGTCACCGAGGGCGTGTTCTCGCTGGCGCTCGGGCCCGATGGCCAGACGGCAAGCTCGTCGGCCGCGGCGCGTGCGATCGGCCTGCGGTTCGATTCAGGGGACGGGCGGTACGTTGCCCAGTTCCGGTTGAACGGGTTCTCGCTGAGCCGTCTGCCGCCGTACGAGAACTGGGAGATGCTGCAGGCTGAAGCCATGCCGCTCTGGGACCTGTACCTGAAGGCCATGAAGCCGACGCTGGTGCGCAGGGTGGCTACGCGCTACATCAACGATCTGCAGCTGCCGATGGAGAATGGCTCGTCGTTCCAGGACTACCTGCTGCGCTTCGCCGATCTCCCTCCGGAGATGCCCCAGACGGTCGCCGCGTTCTCCCAGCGCTTCCTTCTCGTGGATCGCGAATCCGGCGCCAGGGTGTCGATCGGACTGGCGCTCGACCCCCCGTTCGCCGGTCCGCGCGTGCCGGTCATCCTCGACGTGGACGCCTTCCAGCCGACGCAGCTGGAGCCTGCCGACCCGCGGCTCTGGCAGATGCTCGCCGGGCTCCGCCTGCTGAAGAATCGCTGCTTTTTCAGTACGCTCACGGACCGTGCCGTGGAGCTCTACCAGTGACGACCGCCGTCGCGATCGATCCTGCGTCCCTGACGATGCCGTCCTCCGGGTCCGTGTATCCGCGAACGGCGGCAGCCGGCGGCTCGCCCCAGTGGGTGCGGAGCGCGCTCGGAACGGCGAGCCTCGACTGGGCCCCGGCCGTGACGGGAGCGCTCGCCGGCATCCGTGCGGAATGCGGGCGCGCGAACTGGGACGGGGAAGGCGCGACGCCGGTCGCGGAAGCTACCCTCGACTTGACGCTGCGCTTCCTCGACCTTCTCTATGCGCTAGTGCCGCGCGCACTGCCGGCACCCGAGATCACGCCGGAGCCGGACGGCGACGTCGACGTCAGCTGGTACGTGGACTCGACACGCATGCTGAACGTCAGCGTGGGTCCCACCGGGCGCCTCGCATTCGCCGCGCAGCTCGGTCCGCTCGGCAGCCGTCACGGCACCGTTCGGCTCGACGTCGTGGTCCGGGAGCGACGCCTCGACGCGATCGAAGACATCGTCCGGCACCTGTCGTCGTTGTACCCGGGGATCACCGGCCGGCGTGCGTGACGAGCGGCTCAGCCGGTTCGCTTTGACGTCCCGCGACGTCGAGACGCGGGCCGCGCAGCATCACCTGAAGCCCGTTCGCCTGATGCCCCGTCGCCACGCCGCCACCGGACGGCTGGAGGTCTCCGTGTGTCGGTCCGGGCAGCTGTCGCCCGATGCGGTCTGGGCGATCTGTGCGAAACATCTCGATCCCCATGTGCCAAAGCCGGCGGTCGGACGCGGCGTCGGTCCCGGCGGTGCCGTCGCCGATGCCGGACTCGGTCTCGACTGCAACGGGGTGCCGTACGCCGAACACGCGGACGTCGTCGGCTGGCACGAGGTGCCTGGCGTGCCGGACGACCAGCTCAAGTCGTTCTGGAAGGCGACGGCCCAGCAGATCGCGCCTGCATTCTCGTACGTGCCTCGTCCGGACTGACCGGTCGTGGAGTTCCGCATCATCGTGCATCGCACCGCCGCGAGTCTGCTGCTGCGCTTCTTCGCCGTGGCCGGCACCCCGCCGGCGTCCGACTCCCGCACGATCCGGACCATCTGCTCCTCGGTGAACCTCGACTTCTTCATGGCTCCTCGCTTCCGCGGGGGCCAGCCTCTCAGGTTTCAGATGGACCGAAAATCGACCGGCAGGTCAGGTCGATTCAACGTCAACTTTCTGATGCGCGGCGCGCCTCACCGATCGGAAGATCGCGAACTCTCGGTATATCAGAACTGCTTGGCTGCGTTGAGCTGGGATGGCTTCAGCGCGCAGCAGACACGAGAGGAGCGTCGCCGGCGGGTTGCATGGTTCTCGCCGAAAGCGTTCTTCGCCAAGTTTCCGATCGCGCTACTGAACGATGACGGGTTCGAGACGGAGGCTGGGGCGCCTCTGAATGACTACACGGAAGATTTCGAGAAGGTATCGGCGCGCCTGAAGGCAGAGGTCCACTATTGCTGCGAGCAGTGTGGGTCTGACCTATCCCACCCCTCGCTTCGTCGCTATCTGCACGCACATCATGTGTCCGCACGTCGGTACGACAATCGGCGCGAGAATCTGAAGGTGCTTTGCGTGGAGTGCCACGCACGGCAGCCGGCGCACGGCCATATGGCAAAGTTCCCCGACATCGAGGGGTACCGTGCGGCGCGATCGGCGCTAGCAGGCTGTTGAAAAAGCCTGCGCATCGTGCACGGTTCGGTGAGTGCACCGAACGGAGCTGCCGCGATGGGCGGAGCGGATGTTCAGCAGGACGGGATGTTCAGCTACATCTCGCTGGAGTCGCGAGTGCCGGCGTCGCATCCCCTGCGCGGGATCAAGGTGCTGCTGGACGAGGCGCTGAAGTCGATGAGCCGCGACGTCGAGCGGGTCTACGCGAGGGAGGGCCGTCCGTCGATCCCGCCGGAGCGCCTGGTGCGTGCGTCTGCGTTGCAGGTGCTGTACTCGATCCGCTCCGAGCGGCTGCTGTGCGAGCAGCTGGACTACAACCTGCTGTTCCACTGGTTCGTGGGGTTTTCGGCGGACGAGCCGATCTGGGATCACTCGACGTTCACGAAGAACCGGGATCGGCTGATCGCGGCGGCGGTGAAGAGCATGCGGCGTCGCGACGGCAGTGACGATCCGCCGGGCCCGGGCCGCAACGCGACGGTGAACTGGCACGGCGAGAAGCGCAGCAACGAGACGCACGTATCGCCGCAGGACCCGCAAGCGAAGCTGTTTACGAAGGGCGATCGGCAGGCAGGGAAGCTGAGCCACATGGGTCACGCGCTGCTGGCCTATCGACATGGGCTGATCGTGGACGTCGAGGCGACGGAGGCGAACTGCTACGCCGAGCGTCAGGCGGCGCTGAAGATGATCGACCGGCAACCATCGCGGGCGTGACGCACGCTGGCCGGGGCCAAGGGCTACGATACGCAGGACTTCGTGACCGACTGTCGCGAGCGCGGGATCACGCAGCACGTGGCGTTGAACGAGCGCAACCGGCGCTCGGCGATCGACGCGCGCACGTACCGACATGCGGGCTACCGCGAGAGCCGGCGGATCCACAAACGGATCGAGGAGTGCTTCGGCTGGGCGAAGGACGGACGGCCGCTGCGGAAGATGAAGGTCTACGGCAAGGCGGGAGTCGAGTACGCCACGACGCTGACCTTGGACGTGTACACCCTGATGCGGATGACGCGGCTGCTGCCGCCAGGTGAGTTGATCGGAACGTAGCAAGCGAGCACCGATCGTTCGCCGCGATCGTGGGACGATGATGGATGCGGGGCGAAAACCCGCCCAGATCGCCCCGGAGACGCGACCCCGCAACCTGAAATCGGACGACGACGAGATCATGACCGCCGCATCGTGGCGTTCTTCAACAGCCTGCTAGGTCTCGCCGGCACCAACAAAAAGGCTCTGTCACCACTTCGCGTTGGTGATCCGACGTGTGTCGGCGGAACGTGAGGCTGCACGTCTACCCGATGTCGTTGGCCTCGTCACGGCGGGCCGCCTTCCGGGCACAGTGGCCGTCGGGCGTACCTGGCATGGCCGCGCTATGCGTCGTCCACTTGACCTTCGCGCTCCGGGCTTCGAGGTCGCCTCTATGCGTCCCGTTCCCGTAAAGCGGGACCTATTCTACCCATTATCGTGGATATTGGGTATAATAGGAGACACTATGCCACGAAACGTGTCACCGCTGCTTCCTGCGACCCAGCGCCGCCTCGCTGAGCTGGGCCACCGGCTCAGGCTCGCTCGCCTGCGCCGTGGCCTGTCGGCCGAGCACGTGGCCGAGAGGGCGGGCATGGCGAGAAAGACCTTGGCCGCCGTCGAACGCGGCGCACCCGGCGCGACGATGGGTGCGTACGCCGCGGTGCTGCAGGTGCTGCAGCTCGACGCAGGCCTCGACGGACTCGCTGCGGACGATGCGCTCGGCCGGATGCTCCAGGATACCGTCGGCCTCCCTGCCCGGGCGCGCCGGCGCGCACCGTCGAACCCGCCCGGTTCACCTCTCGAGCCGCCGCTGCCGGCAGCTTCGGGCGCCGGCGCCGACGAGGGCCCGGCCTCCGCGGATCCGGGCAGCCTCAGCACCGACGCTCTGCTCGACGTGCTGCGCAAGCCGCCGGGGACGTGACCTGTGGCGACCCCGGGGAAGTCGATCGCGGTCTACGCCGACTGGGACGGCCTGGATGCGCCGCTGAAGCTCGGGGTGCTTGAGGCCCACGCGGGCGGCGCGCGCGAGATCTTCCAGTTCGCGTTCGAGGACGCCGTGCTCGCGCATCCGCAGGTCCGCGAGTGGCCGCTCGATCCGCACCTCGGCCCCTACGCGGGGCGGCAATACCCCGCGGTCGGGATGCCGAACTTCGGCCTGTTCCTCGACTCGTCCCCCGATCGTTGGGGCCGTCTGCTGATGGACCGGCGGCTTGAGCGCCAGCAGCGCGCGGGCACGGTGGCGCGCACGGTCCGGTTGCTCGAGTCCGACTACCTGCTCGGCGTTCACGACGCGCACCGCCTCGGGGCCCTGCGCTTTCGGCCGAACGACGAGGGCCCGTTCGTCGACGCTGCGGCGCGTGAGGCGACGCCGCCGTTCGTGCGGCTGCGCGAACTCGAGGCCGCGAGCCGCGCGATCGAGGCGGACGGTGACGACGCACGGATCGACGACTGGCTGCGGCTCCTGATCGCGCCGGGGGCCTCGCTTGGCGGCGCGCGCCCGAAGGCGAGCGTCGTCGACCCCGCCGGGGCGCTCTGGATCGCGAAGTTCCCGAGCGTGCGCGACACGTACGACGTCGCGGCGTGGGAGATCGTCGTGGCAACGCTCGCGCAGGCCTGCGGCATCGACGTGCCGCCGGCGCGCATCGAGCGTTTCGGTGCGGGGTACCACACCTTCCTCGTGCGCCGCTTCGATCGCACGCCCGCCGGGCGCCGCATCCACTTCGCCTCCGCGCTGACGATGACCGGGCGCACTGACGGCGCCGACGCGGCGACTGGCGCGAGCTATCTCGAGATCGCCGAGGTGCTCATCCGGCACGGTGCCCGCACGGAAGCGGATCTTGTGCAGCTGTGGCGACGGATCGTGTTCAACATGTGCGTCTCCAACACGGATGATCACCTGCGCAACCACGGGTTCCTGTTCGAGCCACGCGCTGGCTGGCGGCTGGCCCCGGCGTTCGATGTGAACCCCACCCCCTACGGCGACCACCTGACGCTCAACGTGACCGAGCGCGACAACGTGAAAGACTTGGCGCTTGCACTCGACGTCGCGCCGCTCTTCCGGATTGAAGCGGCCGAGGCACGCTCGATCGTCGACTCCATCCGCCAGACGGTGCGCCGGTGGCCCGAGCTCGCGACGCGCGTCGGCCTGTCGCCGAGCGGTCAGCGCGCCATGGCGGGTGCGTTCGCACTCGCGTAAGCGAGCACGCCGGTCAAGCCCGGATATCTGCGGGCAATCCGCGAGGTAGAGACCCGGCATGATGCGTCCCGCGCGCCGGGAGCCGGACGAGCGGAAAGTTCTTCTCTCGATTACCACTCGCCAACACGAACTGGTGACGGAGCCAACAAAAAAGGGAATCAAGAGCGAGCGACAAGCTCGAACTGGTCGGTCGCCGCGCGGGGCTGCGGCCCAGGTAAAGACTCTGATTCGACGAGCACCTGGCACACCGAGCCGCACTGACGCTGGTACTCGCCTCCAGGTAGGGACTATCGACGGAGGCGTTACCCAGAAGGTCCCGATTCCAGCGGGAACTTGTCGCGCGAGGTAACGACTCTAATTCCGGCGCACATCTGCGCACCGGACGTGCGTTCCTGCGCGCGGTCGGGCTCCTCGCCGCTCCGGCGCCCTTGGGGGCTCCCCAGGCGCGTGCCGGCACGCGTCCCGCAGCCTGCGTGGCTGCCGCCTGCGTCTCGGCATGATGCGGACAGCGCAGCTGGTGGAGGCGGTCGGCGACGGCGCGGCAAGCGGCCCGGCGGAAGCGCCGCCCGTGCTGCGAGCCGGCGGCGCTCGCGGTCAGGCCGTCAGAGCGCCGAAAGGCGCTGACCGAGTCGCGCAGCCGATTCCAGCAGAGTCGAGAGGCGCCACGACGCGCCTCGGTATCCTTGCGAGTACCGGGCGATCTTCGCCACGACGTTCGCGAGACCCATCTCGTCCGCCGCGTACATCGGACCACCTCGAGTCGCGGGGAATCCGTAACCGTTGCGATAGACCACGTCGATGTCCGACGCGCGCTGCGCGATGCGCTCGTCCAGCAGCCGCGCGCCTTCGTTGACCAGCGCCAGCACGCATCGCGAGACGATCTCGTCGTCCGAGATGGTTCGTCGCTCCACGCCGATGCGCCGGGAGTGCTCCACCACGAGCGCGTCGACCTCGGGATCGACGGCCCGACCGCGCGTCCCGCCGTCGTAGCGATAGAACCCGGCCCCGGTCTTCTGCCCGAAGCGACCGAGCTCGCACAGGAGATCCGGCAGCCGGGAGTAGGGCTGGTCCGGCTGCTCGCGCGCGCGGCGCTGGCGGATCGCCCACGCGATGTCGCCGCCGGCGAGATCGAGCACCGCGAACGGCCCCATGGCCATGCCCCAGCTTTCCAGGGCGTGGTCCACCTGCGCGGGCAGGGCGCCCTCGTCCAGCAGGAAGAATGCCTGTCGGCAGTACTCCTCGAACATGCGGTTGCCGATGAAGCCGTCGCAGACCCTCGCGAGCACACCCACCTTGCCGATCGCTCGCGCGAAGGCCATGGCGGTCGCCACCGCCGCGTCCGAGCTCCGCTCCGTCCGCACCACCTCCAGCAGCCGCATCACGTGCGCCGGGCTGAAGAAATGCAGGCCCACCACGTCCCCCGGACGGCTCGTCGCCGCGCCGATCGCGCCGACGTCGAGCGTCGACGTGTTGGACGCGAGGATCGCGCCGGGCTTCGCGTGCCGGTCGACCTCCGCGAACACGCTGCGCTTCAGGTCCAGCGCTTCCGGTACGGCCTCGACGACGAGGTCGGCCGTGCACACCGCCTCGAGCGACCCCGACGCGCGAATGGCCGCGCGCCGTGCCTCGGCCTCCCCGCTGGACAGCTTTCCCTTCTGCACGGCAGTCCGGTAGGTCTGCTCGATCCGCTGGAGGCCGCGGTCGAGTGCCTCGGGTGCAGAGTCGATCAGCACCGCGGCGAGGCCGGCATTCGCGACGCACATCGCGATTCCGGCTCCCATGGTCCCGGCGCCGACGACGGCGACCTCGCTGACCCGACGTACCGCCACGTCGCGAGGCAGAGCATCGACACGCCCGGCTGCCCGATCGCCGAAGAACGCGTACTGGAGCGCACGCGCCTCGGCAGTGCCGAGCAACTCCTCGAACAGCCTGCGCTCGCAGGCGAGCCCATCCTCAAGCGGCCGCTCGAAGGACGCCCGCACGGCCTCGATGATCGCGGCCTGCGCCCTCGACGGTCGGCGGAGCCGCGCCGCGGCGTCGCCGAGCGCCGCTGCGCCGAGCTCTCGCGTCCGCGCCGTCGCGACGGCGCCGTCGTCCGCTCTCGATCCGGAGTGAGCCGCGAGTCGCCTGGCGAGCGCGGTCGCGTGCTCGAGGACGCTGCCGGCGACCGCGGTCGCGAGCCCGAGGGCGTCCGCCCGGACGGAATCGATCGCGTCGCCGGACAGGATCATCGACACCGCCGCCTCGACTCCGATCAGACGCGGCAGACGCTGGGTGCCGCCCGCCCCGGGCAGCAGGCCCAGCTTGATCTCCGGCAACGCGAGCCTGGCGGTGCGACCGGCGATGCGGCCGTGGCACGCGAGCGCCAGTTCGAGGCCACCACCCAGGCAAGCGCCTTCGATCGCCGCGACGACGGGCTTCGGCGAGCTCGCGAGCGCGGTGCACACGGCACCGAGCCAGGGTTCCGCGAACGCGGCGCCGGACGCGCCGCCCGCGAACTCGCTGATGTCCGCGCCCGCGGAGAACACGCGGTCGCCGCCGGTCAGGACGATGCCGCGCACGCTGGCGTCCTGCTGCGCGGCGTGAAGGGCACCGAGCAGCTCGGAGCGCAGCGCGCGATCCAGGCCGTTGACGGGTGGGCGAGCCATGCGAAGCACGGCGACGTCGGCGCTCGTCGAGCGATCGATCGGTGGCATCGGGTCGGTCCTGGCGGTCGGCCGCGCGGGGCCGTTGACCATTATAGGCCGACGGCCTAGACTGACAAGCATGATTCTGGGAAACCGGGTGGCGATCGTCACGGGAGCCGCGCGCGGAATCGGCCTCGCCGTCGCGAGCGCGATGGGCGAGGCCGGTGCGCGCGTCGTCCTGGCCGACGTGACGACCGACGGCCTCGACGCTGCCTGCAGCCAGCTGCGCGCGCGCGGCATCGAGGCGCTTGGCGTGACCGCGAACGTCGCGGACCCCGACGACAACGTGCGGCTGGTCGCGCAGGCCGTGGAGCGCTACGGTCGCGTCGACGTCTTCCACGCCAACGCGGCGATCGTCTCGTTCGCGGACCTCCTGGAGACGTCCGCACGGCAGATCGGCGACGCGCTCGCGGTCAATCTCGAGGGCGCGATCCACGGCTGCCGCGCGGTGCTGCCCGTGATGCAGCGGCAGCGAGGCGGAGTGATCCTGCTGACGGCTTCGGTCGCGGCGTTCGTCGGCGAGCCGACCGTTCCCGTCTACAGCGCCACGAAGGGCGGCCTGACCGCGCTCTGCCGCTCGCTCGCGACCCGGCACGGACCGGAGGGCATCCGCTGCGTCACGATCTGCCCGGGGGACGTGACCACGCGCATGCTCGAGGACTACCTCGCCCGCGATCCCGACCCGGTGGCCGCACGCAGCGCGATGGAAGCGCGCTACCCGCTGGGGCGCCTCATCGAGCCCGAGGACATCGGGCGTCTGGCGGTGTTCCTGGCGTCCGACCACGCCCGCTGCATCACGGGCACCGACGTCATCATCGACGCCGGGCTCACCGCGCGGTGCTACTGAGCCCCGCTGCGCGACCGGCCACCGCGAGCAAGCCTAGGCGAGTCGCACGAGCGTCTTGCCGATCCGCCCTCCGGTGAACAGGGCGCAGAGCGCGGCAGGGGCCTGCTCCAGTCCCTCGTAGATCGTCTCCTGCAGCGTCATCCGGCCCTCGGCGCGCCACGCCAGCATGTCGCGGACGAACTCGTCGTACCGGTCCAGGAAATCCATGATCCGGTAGCTGCGAATCGTCAGGAAGCGATCAAGCACGTACTCGAAGTTCTCGATGCGCATCGAGCCGCGGTCGCTGTACGTGCCGACGAACCCGGCGATCAGCACCTGCCCGAGCTCCTTCATCCGCGGCAGGCACGCGGACAGGTGCTCCGGCGTCGCGTTCTCGAGCACGACGTCGATCCCGCCCGGGCATGCGGCCCGAAGCTCGTCGCGCAGTACGACCTCGCGATAGTCGAACGCGTGATCGATCCCGACCACGCTGCGCAGCCATCGCACCTTGTCGGGCGAGCCGGCGGACCCGACGACTCTGGCGCCGCGGAGCTTCGCGATCTGGCAGGCGATGGAGCCGACCGTGCCGGCCGCGCTCGATACCACGACGGTGTCGCCCGCGGAGACGCGCGCCAGGCAAGCCATGCCTCCGTACGCGGTGAGCGCAGCAATGCCCAGCAGCCCGACGTAGTCCCTGGGCTCCGCTCCGGCGGACGCGCGCACCGCCAGCGAGTGGGAAGGCGACAGGTAGGGCACGAACGGTTGGCCGTCGGAGACGAAGTGCTCCTGCCAGCCGGACATGCTCTCGACCACGTCTCCCGCTCGAAACGCGGGGTGGCGCGACTCCAGCACCCGGCCGACGCTCGGGCCGTCGAGTGCGGCGCCGAGCGGCCAAGGCTCCAGGTCCGTCGCTTCCGCTTCCATGCTGCGTCGCATGTACGGATCGATCGACATCCACAGGTTCTGCACGAGCACCTGGCCGGCCTGGAGCGGCGGCAACTCGACTTCGACGACCTCGAAATCCCCGGGCCGGGCCAGGCCGCGCGGGCGCTGCTTCAGGTGTACTCGCCGGGTGCGCATGCATACTCCTCGCGAGCGGCAAGACGTCCCGCGCGCGTCGATCGTTGACCCAATGTAGGCCAATGGCCTACTGTTGGTCCAGTGCCGCCGGTCGGCGGCGCGCCCGGCAGCGACCCTGCGCGCCGCATCGCCCCTGCGCGCGGCATCGCCCGCGGGTGCCGCGCATCCCGCCCATTCGACGAGGTGGACGACACGTGCAGAACTGGTGGTGGACGGTCGGGATCGCAATTCTCTCCTCGGCGGCCACGTGGCTGTGGGCACGGCGCCCGCTCGGTGCACCCGGCCGCGCCGCCGCTCGCCTGCCGATCTCACGGTTCCCCGAGGGCGCCCGGACAACTTCCGGTGGGAGCCGCTCGCGCAGTTCGGCGGCCACGAGGCCGTCATCTACCGCTCCCCGGACGGGTGTCGCGTCGCAGCCGCGTTCCGGGAGTCGGGCACCGCGAGCTTCACGTATCCCTTCGACGAGTTCCTCGTGGTCACCTCGGGCAGCGTCGAGATGCACGTGCACGGCGGGGAGACGTTCACGCTGCGCACCGGCGACGTGGCCTACCTCCGCGAGGGCATGACCGTCGACCTGAAGTTCAGCCCGGACTTCTCCGATCTCACGTGCCTCGTCGGCGATCGTCCCGTGAAATGGCGATAGCGGAATCGCCCGGCCGGACGCGGCTCGCGCGATCGCGCCGGCGGCCGCCCCGCGAACGGGTGCGACCCGCGCCGACCGCGTGACGCCGCGGCGGATATCGGGGATCATGGCGCCGCAGCGGCGAAGGCCGCAGGCAGTCCAGAGGACTCGATGGGACGGAAGGGAGACGCGCGGCGCCAGCAGATCCTGGAGGCCGCGAAGAAGATCCTGATGGAGAGCGGTCCGGAGGCGTTCGTACTCCGCGACATCGCCGAGAAGATCGGCATCACGCACGGCAATCTCCAGTACTACTTCCGCACGCGCCACGACCTGCTCGTGGCGATCTTCGACCAGGAAGTCGAGAAGTACACGAACAGCATGCAGGAATCGATAGCCGCCACCTCGACCAGGCGCGGGCGCCTCGCCGCGATCATCGACTCGGGACTGGCGGTGCTGCGCACGCCCGAGACCGCACTGTGGCGGATGATCATCTCGATGGCCGACCACAACGAGGAAGTGTCGGCGATCCTCAAGAAGGAGAACGACCTCTACGAGGCCGTCCTCGCCAAGGAGCTGAAGCAGATCGCGCCGAAGCTGTCGCCCCAGCGGCGGCGGCACGTCGCCAAGATCGTCCGCGCGATGCTCGACGGCCTCGCCGTCCAGTTCATCCACGAAGACCCCGAGAGCGCCGACATGAAGGCACTCCAGACCGAGATGAAGGCCGTGATCTTCGCGCTCGTGGACGCCGACTGACCCGCACCGGTCGGCCGACGACCGCGACCCAGGGCGACACGGTCGGCCCGGCGCCGGCCGGCGCCTCGCGGCCCAGGCGACCTTCCTGCCTCCCCCGCCGGCCTCTCTGCGAGGTCAGTCCGGGCGCGATCCTCCCGAACCCCGGCCAGATTGGGCCAGCGGACCAAAACGCCGAGACCATCCGATGCGGCCGTGCGCCGCGATCGAGATCTACCGCCCGTCGCCTTCTTGCCAAATATAGTCCCGCGGCCTAATCTCACTCGAGGACTCCGGGGCGCCAGCCGCGGAGCGATCTACGGCGTCGGATCGCGGGGGCTGAGATGGGTACCAGACGGGTAGGTGGCGCACCGGTCGCGAGCTGTCTGTGGGTGGCGGCGGCATCGCTGGTTCCCCACGCGACGGCGTGGGCGGCCGAGGAACTCGGCGAGATCGTCGTCTCGGCCCAGAAGCGCGAGCAGAAGCTGCAGGACGTGGCGATGTCGATCGCCGCTCTCGGCGGCGAGCGCCTGCAAGAACTCGGCATCACCAGCGGCATCGACATCGTCGCCCAGGTTCCCGGCGTGCAGGTTTCCGGCGCGGGCGGCGGCACCGTGAACGCGTTCAACATCCGCGGCGTCACGCAGAACGCGTTCGCGGCCAACCTCGAGTCGCCCATCGCCGTCTATCTGGACGAGAGCTACCTCGCGCTGAACTCCGGCATAGACCTGAGCCTGTTCGACGTGGAGCGCGTCGAGGTGCTGCGCGGTCCGCAGGGCACGCTCTTCGGCCGCAACGCGACGGGCGGCGTCGTGCGCTACGTCACCGCCCGACCCTCGCAGTCGGCGGAGGGCAAGGTCGGCGTGGAACTGGGCGAGGACGGCCGGGTCCGGCTCGAAGGCGCGGCCGGCGGGCCGCTGTCGGATTCCGTCGCATTCCGGTTCTCCGGTGCGCTGAACCGGGACGACGGCCTGATCGAGAACGACCGCGGCCGCAACGCGATGAAGTCCGACGACTGGGCGATCCGGGCGCAGGCGCTGTTCCAGGGCGAGTCGCTGGATGGCTGGCTCAAGCTCCAGTACGTCGAGGAGGACAGCAATCGCGGCGGCTACGCACACGTGCTTGCCCAGGACGGCGAGTACGTCACGAGTCCGACCGCGACCGACTTCTGGGGCTATCGCGACGCGGACGGCGATCCCTTCACCGCTTCGCTCGACTTCCCAGGCTGGAACCGCAACGAGTTCGCGGACGTGACCGCGACGCTCGACTGGTCGCTGGGCAGGGTGACGCTGACGTCGGTGAGCAACTACCAGAACCTGAAGAACGACTACGCCGAGGACGCGGACGTGACGCCGTTCAGCGTCTACCACTACGTCCGCACCGCCGACGTCGACCAGTTCTCGCAGGAACTACGCGCGTCGTGGCAGACGGAGCGGCTGACGGGCCTCGTCGGCGTGTACTTCCTGCGCATCGACGGCGTCTACGGCACGGAGCAGTTCGGCGAAGTCTACTTCGGAACCGGTCGCGAGATCGCGAGCGCGGACCAGGTGACCACCTCCTACGCGGTGTTCGGCCAGGCGGAGATCGCGTTCTCCGACCGTGCCAGCGTCGAGCTCGGTGCACGCTACAGCAGCGACAGCAAGGACTTCGCATACCGCTCCACCAACCTGTTCGAATTCGTCGCGCCCGGCCCGGTGAGCTTCGAGAGGGACTTCTCCGACGACGGGGTGTCGGCGCGCGTGCAGTTCAACTACCGCCCGGTCGACGGCCGGCTCTGGTACGTGGGCGTGAATCGCGGCATCAAGTCCGGCGGCCTGAATTTCCCGCTGTTCCCCCAGGAGCCGGAACTGCTGCGGTTCGACGGCGAGGTGCTGACCGCGTACGAGGGTGGCGTGAAGACCTCGCTCGGCGCCGCCGCGACCCTCAACGTGTCGGTCTTCCGCTACGACTACGACGACTACCAGGCGTTCTCCTTCGACGGGCTCGCCACCCGTGTAGTGAACGTCAACGCCGAGATGACCGGCGGCGAGATCGAGTTCCAGGCCTCGCCCGTCGCCGGGCTGGACGTGAGTCTCGGCATGTCGTACCTGTCGAACGAAGTGCGGGACGTCCCGCTCGCGGTGTCCGACGGCACCGAGCGCGCGCCGTTCGCGCCGAAGTGGACCGTGAACGGTCTCGTGCGCTACGGCTGGAGCGCGTTCGGCGGCGAACTCTCCGCCCAGCTCGACGGCAGCTGGCGCGACAAGCAGAACTTCAACCTCGTGCCGACGCCGGTCCTCGAAGAGCCGGCCTACGCAGTACTGAACGCGCGCATCGGGTTCTCCTCCGCCGACGATCGCTGGAGCGCCGCGCTGTTCGTCCGCAACCTCGCCGACGAGGAGTATCGCTTCTACTCCTTCGACACCAGCCTCGACTTCGGCGCGCTGGAGGACATCCCGGGCGTGGGGCGCTGGTTCGGTGCCAGCTTCGGCTATCGCTGGTAGGCGCGTGGGCGGGCGCAGCGGGGCGTTCGTGGGCGGCGCGGTGCGCGGCGCGATGGCGGCGCTCGCGCTGCTCGCGAGTTTCCCGCCCGTCGCGGGCGCCGCCGAACCGCCGGTGCGCTTCGGCTACGTGGCCGCGTGCGTCGCCGACGTGGCGCACGCCACGGACTTCTTCGCCACGACGTTCGGCTGGGGCTCGCAGCCCACGGGATCGGGCCGCGGCGACGCCGTGGTCCGCGCGGGCGACTTCCGTCTCGAACTCCGCGAGGCGCCTCGGCACGAGACGTCGGACCGACCGCATTGCCGCGCGGGTACCTATTCGACGCTGGTCTTCCATGCGCGGAGCCCCGAGGAGATCGAGCGGGCGCTCGCGCGTCTGCCGCAGGTGCGTGTCGAGCGGGATCCGGACGGGGCGGTCTCGCTGCCGCGCGAGGCCTCGGGCGGTACGCACGTGCGTCTCGCGGTGTCCGGCGACGAGCAGGGCCGGGCCGAGCCGGCCGCAGGCGCGTCGGCGCGGGTCGACAGGCTGGCGATCATCGTGAGAGACGCGGACCGGGCCGCGGCGTTCTACACGGACGTGCTGGGCCTGGAGCGGTACCCCGAGACGCTCGTCCTCGAGAGCGGCGGCAACGAGCGGTCCGGCGGGATGCGCGTGGCGTTCATCGACGCCCGAGGCGTCTGGCTCGCGCTGGTCCAGCCCGTCGGCCCCGGACCGCTGATGGATTACCTCGATCGCAAAGGCGACGGCTACGTCGCGGAGTTGATCGTGGACGTCGACGACCTCGACGGGTTCTACGACCGGATGCGTGCGCGAGGGGTGCAGATGGTGGACACGAGCGGCAACCCCGTGGACCCGCAACTGAAGGCGCACGTGCTGCACCCGTACGGAGACCGCATCGCCTACTTCCCGACCGACTTCAGTGCGGGGCTGGTAGTCGAACTCTGCGAGCGGGGCCCGCCGGAAACCAGCTTGCTGCACCGACGGGACCGGCGGGGCCGCTGACGGTCGCCCCTGCGCGCGCCGCCTCGTCGCGGCGGCGCGCGCCGAGTCGGCTAGAGTTCGTCGGCGGAATAGGTCTTCAGCACCTTGCCGTACGGAAGCACCGCGTTGAAGCGTGCGTACTTGGCGGAGTTCATCTTCACGACCGGCAGCTGCGCATCGGAAGGCGCGCCGAACTGCAGGTGCCCGGGGCCGCTGTACACCTCGGCGATGCCGTCCGAGCCGACGAGCGGCTTCGCCGTGAACAGGACGCTGACGAGCTGGGCGAGCGCGGGCTTCGACCCGCCCTCGGCGCACGGCACGATGCGGAGGCAGATCAGCGGGAGCGAGCCCACGGCCGAAGCCGGCTCGTTCGTCGCCGGTCGCACGGTCGCGCGGATCGCCCGGTCCCCGGGCTGCACGTCCATCACGGCTTCCACGACGCCGTTGTCGCGACGGATCACCTCGATGCGGTCCGCGCGCTTCTTCCCGAAGCCCCACACTTCGCGACCGACGATCTGCGAGTTCTCCCCGGTGACGTAGACGCCCGGCACGTAGCCGTGGAGCTGCCCGTTCCAGGTGCAGAGAATGCCGTTGTACACCTCGCTGTAGGGACCCAGCGTGGTCCAGTGATTCGTCTCGATGACCATGAATGCCGTCGCCGGCTCGTACAGTTCGAGGTCGGACGGCAGCAGGTCGAGCGCCACGTCGCGGTCGGTCTCGAACTCGAGCAGCACGCACTCCGTGTCGCGATAGTGCCAGGGCCCGCGCTGCGAAATCGAGTTGTGCGCCGGCATGAAGCCGCCCCACCGCGCCGGCGTGAACCTTCCCCGAGTAGCCATGCGACTCTCCCCTCCCGAGTTGCGAGCCGGAGTCGACCGCGACCCCGTTCGAGTCACTATAGGCCAACAGCCTAAAAAATGGAACGGTGCCCTCGAGACGCCGAGTGGAGGGAGGCGTCTGGTCACAGAAAGGCCGTGGACTGCTTTAGGCCAATGGCTTATTCTACGGCGCGCGTTCGGACGCCGGAGACCTGTGGAGGGGATAGCGTGGCCGTGCAGCCCTTGCCAGCCGAGCAGGTCGAGCGAACTCGCGCCGAGATCGTCGGGCGCTATCGCGAGCTCACCCCCGCGTCCGCCGCGGCGTACGCGCGCGCGGCGCGCACGCTCGCCGGCGGCACCACCGGCAACCTGCGGCACTTCCACCCGTATCCGCTGTTCTTCGGCGGTGGCCAGGGCAGCCGGATGGTCGACCTCGACGGCCGTGCCCATCTCGACTGCTTCCTCTGCAACGGCCCGCTGCTGCTGGGTCACCGGCCGGCCGCCGTGGTCGACGCCGTCCACGCACGCGCGGGCATGGGGTCGCTCGTCGTCAACCCGCTCCTCGCGGTCGAGGCCTCCGAAGCGCTGCAGCGCGTACTGCCGCACGCGGAGCGCGTCCGCTTCCTGAACAGCGGCACCGAGGCGGTGATGACGGCGGTTCGCCTCGCTCGCGCCGCGACGGGCAAGCCCCGGATCGTGAAGTTCCTCGGCCACTACCACGGGCAGGACGATCAGTTCCTGGTCGGTCTCGACCCGAGCGGTCGCCCGTTCGGCAGCGGCATACCGCCGAGCGCGTACTCGCACGTCGCGCTGGTCCGCTACGGCGATCCCGCGGCGCTCGACGCGGCGCTCGCCGCGCACGACGACGTCGCAGCCGTGCTGCTCGATCCCGCGATGCACTCCGGCGGCCTCTGGGGAAGCACCACGCAGTTCCTGCGCGAGGTTCGCGAGCTCACCCGGCGACGCCGGGTCGTGCTGATCTTCGACGAGGTGATCACTGGCTTCCGCCTGGCCGCCGGCGGCGCCGCGGCGTTCCACGGGGTCGCTCCCGATCTCGCCACCTACGCGAAGGCGCTCGGAGCCGGCGAGAAGGTCGCTGCCGTCGTCGGCTCCGAAGCGCTGATGCGGCCGCTCGACCCGGACCGGCCCAGCGGCGTACCCGGCGTGTTCCAGTCCGGCACCGCGAACGACGGCACGGCCGGACTCGCGGCCGCCGCCGCGGCGGTCGCGCGGTACGAAGAACTGCAGGCGTCGGGCGAGTACGGCCGCCTCCACGCCCGGGGCGCGCGCCTCGCCGACGGGCTGCGCGCCGCGTTCCGCGCGGCCGGCGTGCCGCACCACGTCAACCAACTGGGTCCGATGCTCCAGCTGTTCCTGACGAACCGCGAGCCGGGCTTCGAATCGTTCGGCGACGTACCCGCCTGGCCGCTGATGCTGCTCTACCTCGCCCTCATCAACGAGGGCGTGCTGCTGTCGCTCCCGACCTCCAACCACGTCTACCTCTCGTTCGCACACAGCGACGAAGACATCGACGGCGCGGTCGCGGCTGCGGATCGAGTCCTGCGCCGATACGACTTCGCCGGCCTGGTCGCTGCGGCCGGGCGCTGACCGACGAACCACCCTTCACTCCGGGGAACAGCCATGACGGACACGAGCTTCGCGGAACTCAGGCGCCTGTTCGAGCGACAGAAGGCGGCGTTCGCCGCCGACCGCAACCCCCCGTTGGCGCGGCGCCTCGACCGCCTGCGCAGGCTGGACGCCGCGATGATCGAGTTCCGGGAGCCGATCCGGCAGGCGGTCGCCGCGGACTTCTCGACCCACCATCCGCTCGTCACCGATCTGTTCGAGAGCGGCGCCGTGATCGCCCGCTCCCGGTACGTCCAGTCGATGCTGGCCGAGTGGATGGCGCCGGCCGTCCGACCGCTGAACCCGCTCGTCCACGGCTCGTCTCGCGCCGAGGTGATCCGGCAGCCGAAGGGCGTGCTCGGGAACATCGCGCCCTGGAACTTCCCGATCGAGTGCGCGCTGGCGATGGTGGCGGACATGCTGGCGGCCGGGAACCGCGTGATCGTGAAGTCCTCCGAACTCGCGCCCGCGACGGCCCGAGTGCTCGCGGAGGCCGTGGCCGCTCACTTCCCGGAGGACGAACTCGCGGTCGTCTCGGGTGGTGCCGAACTCGGTGCACGGTTCGCCTCGCTGCCCTGGGATCACCTCACCTACACCGGCGGCGCGCGTGTCGGTCGCCTCGTGATGCAGGCTGCCGCCGCGAACCTGACGCCCGTGACGCTCGAACTGGGCGGCAAGAATCCGACCGTGTTCGCCGACGACGGCCTGGCGCCCGCGCTCGTCGAGCGCTTCCTCTACTTCCGCGTCTTCAAGGGCGGCCAGGTCTGCACATCGCCCGACTACGCGCTCGTGCCGGAAGGTCGGCTGCGCGAGTGGATCGACCTCGCGGTTGCCGAATGGACCAGGCTGTATCCCCGGTACGTCGGCCACCCGGACGCGACGGGCGCGATCAACGAACATCACTACCGCCGCGTGCTGTCGCTGGTCGAGGAAGCTCGCGCGCGCGGCGTCGAGGTGATCTCCCTGAACGGCGACGAGCCGGATCCCGCCACGCGCCAGATCCCCATGTACGTGGTGGTCGACCCGCCCGACGACCTGGCCTGCATGCAGGACGAGATCTTCGGCCCGGTCACGCCGGTGAAGACCTATCGGACCATCGAGGACGCGATCGCGCGCATCAACTCCGGTCCGAGCCCGCTGGCTTCGTACCTCGTCACGCGCGACGAGGAACTCGGCAGGCGATTCGCCGCGGAAGTGCAGAGCGGCGGCACCGGGGTGAACGTGTTCGGCTTCCAGGCGGCCGATCCCGCGCTGCCCTTCGGTGGGGTGGGCAAGAGCGGCATCGGCTGCCACTCCGGGCCCGAGGGCTTCCTCAACTACTCGCACTCCAAGTCCGTCTTCTACTGTGCCGACGACAACGGGCTGGCCGCCGCGATCCGGCCGCCCTATGCCGAGCTGACGCAGGCGTTCGCCGACGCCGTGTTCACGCCCGCGAGCTGACGCCGACATGCAGGAATCGAGCGACGGTGGCACGGGCGCCGCCGACGTCGGCGTAGCGATCGACACGCTCGGGCGCTACCTGGAAGAGCGCGTGCCCGGATTCGGCGGCCTGCGGTCCGTCGGGAAGTTCGCAGGCGGCCAGTCCAATCCGACCTTTCGACTGGACGCGGCTACCGGGACCTACGTGCTCCGTCGGAAGCCGCCCGGCCGCCTGCTGCCGTCGGCGCACGCGATCGACCGCGAGTACCGCGTCCTCGGCGCCCTCGCCGCCACGGCGGTCCCGGTGCCGAAGGTGCTGCACTACTGTGCCGACGAAGCCGTGCTCGGCAGCCCCTTCTACGTGATGGAGCACGTCTGCGGCAGCGTCCACTGGGACGGCCGTCTGCCCGGACTCGAGCCGACGCTGCGCAGGCGCATCTACGCCGAGATGAATCGCGTCCTCGCCGCGCTCCACGAAGTCGTGCCCGCCGACGTCGGCCTGGCGGACTACGGCCGCCCGGGCGGCTACTACGAGCGCCAGGTGCGCCGTTGGACGGAGCAGTACCGCGCTGCCGAAACCGACGTGCGGCCCGCGATGGAGCTGCTGATCGACTGGTTGCCGGGGCACCTGCCGAGCGACGACGGCCAGGTCGCGATCACCCACGGCGACTTCCGCCTCGACAACTTCGTGTTCACACCGGAGGGACGAGCCGCCGCGCTGCTCGACTGGGAACTCAGCACGCTGGGTCACCCGTACGCGGACCTCGCCTACCAGTGCGCCCAGTGGCGACTGCCGCCGGGGACCCTGCGCGGGCTGGGCGGTGTCGACCGCGCGGCGCTCGGCCTTCCCACGGAGGCCGAGTACGTCGCCGCCTATCGCGAGGCCAGGAGGCTGCAACCCATCGACGGGTGGCCGTTCTACCTCGCGGTCAGCCTGTTCCGGCTCGCGTCGATCTGCCAGGGCGTCTACCGCCGGGGCCTGGACGGCAACGCGTCGAGCCCCGACGCGCCCGACTTCGGACGCCGCGTCGACGTGATCGCCGGGACCGCCGTCGACCTCATCCGCTAGGACCGACCATGGACTTCGCCCACTCGCCACGCGTCGAATCGCTCCGTACACGCGTCGAAACCTTCATGGCCGAGCGCATCGTGCCCCGGCTCGCGGACTGGCGCCGCGAGGTCGAGGCGGGCAGCTACCCGCCGTCGTTCTACGGTGAACTCAAGGCGCAGGCGCGGGCCGAGGGGCTGTGGAACCTGTTCCTTCCGGCGCTTCGCGACGACGAGCCGGGTACTCGCCTGACGAACCTCGAGTATGCGCCGCTCGCCGAGCTCATGGGCCGCGTTCCCTGGGCCTCCGAGATCTTCAACTGCAGCGCCCCCGACACCGGGAACATGGAACTGCTGCACCTGTTCGCGACGCCGGAACAGCGTGAACGCTGGCTCGTCCCGCTGCTCGAGGGGACGATCCA
>Ga0315900_10003700_pt1 | contig 22142 bp, 18 predicted proteins | sample LakEriMetagenome_FD_203521 | JGI IMG/M metagenome (GOLD analysis project Ga0315900, IMG submission 203521) | Freshwater fungal communities from buoy surface, Lake Erie, Ohio, United States - Buoy 12 MA114 | ecosystem: Environmental > Aquatic > Freshwater > Lake > Lake biofilm | place: USA: Lake... | reverse complement strand
GTGCGATTCGTGCGACCGGTAGTGCCGCGTGCCATGCCCGGGGAGTCGCCCCCCCCCCTTGCTGTCGCCCCGGCATGGAGAGGGCTGGGGACTCGGTGGTCTCCGCAACCCAAAGTCTCCTGTGCGGCCGCCGCCGTCGCCAGCCTGAATTCCCCCGCAGGCGGTTTCCGGCTCCCGCCGCCGCCACCAACCGGCCGCGTTGACACGTGCGGCAGGGAGCGATACGGTTTCAGAGGTGAGTCGTTCACCCGCGTGGCCCCGCGTATCCCACACGCCCACGGGGGATTAGCTCAATTGGGAGAGCGTCTGGCTGGCAGCCAGAAGGTCAGGGGTTCGAATCCCCTATCCTCCATTTCTTGGGAACCATGGCCGCGGCTGAGGCGATCCCCGCGGACCTGGCGTGGCTCGACGGGCGGTGCGTGCCCCGGGCCGAGTTGACCGTACCCGTCGGCGACGCGGGCTTCGTGCTCGGCGCCACCGTCACCGAACAGTTGCGGACGTTTCACGGCCGTCCCTTCCTCGTGGAGGAGCACCTGGCCCGCCTGGGCGAATCGGCTTCGATCGTGGGGATCGAACTTCCCATGCCGGTCGCCGACGTGGCCGCCGCCGCCGCGCACGTCGCCGCCCACAACCACGCCCGCGCGGCCGCCGGCACCACGCTCCCTGGCCCCGATCTCGGGATCGTGATCTTCCTCACCCCGGGCGACCTCCCGGCGCAGCATGGCGGCCGCGGCGGCCGCGCCCGAACGGCCCTGCACACGTTCCCTTTGGCCTTCTCCATGTGGGCCGCCGCCTACAAGGACGGTTTAACGCTGCGCAGCGTCTCCGTGCGGCAGGTGCCGGAGACCTGCTGGCCGCTCAGTGCCAAGGTGCGCAGCCGTCTGCACTACTTTCTGGCCGACCGCGAGGCGCATGCCACCGAAGCCGGCGCCCGCGCCGTGCTCGCGCATGTGGACGGGCGGATCAGCGAGACCTCGACGGCCAACGTCGCCGTGGTGCGCGGTGGCACGATCGTCACGCCGCCAGCGACCGACGCGTTGGCGGGGGTGAGCTTGGCCTATGCCCGCCGCCTGGCGACGACGCTCGGCATAACCTGGCGGGAGGAATCCCTTCGAACTGCGGACCTGTCCGCGGCCGACGAAATCCTCCTCACCAGCACGCCCAACTGCATTCTTCCGGCCACGCGGTTCGATGGCCGGCCCGTGGGCGGCGGGCGGCCTGGTCCCGTGTTTCACGCGCTGCTCGCCGCATGGAGCGCCGCCGTGGGCCTCGACATCGCCGCCCAGGCCCGCAGTGCGGCAGCGTCCGACCCGATCTCGCCCGCCACGGCGACGCGGCATTTGCCCGGCACACCCCGCGAACCGTAGCGCTCGCGGCACCTCCGCTACGTCGACTGGCTGTTCACCACGTCGCTGCCGATCGTCGACTTCCCGCTCCTCGTGTGCCTCAGCGACCGCCAGGGCTGGTCTATCCGGGGGTGAATCCCTAACTTATGAAATCATTACCGCACTGGGGGAGGCAGATCAATGATCGCCGGGCTTCTTATATTACAGACCTTTTGGTCTGTAGAGTCACGTCTCAAAAAGTACCGTGAGCGACAAACCCGATGAACCCTAACTCCGTACTCCCCGTCCTTGGGGAACGTTGACCAATGTCGTGTTTCCCAGAGTAACCGAACTCCGCAAAAACCTCGCAAACTCGCTAGCGCAGATGAAGGCCGGGGCGCCGGTTCCGCAGATTGAAAGCGAGAAGGCAGTTCTTCGACTGAGAGTCCGGGAAACCTTCTACAACAGTTACAAAGCGTACGGAGGCGATTACTCGGAAAATCTTCCTGGCGAGCCAGACGCAAGTTGGGACAGGTTGGTGCAAATCTTTCAGGACCAAGCCGACAGGGTTGCTGCCCCGCCTGGTGATCGAGCAATTTGGATTCCGGATGAAAAGCGGACGCGGTGCGTTCAGTGTAACAAAGCTTTCGGCACACTTACTCGCAAGCATCACTGCCGTCTCTGCGGTGAAATTTTTTGTGACGCGTGCACCAGGAACCGGTTAGATGTCCGCAATCCTTTGGATAGCTCGAAAACAGGCAGGACCAAGGGTGTACAGACGAATCAACGCGTGTGCAGGAAATGTTTTGATTTGGCCACGCAAAAAACACAAGACGTTTACATTCAGAAAGATACACAGGGTGACATTGAAGCCATTGTTCGAGGAACTCGGCTCGGGGAAAGGTACGGCGGAGACAAGGTTGTCGCCCGCTTTCAGTTTGTCGTAGAGGAGGGAGGCGGCATTGTGTTGTTGAGTCGCCTGCACCGGGCATTTGCACAATATTTTAATGACTGCCCGGAAGGGCGCACGGCCTTCAATGCCTGGAAAATCTTTGGCGAACAGGCGGCCAAAGGACGGAGCGACAGTTGTGTCGTCTACCTGAATACGACGTTCCGAGACCACAGGGTCAAATGCATTTGGAAAAAGTACATCTTGGATAATCCGGACCTGGCGCGGTCTGTCAATACATCCTTCCAAGCATCTGGCCTCTACGACATGGGCCAAGGCGCGTGGGGGCTGGACCTCCCGAAGAGAAGCACTTTTCGGAGATGTTGCGAATCATCGCAGTTCGGCGAATCGGCGGGCTTCATCGTTGGCTCGGTGCTTGGGCAGGGCTCCGCGCTGGCTCTCGAGGATTTCGTACGAAAACCCGACGCGCCTCTCACCATCCAATCCCTGCAAGAAAAGGCTCAAGAGATTGTTGAGAGGGTCGTAGCAAAGGTGTGGCCTGACAGCATGCCGCCTAGCCCCTCGCCCCCTCACCAGTCTTTGGTTTGAAGTCCTCCCCGTTTCTTCATTCCTCCGGAGTGTTAGGGTTTCGACCTCTGGCAGCCCTGGAAAGGGTGGATGGTCGACGGGCCGAAAGCAGTACACGGAAGAGCAGGTCGCATTTGCGCTGCGGCAGGCCGATTCGGGCACGCCGTCAGTCGACCGGGAAAGCCCACGGATAATGCGGTGATCGAGTCATTCAACGGACGGCTTCGTGACGAGTGCTTGAACCAGCACTGGTTCCTGTCACTGGACGAAGCCAAGAGGCTGACGGAAGCCTGGAGGGAGGATTCCAAACGGGTTCGTCCGCATGCCTCGCTGGGGCACCGGACGCCGTTCGAGTTCGCGCGGCTGGTGGATGGGCATGCCCATCCACCAGCCCTGTCTGGCTAACAACCTAGCTGGATCAGAGATGGGGGCAGGCCGACGCCATCACCAAGGTGGGCTTCGGCCTGGTCGATCGCCTCGGCGACGTCGTCGTGGCGTGATCTGGCGATCCTCTCCATCGGGGCCTATTCTGAGGTGACGCTCACGCACGAACTGCTCGCCCTGATGCTGCACGCCGCGCATGCGTGGCCCCTGGCCATGGCTGCGGGCCGCGGGTCATTGCACGCCGGTCCGGATCCCCGCCATGCACCGCCAGACACGCATCCTCGTCTGCCTGACGGCCGCGGCCGTGGCCGTGCCGCTGCTGCCCTGGCTCGCCTGGGGTGCCCGCCTCGACCAGCAGGTGGCCCGCTTGCTCGATCCACCTCCCGCACCCGGCCTCCTGGCAGTTTTCGAAGTCGGCATCCTCGCCGCCGACATCCTTCTCCCGGTGCCCTCGAGTTTCGTGGCCACCCTCGGCGGCGCGAGCCTGGGGGTCGTGGCGGGCACGCTCTGCGCGTGGGCCGGCATGACGCTGGGGAGCCTCGCCGGCTGGTGGCTGGGGCGGCTGGCCGGCGGCCGCAGTCTCGCCGCAATGGATCCACAGGACCTCGAGGCAATGGCGCGGCGGCAACGCGCGTTCGGGCCGCTCGCAGTGATCGTGACGCGTCCGCTGCCGCTCGTCGCCGAGGCCACCGCGCTCATGGCCGGCGCCACCGGCATGCCGGCGGTGCCGTTCCTCGCTGCGGCGGCGGCAGCCAACCTCGCAGTGGCCTTCGCCTGGAGCCTGGCCGGCAGCATGGGCCGGGAGGCCGACGCGATGCAGTGGGTGACAATCGCGTCGCTCGCGCTGCCGGTAACGCTGGCCTGGTTCGTCGGCCGGCGGCGTATGCAGGCACCCGCCGGCCCCGTATGATCCGCATCCCAGCGCGGTCGTGGCCGCGCCGACTCCGGATGCGGCGCTGCCATGGATGCCATCGGTTCCCTGCTGGACATCTTCCTCCACCTCGACGAAACCCTGAAGGCGACCCTCGACGCCTGGGGACCGTGGACCTACGTCCTCTTGTTCACGATCGTGCTCTGCGAAACCGGCCTCGTGGTCACGCCTTTCCTGCCGGGTGACTCGCTGCTCTTCGCCGCTGGTGCCCTGGCTGCACTGCATCCGCAGTCGTTGCACATCCTCATCCTGCTCACGCTGCTTTCGGCCGCCGCCATCCTGGGCGACACGCTCAACTACGCCATCGGCCGCTGGGTCGGTCCGCGGGCCTTCCGCATCAACGCCTGGTTTCTCAAGCACGAACATCTGCAGCGCACGCAGGACTTCTACGCGCGGCACGGCGGCAAGACGATCGTGCTGGCGCGGTTCGTGCCGATCATCCGCACCTTCGCCCCCTTCGTGGCCGGCGTGGGGCGGATGCACTATCCCCAGTTCCTCTACTACAACGTCGTGGGCGGGATCGCCTGGGTGCTGATCTGCACGCTGGCCGGCTACTTCCTGGGCGGCCTGCCGGGCGTGAAGGACCACTTCGAGATCGTGGTGGTGGGCATCGTGGTCGTCTCGATACTCCCCCTGGCCTGGGAACTCTGGGCCGCCCGCCGCCGCGCGACGCGGCGCTGATGGTGCGAACGGCTACACCAGCCGCGACGCCGTCTCGTTGAAGATCCGCTCGAACTCGGCCCGCGTGCGGGCGGTGATCGCCTGGACATCCTGCACGAGCAGATCGGGCCGCTCGTAACCCAGCAGGTGGGCCAGCCTGCGCTGCTCCTCGGGAAGCACCGGGAATTCGTGCCGTGCCGCCGCATCGAGCAGCCGCAGCCGGCCCTCGATCGACCGCAGGGTGCGGTACGCCCGCTCGAGGAAGTCCGCCCGCTCGCCCCCCAGGTGCCCCGCCTGGCGCAGGGCCACGAGCGCCGCCAGCGTCTGCGGCGTCCGCAGCTGCGGCTCCGCGCCGCCGTGCACCAATTGCAGCATCTGGGCGATGAACTCGATGTCCACCACGCCCCCCGGGCCGCGTTTCAGATTGGAAGCCCGTGCTCCCTCTTCCATGCGCCGGCGCATCTGCCGGATCGCCTCCACCTCCTCCGCCCGCCAGTGCCGGCCGTAGGCAGCGGCCGCGATGATGCGCCGTGCCTCCGCCGCGGCCGCTGCTCCGCCCACCACGACGCGGGCCTTGACGAGCGCCTGCCGCTCCCAGAAGGCCGCCGGCCCGTCTTCCGCGAAGTAGCGGGCGAACTCGGCCAGCGACACGGCGGCGGGCCCGCTGCGGCCGCTGGGGCGCAGCCGCGAATCCATCTCGTACAGCCGTCCCTGTGGCCCGAAGGCGTTGAACACCTTCATCGTGCGCTGGGCAAGCTCGCCGAAGAAGTGGGCGTTGGTGGTGCCCTCCACGGACCGCGTGCCGCGCCGGCGCCGGGACGTTCCGTCGTGGTCGTAGAGGAAGATTACGTCCAGGTCACTGGCGTAGTTCATCTCTCGGCCGCCGAACTTGCCCATCGCCAGCACGAGTGGCCCCGCCCGCGTCCCCGCGGAAACCTCCTCCGTCGAAGTCGGCTCGCCGAGCCGCTCGACGAGTTTTTCCTGTTCGGCCGCCACCACCCGCTTCACGAGCGACTCGGCGATCGCCGTCAGGGCCGCGGTGGTCGTTTCCGCATCCTGCTTGCCGAGGATGTCGCGCACGCCCACGCGGAGCTGCTGCGACGCCTTGAAGGCGTGCAGGATGGGATCGGGATCGACCGCCCCGCGGCACAGTTCTTCGAGGCCGGCGTCCAGGTCCTCCGGCGCGGGCAGCCGCGCCACGAGCAGGCTGTCCAGAAGCTCGTCGATCATGCCGGGGTTGGTGACCAGCAGCCGGGCCAGGAACGGGCTCGACGCGCAGAGCCGCACGGTGAGGTCGAGGGACGGCGGATGGAAGCTGAACAGTTCCCAGAGGACGCCCTTGCCCCCCAGCGAGTCGCTCACCGCAACGAGGTTGACGAGCGTGGCGTCGGGATCGGGCGTGCGGGCGATGGAGGCCAGCAGCCGGGGGGCGATGGCGGCCAGGAAGTGGCGGCAACGTCGCGTGGAGAGAAACCGCACCTTCTCCTCGCCCAAGGCCACCAGCGCCCGGTGTGCGGCCGGCACGTCGTGGAAGCCGTGCCTCGCCAGCACCTCGAGAACCGCCTCCGGGTCGGGGTTCGGGTCGAGCACCAGATCCACCTCGGGCTCCGGTGCAGCGTCGTCGGGAAAGGCGTCGTGGAGCAGGTGGTCGAGGATGCGCCGGTTGAGCGCGGTGGCGTCGGCGAGTTCGGCCCGCAACTTCTCCCGGCCCTGCACGCCCATGCCCTTCCCCAGGCGCACCGCCAGACGGGCCATCTCCTCGTCGTCACGCGGCAGCACGTGGGTCTGGCGGTCGTAGAGAATCTGCAGCCGGTGTTCCACGGTCCGCAGCAGCGTGTACGTGCCTTCGAGGATGCCACGTTCCTGGTCGGTGAGACTGCCGGCGTCGGCCAGCCGCCGGATCGCCTCGAGCGTGTTGCCGGTGCGCACCTGCGGGGTGTCGCCGCCTCCGAGCATCTGCAGGAACTGGATCGTGAACTCCACGTCGCGGATGCCCCCCCGACCGTGCTTCACGTCGGCGGCGTCGGCGCCCTGGCGCAGCGACCGCTGCTCGATGCGCCGCTTGAGCGCCTTGATGCCACTGATGTCGGCGCGGCTCAGCCAGCGTCGGTACACCCAGGGCTCGATCTCGGCCAGCAGCCGCGCCCCCAGGGCGGCGTCGCCGCCCACGCAGCGGGCCTTGACCCATGCCTGACGCTCCCAGGTGCGGCCGGACTGGTCGAAATATTGCAGCATCGGCTCCAGGGCCAACGACACCGGCCCGGCGGCACCGTGCGGCCGCAGCCGCAGATCGACGCGGTACGCGGCGCCCAGATCGGCGGGATCGGCGATCAGCCGCACCGCCTCCTGCACGACGCGTTCGCAGAACTCCTGGGTCGTGCAGGGCTTGGGCCCCTCCACGCGGCCGTCGGCGGAGTGCACAAACACGAGATCCACGTCGCTTGAATAGTTGAGTTCCACCCCGCCGAGTTTCCCCAGCGCGATCGCGGCCATCGTCACCGGTTCGCCGCCCGGCCCGCGGGGCGTGCCACGGCGGCGGGTCACGTCGGCGAACGCCGTGCGCACGGCGAGGTCGACCACGCAGTCGGCGACGTGCGAGATCTGTGCCACCACGATCTCCAGCCGCTGACCCTCCACGATGTCGCCGAAGGCGATGCGCAGCATCTGCCGGCGCTTGAACCGGCGCAGGGCCCGCATCACCGTCTCCGCGTCGGTCGCCGCTCCCACTTCCGCCGCCAGGGCCGCCGCCAGCGCCTCGCGCTTCTCGGGTCGGCCGCGGCCCACGCGCACGTCCTCCCAGGCCTCGGGATCGGCGATGACGATCTCCGCCAGGTAGGGGCTGGCAGCGAAAATGCGCAGGAGGATTTCCAGGGCCTGCGGATCGCGCTCGAAGAGCGTGGCCGTGGCCAACGGGCTGCGCAGCGTCGCCACGAACCGCTCCAGCGTCACGAGCACGCGATCCGCGTCGGCGAGGCGGGGAAGCAGGACGGCGAGCCGATCGGCGAGCAGGCCGAGCAGGTCCATGGGCAGACCCGCGGCCGCCATCCCTGCCAGCGACCGCCGTGCCGCCGCCGCGTCGCGGAGCCCCGCCCCCGTGGCCCAGGCTTCGGCTGCCGCCACGTCTTCGATCAGCCGGCCCGCGTCCACCGGCTCTGTCGACACATCAGCATTGGCAGCCGCCGCGGCCTCCGGCCGCGTCGAGTTGCCCCGCGGTCGCGGCACGTCACACCTCGGGTGCGCCCGCCGCCGGAGAACCGGCCGCCGGCTTGGGGAGGGCGATGTCGTGCAGATCCAGCGCCGGTCCGCACGCTGCCAGCGGGTCCTCGAGCGGCACGGCTGCGGCCAGCCCGTCGGCCACGTCGCCTGACAGCGACCAGGCTCCGGCGGCCAGGATCTCCACGTCGATGATCCGGCCCACCAGCCGCAGCGGCGCGTCGAACACCACGATTCGGTCGCACATCGTCCGTCCCGCCAGTTGCGCGGTGCCGTCGGGCCCGGGGGCCGCCTCGCGGCGCTCGTCCCGCGCCGACAGGCCCTCCACGAGCACCCGCTGCCGCGTGCCGATGAAGCGCAGGTTGCCGGACAGGCTGGCCTCCTCCTGGGCCTCGAGGAGGATGCGGTTGCGTTCCTTCTTCACCTCCTCGGGCACGTCATCGGCAAGCCGCTCGTGCGCCTTCGTGCCCGGCCTGGGGCTGTACTTGAAGATGAAGCTGTTCTTGAAACCGACGGAGCGCACGAGGTCGAGCGTGAGCTGGAACTCGGCGTCGGTTTCGCCGCAGTAGCCGACGATAAAGTCGCTGGTCACGGCCGCCTGCGGGAGCGCGTCGCGGACGCGGCCCAGCATCTCCATGTACTCGCCGATCGTGTAGCCGCGCTTCATGCGGGCCAGCACCGCGTCGCTGCCGTGCTGCGCCGGCACGTGCAGGTAGTGGCAGACCTTGGGCAGGTCGCGAACCGCCGTGATCAGGTCGTCCGTCATGTCGCGCGGATAATTCGTCACGAACTTGATCCGGTCCAGGCCGTCCAGGCCGTCGAGCCGGACCAGCAGGTCGGAGAGCCGCGTGGTGCGACCGCCATCGGACCAGCGGTAGCTGTTGACCGTCTGGCCGATGAGCGTGACTTCGCGGCAGCCTTCCGCCACGAGCTTGCGTGCCTCGGCCACGATGGTGTCGGGCGCCCGCGCCTGCTCGGGCCCGCGCACGTGCGGCACCACGCAGAAGGCGCAGAACTTGTCGCAACCGGTCTGCGTGCGGATGAAGGCCTGGAATGGCGTGGGCCGCATGGCGGGATCGCGGTCCGGATCGTAGCTCTCGAAGCTGCGCGCGATCGCCTCGCGGCTGCCACCCTTGCGGTCGAGGCTCACCTCCAGCCGCGGACCGCCCCCGGCCAGCACGCCCTCCACGAGGGCCGGCACCTGGTGCAGCTGCCCGGGCCCGACGACGAGGTCGACCCACGGGGCCCGCCGGCGCACCAGTTCCTGATCCTTCTGCGCCATGCAGCCGAGCACGCCCACGACGAGGCCGGGCCGCTTCACCTTCTCGAGCCGGATCCGCCCCAGGGCCGAGTAGACCTTGTCCTCGGCGTGCTGACGGACGCTGCAGGTGTTGTAGAAGACGGCGTCGGCCTCGGCTCCGTCCCGCGCCAGTTCCCAGCCCTGGCGGCGCAGCGCCGCCACGACGAGCTCGCTGTCGAGCACGTTCATCTGACAGCCGACCGTTTCGATCCACAGCCGCTTTGGCATGGCCTCGATTCTAGCCGGCCCGGGAACGGGCCAGCCACGGCATCGTTCCGTATCCGCCGCCGACCGCGTTCACCCCAGCCGCACGCCGGTCCGGAGCGGGCTGCCGCGAAGGAACTCGGCGGCCGACATGCTGCGGCGCCCCTCGGGCACCAGCCGCAGGATGGCCAGCGCCGTATCCGCGCCGCAGGCCACGACGATGCGCTCGTCGTTGGCCGAGAGCACCGTGCCCGGGGCGACGACACCCGCCTCGCCGGCCAAACTCTCCGCGGGCACGACCTCCACGTCCTCGAGCACGAGCCGCTGGGTCTGGCCCTCACCGCGACGAAAAAAGGTCGTGGCCCGCGGCCACGGCTCCACCGCGCGGCGCAGCCGTTCGATTCGCTCGGCGGGCCACGTCCAGTCGACGATGCCGTCGGATTTCGCGAGCCGCGGCGCCCGCGTCGCCCGGGCGGCATCCTGGGGAACGCCCACGCCGGCCACGCTGCCGCAGGCCCACGCCGCCTGCAGCCGTTCGATTCCCTCGATGACCGACTCGGCCCCGACCTCGGCCAGACGCGGCTCGATCGCGGCGGCCGTTTCGCGGGCGCCGATCCCCACAGGCCGGACGGCGATCACGTTGCCGGCGTCGAGGGCCGGGGTCATGTGGATCACGCTCACGCCGGTCTCGGCATCACCCTCGAGGATCGCCCACTGGATCGGCGCGGCGCCCCGGTGCCGCGGCAGCAACGACCCGTGCAGGTTGATGCCGCCCAGTGGCGGCACGGCCAGCAGGGATGCCGAAAGAATCTGGCCGTAGTCGCAGACCACGAACAGGTCAGGCCGCAGCGCCGCGAGCCGGGCTACGCTTTCGGGATCGTTGACCCGCTCCGGATCGAGAACCGGCAGGCCCGCCTCCGCTGCCGCCTGCCGCATCGGGTTCGGCGCCGGCCGCCTCCCGGGCGGCGCATGATCGGGCCTGGTCACGACCGCCACGATCTCGTGCCCGGCGCGCAGCAGGGCCGCGAACATGGGCACCGCGAACGGCCCGGTGCCCATCACGATGATTCGCAGCGGCTTCACGCCACGCACCTGGCGGCTTCCAGGCGCTCGAGTTCCGCCAGCAGCGCGGCGGTGCCGGGGAGTTCTCCCCGCGACTGCCTGCCGACGAACACCTCGCGGAAACTCTCCAGATCCCGCCGCACTTCCAGCGCCGCCGCCTCGGGCAGCCTGTCGGTGAACAGCCTCCCCTCGAGGTGGTCGAACTCGTGCTGCACCACCCGCGCCAACAGCCCATCGAGGTCGAGCTTGATCGGCTCTCCCTGGAGCGACCAGGCCTCGATCGCGACTCGCTCCGGACGCCGCACGTCCATGCGCACCCCCGGCAGGCTCAGGCAGCCCTCCTCCTGCACGGCGGTGCCGCGCGGCCGGCTCAGCACCGGGTTGACGAACACCAGTTCCTCGCCGTCACCGCGTTGGCCGGTCACATTGACCACGAAGAGGCGGTAGGGGAGGGCCACCTGGTTGGCGGCCAGCCCCACACCTTGGGCCTCGTACATGATGTCGAACATCCGGGCCACGGCATCCCGCAAGGCGTCGTCGAGCCGGACCACCGGCTTGGCAGCCCGCAGCAGGGCCGGATGCGGATACTCGACGAGTTGCAGGGGACCGATGGAGGCGTCGATCGGTGCGTGGGCGGAAGATTCCATGGGCCAACAGATTCCGGCGCCGTGCGTTCGCGGGATGTCGGCACCTGCGCCGATCCCGGATTTCGTCATCATAGCCCCACCATGGGCACCGGGGCAGCGGCCGTGCCTCGGCTCCGCGGAAGGGTACGATGACGGCATGGTCGACGCCGAATCTTCACCGTGGCCGCCCGGAGAACCGGGCTGGTCCGACCCCGCCGTGCTGCTCGCGACGTGCGGCGGGCTGGGCCGAGTTCCGTTCGCGCCGGGCACGTTCGGCGCGGCGGCCGGACTGCCCCTGGCGATCGCCGGTGCCGCGGTCGCCTCGTGGCTGGCGGGCGGTTCGCCCTGGACTCGGACGTTGGAGGCCGCGCTCGTGGCCGCCATCTGCCTGATCGGGGTGCCGGTCTGCACCCGCGCGGCCCGACGGCTGGGCGGCAAGGATCCGGGGTGCGTGATTCTCGACGAAGTGGCCAGCATGCCTCTGGCGCTGCTCATCGTACCGCCGATGCAACGTACGCCGCTCGTGCTGGCCGCCGGGTTCGTGCTGCTGCGCATCTTCGACATCGCCAAGCCCTTCCCCTGCCGCCACCTGGAGCGGTTGCCGGGCGGACTGGGCATCATGGCGGACGATTGGGCCGCTGCGGGCTGGACGGCGGCCTGCCTGGCGGCGGCGCTTTGGCTGCGGGTGTTCTGAACCGATGATTCATCCGGGCAAACGCGGGCGCGAGCAGGACGCGGGCATGCGCGTCTTGGTCATCGATCATGGTTGCTGCGACCATCCGCACACGCGCGCCCATGGAATCCGTGCCGGACTGGAGGCGGTAGGCATGCGTGCCGCCGTCTGCGGCCCGTCGACGCTGCCCGGCCTCGACGAGCGGCCGCCCGGCATGTACGGCATCCACCTGCACGACATCGCCGCCGCATCGCGGAATTTTCTGGCCGCCGTTCGCGACGGTTCGCCGCAGGCCTTTCTGGCGGCCGTGGCGAGCGTGCCATCGCGGCTGCTGGGGCTGGCTCGGGAAACCGCGAGGCAGATGATCGTGGAGGCCTCCGACGCGCTCTACCCGGACGCGATCTTCGTGTTGCACGCCGGCATCCTCACCGATCTCGCGGTGGAGACCGGCGCGCCGGTCGTCGTGCACGTCTCCGCGACCGATCTCGAGGTGGCGGCAGGGCGGCCCTCGCTGCGCCGGCTGGTGGCGTCCGCCATCGGCTCGAGCGACCGAGTCGTGGCCTCCGACGCGGCCACTGCGGCGCTCCTGCGGCAGGGCTGGCTGGGCGACGAGTCATGCGATGTCTGGGCGATCGACGAGGACGCCGCCGACCGCGTGGCCGCGGTCTGCCGCGCCGCCTGCGCCCGGCGCCGTGGCGAGAACCCGTAGCGACATTCCTCGGATCCGCGACGTCAGCCCAGCAGGCGGTCGAGGTCGCCCGCGGCCAGGGCGTGGGCGAACGAGTCCATGTCCCTGTACACGGCCCGGCTGGTCAACTGCACCACCCAGTTGTGCACCAAGGGCGTGATCGTGACCACCGCGCGGGCGTGCCGATGCGCCTCCCACATCTCGATCGCCGTGCCCATCGAGGCCTCCGGCACGTAGGCCACCAGGAGGTCGAACACCCGGCACATCTCCACGTGATCGAGGAACACCTGCCGCGCCCGACGCATGTCGTAGCCGATCGACGTGGAATGATTGGCGAACGGGTCGTAAACTTCCGCCGTCGGCCAGTGCGCCTGCACGAGGTCGCGAAGGGAGCCCCGATACGCCTGATCGTGCACGAGAGCCGCCACGTGCGATCCCTGCATGATCCCCGCCAGAAAGATGCGCATGTCCAAGCCCCGTAAGGTCGCGTCGGCCACCCCAACCTCGTCCGGCAAAACGCGGCGTGTCAAGCCGGCCGCCGCGGGCCGCCCGAAGGCAGCCGCCGCGCCCGCCGCCGATCTGGCCGCTGCCCGCCGCGTCGTGCTCGACCTGCTGCGCATTCCGGGGGTGTCGGGCGAGGAGAAGGAGGTCGCGGAACGCGTGGTCAAATGGTTGCGGGAGGCGGGCTGCCCCCCGTCCGCGATCACCTTCGACGCGGCGCACACGAAGACACCACTCAAGGGCAACGTGGGCAACCTGATCGTGAAACTCCCGGGCACGATGCCGGGCCCGCGCCGGCTGTTCATGGCTCACATGGACACGGTGCCGGTGTGCCGCGGCGCCAAGCCGGTGGTGGCCGGGCGGTTCGTCAAGAGCGCCGATTCCGCCACCGGACTCGGCGCCGACGACCGGGCGGGCGTGGCGGTTGTGCTCTCCACGGCGCTCGAGATCCTGCGCCGCGGGCTGCCCCACCCGCCGCTGACGTTCTTCTTCGCCATCCAGGAGGAGGTGGGGCTCTATGGCGCGCGGTTTGCCAAGGCGGCCGACCTGGGCCGGCCCAAGCTGGCCTTCAATTTCGACGGCGGCGCCGTCGAGAAGATCACCGTCGGCGCCACGGGCGGCTACCGGATGGACGTGACCATCGACGGCGTTCCGGCCCACGCCGGCGTGGCGCCCGAGAAGGGCGTCTCGGCGATCGCCGTGGCGGCGCTCGCGATCGCCGACCTCGTGGAGCAGGGCTGGCACGGTCTCGTGGAGAAGGACGGCCGGCGTGGCACGAGCAACGTGGGTGTGATCCAGGCGGGCGCCGCCACTAACGTGGTGGCCGAATCGGCGGCGCTGCGGGCCGAGGCCCGGGGACACGACCCGGCGTTCCGCGGCCGCATCGTCAAGGCGATCGAGAAGGCGTTCACGGACGCCGCCAAGCGAGTGCGCAGCGTCGATGGCCGCAACGCGCGGGTGACGTTCGCGGGCCGGCTCGACTACGAGGCCTTCCGTCTCGCCGACGACGAACCGTGCGTCATCGCCGCCTGCGCCGCCGTGCGCGGTCTGGGACTGACGCCGCGGCTCGACATCTCCAACGGCGGCCTCGACGCCAACTGGATGGCCGCCAACGGCATCCCCACGGTCACGCTGGGCTGCGGCCAGATGGAGATCCACACCACGCACGAGCGACTCGACCTAACGGCCTTCGAGCACGCCTGCCAGGCTGCGTTGCGGCTGGCGACGGCGACCTGACCGCCGCCGGGACGGCGGCCCGTGGACACCCGCGCCCGCGTCCCGTAGATTCGCCCACATGACGCGGAATGGAAGCCAGCGCGAGCCGCTCGCCCTCGATCAGGTTCACCAGGGTGACTGCCTGGATCTGCTGGCCCGGGTGCCGGCCGGCAGCATCGATCTGGCATTCGCCGACCCGCCGTTCAACATCGGCTACGACTACGACACCTACGAAGACAGCCGGCCGGCCGACGACTACCTCGACTGGTCGCGCCGCTGGATGGGCGAAGTCGTCCGCGTGCTGCGTCCCGACGGCACGTTCTGGCTGGCGATCGGCGACGAGTACGCCGCCGAACTGAAGGTGTTGGCCAGCCGGGAACTGGGCCTCGTCTGCCGCAGCTGGGTGGTCTGGTACTACACGTTCGGTGTCAACTGCCGGCACAAGTTCAGCCGCTCGCACGCCCACCTCTTCCACTTCGTGAAGGACCCCGAAGCCTTCACCTTCAACACCGACGCGATCCGCGTGCCCAGCGCGAGGGAACTGGTGTACGGCGACAAGCGGGCCAATCCCGCAGGCCGTCTTCCCGACGACACCTGGATCCTCAGGCCGCAGGACATGGCCGAGGGTTTTGGCGCCGACGAGGACACCTGGTACTTCCCGCGCGTCTGCGGCACCTTCAAGGAGCGTTCCGGCTGGCACGGCTGCCAGATGCCGGAGCAGTTGCTGGGCCGGATCATCCGCGCCTCGAGCCACCCGGAGGGAACGGTGCTCGACCCCTTCGCCGGCAGCGGCACGACGCTGGCCGTAGCCCGCAAGTTGGGCCGGTCGTACCTGGGCTGCGAACTCTCCGCGGCCTATGCCCAGAAGGTCCGCGAGCGGCTGGCCGCCATCCGGGTCGGCGCGGCGCTGGAGGGCGCTGCCGAGCCGCTCAAGAGCGTACCGGCCACGAAGGACGGTCGACGGCTCAAGGAACGCGCGGCCCGGGCGCCCCGCCGCACCGCGAAGGTGGCCGGCACGCAGGCCGCGCGGCGAGGGCGGCGGGGACCCAAGTGATCCTCTCTTGCCCGGCACCGCCGGTTCGTGATTGAATCCCCGCCTCGTCACCACGCCCGGGAGTTTCGCCCGATGAAGTACGGCCTCAATCTGCTGCTCTGGACCGACCGCATGCACGACGGCATGGTGCCCGTCGTGGAACGGGTCAAATCGCTCGGCTACGACGGCGTCGAAATGCCGATCTTCGAACTCAACGAACCGCTGCACCGGCAGTGGGGCCAGCGGCTCGATACTCTGGGGCTCGAGCGCACCGCCGTCACCGTGCGCAACGCGGGTGACAACCCGATCAGCCCCTCGGCGACCGTGCGGGCGGCGGCGGTCGATGCCATGAAAAAGACGCTCGATTGCTGCCACGCCGCCGGCGTGCGCATCCTCTGCGGCCCGACGCATTCCGCGATCGGCGAATTCACCGGCAAGGGGCCGAGCGAGGACGAGTTCAAGTGGGGCGTGGACACGATGCGGCAGGTGGCCGAACACGCCGCCCAGGCCGGCGTCACGATCGCCACCGAATACCTCAACCGCTTCGAGAACTACTTTCTCACCAGCGTCGCCCAGACGGTGCGCTTCGTGCAGGCGGTCGATCACCCGAACGTGCGCATGATGTACGACACGTTCCACGCCAACATCGAGGAGAAGGAGATTCCGGCGGCGATCCGCGCGGCGGCGCCCTGGACGGTGCTCGTGCACATCTCGGAGAACGACCGCAGCATTCCGGGCACGGGCCACGTGCACTGGGACGAGACGTTCGACACTCTCCAGGCCACCGGCTACGACGGCTGGATGGTCGTGGAGGCTTTCGGCTTGGCGCTGCCCAACATCGTGGCCGCCACGAAGATCTGGCGCAAGATGTTCCCGTCGGAGGATCAGTTGGCGACCGACGCCCTGGCCTTCATGAAGACGCAGGTGGCGAAGCGGCGCCGCTGAGGCGGCGTCACGGAAGCGGAGCCTCGGACATGGCGGGCGGCAAGGACGCGGCCGGCACTGGATTCAATGCGACCCCGTCCGACGACGGGCTGTCGATCGACCGCCTGGCGCGGGCCTTCGCCGCCATGATGGGTGGAGCCGACCCGTACGCGAGCGACCCCGAGACACCGGCCGACGTGGTGCACGTCGATGCGTCACCCGACCTCGACGCCGCCGACGCCGAAGACGATGCCGACGCAGCCGGCCAGGTCAGTCCGCTGACGATCCTGGAAGCGCTGCTGTTCGTGGGACTGTCCGGCGGCAGGCCGCTCTCCAGCCGGACGGTGGCCGGGCTGATGCGGGGCGTGCGGCCGCAGGAGATCGACGACCTGGCTGCGGAACTGCGGCGGCGGTATCGGGCCGACAACTGCCCGTTCGAGGTGGTCTCCAGGGGAGACGGCTGGCTCATGAGGCTGCGGCCCGAGTTCGCCGGCTTTGGGCGGGTGCTGGAAACCCGGGCCAGGATGGTGCGACTCGACGCCGAAGCCCTCGACGTGCTGGCGGCCGTGGCCTGGAACCAGCCTGTGCCCCGTGACGGGCTCGTGGAACTCGGCTGCGACGCCCGCCCCGCCGTGCTCCGCCAACTGGTGCGCCGCGGCCTGCTGGAGCTCGAACACGGCGACGATGGCGGCGAGCCCTGCTACCGGACGACGGCCAAGTTTCTCGAGGTATTCCGGCTGGAAAGCCTGTCCGACCTGCCGCCGCCGAATCAGCCGCCCGGCTGACGGGTCGGCCCGGACAGCGCCACGGCGACCGCCTCCTCGCGAGAAGCGATCGCGCCGTCGAGTTGCAAGGCACGGATGCGCTGCAGCGCCACCCCGATCTCGCGGCCTGCTGGCAGACCGGCTGCCAGCAGGTCGCTGCCGCTCAGCAGCGGCGGCGGGTCGATCTCTGCGCGAGGCCGAGCCGTCTGGGCCGTGAACCAGTCGGCCGTCGCCGGATCGCCGCGGCCGCGGGCGGCACGTGCCCGCAGCACGTCGGCCAGCAGCGGTGCGTCGGCGTGGGCCACCCAGGACTGCACATGCGACCAGGGCCTCGACATCGGATCGGCCCCCCGGGCCAGTTCGGTCACCCCCGCTCGAATCCAAAGTGTCTCATTCGTTTCCCGGTTCGAGAGCCGCAGCCGGGCTACGATCCGCGGCAGGGCATCGTCTCCGGCCTGCTCGCCGACGGTGGCCAGTGCCATGGGGAGGTCGGGACCGTCGAATGCCCCGACGATGGCAGCCGCCTCCCGCCAGCGGTGGCGGTCCGGCTCATGCGTTGGGGCCACCTCGGGCAGCAGTTCCCGCGCCAGCCCAGTCTCCTCGAGGAGTTCGAACGCCCGGCCCCGGCCGGCCCGCGAGGCCATGGCCCGTAATTCCGCGGCGATCCGCTCGGGACTCACCGTGCCCGCGAGATGCGCCATGCGTTCCAGGGCTTCGCGGGTTTCGCGGTCGAGCGAGAAGCCGAAAAAGGCCGTGAAGCGGACCGCCCGCAGCATGCGCAGGTGATCCTCGCCGAAGCGCATGGCCGGGGCGCCGATGCAGCGAACGATTCCCCGGGCCAGATCTTCGCGACCGCCGACGAAGTCGTGCACCTCCCCCGTTCGAGGGTCGAGAAACAGCCCGTTGATGGTGAAGTCGCGGCGTTGGGCGTCCTCGCGGGCGGAGCAGAATGTGACGCCTGCGGGATGTCGCCCGTCGGTGTAATCCCGGTCGGCCCGGAATGTGGCCACCTCTACCTGCCCGGCTCCGCGGGGACCGAGAACGGTGATCACTCCGAAAGCGGCCCCCACGGCCAGGGTGCGACGCTGCCCGAACACTGCCCTCACATTGTGAGGCTCCGCCGCAGTGGCCACGTCGTAATCCGCGGGCACACGGCCTAGAAGTTCATCCCGTACGCAGCCGCCAGCCCAGTAGGTCTCGTGACCGGCGGCTCGAAGCCGGTCGACCACTTCGGCGGCGAAGGCGCGGGCTGCGTCAGGATCGAGGGGCCGGGCGGTCATGCGTGCCTGCAGACATTGACTACGGTATGACGAGACCGATATTCTTGTGAATGTCGGGGGCAACCGGCGAGCCGCATTTTCATTTCTTCCTGAGGCTTCGCCTGCAGGGTCCCCCGGTGTCATTTTTTATTTCTTTCATTTCTTCAATGCCCGCAAGGGCGGAAGGATTCCAACTATGTCCCGTTCCCTTTCCAACCCGAATCGCCGAGGGTTCACCCTCGTCGAACTCCTGGTGGTGATCGCCATCATCGCCACGCTGATCGGTCTGCTGCTGCCGGCCGTGCAGGCGGCCCGCGAGGCTGCCCGCCGCATGGGCTGCATGGCCAACATCCGTAGTGTTGCCCAGGCCATCAGCAACTATGAGTCGGTGAAGCGGCGCCTGCCCGCGGCCACCGACCGCAACGAGAACACGAGCCGGGCGGGCAGCTGGGCTGCCGCCAACACGGCGTCGGGGTACAGCTTCCTGTTCCACCTCACCCCGTTCTTCGAAGAGAGCGCGCTCTACAACAACGTGTCCGCAAACACCAACAAGTTCCAGTTCGGCCCCTTCAGCATCGGCACGACGGCCGCCGCGGGCGGTGCCTGGAGCGGCCAGAATTGGACTGGCACGCATGCGACCGCGTTCATCATCCCAGCGCTTCTGTGCCCCAGCAACGGCGGCGGCAACACGGTCGAGACCGCGGTGAGCGGTGCCTCGGGTGGTCTGTCGTACGCCTCCGAGTACGACACGTTCCAGGGCACGATCGGCGGCAGCAAGGTGACGGCCACCCACTACAAGGCGATGGCCGGCACGCACATGCTCAACAGCATGCCCGTGGCGAACGGCGCGATCCAGTTCGCCCCCGACGTGCCGGTGACGTCCGCCAACGCTGCCCAGCCCTGGGTGGCCAGCCGGGCCGGCGTCGCGCAAGGCTCCGTCACGGACGGCATGTCGAAGACGGTCATGGTTGCCGAGACGAAGGAACGCGGCTACGGCTCGTGGATGGACGGCACGGCAGGCTGGGTCGTGGCGTACGATCCGAACATCAGCACGGCGCCGAACCCCACGCTCGTGAACGGTGTCTGGAACACGACGGCCACCGCGGGGAGCCCGATCACCCGCAGCGCCCTCAGCGTCCAGCCGTCGCTGACGGGTCCGGTGCGGTTCCTGCCGGCCGCCAGTTTCGGCAGCCGCATCGCGCAGGGAATGGCGTTCGGCCCCTCCAGCGATCACCAGGGCGGCATCGTGATGCACGCGTTCGGTGACAACCACGTGTCGCAGGTCACGGGCGACATCGATCCCAACGTCTACCTGGCCATCTGCTCGAGGAACGGCGGCGAGTCGGCCGCCCTGACCGAGTAACCCCGGGCCGGCGCTCCAGGGAACCAGCAACGGAAGCCGCGGCCGGATCATTCCGGCCGCGGCTTCCCGCGTTTTTGGAGGCAGCATCGATCGCACCCGGGCGTTGATTTTCGCCGATCGTACCGCCGCGGTATCCTCTGGACGACCAAAGGATTCCCAACCTTCATCCCGGAGTCAGCACCATGCCCCTGCAGCACGCCTCTCCAGCGCCAGGATTGTCGCGCCGTGATGCCCTGAAGACAGCGGGGGGCCTCGGTGCCTCGGCCGCGGTTTTTGCCGCCACCCGCGCCGTCCACGGCCAGACGCCGTCGAACGACGTCATCAAGGTCGGCCTCATCGGGGCCGGCGGCCGCGGCACCGGCGCCCTGCAGCAGACGCTTTCCGTGCCTGGCTCGAACGTGAAGCTCACGGCCATCGCCGACGCCTTCGAGGATCGCATCAACGGCGCCCTCAAGGCGGTCGAGGGGATGAAGGACAAGGTTGAGTGCCCTCCCGAACGTCGCTTCCAGGGGCTCGACGGCTACAAGCAGGTGCTCGACCACTGTGACCTGGTCATCCTCGCGACTCCGCCGGGCTTCCGCCCCTACCACTTCGAGGCGGCGATCAAGGCGGGCAAGCACGTGTTCATGGAGAAGCCGGTGTGCGTCGACAGCTTCGGCGCCCGGCTCTGCCTGGAGGCGGCCAAGTTGGCCGATGAGAAGAAGCTCAAGGTGGTGGTCGGCCTCCAACGCCGCTACGACAACAAGTATCGGGAGACGGTGGCCCGCATCCGCGAGGGTCTGGCAGGCGACATCATCGGCGGTCAGGTGTACTGGAACGGCGACGGCATTTGGTACCGCGGCCGTCAGCCCAACACCACGGAGATGCAGTTCCAGGTCCACAACTGGTACCACTTCAACTGGCTGTGCGGCGACCACATCTGCGAGCAGCACGTCCACAACATCGACGTCGCCAACTGGATCCTCGATCGGCTGCCCGAGACGGCCTACGGCGTCGGTGGCCGCCAGAACCGCGTCCCCAATCAGCCCAGTGAGATCTACGACCATCACGCCGTGAACTTCACCTATCCGGGCGGCATGCGCATCGCCAGCCAGTGCAAGCAGTTCCCCGGCGGCGACGGCCGCGTCAACGAGGAGTTCCAGGGCACGAAGGCCTACGTGCGCATCGGCGAGATCACCGACTACTCCGGGAAGGTGCTCTGGAAGTTCTCCGGGCCCAACCCCAACGCCTACCAGGTGGAGCACGACGAACTCCATGACGCCATCCGCAACGACAAACCGCTCAACAACGCCTACTACGGCACGACGTCGAGCTTCTCGGCGGTGCTGGGCCGGCTGGCCACCTATTCCGGCAAGCAGTGGGACTTCAAGAAGGCGATGGAACTCGACTACCGGCTGATGCCGGTCGACCCCACCTGGGACACCGTGCCGCCCGTCACTCCGGATGCCGACGGCAACTACCCGCCGCCGATGCCCAGCCGGTTCAAGATCGTGTCCGTCGCCAAGCCCGCCGTGTCATGATCATCGGCGTGCCGCGGGAGACGAAGCGGGACGAATACCGGGTGGGGCTGCTGCCGGTGGGCGTCGAGGAACTGCTGCGGGCCGGTCACTCGGTCGTCGTCGAGCGCGGGGCCGGGGCCGGTTCGGGACTCTCCGACGACGACTACGCCGCCTGCGGCGCTTGCCTCGTCGATACGGCCGCGGAGGTGTTCCACAGCGCCGAACTGATCGTCAAAGTCAAGGAGCCTCAAGCCCCCGAGTTACCGCTCGTCCGCCCCGGGCAGGCGATGTTCACCTACTTCCACTTTGCCGCCAGCCGCGCCCTCACCGAGGGGTTTCTGGCCACCGGTGGCACCGCCATCGCCTACGAGACGCTCCGCGACGGCCGCGGTCGCCTGCCGCTGCTCATCCCCATGAGCGAGGTCGCCGGGCGCATGAGCATCCAGGAGGGGGCCAAATACCTGGAGAAACCGCAGATGGGCCGCGGCATCCTCCTGGGCGGCGTGCCGGGGGTGGCCCCGGCCCACGTCACGGTGCTCGGCGCCGGCACCGTGGGGGCCAATGCGGCCAAGGTGGCCGCCGGTTTCGGGGCCAGCGTGGGCCTGCTCGACACGAGCCTGGAGCGACTTCGCTATCTCGACGACGTCACGCCGCCGAACGTCGATTGTCTGTACTCCGACCGGCACACGATCCGCGAACAGATCCGCCGGGCGGACCTCGTCGTGGGCAGCGTGCTGATCCCCGGAGCCCGCGCGCCGCACCTCATCGAGCGCGATGATTTGAAGCTGATGAAGCCCGGTGCCGTGATCATCGACGTCGCCATCGACCAGGGGGGCTGCGTGGCCACGAGCCGGCCGACCACCCATGCCGATCCCACGTTCGTGGTCGACGACGTCGTGCACTACTGCGTCACGAACATGCCGGGAGCGGTCGGCCGCACCAGCACCTACGCGCTCTGCAATGCCACGCTCCCCTACGTGCTGCAGCTGGCCGCCCTCGGCGTCGAGGCGGCTGCCGGCCGCAGCCCCGCGATCCTCTCGG
>Ga0315900_10003699_pt1 | contig 22143 bp, 15 predicted proteins | sample LakEriMetagenome_FD_203521 | JGI IMG/M metagenome (GOLD analysis project Ga0315900, IMG submission 203521) | Freshwater fungal communities from buoy surface, Lake Erie, Ohio, United States - Buoy 12 MA114 | ecosystem: Environmental > Aquatic > Freshwater > Lake > Lake biofilm | place: USA: Lake... | reverse complement strand
CCGCGGTGGGGGTTGGAGCATCGATCTACTACGGAAGAAGGTTGATCAATTCGTTCTTCATTTTGATGTGTGTGGAACGAGCGCGCAGTGCTTCTACATACTGCATGACCGACGTGGACTGAGCGTTCACTTTATGCTCGATGTGGACGGCACCATCTATCAGACGCTTGACCTGAAAGAACGAGCTTGGCATGCGACCAAAAGCAATGATCGAAGCATCGGTATCGAGATCGCTAACATCGGTGCATATTCACTGAACGATCGAAGCAAACCATTCGAAAAGTGGTATCGGAAAGACGAGCAAGGCAAAACGTTCTTGATTTTCCCGGAGACGGTCCGGGGCCGGGATGCATTGATTTCGCAAACGCTGCGACCTCGAAAGAACGAGCCTGTTGTGGGTTCGATCCGAGACAAACAATATGAACAATACGACTTCACTCAGCAGCAATACGACGCCCTCGCGAAGTTGACTGCAGCCCTATGCGACATCTTCCCCGAGATGAAGCCAGATGCACCGAGATCACCTGACAAGCGAATCATCGAGCACACATTGAGCGATGAGCAATGGGCTTCGTTCGGTGGTATTCTTGGGCATTTTCACGTACAAACCAACAAAACCGATCCCGGCCCCGCGTTCGACTGGGAATACTATTTGGAAGAAGTACGAAAGCAACAACAGTTGATCTCGCCACGGCGTTAAGACGGAATCTTCACGTTTTGGATCTCGACTTTCGCTCGAGACGGCCTACTTACCCCAATCGATTTCTATGTTGGCTGCGGGGAATTTTGCGCGAACCAACAATTAGGTAATGGAGTCTGTGGTTGCTATGAGAGCCATTGCCTGGACTTACTGCGCTCTCGGTATATCAAAACAACAATCATGTCACCGAACAGCGCCATACACTCTTCAGGAATCTCTCCCACGGGTGAGGCCACCGGCATTATTGAGCTGGGTGACTCCTGTTCCCCGATTCAAGTCATAGGTACTGATGCCATTCGTGAAACCTTTGGAGCTAGCTGCATCAATCAGGCCATCGCTGCCGCCATGGCGCCAGGCGTCTCACAGTTCGTTCTGAATCCGGATGGTCACTACGGACATGGCGTCCCAGTGGGTAGCGTACTCGTATCGCCAGACCACATTTATCCTGGCCCCGTCGGTGTCGATATCAAATGCTCCATGAGTCTGCTGCAAACTAACATCCCAGAAGAGCATATTTCCGAAACAAAGATTCGACGCCAGATCATCCGCGAGATCGAATCAAAGTTGGCCTCAGGAAAGCATGCGCCTAAAGGTCGCGCCGTGAACGAAGACTCAGGTTTTGAAGCCGCAATCAAAGGTGCGGATCGGAAGTTATTGGACAAGCTTGGGATTCCGCCTCGCTGGCAAGATTGCTGCGAACAATGGCAGCATCTCGGAGTATGCCGAACCTCCGATGGACTCGGGGAGAGGCTGCAAAAGCTTCTTCATCAGAACACAATACGCGACTTCACAGCCAAGTGTAAGCAGTTAGGTTCCTACGGAGGTGGTAACCATTTCGGTGAGTGCAATGTAGTTCGGTTCGTCGACAGCGAATCCTCGAAAAAGACTGCTAGTCATTTTGGCCTAAAGGATGGCTGCGTAGCATTCTTATCACACTGCGGTTCTCGAGGACTTGGGCATTCGCTGGCCACGAATCAATTTCGTTGGCTGCAAACAGCGTTCAAGAAAAGAGGCCGTAGTTTCCCCAGCGGTGACCGAGAGCTTGTGTTTGCCGAGTACGGAACGCCGGACGCAAACAACTACCTCAATGACATGTCGATGGGTGCAAACTTTGCTACTGTCAATCATTTGCTGATCAATGCCATTGTGTTGGCTGCCTTTCAGAAAGTGCTGCCTGGCACCAACGGAGAGTTGCTTTACTTTATTAGCCACAACATTGTTACACGTGAAGTACACGACGGTGCAAGCCAGTGGGTGCACCGAAAAGGAGCGACACGCGCGTTCCCCGCAGGTCACCCAGGTCTAGTTGGGACCAAGTTCGAGACCACCGGTCACCCTATTCTATTGCCCGGTAATCCACGTGACGGATCCTCCGTCATGGTTGCCCTACCTGGAGCTAGTCTAACCGCCTACAGCATCAATCATGGTGCCGGTCGGTCGATGACTCGCACTGCAGCGAAGGCAAACTTGAAGCCGGATCTCGTTTATCAAGGACTCGCGGAAGCGGATGTTATCTCCAATTGTCGCTATTATCCCATCGATGAAGCTCCGGATGCTTACAAAGATTTCAGAGAAGTCCTTCGAAGTGTTGAACTAGCTGGACTCGCAACCGAGGTTGCTCGCCTTCAAGCGAAGTTTGTCATCAAGGATGCAAAAGGTGGAAGTGCGAACTGACGGCTCGTCATCACTCAGCACATCGGCGGGTTTCAGCTTATCGACGGCCTGGAGCAAATCATCTAACCCTCCCGCGCCGATAAAAGATGTTTCTTGTTGCCTATCGCTTAGCGTCGAAGTGGAGCACTTTTCTCGGCAATTTGTTCTTGAGGGATATAACCGAAATAGCAAAGCAGATTGCGAATCTCGGTTGGTGTCAGCGTATCCAGCAACCCAGAAGGCATCGCTGAGATTTTGCTGGGCATGATCTCTTCGATCTCGTCTTGTGGCACTTGGATTTCTTTTTCTTGATTCGTTCGAACGATCACGCCCGACGGTGTTTTAACGAGGATCCCCGTGTAGACTTGGCCACGTGTCGTAAGAACTTTTTTCGACGCGTATTGATCGCTAATGACATGAGACGGGTATAGCGTCGATTCCAGGAACTCGGTTCGAGTGAATCGTTTGGCAACACTCGAAAGATCGGGTCCGAATCCACTTCCTTGGGTATTCATTTTATGGCAAGCACTGCATTGTGCCTTGGCAAAGATCAATGCACCATTGTCCCTATCGCCATACTTTCCTTGATCACCTGCAAGGAACTGCTCAAGAAATTCCAACGACCAACGAGGGCTTTCGAGCTCCGATGGCAAAACGGCCGTCGGGCTATCTGGAAAACGAACTTCGAACCATCGTTGCCACGCTAACATCGGAGACTCTGGATTGTCCGACGAAGTTGCAAACTCTTCCCCAGTCCAATATTTGAGCAATGCTACAGCCGGCTCCGGATTTTGCCCTGCTTCGACAAGCCTGCATCCCTGGAGGATGGTTTGCCTGATGGCATCTGGATCATCGGTCGCGATATCGATGCTTCGCAACGCAGAACAGATATCAGGTACCGCAAATAAGTCGAGGATCCCCATCGATCGCACGAGATAGTCCCAGTTTTTCTCGTCAGGACGTTGCGCTAGAGCGAGGGCAATGGAGGCTCTTCGGTCCGGACTTTTTCGCCATCTTTGCCTGAGATAGTCCTGGGCTGATTCATCTTTCTGCTGCGAGAGGATCGCGGTGATGCCGGTTTTCAGTCGCTTAAACACGTCTTCTTCCATCCCGCCCTTGTCGATTTGCGAGTCAAGCTTGATGAGACGCTCGATCGCACTATCGTCCAGTTGTTCTGGTAGTTTTAGCAATGCAGCCAGTGCAGCATTGGGGTACTGTTCGCCGAGAGAAAGAATCTTAACGGACTCTTCTTCTGTTAAGAAATCCGCAACTGCATTAGAAGTTTTCATCACATAGAGATGATAAGAACCGCCACCTCGCTCCTTCTGAGCAGACTCCAAGAACTGGAGCAATGCCATACGCTCCTTCGAAGTCCAGTTGTGGTTCATCATAGGCAGATGCATTGCAATCAAAACGCGTTCCGGCATAGAAGTGTCGGTTTGCAAGTATTTGACGGCTTCGGAAACCAGATCAATTTGAAGATAGGTTGCAATTCGAATCAACTCGGCGTTGATGATGGAGTTTCCTGCAGGAAACTCACTCTCGACAAGCGATCGGAGTTTGCTAAGCGTGACGTCATCGACATTTACCGCTCCAAGTGTTACTTGTACCGTTCGTAGGAGATCAACAAAGTCTGCGTCGCTGACGAATCCTTCTACGACTTTGGAGAGCGCATTGACCACCATGGTTGCATTTGCACTATCGCGAGAATTCGTTGCGAGAACCAGCGATGCGTTGATGACTAGTCGTCCAGACACACTGGAGAGAAATTGATCCTTCCAGCGTTCTTCCGGAATGGTGGCCAGAATTCGCCGGGCAAGGAATCGCTCTTCGCGAGATTCGCTTTGCAGTAGAGCAATGATTGCTGTTGGGTCGCAAATCACTCCCATTCGCAACATCGACTCACAGGCTGCAATACGAACGGGCGCTGAAGTATCTGACAGCATCTTGACCAAACGTTCGGCGGTACCCGTGTCGGATTGCAGCCCCATGAGGCGCGCGCACTTTGCTCGTACCGCTTCGTTCGTCGTATTGCTGAGTTCTATCAACATCTCTGCCGGTGGAACTGGGCCGAGCAGTTGCATCAAATCGAGGGCTTGCATCCGGTACCGTGCAGGATTCTCGCTGCTATAAGCAACCCCTGCTACGAGGTCTCCCCATTCGGAGCCTATTTCTTTCTTTGCGAGAGCCGCAGCTTGGCGGCCAAAAGCAGAGTAGATCTGAGGCAAGCGAATGGCTTTGGTGATTCCATCACCGAGGTCGCGAACTTTCTCAGGAATCTCACCTGTCCATTTGACACAGTAGATTCCACCATCGGTTCCGCGACCACCAGTGCTGAAATAGAGCCATCCATCCCCCCCGACATCGATGTCTGTTACATTCATCGGAGTTCCCACGACAAAGTCTTCCATTTTCGGCTTGGATCTGTCTGAGGTTTCGACATTACAGGACAGAATTCGCCCCTCGGACCAGTCGGCCAAGAACAATGTGCGATGGTATTTCGTTGGATACATATGATGGTTGTAGACGACCATACCGGTAGGTGAACAACGCCCCGCACTCGCGATGGGTGCCAACCGATCGAGATAGTGTTCTGGCCAATTGGCCCAACCACTTCTCCAACCGAACTCACTACCCTCAAGGATCTTGAATAGCCCCGTAGGCCGATGCCAAGTCGCTCCCACATCTGCTTCCATATCACTGTCGTGAACATACAGATTTCCGCTTGGATGAAATGCGATATCGTACGCGTTTCGAAGTCCACCAGCGATAACACTTGCTTTTTGGGATGCGAGATCGTATCGAACGATCGTTCCACCCGGTGCTTTGACGCCTTCAGCATGTCCACCTGGATCTTCAAATCGCGGCTGGATCAAGTCCCCTTCATAGGGTGGTGGATAAGTATCATCGTCGGTCCTCGGTTGATCCAATTGAGAGTGGTTGCCGACCACAATGTACAAACAACCGTCTGGTCCAAACGTGATCTGGTGCGGTCCGTGTTCCCCGGGGGTTCCTTTAAAGCGAAGGATCAACTCGGACTTTTCAAGCTCACCGTTTCGATCGGCATCTGCAAGGCGGTAGAGACCGGAGCCTTTGTCTCCATCTCCAGTTACATAGACATCGCCGTTGAGAGGCAAGATCCCCTGAATGTTCTTCACAAGATCACAGTAGATTCGCGATTTGTCGAGCGTTCCGTCTTTATCCGCATCGTAAAGCAACAGCAGCGGTCCATCTTCTTGAGAAGCGATAATGTGCCCAAACTCATTGAATGCCATTGCCAGGATGGAACCCACTTTCTTGGAACTAAACACTTCGACGACCGAGAAACCCGGCTTTGTAGTGAATCGATCTACGGGTGGTAGTCCTTTGCTGGAGTCGTAATCCGCAAGGTACGCTTGGATCGGTTTCGATTGTGGTTTGTCGGATTTACGGCCGTCCGTTGCAATCGTTTCCGCGACGTTTTGAGCTGGCAGCGAATTGTTCGCCCCAGTTCGTGACGTTGCCGGGGCCCATTTACTATCATCGTATCGGAGCAACTGCCAATTGGTTGAAACAGTACTAGAAGCCTTACACTCTGCATCACTTACGACGATTCTCCACTTTCCATTCAAAGGCTTGAAATAGAAACCAAAAGAAATCGAGGGGTTTGGGCGGCTCCGGTTTGTGGCTCGAATGGCTAGCGTATTCTTGCCTGGCCGGGCATTTGATGCGACATCGACTTTTTCTTTGGATCCTATTCCACGTGAAGTGCCGACACGAAGACCGTTGAGAAAGACTTCGCATGTCTCGGTTGCTTCGAATTCGAGGAAAGCCTCTTCAATAGCTGGCAACTCAAGAACGCGCCGGAAATATCCATCCCCTCGCTTTGCGGTCGAGATCTCATCTACCCAAATGGGCTCCCTCTGGGTTTTTGCATTCGGCGCTGGGGGAACGCTGACGGTAGCCCCATTGGAACCTTTCTGTCGCCGCTCCGTTTGTGCTGTTGCGACAATAGGCAATGCCGCAAACAGCAAAGCCATAGAAAGATATATGCGAAGGATGCCGCAACGTGATAGCAGAAAATTTGAGCGATCGACCATGACCATAGTTCTTCCATACTTGGAAACTTGAAGTCTGCGCGTGTCGAGACGCCATCGCGCGAAGACTTAGCCCGTAGGTATAGGAGAACTCGTTAGTCCACATCAAGCCCGAATCCATAGCTAGCGAAACTTTGAAGATTCGCTACCGGACGTTCCCGACTTCAGCATTGACCGACTCTTTCTTCACAAACTTGGTCGATTTTTCTTGGGAAAGATTGGATGCAACCCATTGAACATATTCGAAGTCACTATCGCTTAATCGGTCCAATGAAACAGTGGTGAACTTCCCGTTTTCTTTCAGCAACTTTATCTTGTCACTGTAGATGACGGCCAATCTTCCTTTGACTGTATAGGTTCTGGTATTGTCTACCCATGTCTTGAACTCAGCACCATTGAACTGGGCTGGCGCGGTGAAGCTACCAATACCGAACAGTTTGTCCAATTCGTCTGTTTTGTTTTTGGGAGCTGCAGGAGTTGTTGCGGGTGCCTCCGTTGGTGCTTTGGCAGGCTGCTTCGGTTCGAACAAATCATCGAAAAGTCCATCACCCGTGGATTGAACTTTTTCATCGGTACTCACTGGTTTTCCAAACAGCTCATCAATACTTGGGTCGGCAGTTGGAGAAGTAGCTGCTGGCGGCGATGCCGCAGGCGCTTCTTTCGGTACTGGCTCTCCAAACAAATCATCAACCGCATCCTTCGTTGTAGGCTTTGTTTCCGAACTCGGAGTTGCTGGCTCTCCAAACAAGGAATCCAGTGTATTGGCATCCGCGGGTGTCGTTGTCGCAGGAGGAGTTACTTTAGGCGCATCCGCTGGAGGTAGCCCCGAATCCGCCTTGCCACCAAAGACTTCATCAAGCGCGTCATTGGTTGTCGTCGGAGTCTTCACCGACGGCGTCTCCGTTGCTGGCTTTTCGACAACAGGAGTCGTGGCAGTCCCTGGGCCGAAAAGATCATCTACAGCGTCCCGCTTCTTCGATTCATCCTTCGAAGATGGTGTAGTTTCTGGCAACGGTGTAGTTTCTGGCAATGGCGTACCAGGCAATGGCGTAGTTTCAGGCGATGGCGTCGTCGGAGCGACAACTGGATCAACCGCAGGAATATCTATGACTTTCGGAGGCTCTGCAGCAGGGACAGCTGGCGTGACAGGCAGGTCTGCCGGAGGTGAATTTTCGACTGACTTCGTGGGTGCCGGTTCTTCTGGTTTGCTGGGTTCAACACTGGTTTTTCCTTCCTCAATCACCGAAGGTTTGGCTTCCGGCTCGACAACCGCAGGCGCTACAGGTGCTGCAGGTGCAACAGAAGCTTCTGGCTGTGGGCTTGGCACGACGACCGCTGGAGCGGGGGGAGCGGCAGCATCAACAAGGCTATCGCACGCAGTTGAGGACATCGTAGGGGCACACTGCATCGCAGGGGCACAAGAAGCGACAGGTACGCAAGCGGCCAGCGTCGGCATTTCACACGTAGGGACACTTGGGCATTCAGGAACCACGATTTCACAACAATTGCTGTTACTCGCTGGGCAGTCCCGATTCAGCAAACGATCGATGAATTTTCCGGCGAGAGCAGGTGAGAATGTCGTTAGGGTGCAAAGAGTTGCGACCAACGCGAGTCTGACCCAATAAGTAAAAGGCTTGGACATCGAAACCGAACTCCTCAAGTACTGATTCAGTTGAGATTTAAGTTGCTATAACGATCGGATCATCACTATAGTCGATTTAATGGTAACGGAGCAAACCGTGCCCCGCAAGGAATTTGAAGGGGTCGGGCAAAAAGTCACGGCTACGCAAGATGAAACTTCGGCATCTGAAATGTGCGAAACTTCCTAAGCTAAGAAGATTGGTCTGATTTGGTACGTACAAAAGCAGTAAAATCTGTGTTTAACGAATATCCTATGCAAGCCACTGTTTGAAACGCATGCTCAAGGCGATTGTAAAAACTCTTTTTGGAAACTGGTCCCTAGAGCAAAAATGCCTCCTTTTCCTTGGGGTTGCGCTGCTTGGATCACTTCTTTTCGCATTTTTTGCAGTGCAATATGTAGCCGAGCAGCTGGTCATGGAGACGGCTCGCGAGTCGGCCCGAAACACCGCCAGAACTTACATTGGTTGGAAGCATATCTACGCGATGGGACGCCCCATCGAATCAGCGCAATCATCTGTCTTGCCAGAAGAACTTCGACCAAAGCCGACAAACGACGCGGAATCGATTCAGCAGCAGAAGCTGTTGGAGTGGCTCAAAGGGATGATGCTTGACACGAAAGGGAATGAAGATCAATCGGACTTTCCGTTGTTTCGTCTCGACGACGGCATCGAATTCGAATCGCTCCCAGCACACGTCGCAGAGGGATTCGATCGATTGACATTAGAGAATCTGCAAGCGCGTCTCGCGGAAAAGGAAAGCATCCAAGAAAAGCAAACATCCATCGATGCGAATGCAACCCCAGACGCCAGCAATGCAACGATCTCGTTACGCCTCCCTTCGACCCATATCTTTGAGGAAACCGGTCCGTTCGACGGATTCTACTATTACTACCATCCTGTTCAGTTTGACAAAGAATGCATGGAATGCCATTCGAGGCTCGCGCCGTCCAATACCGTAACCGCGTCCCGCTCCGATGAACCCTTTCGTGTTGTTCGCGTCAAGATGCCCTATGCGTACACGCGCTTCTCGAGTGTTTGGATCTATTCCCTTCTGACGACGATCGCCATCTTTACTCTAGCACTCTCGCTTTTTTTTGTGCATTGGATTCTGAAACGCTTGGTCATTCGACCCGTTGTTTACATGAAACAGGTTAGCGAGCAGATTACGGCGGGGGATACAACGCGTCGATTTCAATTAGAAACAAACGATGAGTTTCATGATTTGTCAGAGTCATTCAATGCCATGCTCAGGCACTTAACCAATATTCAATCCGAGTTGCAGACCGTAAACTCGAAGATGAACGTCCAAGTGGATGAATTGGCACGCGTTAACTTAGAACTCTTCGAAGCGAACCGACTCAAGGGCGAATTTCTAGCCAACATGAGCCACGAACTGAGGACACCGCTCAACAGTATCCTTGGCTTTAGCGATGTTCTGCAAGGATTTGAAACGCTCACAGAAAAGCAGCGCCGTTATGTATCGAATATCCAGAACAGCGGTCGAAATTTACTGGAAATGATTAACGATATTCTCGATTTGGCAAAAGTCGAAGCAGGTAAGATGCAAGTGCGAGTCAGTGAGTTCGATTTGCTCGCAATCATTCATAGCCAATGCGATTTGGTCCGCAATCTGGCAGACGGAAAAAACATTGATGTCCGCGTCGATTCTGGACACTCTTCCTTATGGGCAGAACAGGACCAAGCGAAGATTCAGCAAATCCTTACCAATTTGCTTTCCAACGCAATCAAATTCACGCCTGAGGGTGGATTGATCACGGTCAGTTGCGAACAAAAGGGTGAAGAAGTCCTCATATCTGTGGCGGATACCGGCGTCGGAATTGCTATCGAGGATCACGAGATCATCTTTGAAAAGTTTCGACAAGCGAAACAGGTTACTGGCACAGACGGACTTACGCGTGAACACTCCGGAACAGGATTGGGACTATCCATCGTACGGGAACTCTGTCGACTTTTGGGTGGTGACATTGGACTTTCAAGCCAAATCGGATTCGGAAGTACGTTTCGAGTCAAAATCCCAAAGCAATATACGAAAAACGCGGAAGGAATGACGGAGAGTACCTCAAAATGACCAATACGAACCCCTACCAGTCTGATTCTGTTTCAACCCCGATCCGCCCCGACAAAAACTCAAACTCCTTCCTGCGGTCTGCATGTTTGGGAGCATTTTCTGCAGCCATGGTTCCATTTGTCTTCGCTATTCTTGCCACGATCATGGCACTGCAAACCACCTCCAATGTTCGTTCGATTCATGCTATCTGGATTTGGGCCGTCGTCGTATTGGTAACGGCCGGCGTGGGGGCGCTCTTGGGGATCGGAGTCGGCATGTTTCGTCGCACTCTGGTACGGACCGATCGAAAAATAGTTGAATAGAATGGAAAGTTGAATCGATGGATGCAAGCCGTCGGGAACAATCGCAGTTCTTGAGCGATATGTTAGCTATTCTTTTTGATTTCGAAAAAGGGTGTCTTAAGTTCAGCGAGTGAGGGCTAGAGCAAAGATGCATGTAGTACGATCGGGGGGGAAAGAAACCTCGGTCGAAACATCTGCTGCCACTCAGTTGTCGAGGGGAAGGATCCGATAGCTATGCTTGCCTAGTCGATACGGTTTGACAACCTGTTGCACTCAGGGAGTCGGTCTGTAGCGGCACTACTACTGTTCACACTTAAAACGTTGGGATGGTTTCCATTGTCGGACTTAGCTCAAATTCGAGAGATCGTTGAAGAAGTGATTTGTCATCAGAATCAACTACTACCGAAAGCGTTCCCTTTAACGGAACGTCGATTGCACAAGCAGGGTAACACCTGCGGAGTTTTATACTGTTTGCATGGCCCTCGTAGCATCCGATTGACTGCGGTCTTTGATATCGCGACTGCTAGAGTGCTGTTTTATGATTCCACGGGTCAGCGAGCGGGAACACGTTACGTCAAGGAGATGATCTTGGCGGCTGCGTGACCAATCGCGGACTAGGGTTTTGGTGATGGCGAGTTGGGCAACCATCACTAACAATTTCGATTGCCCAACAGCATAAGGGGAATGGAATCTCAGTTATGTTGATATTGTCCAGGCGAGAATCCGAGCGGGTTCACTTGGGCGACGACATCGTGTTAACAATTGTTCGTGTAAACGGCGATAAAGTACGGATTGGAGTCGAGGCTCCACCGCATATTAAAATCCTTCGCACAGAACTGGAAGTCTCGGCCAAAGACGTAACCCCAGTCCATGAACAAAAAGAAAATACACGGCGCGCCGCGTAAACTTGCTCTACTACAACGTGGTCGTACCTTCGAGTACGATTCACCATAAATAACTACAAACGCTACCGACACTGGCCAACAACAGTCGAGGTGGCGTTTTTTATTTGCCTCGTGCGTGCTTCCAGCCTGTCGGATTTCAATGTGGGATAGGCTTCCAGCCTGTCGGAATTCAATGTGGGATAGGCTTCCAGCCTGTCGGATTTCCAAATGAATTCTCTAGCTTCGTGATCGTGCTAAGCCATCCCACGTTACAGATCTAAGTTATCGAGCTGATCGATCAACGAATCGAATTCATCTTTGGGAGCATTCTTCTTGCTCTCTAAATCAGCCATTCCAACGGCAGCTCGGCCGGCCAAGAGAAGTTGTTCGTCTCGCTCTCGAGCTGCGGCTGCCACGGCGTCTTCATTGCGCTCCGGTGCACCGAACAACTTGGACAGGTCAATCTTGAAGGCACCGGCCGCTTCGACGGGCGCGCCGGCGATGGCGGGCGTCTTATGTTGCGGGAACATAATCGCATTTTCAGGGCATACACGCGAACACGCAGGGCAGCCTTTGCGGCAGTTATCCGGTTGTTCGACCAAAATGGTTTCACCGCGATCCACTCCGTACACACCAAACAAACAGAAGTCGATACACTCCATGCAATTCGTGCAACGGCTGTAATCGATGACCGGATACCATCGTCGCGATGGATGTTCCTCAATTCGCAACGGTACAATCCCGAGCGGTGACTCATGGGACGCGGGTTGAGCAAGTGCTCCAGAACCATCGGCAGCCAACGCGGTCGAATTCGTGGGATTGAGAAATCTGTCGAGCGATAGCAACTCCCGTGGCTTCGCTTCCGATAGACCTTCTGCGGTCAAGATGCGTCGAAATTCATTCTCGAACGCATCCATGGAACTGCTCGCTCGCAAATCGATGGAATAGATGCGTCGATCGGGCCGTTGTTGAATATTGGCGACTCGATCCTCAGCCCTTTCATCGACCTTTTCTTCCGCCTCTTCTTCGTCCTCATCGTCGTTGGCGATGTCGGGATTAATGAGCTCGACATCGCCTGGGCGACCGCGAACATCCATCCGATCCATCACCCAAATCGCAGCCCGATCGAATAGCCACGTCAAAAGGACGATTGGACCTCGCCATTGTCGGATCCGCTCCAAGCTCTGACTATCGCTAGCTAAATCGTATAGATGCGGCACGATCAAAGCGATGGTGTTGGGCAACGCTGCGGCAGCGGCGGCAACTCCGTCTTCGATGGCTCGCTTGTCAGGGCTCCTGCTTTGCCCTTGAGAGACGACGACGAGTAGACCGTGGTTCTCTTGGATCATGAAGTTTCTTCGGATAGTGTCATCAGATTGAATGGCGTACACGGGCTGAAAGTCGATCGAACGCAGCCCTTTGTACTTGAGAGCTTCAAAATTCTAGCATAACTCTACCTTTTTTTCTCGGCAACGTGAAAGAAACGCGACTCTCGTTTGTGTACATTGCCAGAAAAGGAACTTGAACCCACGGATCGACTATGCCAACTTCACCCGAGACACGCGAAAGTTTAATACTTCGCCTCCCGACGCAATCGGACGCTCAGGCGTGGCGCGAGTTTGTTGAGATTTACGAGCCTCTATTGTTCCGTTTCGCCCGACGGCGTGGACTGCAAGAGGCGGATGCCCGCGAAATCGCTCAAAATGTCTTCGTGGCAGTCGCCAAAGCAGTCGACCGATGGGAGCCCAATCAGGAACGCGGCCGCTTTCGAGCCTGGCTCTTTCGAATTGCTCGCAATCAAGTCATCAATACTGTTTCGAAGCATCGCCGCGACCGTGCTTCTGGCCGAACGGCGGAAATCGAGGTTTTGAAGGAACTTCCCAATCGCGAAGAGTTTGACGAAGTTGCCGAAGACTACAGACGCGAAATGTTCCGCTTAGCGGCCGCACAAGTTCGCGAGTCTTTTCATGCAAATACTTGGGCCGCCTTTTGGAAAAGCTCCGTGCTCGCGCGGCCAGTCGAAGAAGTTGCCAAGGAGGTAGGCATTTCAACCGGTGCGGTTTACATCGCGAAAAGCCGAGTCATCGCAAAGATCAAGAGCGTCATCCTGCAATGGGAGCAAGAAGATGCTTTATAACCAACCTTCGAAAAACGAATCTGCCATGAAGTCTCAATCCAAGCCTACGCCGAAATGTCATTCGGAGTCGTGGCGGCAATTGCTTGATGACAGTTTATCTGTCCATCAATCGCGAGAGATTGAAGAGCATGTAGAAAACTGTCCCGATTGCCAACAGCGACTCGAACAGCACTCTGGTGAGATGCCCCACTGGTGGGATGATGCCAAAGATTCGTGGTTGGAAGAGGAATTGCCTAGCAGTCGCGATCCGAACTCGACCTTGATCACCATTGAGATCGGACGCTCGGTACCGGAAGACTCGTTGTTAGAACTGGAGCGCGTCTCGTTAGACTTTCTCAGTCAAGCATCGCATCCCGAGATGTTAGGACGATTGGGTCGTTACGATATCGAGCGTGTCATCGGAACGGGTGGCATGGGCGTGGTGCTGAAAGCCTTCGATACAGAATTGCATCGTGTCGTCGCGATCAAAGTCCTCGCGCAACATCTTGCGAGCAATGGGTCTGCGCGTCGGAGATTCTCGCGAGAAGCACAGGCCGCGGCTGCAGTGCTTCATCCGAATGTGATCCCCATCTACAACGTAGAGCAAGATGACGAACTACCCTACTTGGTGATGCAATGTGTCAACGGAAAATCGCTCCAAGGAAAAGTGGACGAGCATGGACCTTTATCCGTCGCAGAAGCATTGCGGATCGCAAAACAAACCGCTGCTGGTTTGGCTGCCGCTCACGAGCAATGGTTAGTGCATCGCGATGTGAAGCCCGCCAATATTTTGCTAGAAGAGAATGTCGATCGCGTACTACTGAGCGACTTTGGATTGGCCCGAGCCGTCGACGATGCATCGTTGACGCGAACCGGAGTTGTTGCCGGGACACCACACTACATGTCTCCCGAACAAGCTCGCGGCGATGCGATTCGTTGCGATAGCGATCAGTTCAGTCTGGGAAGTGTCATGTACTTTATGTTGACAGGGCATCCACCGTTTCGTGCAGAAAACGCGATGGGTGTGCTGAATCGGATATGCCACGATCCACATCGACCCATCGAAGCGATTAACGCAGACGTTCCCGTCGAGGTGTCGGATTTGATTGATCGCCTGCTAAGCAAATCACCGAAAGATAGATTCCCCTCGGCGATCGCGGTCGAGAAGGAAGTCGATCGATTGCTGGCACTTTTGCAATCGGGCGGACTATCGCTTCAGAGGCGGGGGCAACGCAAGAAGATGGCCGTTAGCCAATGGTTCGCATTAGCCATTGTCGCGGCTGGTTCGCTGATTGCCTTGATGGTTGGGCAACAGTTCTTTAGAAGCACCAAAACAGAAGGGCGAATGAAACGCAGTTCCGAGATTACGGTTCGCGAATTGGCGTCGATCAAAGCACAATTGCAGGCTTCGCAAGCCGAGTTGAATGAGTTCGACGCGACTTTCGATCGCACGCGTCAGCAACTCATGACTTTGGAATCTACTTGGCAATCGTTCAGTTCGATTCCGATCGACTCGATCGATGCCGAAGTGGCTAGGCTCCGAGCTGATCTGCAATCGATCCGGGAGGAGACGGACTCCGTTTCTTCACCGATAGAGCGATAAAGAGTTTTTACGATACGACAGAATGAACTTTACTCAAGAGAAGGGAATGACAGAATGAAAAAGAACTTTGTTTGGGGCGCGTTGGCAATCGCAACTGCGACCGCCATCGGAGGAAGCTATCAGATTTTCGCTCAAGCGAGTACGACTTCGCCGCGTGAAAGACAAGGATCGAAGGATTCGCAACCGTTGCTGCGTCCTGGAGAAGCGAAAGTAACTGAACAGAACTTAGCTGTTCAGCCTTGGCTCCCAATTCAGCCAGGGGTGAGTTCACCTTATCAGCCAAGCGTTCGTTATATCTACGCGAATCACTTTGAAACAGTCATCATCGAAGATGGCAAAGTCAAAGTCATTTCTTCCAACGAACCTATGGATGAAGAGACTCGCGCGAAATCGAGTGACGCTCGCAAGCAATTGGACGACGCCTTTCGAACCTTTCGATCCGAAGACGCAAGCGATCAGGATCGCGCGAAAGCGAGAACGACATTGTCGAGCTATCTGACAGCACAATTTGATCATGATCAACAGATGCGACGCAAGCAGATCAAATCGTTAGAAGAGGAAGTCGACAAATTAAAGAAACAGATTGCCAAGCGGGAAGAGTCGAAAGACAAGCTCGTGGAGTTGCGTTTGACGTTGATAGAAAACGATGCCAATGGTCTCGCGTTTCCGCAAGCTTTCAACCAAATACCTGGTGCAAACGGTCCGGGATTTGGTCCCGCGGGAACAGTCTACGGTAGTCCAGGTTCAGCATATAGCGTCTACGGTAGTCCAGGTTCAGCATATAGCGTACAAACCTACAATGCACCGAATTCACTTTCTGCTGGAGCAGTGCCGCCCTCTGCTATATACATGCCTTTTGTGGGATTCGGTCAGAACGGTCAGTACCCTGCTGCAATGCCAGGCTATCCGATTCCACCAAACCCCACGGTTCCACCAACCCCACCTTCTCCTGGCACGAATACCACGAATCGCAGCAAGTGAGAATCTTGTACTTTGAGCCGCTCCAGGCCTCGTGATAGATGGGCGCGACAATCCTCCCGTCGTTACCACGTTGCTCGTCAACGTGGGACGTTAGCTGAAACCAGCCGCGAGTAAGCGCGTTCGCACATCACTGCGTTGCTCGTCAACGTAGGATGCTAGTCAGGTCGCGTACGGGATCTGACCAGCGCCCCACGCTGGCAAGCAGCATGGTGGCGAATGCCGTTTCTGTGCATTGTCTGGTTACGGCTATGGCCCTACGCTGGCGAGCAGCGTAGTAGCCTGGCTGTGTGAACGCGACAATCTGCTCGTCATTACCACGTTGCTCGTCAACGTGGGACCGTTAGCTGAAACCAGCCGCGAGTAAGCGCGTTCGCACATCACTACGTTGCTCGTCAACGTAGGATGCTGGTCAGGTTGCGTGCAGACCAGCGCCCCACGCTGGCAAGCAGCATGGTGGCGAATGCCGCTTCTGTGCATTGTCTGGTTACGGCTATGGCCCTACGCTGGCAAGCAGCGTAGTAGCCTGATATGTGAACGCGACAATCTGCTCGTCGTTACCACGTTGCTCGTCAACGTGGGACGTTAGCTGAAACCAGCCGCGAGTAAGCGCGTTCGCACATCACTACGTTGCTCGTCAACGTAGGATGCTGGTCAGGTTGCGTGCAGACCAGCGCCCCACGCTGGCGAGCAGCGTAGTAGCCTTGGGTGCATTGTCTGGTTATTGCCATGGCACTGTGCTGATGAACAGCATAGTAACCTGACATTGGCAGCCCGTGTCTATGATTGGTGAAATGATCGGCGGTATCGTTTTCCGTCGATCGTCCATGACGCTTGCTCCCAATCGACAACGAGACCAGATCCTTCTCCGAACTCCCGGATCAAATAGGATCTGGGGACAGCAGGCGAGTCTTTCGGTGGATTTTGAGACGCGCGTTCGATCCTCGCCGATTGGACTAGCGAAGCACCCGGTGTGAGTTCCAATACCCGGGTGCCGTAGCCTTCTTTGGTTAATTCGTGGTAGCGCACATCCAGTTTGAGTCGCGTGTTCAAGCCGGATTTGTTCTCGAGTTGATGCAACAGCCAGAGCTTGGTAATCCAATCCACTTTGCCAACTAGATCCTTCGAAGGGCAACTCTTCTCGTCCGAGAGTTCGAGTTGGCTTAATAGGGTTTGCCAAATTTCGACAATTCTCTTGGCTTCAAAGGACTGAACACGAGACTGCTCAATCATTTCTCGAATAGCCAACGCATACGCATTTTGAATCTCCGACGCGTACCAATGAACTCCATCTTTTCCAAGCTCTTTCGCCAGCAGCATCCAATCGCGTGAATATCTTCGAATGGCGTCAAGTGGCTTATTCAAGCGAGGCAAAACAACAGAGCGAGAATTCTCAGCTAAGTCGAAGGCCAAGGAAGTGCTCCCCATGCGAACGTATTGCGAGGTTTGGCATAAACCAGAATCACCGATTGCGATCTCGATTCGTTGCCTCTTGCGAAACAATCGAAGCGCGCCACCCAAAGCGAATGGTCCACCGACGCACAAATCCTTTAGCCAGGAGTCGCAACGAAAAATGGGGCGGCTCGCGCTATAACCACCGAAGCCGATGATGCAGTTGACATCGTGTGCGCGCGCGCTCACTCGAAAGAGCCCTTGCTCATCGATATGGCCAGCACCATCGAGAATACAGCGGCTAACAAAGAACGCGGTCAGCTTCCTTCGGTATACATGCAACGCGAAAAGTTGGATATTGAGCCACAGCAACATGGCTAGCGGTGCGTGCAATGTTCGCAATCCCCACGAACAGGCTCCGATCCAGCGAGAGGAGACGAGCATCGACGATGCTTTCTCCTTGATGTTTTTGTTTACTGGTCGTTTTGAAAAATACCGTAGCATCGCACGGGCAGACGAATCGATCTGTGCCAATATCAGTATGAATGTAAGCCATGCGACGGCTAACACACGATACGCGAGAACACATGGCAACAATAAGGCGATGCCTATCCGCCATCCCAGCAATGCAACGCCGTTCGCGACATTGACTTCATACGACTCGTGTTGGCCATAAGTATGTCCGTTTCCATCGTGATTCCCTTGGATCAGGCGGACGGTTCGGTCTGGAAACTGGCGACGAATCGAATCGGTTGCGAGCTGTTGCAATGCCAGATGGGACTCCAGCAGTTCCATCGGGCTTTTGCATTCAGGTGTGGACGCTTCGAGGTACGCCTCTGCTAGATTTGCTGAGGCTCCCGATTCCAGCGAAAACGATCCACCGTTGGCTAAGAAGAATTTAGTCGGATTGCGAAAGCTGGGAGCAATGGGGACTGACCTCTTGACTTGCCGCAGGAATGCATCAAAGTCGAACGATGGTCGATTCGGCAGATCGGTGTGTACGACGGAGTACTCAGTTTCCAGCCCCATCGTGCGATCGAGAATCTGACCGCTACTCGCCAGAGAACTGCGATTTGCACGCTTGGAGGTATTTGTGGGGCTCTTTCGAACAGTCTTGCCCAATCGAATTCACCGTTGTTTCGAGGATGGAGTTGTCTGAGGCAGGTACGCAGGGCTCCATTGTAACCTGTCTGGGAGCCGGCATTTCAACTTTTTCCATGGCAATTCCTTCACTAAACCCAAGCGAATCGGGGGCGAAATCAACCTTTTCTCCATTCTCGCAGAAATTGCCAAAGTTTCCAATATTCCCGAACCGTCTGCGAATCCTCTTCTGTCCGTGCCCCTCACGTCCAATCGGTTTCAGCAGGGTAGTGCGATCCACAGCGGGTGAATCGAACCAGCGAACGATGCGATGAATGGGAGCGGCAGAGCGGGATGACCCGCCTGTTTCATCTACGTTTGGGGGAAATACCATGCTTAAGAAAATCCTAATTGGTTCTGCTCTCGTGGCTGGCACGGGGGCTCTCATTGGTGGCACATCCGCTTACAGCTATATCAAGACGGGCTACCACTCGGTTCGCGATAGCATCAAAGAACAGATTCCAATCGATCTCGAAATCAAACGCGTTCGGAACATGATCCAAGATCTCAAGCCAGAGATCGCGGAAAACCTTCGCGTCATTGCACGTGAAGAAGTGGAAGTCGCCAAGCTTCAACGCGAAGTCGCGACCAAGAGTGTAAACCTAGACAAATCCAAAGATGCGATCTTGAAACTCAAGGACGATTTGCAAAGCGGCGTCAAGTATGTCAGCTACGGTGGAAAGTCCTACGACATGGATCAAGTGAAGAAGGATTTGAACGAACGATTCAAGCACTTCCAAACGCAAGAAGCGACCGTAAACAAGCTCGAAAAAATGCTCGACGCTCGCGAACGCAACTTGGAAGCTGCTCGTCGCAAACTAGATACAATGCTGGCTGCCAAGCGTCAACATGAAGTGGCTGTCGAGAGCCTGCAAGCTCGATGGACCATCCAGCAAGTTGCTGAAGCGACGAGCCAATACTCGATCCACGATACGAAGCTCAACAGCGTGCGTGACACACTCGATGAGATTTCAACTCGACTCGATGTAGCAGAGAAGATGGTAGACCAAGGGGAAGTGTTGACCGGCATCCCTGTCCTGGAAGAAGATGCTCCAGCCGACCTGGTCGATCAAATCACGTCCTACTTTGGTAATGACTCCATCGATATGACAGCAGTTGTCAAATCGAAGTAGTCGTTCGATTGTCAAAGTAAAAATGCAAGAAGGGTCTGCGAGAAATCGCAGACCCTTTTCGTGTTGAATATGGGGAGTTGCGATTAAACTTGCAAACGCTCGAGACCTTTTCCAAACAAGCGATCGATCTGATTGATCGAAACTTATTCGAAAGATCCGCAGCCATACGCTGGTGGGCAACAGACAAATGTCTTTGGCAAGCACTGGTAGATCCAACGGATGAGAACGACCCAAACCGAGTAGTTGGTCATCCGAATGAATTGGTGCGGGAACTACAATCCGATTTCTCGTTGACTGACCACGAATTAACCTCGCCACTCGAACTTGAAATGAAGGTGCTACCATCAGAGCTCACAACTGGAGTGAACGGGAAACAATCTTTTACGGAACACCGCGACATTGATGTGTATCGTATCTCTAGACTTGACTCACTAGACCAATGTTTCGAGGAAGAGTCCTGGATCGTATCGCAGCTCGCAAGCCTGGCTGAGGATCTTGCCAGCGGTACCCACTGCAGTCACCCCGCGACTCGTTTGATGTATGTTCTGAAGAATCACAAACTCTTTAATCAGGTAGATCGCGTGTGCTTGGTAGGCAGAGTTGCAGGAGCGAATCAATTGGCGGTGGTCGATGCGAGTATGAGCGATCGATGCCCAGAGAACTCCCTAAAGAAGGGGTACTCTTGTTTTGTGAATCCAGAAGGCTCGCTTTTCAAAATGAAACCAGGAACCGTCCGGATGTTTGGCGATTGCGAACGCGTACTCTCATCATTTGCAGCCCAAGGAAAACCGGCGCAACGCTCCATTGCCCTCATCTCCGATTTAGGACTGCGAAGCGGCTTATGCCTAGCGCTCGGCCGGAGCTCGGAAGTCCAGGGATTTTTGTTTCTCAATTCCGTGCAACAGGATCTGTTCCAGGAGATTTCAATCAACTCCGCTCCCATACTTTCGCTCTTTGGCTTGATTGCGACGATTACGCTAGACACAAACGGTTTCCATCCATTGCCTAGAAATCACCCGCTTCGAAAAGATGTCATTCCAAAGTCATCAAACTTATTCGAACTCAATCGCTTCAGAACGCAATTGGAACAAGCTCTAGAGTTGCGGTGTCGCCCTGGCTATCAACCGACAATTAAGATCCGCCCCAAAGAGGAGTCGATACGCTTCCTCTATCTACCAACGACGATCGTCAATTCGCTAGCAGAATTGATCTCTCGAATTAGCGACGCTAAACAAGCCGTTCACGTTGATGTAGCGATCCTACTCGGACAGGTACAAATTGGTTTTGATCACCACGTTGCATCATCCGATGCGCGTGGCTTGACCTGGCTTTCGCGAATTGTTCAATCGGTCGATGTGGAATTCGCCAACAAGCCTGTTTCGATCAAAAAAACGGAGTCGCAGATTGTCGTTGAATTCCCTTTCGAGCCTCTTCCTTCCAGCCAGCAGGGCCTGCTGTATAGCACGGTCTACTAGGCACAAGCATTGTGGTAGCGTGAACTGGTATGGAAATCCATCGTCAAACATATGAGTCGTTTGGACACACGGGATTCCCTTACATGGTTATTGAATCCTATTCAGCGAACATGCTCAATCTATCAGGGAATAGAGTTCGATAGGAACAGTGCAATATTCGCTTAAACCTATCCTTAGAACGTTCTCAATCGGTTATTGACTGGTATGACTCACACGAACTCGATACCCAAAGTGTTTGTTTTGGCGAAGACCAACGTGGCCTGCGACCGGATCACTCAGGCTTTGACATCGGAACCTGTCAGAGTTGTTCATTTCAGTGAAACACAAAAATACTCCGAGATATTTGACGATTTGGAAGCAGCTTGCGTTCTCGTCGAGATTGGACAAAATCCAGAGAGCGAACTGAATGCCATCACGTCTTTGCACGCCAATGGGAATCCTCTACCAGTGATCGCAGTAAGTAACGAATGGACGGTTTCCGACGCGGTTCGGGCCATCAAGTCTGGAGCGGATGATGTTTGCGATTTGCAGACGCAAGTCCATGAGCTTCGCAAGATGATCCACAAAGCGATAGCGTCAGAACTACCACGGCATAGTGATTTGCGAGATGCTATACCGGAGGCAATCCTTGCGAAACTCGACACGGTGGAAGCCCGAATCTTGCACCTTATCCTTTTGGGATTAACAGCCAAAGAGATCGGTTCTGCTCTCGATGTGAGCATAAGAACTTACCACTACCGAAAGAAAACAATCTTTCAGAAGCTGGGGACCCTCAACCGATCCGACTTGATCGAATTGATCCGAACAACAAACGGTCGAATAACGGAATGGCATAGTCCACACGCAGCTCCGAATTCCCCCCGTCTTCATAGGCCGGCATTCTTATCGCAAGGTTTGGTTGCTCAATAGTCGACGAATGGTATCTCTACCAGTAACGGGCGGCTGCGATCCTTGGGGAAGGACAGGACCCAGCGAGCGAACGC
>Ga0315900_10003697_pt1 | contig 22146 bp, 13 predicted proteins | sample LakEriMetagenome_FD_203521 | JGI IMG/M metagenome (GOLD analysis project Ga0315900, IMG submission 203521) | Freshwater fungal communities from buoy surface, Lake Erie, Ohio, United States - Buoy 12 MA114 | ecosystem: Environmental > Aquatic > Freshwater > Lake > Lake biofilm | place: USA: Lake... | reverse complement strand
GCGGCACTTCGTGCGCAGGATCTCCTCGGCTGCGGTGATGGCGGCATCGCTGTCGTACTTCAGGTTGAGCGCGGCCAGCGCATCGGCCAGGCCGGTGAAGCCCAGTCCCGTGCGGCGCCCCTTCCTACCGGTGTCGCGCAGCAGCTCCCAGGTCTCGCGTTCGGTGCGCTTCAGCTCGTCCGGCTCGGGGTCGGCATCGATCTTGGCCAGGATGCGGTCCACGGCCTCCAGCTCCAGGTCCACCAGATCGTCCATGAGGCGTTGCGCCTCGTAGGTGACCGCCGCGAAGCGCTCGTGGTCGAACCAGGCCTTGGGCGTGAAGGGCTCGTTGACGAAGCTGTAGAGGTTGATGGCGATGAGGCGGCAGCTGTCGCCACCCTGCATGGCGATCTCGCTGCAGGGGTTGGTGCTCTCGTTGCGGAAGCCAGGGTACACGCTGCTGGTGCTGTACAGGTGCTGGCGGTCCCAGAAGATCACGCCCGGCTCGGCGGTGGCGTGCGCGCAGGAGATGAGCGTGTTCCACAGTTCGCGGGCCTTCACCACCTTGGTCACACTCGGCGTCTTCGCTTCAATGGGCCAGCGCAGAGTGAAGTCGGCATCCGCCTCCACGGCCCGCAGGAACTCGTCGCTCACGCGCACGCTCACGTTGGCACCGGTCACCTTGGTGAGATCCTGCTTGATGGTGATGAACTGCTCGATGTCCGGATGGGCGATGTCCATGGTGAGCATCAGCGCGCCCCGCCTGCCCTTCTGGGCCACTTCGCGGGTGGTGTTGCTGAAGCGCTCCATGAAGCTGACGGCTCCGGTGCTGGTGCGCGCGGCATTGCTCACGGGTGCACCGGTGGGACGCAGCGTGCTGAGGTCGAAGCCCACGCCGCACCGGCGCTTGAAGAGCTGTGCCAGCTGCTGATCGTTGTGGAAGATGCCGGCGTAGCTGTCCAACGGCGAGGGGATCACCACGCAATTGCTCAACGAGGCCAGGCGGTACGGATCGCCCAGGGAGGCCATCACGCTGCCCTGCGGCACCACGTCGCGGAACCCGTCGAAGAGCTGAAAGATGCGCTCCTCGTCCAGCGCCGCACGCTCCCTGCCGTAGGCCGAAAGCAGCGCACGCTTCTCCACGGGCAGCGGCGCGTAGCGCGCCTCAATGCGCGCGAACGCGCGGGCCATACGCCGGTGCATGTCGGCGGGTGAGGCCTCCACCAGGTGGCCGTCGGCATCGCGCAGCGCATACTTGTTCAGCCAGGTGGTGGCCGCGAGGTCGTCGCCTTGGAAGTAGGCCAAGGCATTGGCAAGCACCTGTTCGGCGTTCAACTTGGAGGTGGGCTGCACGCCGGTGAAGTTCGCACATGTGGCGCCGTCCACGGATGACCCTGCTCAAGCGGCCTTTGGATTTCCTTTGTCCCCATGCTCGCCGACCGCCTGCTGCAGCACGTCCTCTCCTTTTCCCTGAAGGGCACCAAGCTCCCCAAGGGTATCGGTGTGCTCGATCCCTTCCATGGCCCCCACGCCGATGAAGTGCGCCGGATCGTAACGCTCTTCCACCGCACCTACTACAGCGACGAGCGGCCTCGCACGCTGATGCTGGGCATCAACCCCGGCCGTCTTGGCGCCGGCAGCACGGGCCTCTCCTTCACCGACACCAAGCGCTGCGAGAGCGACCTGGGCATTCCCGTGCAGGGCCTGCGCACCCACGAGCCCAGCAGCGACTTCTTCTACCGGATGGTGCGCGCCGGCGGCGGACCGGAGGCCTTCTACAGCCGGGTCTACGTGCATGCGATCTGCCCGCTGGGCTTCGTGAAGGAACAAGCGAACGGCACGGCCATCAACCTGAACTACTACGACGACAAGGCGTTGGAGCAGGCCGTGACGCCCTTCGTGGAGCAGTGGCTGCGCACGCTGGTGAAATGCGGCATGCGCACGGACACCGTGCTATGCATCGGCACCGGCAGGAACGCCGCCTACTTCACGAAGTTGAACGAACGGCTCGGCCTGTTCGGCAAGATCGTCGCGCTGGAGCATCCGCGTTACGTGATGCAGTACAAGGCACGGAGCATCGACGTGTACATCGACAAGTACCTGCAGGCGCTGGAGAGCACCCGGGAAGTGCGGTGATCACGGGACGACCTACGCGCCAGTATGCAGATGATAAGGACAGCCGGCGGCAAGCCCCGGCGCTGCAGCCGATCCGCCGGGGGATGATTGCTGGAAGTAATTCGTATGCCTGCACACATCCCCGTCGAACGAGCGGTGGAAGAGCGGTGAAAGCGAGCCGGACAAGGGCGGCACCAACCAGCTCCAGTCGCCGGTCACCGTCCGCTCCTTCTTCTCCTCGGCCTTGCAGAAGGCGCCGAAGGAGGAACCCAGCGCATGATGGTCTCCGATCTGAACGCCCGCCGTATCGAAGCTGTGCAGCACCGCACGGTTCAGTTCCACCATCGCCCTGTCACGCCAAAGGCTTCGCTCGTCGGAACGATCCCAGCCGAAACCGTCGGCAATGGCGGGGAGCATGTCATAGCGGGTGCTATCCGCCAGGTTGCGGGCGCCGATCTCCGTGCCCATGTAGAACCCATTGAACGGAGCAAAGGGATACACGACCCCGCCGATCACGAGCGCCATGTCGGCCAGGATAGGCACTGCGTACCAGCGCAGATCCAGGCTGGCGAAGAACGGTGCTTCGGGATGTGAGATCCTGACCTCGTTCAGCAGTTCCGGGCGCAGCTGGAAGATGTCGTGGGGCGGCGTTTCCCGCCCGTCGACCCAAATGCACCATGGCAGGGGGGTGAACCGGCCTCGGGCGACGGGAGACCATCCCTTATCGATGCAATGCGCGGTGAAGTCCACACTGTGCGGATCACCGGTGACGTCACCATCCGGACCTCGGAACCCGGCGTAGCGCATCAACTGGTGGTTGCCCAGGCGCACACGGTCGGGACCGGTGGTGCGTGGGGCGAACACCGTGACCATGCTCCGGATACGACCCTTGTTGAAGGCCTGTTCCACGTGGCTTTCCAAATGCCCCACCACCCCTGCGTGGTCGGTCACATCGCGCGCATCAATGACCTCCAAGGTGCGCCACAGGTGACGGGCTATGCATCGATTGCTGTTGTACCACGCGAGCCGGGCACCGAAGGTGAGCTCATTCAAAGAGTGGGTATACGTACCCGTGGCGGCGATCTCCGCCCGCACCTCTTCGCGCCGTCCTCTGAACCAATCATCATCCGCACCAGGCAGGCCATGTTCCACCATGGACCGCAAGAACGCACTGGCGTGCATGAGCAGTGTATCGGTGGTCATTGCCGTGTTGCGCTGATGATGATCACTGGCAGGACAAGTAAGCGGGATATATCGTTCCTCAACCGTGGTCTTGGCTCGCCGCCAAGCTAGCACTGGAAATCCCAAGGGCACCATCCCTCGAATGTTCGACCGTCCTGAAAAATGACCGATCAGCCATCCCATGCGACGAACACGACATTGAGCCTCCCAAGGGTACAGGAAGGTCCGATGCATGTCGAATGAGAGGACCCTGGCACATCAGGAGCGCAGTATCCAAAGCAGGGGTTCCTCCGAAGGTGCGGAGATTGATATCTGCAGGTGCTTCGCAGGTGCTGAAGCACGATGACGGCAGCGCTTCACGGACGCTTCCACAAGCCCGGGAGGAGCGGCACCACCACCCCCACGCCCCGTTCACTGCACGGTGATCCGCTGCGCCATCACCTTTCCGGCCACATCGGTGACCTGCACCAGGTAGGCGCCTGCAGCAAGCCCCCGCACATCCACTTCGGTGCGGTGGCCGATGAGCACATGGTGCTGCAGCACGCGGCCATCCAAGGCGAGCAGGCGCAACTGTTGAAGTGCGGGTCCGGTGGTGGTCACGGTGAACCGGTCCAGCATGGGGTTCGGGAACAGCGCGATGCCCGCATGGTCCGCTTCCGCAAGGCCGGTGGAGATGGAGGCCACCAGTTCGCTGGTGTTGGTGCGGATGGGTGCGTTGAAATCGAAGTAGATGTCGGCCGCGTTGCTTAGCACCGTGCCGGGCAGCACGGGCCCTACGGGGCGTATGCGGAAGCCCACCGCGCCGTGGCTCAGCGGCTCGTTGGTGGTGCTGTCCGGCAACAGGATGTTCGCGAAGCGCCACTCCACCACACGGTTTGGCTTGAAGCTCACCGTGAACGGATGGCTCGCCGCGCCTTGCACATAGCTCGCCATGTCCAGGTCGGCTTCCAGCGTGTCGGTGATCACCACCGTGAAGGCCGTGTCGGTGCCCGTGTTCTGGAACCGGATCACGTAATCGATCCACTCGTCCTGCGCGATCAGGTATTCCGTGGCGCTCTGGCCACTGCTGGTAAAGGCGGTCTTGTCGTTGGGGTCGTAGCTGCCGGTCACGGGGCGCGTGGCCACGAACCCGTTGTTCGCCGTGTTCGCTTCGGCGCCGTTGTTCTGCACGGTGAAGGTGGCGCTCACCACCTGCCCCAATGTGGCCTGCACGCTCACCTGGGTGATCAGCTGCACGTTCACGGTCGCAAAGGCAGCCACTGCGGGCAGGTCCCAGGTCAGCGTGGTGCCGGTGACCGCAGAGGGTGCGGGTATTGCGCTCACGTAGCTCAATGCGGGGTCCAGTTCGCAGGTCAATTGCACGGTGGCACTTGGCGCCACGCCCATGTTCGTTACCTGTGCCCACACCGTGTGCGCAAAGCCCGGACGCGCCGCGTTGCTCACGGCCGATCCCGCAAGGTCCAACGGACTGGTGCTGTTGTCTCCCACGGTCAACGTGGTCACGCTGCCGCTCACGTTGAAGGGGATGGGTTGCGCTTGCGGACAGACTGGCGTTAACGTGGGGTCCAGCACCGTAAGGGTGTAGGCACCATCGGCCAGGCCACCGGCAAAGGTGCCATCGCTGTTGGTGATCAGCAGTTGCACGCCGGGGTCCACCTGCAGCGTGCGGTAGGGAATGCCCGGCTCGCCGGCATCCGCCACGCAATCGGCATCGCTGTCCACAAAGAGGGTTCCCTCCACACTGCCGCACCCCGGCCCTACTTCCGTTACCGTGAAGGTGAGCGTGGTGGTACACGCCGTACTGTGGTAATCGAACGCAGCCGAATACGCCCCGGCCGCCAGCCCCTCCAACGTGAAGTTGACCAGGCCAGTGTTCTCCGTGGCCACCACCGCACCGGTGGAACTGGTCACCACCACGTCCGCAGGCCATAGCTCCAACTGCGTCAGCGCTACGGACCCATCGCTGTTGCCGCAGGTGGCCGGTGTCACCGTGGACACCTGCCAGTGGTTGTCCGCGTCAAATACCGGCGGTGTGAAGGAGAAGCTGGTGCCCGTACATCCGAACTGGTCATACACGTCGTAGCTGTAGTTCTGCCCGGCACAGAACCCGAAGAACACCGGGTCGCCCTGCGGGGTGGTGGCCAGGAAGCCGATGCTGGGGTCGCTCCAGTTGAAGGTGTAGGGCGGTGTGCCGGGGAACATTTCGGCCGGCATGGCCATGGCCCCGTTGCATTCGCCTTCGCAGGGCACACCGAACCCGGTGGTGGCATCCGCACCCGCATACGTGCCATCGCCCACGGTCGGCATCACCAGGTCGGCAGGCACCACCACATTGAAGGTGGCCTCCAGCCCCAGGGCATCGGTCAACGTCAGATCATAGCTGCCCGCGAACACCCCTTCCAAGTACGCCCCTCCCTGGCCGACCGGTGGCTCGGGCGACCACAGGTAGGTGTACGGTGCATCGCCGCCCGTGACCATGGCCTGCACCGCACCGTTCGATAACGAGCAGACGGCCGGGATCACGTCGAACGTGCAGTCGATCTGGGCGTTGGCGTGCAAGGTGCCAAGCAGCAGCAGGGCGATCGGGAAGGTGCGCATGGGTCCCGTGGAAAGTGCGGTGACGCTAAGGCATCATGAAGCTACGATTTCCCCATCATGGACCGACGCAGGTTATGGGTGCGGTACAGGTCAGATGCGATCGACCTGTCCGAACACCAGTGCCGCCGCACCCTCAGCGATGTGACCGTTGAACTACTGCTTGGGCGGCTTCGTGAGGAAGCCCTCCTTCACCATCTTCCAGTGGATCTCCTCCATGATCTCCCGCACCGTTGTGCTCAGGCTGCTGGGGTTCACCGTGCTGGTGGTGCCCGTCCACACCAGCTTGCCCTGCTTGGTGCCGTAGATGTTCGTTTCGATGGTGTAGGTCACATCGGTGCGGACATAGCCCGGGTCGTAGTACATGGGGGCGGCGTAGCCGTAGTAACCATACGGCGAGGCGTAGTAGGCGGGGTGTACCGCCCCGGGAACATAGGTCTGTTCCTTGGTCAGGTCGATCAGGCGCATGATCACCACGCCATCGATGCCGTCCTTGATCATCCGCTCGTTCATCCCCGGTGCATTGATGGCCTCGATGTTGTTGCCGAAGTAGGTGTACGAGGCCACACCCTGCGCCTTGCTGCGCATCACCAGTTCATCCTCGGCGGCACGTCGGGTGGATTCATCCTTGAGCAGGGCGATGAAGAGCACCTTGTTGAGGCTGCCCTCCTCAACACTGACGGAGGGATCTCGCCAACTGGTGACGAGACGGGTGCTGCTGCAGGCCACCAGCAGGGTGGTCATGGCGATGGCGAGAATGGTCCTGTTCATAGGTCGTTGTTCATTGCTGTGTAAGATCGATCACCGGCGGCCTCCTCCACCGCGCATGGTACCACCACCGCTCCGGGGTGCGGCACCGCCGGCACCCGGTGAGGGGCGGCCTTGAAAACTGCCAATGCGCTGCTCTCCACGACTGCGGGCGGCCTGGTCGCGCTGCAGTTGCTGGCGGGTGTCCGGTGTCATGGTGGATGAGCGAGCTCCACTGCCTGCGGGTGGCCGTGCGGTGGTCTGGCCTCCTCCATCGGTGCGACGAGGACCGGCCTGCTGCGTGCCAGGGCTCACGGTCTGGAACCTGCCATTGGGTTGCTGCTGCTGCCAATTGCGGCCGTCGGTGCGGTATACATTGCCCGACTTGTCAGTGTACATGTTGTTGGCCCCACTTGGCTTGGTGCTCGCACCTGGCTTTGCGGTCGTGCCTGGACCCGTGGCCGCGCCGCCTCCGGGCCTGCTCGGCTGCACGGCGGGGTTCCTGCCTTTGTCGTAGATGCTGCCCTGACCGGTACTGGGCCGTGTGGTCGGACGGTTCGCGCCGCCCTGGCCGCCACCCGGACGGTTCCCCTGACCACCGCCCACATTGATGTTGGTGCTGTTGTCGATGTTGATGGTGTTGCCACCGCGGTTGTAATAACCGCCGCCACCGTAGCGATAGGGCGGCGGGTAGTAGGGCGGACGGTACATCGGTGGGCCCCACCAGCCACCGGGATGGCCGCCCACATGCACCGTCATCCATCCGTTCGATACGGTCATCCCCATGCTCCATCCGGTCCACGGGTTGTAGTGCATGTTGAAGCCCCAGGTCACGGGTGGCGGGTAATAGACCGTGCCGTACCACGGGCGGTAGTAGTACCCTGTTCCGTAAACCACGGTCGGGCCGTACACATAGCATCCGGTATAGCCCGGGGTGTAGCCCACCACCACCACATCGGGCGTGGTGTCATACACCTTCACATACTTCACGTTGTAGTTGGGGCTGCTGGGCGGGATCTCCTGCACCTCGGAGGGCACCTGCGTGCACACGGCCCAGGGCCCGGTGGCGTTGGCGCTCTCGTACCACACCGCGTTCTCGCACGCGTAGAACCGTTCGCGGATGTAGAGCACGGTGGTATTGGCGTTCTCCGCCTCGTAGATGGCCGTGCCCTCGATCAGCCGCCACTTCGGATCACCATCATAGCTGATGCCCGACGGCTGAGCTGTGCGCGAAACGCTCGCGGTCTGCGGAATGCTGGCGTCCAGCACGGCCTCGCGGGCCGCATCGGTGCCGGGGACACTGGCCAGCACACCGTCCTTGGGACTGCCCTCTGGGATCTTCGCGAAGTCGGCCGGCAGCTTCTCTGCTTCGATGTAGGTCCACCCTCCCGGACCCAGCTTGGGGGCGGCATACCAACGTCCGCTCAGCAGCGCGAAGAACTGCTGGGAGGCGATATCCATGAAGATGTCGTTGTCCGAGTTCGTCACGTACAGGAGCTGTGTGCCCTGGATGGGCTGCAGCACGGCTTCCCCCTTTGTTTGCAAGAGTTCGGCCGGGGTGGTGCTCACCAGCACCTTGGGTGCTGCGGCGGTGGAGTCCACAGCGATGGTGCCGTCCTCCGGTTCCTTCTTCACCAAGTTCTTCAGGTCGGCGGGCACCGATGTGGTCGGTGTCCAAGGTCCCGTGGCGGTTGACGCCGAATACCAGAAGGTCTCGCTCCCCAGGTAGCAGGTCTTCCCCTCCTTGGTGCAGGCAATGAGGAAAGGGCTGTTCACCACGCGTTGGTAGGGGCTATTCTCCACGGGTTGCAGGATGGGGTCCCCATCGATGAGCACCAACGTGCTCGGCACTTGCTCATAGAGGACCTTCGGTGCATCGTTCTTCAACGCCGGGCGTTGTCCATTGGCGGGTTCCAACGAGGCGATCAGCCGGTCGATGGCAAATGGCTGTGTGTGCTTGGGGACCTCCTGGGAGAGGAACCTCCGCAGCTCCGTGATGCGCGTGGTGTCGCTGACGGCCGGGAACCTGGCATCCGTGACCTCCAAGCGCGTGAGCGTTCCCATCCGCGTGTTCCGGTCCACCTCCAGGAATCCGTTCATCCAGATGGCCCCATACACAGGGTCCTTCCCATCGGGTTGCACGGCCACGGCAGCACGGGCTGTCACGTTCCCATCGGCATAGCTCTCCGGCTGTGGCTGGTACACCGTGATGGTGTGGCCCTGCACCGGCAGCTTCATGGGCCACTGGTCCTGGGCTTGGACCCTGACACAAACCACGATGGTGAGAAGAAGGATACAACGGAATGGGCTCATGGGCGCAAGGTCGAAAAAGTGTGATCAACAGGCGTTGAGGACGATACGGGTAACTCAGTACCTCCGTGATGTCCGCTGCGAAAGGTACCACGCCACACCCACCTGCAGGCCGCTGTTGCGGACCCCATCGTACACATCGATCAAACCGTACCGGTAACGTGCCTCCACGGCCAGCATGGCGATCTTGACACCACCCCCAGCATGGGCCACCAGGTCGAAGTTCTCCGCCTCAGGCGCTCCACCCACATCCTGCCCGCCGAGCTGAACGCGTTCGCTCACGGTGAAGGCTGGCGTGAGCCCGGCATCCAGATAGAACAGGCCAAGCTTCAAGCGACCGTTCACCGGCAGCCCGAAATAACCCAGCCTGTATTCCAAGGCACCAAGCGGTGTATCCTGTCGTGCGCCGGCGGTGTTGTACTCCGCGCCGAGGCTGATGCCCACCAGAGGCACCTTCAGCAGGGTATGGTGGTAGCCCGCGTAGAAACCACTGAGCGGCTCCAGGTCGCCTTCGCCGGGGAGGTCGCTGTAGTGATAGCCGCCCCGGATGTAGTTCCGATGGTGGTGATCGGTGGAGCGCTGCGCAACAGCCACCAGTGGCAGCGCGACCAGGCAGAGCAGAGTGCCTCGAACGTTCATGGCGCCAAAGGTCCACATCCCGAGGTTCGACATCAAGCCTCCCCCATCTGGGTCCGCTCCATCCATTGCTGCATGAGGCGGTAGCCCATGCTCAGCACCACCGCACCGGTGAACAGGCCGATGAATCCAGAAAGGATGAACCCACCGATGGCGCCCAGGAAGATGACCAGGGTGGGCACGGCCGCTCCCCGTCCGAGCAGCAGCGGCTTCAGCACATTGTCCGAGATCATGGTGATCACCAGCCACACAGTGAGGAGCGCAGCGGGGAGGGTACCCATCGTGGCCCATGCATAAATGATGACCCCGATGGCGATCGGGGTCACGCCGATCTGGACAATGCAGAGCAGCAGGGCGCCCACAGTAAGGAAGCCCGCCGCCGGAACACCGGCGATGAACACCCCTGCTGCGAACATGGCCGCCTGCAGGATGGCTAAGCCCAGAATGCCCTTGGCCACCTGGCGGATGGTGCTCGCGGCGAGGTCCACCATGGCCTTGCCGTTCCGTCCCATCACGCGGTCCAGGAAGCGCTCCATGGCCTGCCCGCCCTCCTTCGCATAGGCGAGCAACACCCCGGCAGCGACAAAGGAGATGATCAGCTTCAGGAGGTCCACCGTGAAGCTGGCCAGGCCTTGGACCAAGGTCCTCGCCAGGTCCTTGATGGTATCCATATGTTCCTGCAGCAACTGGGCCACGGCGCCATCGCTCTTGGGCCACTTGGAGGCGATGAGTCCACGCAGCCCCGCATCGGCGTACCAATCAGCCGGTAGCTGGGGCATGTGCAGCTCGTCGCTGCTCAGGTGCGTGCGGATGGCCTGAAGGGAACCCACCAGGCTCTGGCCAGTGAAGTACCCGGGCACTCCGATGGCGGCCAGACCGATCAGCACGATCAATACGGATGCCAAAACCCGACGCCCACCGACCCACCTGGTGACCGTGACGAACAGGGGATACAGGGCCACCGACAGGATCACCGCCCAGACCAGGATGGTGGTGAAGGGCGCAAGAATGAGCACGCACCACAACAACAGGCCACCCAGCAAAACCAGTCGAATGAACGTATCGACCGCCATGGCCGGTGGCCAGGTACGAGGGGATGGATCGCGGCTCATGGAAGGGATCATGTTTTGGTGAAGATCGGGCAAAAACGGAGATTCGTAAGCCTGTTCCTCCACCATGCTACCCGAACCTGAGCCGCATGGCCCGTTGACCAAGCTGATCATTGCCGGAGTGCTGCTTGGCTTGTGCGTGGCGATCCACGCCGCGGGGATCGTCGGGCTAAGCCGGTGGCTGAGCGCAAGGAAGGACGTGGATCACCAGCCCTACTTCAGGGATCTTTGGTTGGTGGTCCGCATCACCTGGGTGCTCATCGGGCTGCACCTGATCACGATCCTCATCTGGGCCGTCGCCTACGTGGAGCTGGAATGCCTGCCCGACCTGTCCACCGCTTTCTACTTCTCCTCCATCACTTACACCACCGTGGGTTATGGCGATGTTGTGCTGCCGCTTCACTGGAGGAGCATTTCCGGCGCCGAGGCCCTCACCGGCATCTTCCTGGCAGGGCTCTCCACCGCCTTTTTCTTCACCTTCCTGAGCCACGTGCTGCAAAACCGGTTCAGGGGCCGGACCAGGTGAATAGTTCCTGGGTAGTCCCCATGTACGACCTCGCCTGTAGTACCCAGCGCGGACAACCTCTAAGTTTGCCCGCTGCCGGCAAGCGCCCTGCTCCGGCACGATCACGCCCTCACCCCATGTCCTTCTCCTATCGTCCCCTCATCCTCTGTGCCTTTGGCACTTCGCTTCTCGCGGGTTGCGGCGAGAAAAGCGGTCCGCCCACGATCCATCCCGAGGTGAGCGTGGTGGAGGCCACGCAGCTCAATGTACCGGTCTTTTCCGAGTTCGTGGGACAGACCTACGGCCAGGAGGACATCCAGATCATCCCCCGCGTGGAGGGCTGGATCACCGGTGTCCATTTCAAGGAAGGCGACCCCGTGAAGAAGGGTCAATTGCTCTACACCATCGATGACCTGCCCACGCGCAACAAGGTGGACGCGGCACAGGCCGATGTGGCCAAGGCCCTGACCATGGTGGCCAATAAAAAGGCCGACCTGGACCGCGTGAAGCCCCTGGCTGCCATGAACGCCCTGAGCAAGCGGGACCTGGACGCCGCACAGGCCGCCCACGATGCCGCAGTCGCCGAGCTGCAGGCCGCCGAGGCCGGGCTCCGCACCGCCAGTATCGAACAAGGCTACACCCAGATCACCTCGCCCATCGATGGCGTCATCGGCATCAGCAAGGTGCTGGTGGGGGACTATGTGGGCAAGGGCACCCTGGGCGGGTCCATCAACACCGTGAGCAGCCTGGGCGACATGCGGGTGCGCTTCCCGGTGAGCGAGACCGAGCTGATGCGCTTCCGCAAGCGTGCCGAGGCCGACAGCACGCTGCGTGCAGGTGAGCAATTCGTGCAACTCCTCCTTGCAGATGGCAGCCTGTACCCGACGCCGGGCCGCATCGACCTGGCCGACCGCAGCGTGGACCCCGGTACCGGCTCCATTCTCGTACAGGCCGTGTTCCCCAACCCGCAGCGCAGCCTGCGTCCCGGCCAGAGCGTGAAGGTGCGCGTGCTCACCGACCAGGCCGATAATGCAGTGATGGTGCCCCAGCGCGCCGTGAACCAGTTGCAGAACCTATACAGCGTGTACCTGCTCAACGACAGCAACATGGTGGTGATGACCCCCGTGAAGGTGGGTCAGCGCGTGGGCGAGAACTGGGTGATCACCGAAGGGGTGAAGCCTGGGCAAAAGGTGGCCCTGGTGGGCAATGCGCTCATCGACCCCCGCGTGCCCGTGATCCCCAAGCCCATGGAATGGGACTACGCCAAGACCTCCGGCAACTGACCCCACCGCACGCAGCATGAGCGAGTTCTTCATCCGCAGGCCCATCGTGGCGATGGTCATCAGCATCTTCATGGTGCTGCTCGGCCTGCTCACCCTCCGCGGCATACCGGTGAGCCAGTATCCGGAGATCACCCCGCCGATGATCAAGATCACCGGTAGCTACACCGGTGCCAACGCCGTGAACGTGGAACAGACCGTGGCCACGCCGATCGAACAACAGGTGAACGGCGTTGAGGACATGATCTACATGCAGAGCGTCAACGCCAACGACGGCTCGTTGACGCTCAACGTGAGCTTCGAGGTGGGCACCGACCTGGACAACGCCAACATGCTCACGCAGAACCGCGTGAACCAGGCCAACCCCAGCCTGCCCAATGAGGTGAAGACCGTGGGGGTGAGCACCAAGAAGTCGCTGGTCTTCCCCCTGATGCTGGTGAGCTTGAACTCGCCCAACGGCACCTACGACGCCCCCTTCCTCAACAACTACGGTTACATCAACGTGGTGGATGCGTTGAAGCGGATCCAGGGCGTGGGCGACGTGGCTGTGTTCGGAGGTAGTGAGTACGCCATGCGCATGTGGCTCAAGCCCGACCGCATGAACGCGCACGGCATCACCGTCACCGACATCAAGAGCGCCGTATCGGCCTACAACACCATCGTGCCCGGCGGCCAGTTCGGCGGTGAGCCCAGTGCGCCCGGCACCCAGAACACCTATACCGCCCAGCTGCAGAGCCGACTGGTCTCGCCCGAGCAGTTCGGCGGCATCGTGGTGAAGCGCAGCGATGCCGGTGCGCAGGTGCTGTTGCGCGATGTGGCCCGCATCGAGCTCGGCACCGAATACTACAGCATGAGCAGCCGCCTCAACGGCAGGCCCGCCAGCACCATCGCCATCTTCCAAACACCCGGCAGCAACGGCCTGGACGTGGTGGCCGCCGTGCGCAAGGTGATGGATGAACAGGCCGCCCGCTTCCCGCCCGACCTGGAGTACCGCGTGAGCCTCGACACCACCGCCGCCATCAGCGAAGGGATCAACGAGATCATGCACACCCTCTTCGAGGCCGTGCTGCTGGTGATCCTGGTGGTTTTCCTCTTCCTGCAGGACTGGCGCGCCACGCTCATTCCCCTGCTCACCGTGCCCGTCTCGCTCATCGGGGTGTTCATCTTCTTCCCCCTGCTGGGCTTCAGCGTTAACGTGCTGAGCCTGCTGGGCCTCGTGCTGGCCATCGGCCTGGTGGTGGACGATGCCATCGTGGTGGTGGAGGCCGTGATGCACCACATCGAGCATGGCCTGTCCCCCAAGGAGGCCACCCGCAAGGCCATGAAGGAGGTGGCCGGGCCTGTTGTCGCCATCGCCGTCATCCTGGCCGCCGTGTTCATTCCTGTTGCGCTCACCGGTGGCATCACCGGTCGCCTGTACCAGCAGTTCGCCATCACCATCGCCGTGAGCGTGCTGCTCAGCGCCTTCAACGCGCTCACCCTCAGCCCGGCACTGGCCGCCCTGCTGTTGAAACCGAAGAAGGAAGGCGCGAAGAAGAGCCTGCTGCAGCGCTTCTTCGACGGCTTCAACCGGGTGTTCGACCGCTTCACCGAGGGCTACATCGGCGTCGCCGGCTTCTTCGCACGCAAGGTCCTGCGCGGGGTCATCATCCTGGGCGTGATCGTGGTGGCCACCGTGTTCCTGGGCAGGAACGTGCCCGGTGGCTTCGTGCCCGAGGAGGACGAGGGCTACTTCATGTGCAGTGTTTCCCTGCCCGATGCCGCCAGCCTTCAGCGGACCACCGAGGTGACGCGCAAGCTGGAGACCATCCTGACCGGCATCCCCGGCGTGGAGAGCGTCACCATTGTGGATGGCAACAGCATCATCAACAGCACCATCGCACCCAACAGCGCAACAGCCTTCGTGCAGCTGAAGGAGTGGAGCGAGCGCGAGCACAGCAGCAAAAAGCTGATGCAGATGGCCAACGCGCTGCTCATCACGCACATCAGCGAGGCCACCGCCTTCGCCTTCGGTCCGCCGCCGATCCCCGGCCTGGGTTCCAGCGCCGGGTTCAGCCTGCAGTTGCAGGACCGCCAGGGGAATTCGCCCCAGTACCTGGAGCAACAGGCACGCGCCTTCATCGCCGCCGCGCAGCAGCGACCCGAGATCGGCCGCGCCATGACGCTCTACCGCAGCAGCATCCCCCAGAAGAGCATCCAGGTGGACAAGGACCGCGTGGAGAAGCTCGGCCTGCGGCTCGATGACGTGAACCAGACGGTGGCGGCCTTCCTCGGCGGCAACTTCATCAACAACTTCAACCAGTTCGGTCGCCAGTACCGCACCTACCTGCAGGCCGATGCCCCCTACCGCATGGACCCCGCAGGCATCAATAATTTCTTCGTGCGCGCCGCCGACGGGCGCATGGTGCCACTGGGCGCCGTGGCCACGGTGAAGGACACCGTAGGTCCGCAGTACACCAACCGATTCAACCTGTACCGCAGCGCCGAGATCATGGGCGCGCCCGCACCGGGCTACACCAGTGCACAGGCCCTCGATGCACTGGAAGAGGTGGCCAAGGCCACGCTGCCCGCCGATATCGGTTATGCCTGGAGCAACATGAGCTACCAGGAAAAGGCGGCGGCAGGCCAGAGCGGTACCGTGTTCGCCATGGCGCTCCTCTTCGTGTTCCTCATCCTCGCCGCGCAGTACGAAAGCTGGAAGCTGCCCTTTAGCGTCCTGCTCGGAACACCCTGGGCCGTGATGGGCGCCCTGCTGGGCCTCTGGCTCATGCGCTTCTTCAGCGAGAGCTACGTGAACAACGTGTTCGCACAGATCGGCCTGGTGATGCTCATCGGCCTCAACGCCAAGAACGCCATCCTCATCGTGGAGTTCGCCAAGATGAAGATGGAGGAAGGGGAGGAAGTGCTGAAGGCCGCGCTGGACGGCGCCAGGCTGCGCTTCCGCCCGATCCTCATGACCAGCTTCGCCTTCATCCTGGGCGTGGTGCCGCTGATCACCGCCGAAGGCGCCGGTGCCGAGGCCCGCAAGGTGATGGGCATGGCCGTGTTCGCCGGCATGATCGTGGCCACCACCATCGGCTGCATCGTCATCCCCAGCCTCTTCGTGCTCATCGAGCGCAAGAAAAAGCAGGACGCCGCCCAGGGCAGCACCCCCACCAAACCCGCCACCCACTGATGGGCACGAAGCATCTCCTCCCCTTCGCGATGGCGCTGGTGACCCTCAGCAGCTGCATGGTGGGCCCCAAGTACCAGCAGCAGCCCGCCGACCCCCAGGTCACCTACAGCGGAGCGCTCAACGCCGACACCACAGACCTGGTGCAGTGGACGCAGTTCTACGACGACCCCGCACTGGTAAAGCTGATCCAGACCACGCTGGACAGCAACCGGACCCTATGGCTCACAGCCGCACGCGTGGAGGAGGCCCGCCTGCTGGCCGGCGCCGTGAAAGCCGACCTCTATCCGCAGCTGGGCTACCTCGTCACCGGCGGCGGCGGCAGTGCCGGTAGCGATGCCCGCCGCCAGGGCAATGTGGATGGTGGCTTCTTCGAGGTGCTGGGACAGGTGCGGTGGGAGATCGACATCTGGGGCCGCCTGCGCCACAGCAACCGTGCCGCACAGGCGCTCTACTTCGAGCAACAGTATACGCGCCATGCGGTGCAGGTGAGCCTGGTGGCCGAAGTGGCGTCCAACTACTTCCTGCTCCGCGACCTGGACAACCGCCTGGTCATCGCTCAGCGCACCCTCGTCTCCCGCCAGGAGAACACCCGCATCATCACCGCCCGCTTCAACGAGGGCTACACCAACGAGGTGGACAAGCTGCAGGCCATCCAGCAGGAACAGGTGGCTGCGGCGGCCATTCCCAACATCGAGCGGCAGATCCGCCAGCTGGAGAACGCGCTCCGCGTGCTGCAGGGGCTCGGCCCCGGCCCCATCGAACGCGGCCGCCCCAACACCGAACAACGGCTCACGGCCGACCCCATCCCCATGGGGCTGCCCAGCCAGCTGTTGGAGCGCCGGCCTGACATCGTGGCCGCCGAGTTCAACCTGCAGCGGCTCACCGAACGGGCGGGCGTGGCCGTGGCCGAACGCTTCCCCTCACTCACCCTCACCGGTGTGCTCGGTTTCGCCAGCCCCGAGCTCGGCACCCTGCTCACCGGCGATGGCGCGGTGGCCAACGGCTTCGGCTCCCTCGCCGGCCCCATCTTCCAATGGAACCAGCGGCGCAACATCGCCGATGCCGCCAAGCAACGCATCCTGGTGGCTGCCGCCGAGCGCGACCAGACCGTGTTCAACGCCTTCGCCGATGTGGACAACAGCCTGGAGTTCTACCGCACCTACACCGCGGAGAACCAGGCCCGCCAGACCCAGGTGGACGCCGCCCGCAAGCAGCTAGAGCTGTCCATGGCGCGCTACAACTTCGGCTACACCAGCTACCTGGAGGTGATCATCGCCGAGAACAACCTGTTCAGCGCCGAATTCGAGGAGAGCGCCACCCGCGCACAGCGACTCAACAGCGTGGTGAGCTTGTTCCGGGCACTGGGGGGCGGCTGGTAATGCTCACCGCTTCTTCTTCGCCTGCTTTTTCTTCAGCTGCTTCAGTAGCACTCCGGGGAGCACCACCTCCATCATGCCGGTGCGCAGGCTGATCCAGATGTACTTGAACACCCCGGCATCCGCTGGTTTCTCCACCGTGAATCGGCCCTTGCGGTAGCCCTTGTCACCGGGCATGTTGGAGCCGCGCATGACCGTATTGGCCACTTTGGTGAGCAGCTTGGCGTGCTTGATCTGTGCGCCCAGCTCCATGGCCAGGTCCTGGTACTGCATGTCGATGGTGCCGGTGGCGCGCTCGTTGTCGCCGTGCATGCGCAGGTCCACCAGGTGGATGGTGCCCTGGGTGGCCGTCACGTGCAGCAGTTCGTCCGTCATGCGGTTCATGTCGGTGGCGGGAAAACCCTTCAGGCGCACGTGCACATCCACCGTGGTGCGATCGCCGCGCATGGGCATGCGGATGTCCACCTGGGCACGGGCGTGGCCCACGTGCGCGGTGCCCACCAGGTGCAGGTCCGGCGCATCGGCGCGCGGCAGGTTGCCGAAGCCGGTGAGCACCCCTGCGATGTGGGTGAAGGCGATGGAGCCGTAGTCAGCGCCGGGCTTGAGGCGCTCGTGGTAGGTGACGGAGGCGCGATGCACGTGCACGGAATCCACCTGCATGGGCAGGTGCATGCCGGTGATGCGCTCGGCCAGCAGGGGCTTGGGCTTCACGGGGCCGGGCGGCAGGGTCTTGTCGCGGTGGATGTCCACCACCGCACCGGCCACGCGCAGCTCACGGGCCTTGATGGCGCCATCGCGCAGCCGTGCCGAAAGGTCGAACCCGGCCAGGAGCAGGGTGTCCACCGTGGCGCGGTACAGTTCCACCTGGGTGTCCACCAGCTTGTGGTATTCCTTGGGCACCACCTGGGGCGTGAAGCGCACACCGAAGAGCAGGGCTGTATCCTGCGGGATGCGGATGCGCACCGAATCGAGGGCCAGGGTGTAATACGGCTTCAGGTGGGTCTCGGCCCGGTGCAGGTCCAGTTGCACGCTGGCCACTTCGGGCACCGGGCGGCCTTGGTCATCGGCCACCAGGTGGATGCCGGTGATGAGCAGGTCCAGGTCGCCCACGGATAGCGCGGGTGCATCGGAAGAGCGGTCCTGGGAGCGGCCGGTGGCATCGGTGATCAGGAGGGTGTCCACCCGCAACACGTCCAGGGGCAGCGCCTTGCCTGCAGGCTTCACCTTCCGCGCGGTGTCGGCCTGCGCGGAAGGCACTACGCGAGGCAGGAAGCTGTGCACCAGGGAGGGACCGTGCAGTTCGATATGGCCCACGTGCAGCACATTGCGCCGCAGCAGGGCCATGATGTCCACCCCCAGCAGGTCGATGCGGTCGGCATGCACCGTGTAGCGAACAGTGCTGTCCTCGTCCGTGGGGTCGGCCTGCGGCACCACGTTGAGGTCGTCGAGGCGGATGTGCTGGTCGAACAGCGAGAGGTGTACGGCGCCGAAGGTGATGCGGTGACCGCCCTTTTCGGCCAGGGCGGCCACCCGGTGCAGGGCCTTGGCGGCCAGCTGGTCCTTGAACACCACGAACGCTCCCACAAGGGCGGCGACCAGCAGCACGGCCATGAGCCAGCGGCGGGAGCGACGGCGTTGCGACATGGGTGCGGTGGGGTTCGTGCGCGGTTTCAGAAAGCACTGCGGGAAACCTGGGGCAGGCGCTGCAGCGCACAGGCGGAGACCACGTTCTGCTTGCCCCGGATATCGAGCTCACGCAGTTCGCCGCACTGGAATGCCGCAGAGGGCGTGCCCAGGACCTGCAGCAGATCGCCGGAGATCACCAGGCCGCCCATCTCCTTCGCCACACCGGTGAGGCGGGCACAGGTGTTCATGGCATCGCCGCTCAGGTCGATGCTGCGGCGGATGGTGCCCACCTGGGCCGCGATCACCTCGCCACGATGCAGGGCCGCATGGAAGCGGGGCACCACCCCATAGCGCTTCATGAACTGCGGGCCTTCGCGCTCCAGCACATCCCGGATGTCGAAGTATAGATGCAGGCAGCGCTCGTCGCGCACGGCCTCGGGGGTGGACCAGGTGAGGATCACCTCGTCGCCCACGTACTTCAGGATCTCGGCGCCACTGGCCAGCACGGGGCCCGTCATCAGCTCGAAGCAGCGGTTCAGCAGTTCGAAATAGCGCTCATCGCCCAGCTGTTCGGTGTAACGCGTGGAGCTTTCCAGGTCGATGAACATCACCACGCGGTCCTCGCGACGCGGATGGGCATAGCGTCCGGTGATGAAGCGGCGGAACATGCGGGCGCCCACCAGACGCTCCATCTCCATGAAGAGCATGACGAGCGCGGCCACCATCACCGCGTTCAGCCCCACACGCTCCATGGCCGGATGCCGCCACAGCGCCGCCAGGTCCACCAGGCCCAGCTCCTGCATCGATGGCGGCTCCAGGTCGGCGATCATCAGCATGGAGAGCAGACCCATGCCCATGAACCACACCAGTACCACGCGCAGGCCGATCTGCAGGTAGATGGGCAGCCGGGCGATGGGGCCTGTGAAAAAGAACTGCTCCACTGCGCCCACCAGCAGGCCCAGCAGGGACCAGGTGAAGTGCACCGGGTGGAAAGGGGCATCGGCGTACCAGTTGAGCAGGAACACCAACCCCTGGGTGAGCACCGCGAACGTGAGCACGCGGGCCATCTTGTGGCGCAGGATGGTGAGGCGCTGGGAACGCATGCGGATGTCGCACAATGATACGGGGCGCCTTCCATCGGAGCATTGCCGCCCCCCAACGCCCTGCTGGCCATGCACCATCGGCCAGCACCACTGACCCCTGCGCGCGAATGGCCGTTCACGGTCACCTCCACACCCCGCTCCTGAACCACCTGCAGAAAGGCACGCTCTACGACCGCAGCAAGATCCTGCGCGACCGCTTCGCCCTGGAGCGCGCCGATGGCAGCACCTTCTATGTGCGCTTCTTCGACGGCGGCGACCCGGCGGCCAACCAGTGGCAGGTGACCCAGCAGGTGACCACTGTGGGCAGCTACACCAACCGCTATGATGTCACCCTCTTGTGCAACGGCCTGCCCGTGGTGCAGGTGGAGCTGAAGCGGCGCGGGCTGGAGCTGAAGGAGGCCTTCAACCAAGTGGTGCGTTATAAGCGGCACAGCTTCTGGGCCAACGGCGGGCTGTTCCAGTACATCCAGCTCTTCGCCATCAGCAACGGGGTGAACACGAAGTACTACGTGAACAACCCCATCGAGGCGCTCACCTTCGCCCAGACGTTCTATTGGACGGATGAACACAGCCGGAGGAGGAGCGACCTGAAGGACTTCGCCGCCGACTTCCTGAGCATACCGCGCCTGGGGCGCATGCTGGGGCACTACATCGTACTCAACGACCGCGACCGGCGCCTGATGGTGCTGCGGCCTTATCAGGTGTATGCGGTGGAGGCCCTCGTGGAGAAGGTGCGCGACTACACCGCCGCCCCGGAGGAGCGCACGGACAACTACGGCTACATCTGGCACACCACCGGCAGCGGCAAAACGCTCACCAGCTTCAAGGCCAGCCAGGTGATCATGGGCCTGCCCCAGTTGGCCAAGGTGGTCTTCGTAGTGGACCGCAAGGACCTCGACTACAAGACCATGCAGGACTTCAACGACTACAAGGAAGGCAGCGTGGACGCCACCGAGAACACGCGGGGCCTGGTGGAGCAGTTGAGCGACCCGAACACCAAGCTGATCGTCACCACCATCCAGAAGCTGCACATCGCCATCAGCAAGGTGCGGCACGAGCGCAAGGTGGAGGCGCTGAAGGACGCGCGCATGGTCTTCATCTTTGATGAGTGCCACCGCAGCCAGTTCGGCAAGACCCACGGCGACATCACCAAATACTTCCCCAACGCCCAGCTCTTCGGCTTCACGGGCACGCCCATCTTCGCCCAGAACGCCAGCACCAACGAGCTGGGCAAACGCACCACCAAGCAGCTTTTCGGCGAGTGCCTGCACAAGTACGTGATCACCGACGCCATCCGCGACGAGAACGTGCTGCGCTTCAGCGTGGAGTACGTGGGCCGCTACAAAGCCAAGGACGGCGTGGAGCTGGACGTGGAGGTGGAGGACATCGACCGGTCCGAAGTGCTCGACGATGAGACACGGCTGAACATGATCGTGGACCACATCCTGAGCATCCACGACCGCAAGACCCACCAGCGGGAATACAGCGCGCTCTTCGCCATCAGCAGCATCCCCACGCTGCTGAAGTACTACGACCTGTTCCGGCAGCGCAAGGAGGCCGGGCTGCACGACCTGCGCATCGCCGCCATCTACAGCTACGGCACCAACGAAGAGGACGAGGAAGCCGTCGGCGCCCTGCCCGAGGACGAGACCCTCGCCAGCGAGCCACCCGCCACCTATGGCAACGGCCACAGCCGCGACGGCATCGACCGCATCATCCGCGACTACAACGCGCAGTTCGGCATGGCCTTCAGCACGAAGGACCAGAAGGGGATGGAGAGCTACTTCAAGGACATCACCAAGAAGCTCCGAGAGCGAGAGAGGACCAACGCCAAGGACAGCGACCGCATCGACCTGGTGCTGGTGGTGAACATGATGCTCACCGGCTTCGATGCCAAGAAGGTGAACACCCTGTACGTGGACAAGCGCCTGCGCTACCACGGGCTCATCCAGGCCTACAGCCGCACCAACCGCATCCTGAACGAGAAGAAGAGCCAGGGCAACATCGTGGCCTACCGCAACCTGAAGAAGGCCACGGACGATGCGCTCGCCCTCTTCAGCAACAAGGACGCGAAGGAGATCATCTTCCTGCCGCCCTACCAGAAGCTGGTGGCCCAGTTCAACGCCGCCTGCGCCGAGCTGATCAAGCTGACGCCCACGCCCCGCTCGGTGGACGACCTGCCCGACGAGGAGCAGCAGCTGGCTTTCGTGGCGGCCTTCCGCGAGCTGATCCGCCTGTACAACGTGCTGAAGACCTACGCCGAGTTCGACTGGCGCGACCTCGCCATCACCGAGCAGCAGTTCGCCGACTTCACCAGCAAGTACCTGGACCTGCGCGACAGCATTCAGCGTCAACGCACCAAGGAGAAGCACAGCATCCTGGAGGACATCGACTTCGAGGTGGTGCTG
>Ga0315900_10003694_pt1 | contig 22153 bp, 16 predicted proteins | sample LakEriMetagenome_FD_203521 | JGI IMG/M metagenome (GOLD analysis project Ga0315900, IMG submission 203521) | Freshwater fungal communities from buoy surface, Lake Erie, Ohio, United States - Buoy 12 MA114 | ecosystem: Environmental > Aquatic > Freshwater > Lake > Lake biofilm | place: USA: Lake... | reverse complement strand
CGGCATGAACTCGTCATCCGCTTTCACGCCCTGAACCCCATCCTGGCCACGGCCAAGGGGCCACGCCAGCGCTGGCGGCCCATGATGATCCAGCCGGGATCGCTGCGGCTCGTGCGCACAACACCGCTCGGACACATGCCCGGCTGGTCGCCTGAAGTTGCGATCACCGGCCTGTGGCAGCCGGCGACCCTCATCCGTCACGGTGCAGGCCCGCGCCTCGATCACATCGCCCTTGCGGCTCGCCTCGACGGCAAGGACGGCATTCTGGACGTGTCCGTCCGCTTCGCACAGCCGCCAGAGGCCCAGGTCGAGGTGCTCTGCGGCGGCCACGCGCACACTCTGCATTGCGATGCCGACGGCGGCCAGGCCGGCCGCATGGTGCTGCCCGGCATCGCCCCATGGTGGCCGCACACCCACGGCGAGCCGGCGCTTCACGCCGTCGCCCTGCGCATCGGGATGCGGATCATCCAGCTTGGCAAGGTCGGCTTCCGGTCCCTCGACATCGATCACGCTGCCGATGGCCAGGGCTTCGCCCTCGTGGTCAACGGCGAGCGGATCTTCTGCCGGGGCGCCGCATGGATGCCCGTCGATCCGGTCTCGCCGACCAAGGCTGATCCGCGTCCGCTGCTGACCCTGGCCCGCGACGCCGGCATGAACATGATCCGCATCTCCGGTACGGCGACGCCCGAGGGCCGCGCCTTTCACGAGGCCTGCGACGCATTGGGCATCCTCGTCTGGCACGACCTGCCCTTCGCCAATTTCGATTATCCGGGCGATGATCCCGCCTTCAGGTCTGAGGTCGAGGCGGAGGTTCGTGCGCTGCTCGGACGGCTGCAGGGATCGCCCTCGCTGGCCGTGGTCTGCGGTGGCAGCGAGATGGCGCAGCAGGCCACCATGCTGGGCCTGCGACCCGCGCAGGCAACAATGCCCCTGTTCGAGACGGTCCTGCCCGGCCTCGTGGCGGACCTCGCGCCGCAGGCTGCCTACGTTCCCCATACACCCTGGGGCGGCCCCCTGCCCTTCGTGACCAATGAAGGCGTGACCCACTATTTCGGCGTCGGCGCGTATTGCCGCCCGCTTGAGGACGCGCGCCGGGCCGATGTCCGCTTCGCCTCCGAATGCCTCGCCTTTGCGAATGTTCCAGCACCGGCAACGCTCGCGACCGAGAACCTGACCTCTCCCGCAGACCCGCGCTGGAAAGACGGCGTTCCACGCGACGCCGGCGCCTCGTGGGATTTCGAGGACGTGCGCGATCACTATGTCCGGGCACTCTATGACGTCGACCCGCAGGCACTTCGCAGCTCGGATCCGGAACGCTATCTCGCCCTCGGGCGCGCCGCGCCCGCGGAACTCATGGAAGCGGTCTTCGCCGAATGGCGCCGGTCCGGGTCGCAGTGCGGCGGCGGCCTCGTCTGGTTCCTGAACGACATGAAGGCCGGCGCCGGCTGGGGCGTCATCGACCGGCTCGGCTATCCCAAAACGGTCTACCATGCACTCAGGCGCGCCTTCGGGCCGGTCCACCTCGGCATCACCGATGAAGGATTGAACGGTCTCGGCATCCACGCCGTCAACGAGACCGCCGTGACCAGACAGCTGAGGCTCGCTGTCGCCACATATGGCGAGGGTCCGCACCCGCTCTCGCGCGCCGAAACCGAAGTCAGCCTTGCGCCCCGCGCGTCCCGAAGCTGGTCCGGTTTCGCGCTGACCGGCCACTTCTTCGACGTATCGCACGCCTACCGCTTCGGCGCCCTGGCCCATGACGCGACCCTCGCCAGGCTCCATGATGCCGAAACGGGTGCCATCATCGCCGAAGCGTGCCATGCCGTTGCCGGGCGCGCCTGCACGCCGCGCGATATCGGCCTGTCCGTGACCGTGGGTAGCACGGGCGAGATCCCCACCCTGGCGATCACCGCATCGCGACTGGCGAGGTTCGTCACGATCGAGGACGCATGGTTCCGCGCCCTCGATGAGGGCTTCAGCCTCGCCCCCGGGGAAACCCGCGTCGTGCCTCTCATCCGCCGAACCGGACAGGCCGCGCCACGCGGAACCGTGTCGGCCCTCAACAGCCATCCAGTGCCCTACGAGTTCGCAGCATGATCCCGATGACGTTCAACGGCCTGATGGGCAAGCTGCACCTGCCGGTCGGCAAGGCGCGGTCGGGCATCGGCGTCATCCTCGTGCCGCCTCACGGCGTCGAGGCGCTCGCGGCGACGAAGAGCCTGCGCGTCATGGCCGATTCCCTGGCCGCGGCAGGGCACGCTGTCCTGCGTTTCGACCTGCCGGGAACAGCCGATTCCCTCGGCGACGAGACCGACCCGGCGCGTCTCGACGCCTGGACGGCGTCCGTCCCTCTGGCGGCGGACATGCTGCGGCGCCATGGCGGGGTTTCGGACATCGTCTATGGCGGCCTTCGCTTCGGTGCCACTGTCGCGGCGCTCGCGGCCCAGACCGCGCCGCATCCTGCCGCGCTCCTCCTGCTCGACCCCATCGTCAAGGGACGGAGCTATGCGCGCGAACTGGCGATGACCGCCCGCGCGGTTGCCGAGGGGGCCCGGCTGAGCCCGGATGACACGGTCACGGACAACGGACTGATCGTCGCCGGAATGCCAACCACGACAGAGACACTGGATGCGATCCGCAAGATCGATCTCTGCCGTCTCGAGGCGCTTCCCGTCCCGACACTGCTCCTGCATCGCCGCAACGCGACCGACGCGGGCCTTCTCGGAGAGGCCTGGCGAGGCCATCCTGGGCTCGAGGTCCAGGAAGCGACCGATTTCGAGGCCATTTCTCTCAGCCCCACCATGGCGACAACCCCCTCCGACGTGATTGCCCGCGTCGTCGCATGGGTGTCCGCGCTCCCCCAGGGAGAGATGGTCGCGCCCTCCGCGACGCCGGCAGCGACGCTTGACGGACCGCATTTCCTCGAGGAGGCGATGACCTTCGGTGAGGGGCACCTGATGTTTGGCGTGATCTGCCGACCGGTCTCCCCGGCGTCGGGACATCCGGCGCTTCTCATTGTCAATGCCGGCCGCAACTCGCATGTCGGATGGGCCCGCTCAAGCGTCCTGCTGGCGCGCGAACTCGCCGCCGAGGGCATCGCCTCGATGCGCATGGACCTTGCCGGCATCGGCGACGGCCGCGACCGGCCGGGCACGAACGATACGGTGGATACCGTACTCTACAATCCGGCCAACGACGCCCAGATCGCTGATGCTGTGAATCTTCTGGCGTCCCGCGGCTTTGGCCAGATCACCATGCTCGGTGCCTGCAGCGGCGCCTATCTGGCGCTGCGCCACGCCGCTCGCGACCCGCGCATCACCGGCCTGATCCTCGTCAACATCCAGCGCTTCGTCTGGCGGCCGGGCGAGACGGTGGAGGAGGCCATTGCCTCCGCCTATCCGCTCGCCGCCAGCTATGCCGCCAAGGTGCTCGAAGCGCGGGCCTGGAAGAGGATCCTGACGGGTGAACGCAAGGTCGGCCCCCTGATCCGCGAGTTCGGCCGACGCTTCGCCGCACGCCTGCGGGCCGTAACGCCCTCGGAACAGACCCTCATGGCGCGCGACATGGTGCGGAAGCTCGGCGAGCGCAGGGTCCCCGTCGAGCTGGTGTTCAGCGAGAACGACGCAGGGCTCGGCGACATGGCACTCCACTTCGGTCAGAACGGCCGCTGGCTGAAGACACGAGACAACCTCCACCTCACGATCATCCCCGGAGCCGATCACGATCTCACCCCGCTCTCCGCGCGGCGCGTGCTCTCCGCGCGCGCCCTGGCAACGGCCCGCGGGAAGACCCGGGGCGGCTGACCCCGGTGCCGGCGGCACGGGTTCTGCAAGACCCCCGGCATGTGAGCCGTTTCGTCCCCCTTCGGGACAGGCGTTGTCGACAGGCCTGCGAGTCAAAGTCATGACCCTGAAAGATCTCGACATTCCGGCAGGAGCCCTGGCCCGGCGCAGCCGTGGCGGCTATGCATGGATGCGTCTGGCGGTGAAACTGTCGACGGCGCTCCTCGACTGGACCATCATCGCTCTCACCTCCTATCTGGGTTCAATACTCTACAGCCGCATCGCCAGCGGCGAATGGTGGACCGCCCAGCCACAGGCCACGCTGGCGCTGCTGATCGCCAGCACCTTCGTGCTGCTCAGCGCGGTGCGCGGCCAGTACCAGATCGGGAACTATGTCGGCGTCCAGCGCGCCTTCGGCACCACGCTGACGCTGTGGGGCGCCGCATTTCTCGTGCTGATGGCCTTCGCCTTCGCCACCAAGACGACCGACGCCTTCTCGCGCGTCGCCGTCATCCTCACATTCGTCACCGGCTTTCCCGCCGTCCTTGTCGCCCGCAGGACGGCCGGCAGGCTCATGACACTCGGCTCCAAGCTCGGCGTCATTCCTGCCCGCCGTGTCATGCTGGTCGGCCGCGAGGAGGACGTGACGGCCTTCGCGCTGCGCCACCAGCCGTGGAATGCCGGCATGCACATCGCCGGAACGGGTCTGCTCTCGCCTGGCGGCCCCGTCGGCCGCGATGACATCGCCCGTATCGCAGCCCAGGCGCGCGAAATGCAGCTCGACGACGTCCTCATCATCGTGCCCTGGTCCGACACCGAGACGATCGATCGTCTCGTCGAGGGGTTCATGCGCATTCCCGTGACGATCCATCTCGGACCGGAACGCATCTTCGACCGCTTCCAGGACATCCATATCGCCAAGTCCGGCGGCATCGCCAGCCTTCAGCTGGGCCGCCCGCCGCTGACCGCCGGCGAGGTGATGGTCAAACGCCTGCTCGACGTCACGCTTAGCTCTTTCGCGCTGTTCCTGTTCACCCCCGTGCTTCTCCTCATCGGACTTGCCATCAAGCTCGACAGCCCGGGGCCGATCCTGTTCCGGCAGCGGCGTCTTGGCTTCAACCAGCGTGCGTTCCAGATCGTCAAGTTCCGCACCATGACGGTGACGGAGGACGGCGACGTGGTGCGCCAGGCGACCCGCAACGACCAGCGGATCACCCGCGTCGGGCGCTTCCTGCGGCGCTGGAACCTCGACGAACTGCCGCAACTCCTCAACGTCCTGGCGGGACAGATGTCGCTCGTCGGGCCGCGCCCCCACGCCATCGCCCACGACCGGGAGTTCGACGAGCGGATCGCGCTCTATGCCCGCCGCCACAACGTGAAGCCCGGAATCACCGGCTGGGCGCAGGTTCACGGCCTGCGCGGCGAGACCGACACCGACGCCAAGATGAAGGCGAGGGTCGAGCACGACCTCTATTACATCGACAACTGGTCGATCCTCCTCGACATCGAGATCCTGTTCCGGACCGTCTTCTCGCGGAAGGCCTACGACAACGCCTTCTAGAGAAGCGGATCGAGTTCGCGGTCCATCGACGGCGACCTGAAGCCGCGAGTGCCCGGAGGCGCCGCGGCTTTCGTCTGTGATAGCGTGGATGAAGGCAAGTGTTGGGTTGGCAAGGCCAGCCGTGTTGTGGATCGTCAGTCGTCCAGAACCGCGTCGATCGCGGACAGGGCATCCCGCCAGGCCGCATCGACATCGAGGCGGGCCGACCCGTCGGGCACCCGCGCGACCTCCTCGACGGCAGCGGCGACATCATCGATGCCGGCATGGGTCGGTACCAGCCGCAGCCGGCCTTCGGCCAGCAGCCTCAGATAGGTCGGATGGTGGTTGAAGGCCCCCGCCCTCTCCGGCGCGTTGACCACCACCGGCCGCCCGGACATGGCGCAGGCGAGCACGCTGCCGCGCCGGCTGGTGAGACCTTCCGCGAACAGGTAGGCGAAGACATCCACCTCGGCGAATAGGGCAAAGAGCTCGGGCTCGCTCGCCACATAGCCGGTCACCAGCACGCGATCTTCGACCCCGAGCTGACGGGCCCTGGCGACAAAGTCCTCCTCGACCCTGTCCTGTGCCTTCACGAAGGAGCCGATGAAGACGGCGAAGGGATCGCCACCGCGCTGTTTCAGCGCTGCGGTGAGGTCGAGGATCTGCGTCGACTGCTTGCGCGGATAGATCGATCCAAAATGGCCGATGACCAGCCTGCCCTGCGCGCGCTCGGCGGCGAGCCGCTTGGACAGGGCGGTCGGCGGACATTCCGCAGGCAGGATCAGATTGGGCGGGATCGGAACGATGCCCCTGCGCCTCGGCGCGACGGCGGCCAGCGGGCTTGCGGCGAACTGGTCGGCGACCTCGGGTGAGGAAAAGACGATGGCCGATGCGAGCGGCAGGAGCGGGGCGTAACTCGCCCGCCGCTTCCAATCGAGGTCGGCCCACTCGTGCAGGACGACCAGAACCTTGCGGCCCTTGGCCCGCGCCCGCGCCGCCTCCACCACCGGGTCGACGAGCTGGCGCTTCCAGGCGACGACCGGCAGGTTGATGACGAGCACCGTGTCGCCCGCTCCTGTGCCGGCGCTGCCGAGGACGCGCGTTCCGCCCCTCGGCCCCGCCGTCGCCGCCAGTCGTCGGGCGAAGGCCTCGACGCCGCAGGGGGCAGTTGCATCCGAGATCAGGATTTCCAGCGGCCGTTCGGGCGCCCGCGACCCGTCACGTCGCGACATGGGGGCGCCGCGCGAGGAAATGCAGCCCGAAGACCGCGAAAAGGAAGGTGATCCAGATGGGATCGAAGCGGACGAACAGAAAGCTCTCCATCACCGACAGATAGATGCCGAACAGCCAGATCTGCAGAAGCAGCATGAGAAGCGCCGGGTCTGCGCCGCCCCGGCGCGCGGCGAGATAGTTGCGGATCGGCCAGAACACGAACACGACCACCGTCAGCAGCAGGCCCGGAAAGCCCATGTTCAGCGCCGCATCGATATAGCCGTTATGGGCATGCGCGGCATTGCCGCCCCACTGGGTCGCATCCTCCTGCCCGAACCGGGTCGATTCCAGCGCCCAGTACGCCGAATAGCCGAAGCCGGTGAGCGGTCGCTCGGCGATCTTATCGAGCGCCAGTTCCCACACGTCCGCACGACCCGTAAAGGTCACGTCGACGGGAAGCATTCGGACGACGCCGGCGATGGCCTCGCTGACAACCGTTCCGGGGCCGAGGATCATCAGGGTGACGAGCGGCGTCAGGGCCAGCGCCGAGACCAGCCATCCGTTCCGGATGCGCGACACGACGAGGGACATCACGACGGCGACCACCAGAAGCATGGTCGAACTCTTCGCGCCCGACATCGCGACCATCAGCGCACACAGGACGAGCAGGACGGAGCCACCCACCGCGAGGCCGGCGCGGATGGCATAGATCATCATGAAGATGGTGATGGCGAAGACGGCGCCGGCCGTATTCTTGTGGGCGAAGACGCCGCGCCAGTCACCCGCCAGCTGGGGCTCGCTGAGATCGGCCGCCTGGTGGATCGCATACTCGGGAAACAGCGCGATGCCAACAAGCGACAGGCCCGCCAGAACGGCCACGGCGACGACCAGAAGCCGCGCCAGATCCCGCCTGCCGCGCGGCATCAGGAAGAGCGAGGCGCATAGCGCCGCCAGAAGGCCGAAGAGAATGAGACGGCGGAGCGACAGCGACACATCGGCCGAGGTGACCACCGTAACGCACAGCCAGGCGCCGAGTACGATCCACAAGGGATGGAAGAGCGTGGCGAGCGCACGCGGCTGCGTCACGAAGGCGACCGCGACAGCCAGTGCCGCGAGGATGCCGAACGCGGCATAGGTCGCACCTTCCCGACCGAACGCGAGTTCCAGCGCCACCGCATTGGTCAGATCGGCATAGGGCTCGAGGGTCACCCAGGCGAGCAGGAAAGCACCGACGAAGACGACGGCCCGCGCATAGAGCATGAGTTCGGCCAGATCGCCCGCGGGAAGGCTGCCGGCCGGCTGAGAGGCCCCCGCCGTCATGACGACGCACCCGCCCTGTAGGGCTGTTGCTCCAGCCCTGCCCAGGCGCCGATCCGGCCGGCTGAGACAGCCAGGGGATGGGCAGCGATCACCGGATTGCCAGTCCGCGCCAGGGCAACGAGTGCCCGGACCACCGCGATCGGGACGATGGCGAGGTCTTTGGCCAGCACTTTCACGCGCGCAAGCCGGCTGCCGGCCTGCTTGACCTCGACGGCGCGGTTGATCGAGCCGATGCGCATGCCACGCCGCAGCACCCAGCCGATCCGCGCCCGATCCGCCGGCACCGTCTCGGTGATGAGCGCCTCCTGCACCCAGAACGACGTCAGGCCTGCATGACGGCAGCGGGTGAAGAAGTCGAGGTCGCCTCCACCGAGAAAATTGAAGCGGGGATCGAGCGGCCGGGGACCCATGCGTTCGAAGACGCGTCGTCGGATCAGGCAGTTGCCGGTGCCGTAGATCATCGGAACCGGGCCCGTCGCGTCGTGACTCGGCCAGAAGACCGGATGACGGGCGAGAAGCGCCGGAGCCTCCTCGAGAAACTGGGGAATGACGGGGCCGCCGACGACGTCGGCATCCATCCGCCCGGCCGCGGCGACCATGAGCGCCAGCCAGCCGGGCGAGGCCCGTTCGTCGTCGTCGATCATCAGGATGCAATCCGCCGCCGGGAAGGCCGTCATGGCGAAAGCGAAGCCGGCATTGATGGCATGGACATTTCCCTGAGCCGGTTCGACGATCACGATACCCGGCACGGTTCCGCGCGCGAGCCACTCGGTCGCGACGGACAGGCCCTCGCGGCGGAGGTCATCGTTCTCGACGACCACAACGGCGAAGGGAACTGTCGTCCGCTGGGCCGCGACAGAGGCAAGGGTTTCGGCCAGCATGGTGGGACGCCGGAAGGTGGCGATCACGACAACGGCCTGCACGCGATCCGCCTGGAGGCCGGGGCTGCGGAAGGCACGGCCGTCAACCGCCGTCTCATGGCGGGACATCTCGGGGGTCATTGTTCCAACCTGGTTCACGATCAGGCTCCATCGCGGAGACGGGATGCGTTGTGTCCCTGATAGAGCAAGGCTCTTGCCGTTCCGTGTCTGGCGCGGGTTTTGCCAGTTGAGTCCCTGATGCAGCCTCTGGACCTGACTCTGTGCAAGAACAGGCCAGCGCAACGAGGTGACCGGTTTGACCGACAACGACACGCTGGGCGCCCCCCGCCCCCGCTTCCCAACGCCGCAACGGGCCGACAGCCTCGCACAGCCGGATGACGGCGCCGACATGCGTCCCGGGAGCCTCGCTGCACGGCTTGATCACATGATCGGGCGGCGCTGGATGTTCCGGTCCGCGCAGATCGCGCTGGAAAGGCCGATCGTCTCGATCAGCTTCGACGACTTTCCGGTCTCGGCCTATACCCATGGCGCGCCCATTCTGGAGGCCCGCGGTGTCAGGGGAACCTACTATGTGGCCTCGGGATTGTCGGGGCTGACGACACCCCACTGGACGGTGGCGGGAGACGGCGAAACCGTCGACCTGCATCGGCGTGGCCACGAAATCGGTCTTCACAGTCATTGCCATCGCCCGGCCTCCACGATGCGGCCGGCGGCCTTTGCTGCCGATCTCGCTGCCAACAGGGCGAGGCTGCGCCGCCTCCTGCCCGACCTGGTGGAAGAGACCTACGCCTATCCCTATGGTCTCTGCGGCCTGATGCAGAAGCGTGTTCTGTCGGCGACGGTCCGGGCGAGCCGGTCGGTCCAGGAAGGCATCAATGCCGGCCGCATGGACCTCGACTTCATCAAGGCGGTCGAGATCAGCGAGCGGGGCATGGACGCCGCTCGCCTCGACCGGCTTCTCGATCAGGCGGAAGCCGCCACCGGCTGGCTTGTCTTCTTCACCCATGACGTGATCGACGCGCCCTCCGCCTATGGCACCTCCCCCGCCATGCTGGCGCGCATCGTGGAGCGAACCCAGGCGCGCGGCATCGACATCCTCCCGATCGCCGCAGCGCTCGACCGGATCGGCGTGTCCTGAACCGACACGCAGGCCTCTGGCCCCGGCCTTGCGGGTCCTGAGCACGAATGGATTTTCGTGTTCCAATCCGGGACGGCGCGATCGCGACGGACCGGACAGGCCAGGAAGGGCTCTGCCCATGTATGACGATGGTCGTTCCGAACGCCGCGAGATGGCGCCGACGCGCCGCGCCGATGACTCTCCCCAGGCCGCCGGTCTGCTGGCGGCCGTCTGGCCCCACTGGATGGCGATACTCGTCCTGGCGCTTGTCTGTGCCGCCGGCGCCTATGCCGCATCGCGGCTCATGACCCCGCGCTTCATGGCGACGGCGCAGATTTTCATCGATCCGCGCGGATTGCAGGTCTTCGACAACGAACTGACGCCGCGCCAACAGGACTCGAACACGGCGATCAATTTCGTCGAAAGCCAGGCACGCATCGTGACGTCGCAGAGCGTCCTGTCGCGTGTTGTCGACAGCGAACGCCTGACCGAGGACCCCGAATTCAACGGCAAGGGCGGAGCCTCCTGGGCGGTCGCGTTTCTCGACCGGCTGGGCATGGCGCGCGGTGGCGAGGAGAGCCTTGAGGCGCGCGAGCGCCAGGCGCTCAATTCCCTCTATGACCGTGTCATCGTCCGCCGGCCCGAGCGCACCTTCGTCATCGAGGTGACGGTGCGTGCCGCCGACGCCGACAAGGCGGCCCGGCTCGCCAATGCCGTCTCGCACGCCTACATCGACAGCCAGACCGCGGCCCGCGCCGATGCGGCTCGCCGTGCCACCCAGTCTCTGACCAACCGCCTCGACGAACTGCGGGCGCGGGTCAGGTCGGCCGAAGAGCGCGCCGAGGACTTCCGTCGCCAGAACGGCCTCGTCGGCACCCGCACCCAGCTCGTCAGCGAACAGCAGCTCACTGATGCCAACACCCAGCTGGGACAGGCCCAGGCGCGCGTCGCCGAGGCCCAGGCCCGACACGAGCAGATCCAGATCTCGCTGCGCAACACCAGCCAGGCAGGCGCCCTCCCCGAGGCGGTCATGTCGCCGACCATCGCGGCGCTGCGCGGACAGCAGGCCGAGGCCCGCCGCCGCCTTGCCGACGCCCAGACCGAATTCGGCCCCCGCCATCCGACCGTCCGCAACGGCCAGGCCCAGGTCGCCGACCTCGACCGCGCCATCGCCGACGAGCTCGGCCGCATCGCCCAGGCCGCGCGGGCCGATCTTGATCGCGCCCGTGCCGCCGAGGCGACCCAGCGCCGCACGGTCGAGCAGCTTACCACCCAGGCCTCGACTGCCGGCCAGGCCTTCGTGCAGTTGCGCGAATTGCAGCGGGAGGTCGACGTCAACCGGAACCTGCTCAACACCTTCCTGTCCCGCTCGCGCGAGACCAGCGAACTGGAGAGAGTGGACACGAGCAATGCCCGGATCATCACCGTCGCACAGCCCCCACGCGACCGTGTGTTCCCGCCCCGTGGTGTCGTCATGGCCGCTGCCGGATTCATCCTCGGCGCCGGGCTCGGCATCGGCCTTGCGATCCTGCTCGCCCTGCTGAAGCCGGGTGCCGGCCTCGCTCCGCCGCGCAACCAGGCGCCGGCGATGCCGCACAATCCGGTCGCCCGACTGGTGCAGTAACGCCATGACAACCGAATTCGACATGGCCTTTCGCGCCATCCCGACAGTCCAGGTCGGAGGCCTGCCGATCGCGGTGCTGGACCGTGCCGGCACCGCCGACTGGATGATCCGTGCGGCACGTGAGCGCCCGCGTGGCCAGCGCCCCCTGTACCTGACCTCCGCCAACGGCGAGGTTCTGGCTCGGACGGCATCCGATCCCGAACTGGCTGCTCTGATCGGCGATGCCGACCAGATCGTGGCGGACGGTCAGCCCCTCGTGCTGGCGTCGCGCTACCGCTGCCGCACCGCTCTCCCGGAGCGCGTGGCAACGACCGACCTCTTCCATGACGTCGCCCGACGGGCCGAGCAGGAGGGCGTGACCTTCTACATGCTCGGCGCGACAGCCGAGGAGAACGACCGGGCCGCGGCCAGCGTGCGCCGGACATATCCCGGGCTCAGGCTGGTCGGGCATTGCCACGGCTTCCTCAAGGGAGAGGCGCTCGACGCCAAGATCGCTGAGATCGACGCCCTCGCACCGGACATCCTCTGGCTCGCCATGGGGGTGCCACACGAGCAGCGCTTCGTGGCGCGTCACGCAGGCAGGCTGACCCATGTCGGCATGATCAAGACCTCGGGCGGTCTCTTCAACTTTCTGTCGGGCACCAACCGGCGCGCGCCCGAATGGATGCAGAAGGCCTCGCTCGAGTGGCTCTACCGCATCTGGCTGGAGCCGCGCCGCCTGTTCTGGCGCTATGCCGTGACCAACCCCAAGGCCATTTACCTGATGGCGACGCGATCGGCCTGATCATGCGGCGATCTGCCCCCATGCCGCATGCGGCAGCCGGCCCCGACCGGGCGATGTCGACAGGAGTCCATCCGTGAGCCGCCCCATTGCCGCCCATGTCGATATCGTGCGGCTGCATCCGACCAATCTCACGGATTTCACCGGGGCACGCCGGCTGCCGCCACGCCCTGCGCCAGCCCGCGATGCCGATTACGCCGCCCGCTTCGATGGCGAGACACTCTTCTACGACGCCTTCACTGGAACGCGCGGCCGGATCGTGCTGGCCGGCCCGCCCTTCCTCAATCTGAAGGACGATCTCGCCAGATCCACCATCACCGCCCTGCCCTCCGGCGCCAGTTGCCGGTTCGAGGTCCGGGAACTGGACCGGCACGGTCAGATCCATGTCGAGGCTCCGGACGGGACGCGGGGGCTGCGGTTGGACGGTCCTCTCGGCATCGTCGAGGTTGCCGTCCAGCCGAGCGAGGTCGACATCTTTGCCGGTCGGCGGGTGCTTTTTACACAGTCGCGCAACAACGATCTCGCCTGGATCCAGGACTGGGTGCGCTTCTCCCGCGACATCCACGGCGCCGACGCGGTGCTCATCTACGACAACGGTTCGACCCGCTATGCGCCAGAGGATCTGGCCGGGGCCCTTGCCGCGCTGTCCGGCATCGCCGCCGTCCGGGTCGTCGACTGGCCCTACAAGTTCGGTCCGCAGGGCATCGATGCACGCCGGTATTGGGACTCGGACTTCGGACAGCACGGCGTCTGGGAGCATGCCCGCCGCCGCTTCCTGGAGGCCGCCGCCAGCGTCCAGGGTTCGGACGTCGACGAGTTCATCCTCACACCCTCGGGCCGAAGCATCTTCGAAGCCGTCGAGGCCGAACCTTTCGGCGTTCTGCGCTACGAGGGCCGCTGGGTCATCGGCATCGAGGGCGGCGATCCACAACCCGGCAAGGCCGGTCGCCGTCACCGCGACTTCACGGTCACGCGGCGCGAACGACCGGTGAAACGCTTCGGCCTCCTGACCGTCGATGGCGATCGCTGTCCGCCCAAGTGGACACTCGTGCCCTCGCGCATCCCTGATCGCGCCCAGTGGAAGATCCACTCCATCGGCGGCCATCTCCCCTCCCGTTGGATGACGAGGGACTTCTCCTATCGCCATTTCCGCGAGATCAGCGACAGCTGGAAGTACGAGCGCATGGGACGGGAAGCCTTCCACCCGGATCGCCACGAGGTGGATGCCCTGCTCGCCGACCACGTCGCGGCCGTGCGCTGGGACGTCTAGATCCGCCGCCTGTCACCCGGCCCCCACCATCGACAGCAAGCACGACGCCCCGGTCAACCCCGGGCTGCGCCCTCATCGGGCCTCAGGCGGGCCATGAGGGCTGTCCGCGTTCCAGCGAGATCAAGGGCGACGGCAGCCACCGCATAGGTCACGACACCGGCTGCGACGGTGACGGCCAGCGGCCAGATGCCGTCACCGGGCAGCGACCATTCGAGAAGCCCGGTCGGCACCGCCATGATGGCGACAGCGAGCACGACCCTGGCGATGGGACGCCAGGCGAGCGGCAGCGGATGGGCGCGCTGGGACAGGATGTAACCGGCCACGACCCCGGAGGCCTCGGCGATGACCAGTGACCAGGCCGCGCCCTTGAGGCCGAAGGGCGGCACCAGCAGCGCCATGGCGATGACGTTGACGACGAGAATGGCCGTCCCGTGCGCCACCATGAGCGAGGGCTTCTTGGCAAGGTGAAAGCTCACCTGGACGAACTGCTGCGAAATGGTCTGGAACAGCCAGGCGAAGACCAGGATCGGGATCAGCGCGGCCGCAGTTTCACGGAAATCGGGCCCGAGGATCAGCGCGGCGAAGTGTGGCGCGACGATCGCCAGGCCAACGACGGCCGGCATGACGACGGCCAGCAGCAGTTCGCCGCTGCGCGTCAGATGGGCGTCGGCGGCAGCCGGCCCTTCTTCCGCCAGCGACCGGATGGCAAGCGGAACGACGGCCGAGGCGACAGAGAGGGCCGGAAACAGGATGATCTGGCGGACGAGATCGGCCGCCGCGCCATAGACGCCGGCTGCTGCATCGCCGAGCAGATAGGCAACGAGCAGCCTGTCGAGGGCGGAGTGGAAGGCGAAGACGCCGCCCGACATCGCCATCGGGATACCGAAGCCGAGCATGGTGCGGAATGTGACACGATCGAAGGGTTTGCGTGGCCCCTTCCAGATCACGCCGGAGAAGGCAACGGCGGCGATGACATAGGCGCCCGCGACGCCGGCGACGAGGCCGTAGCCGCCCCAGCCCATCTGGACGAGCCCATAGGAGATGCCGATGGCCGCAAAGGCGCGGATAACGGTTGCGCGCATGTAGGAGGTGGAATCGAGCCGGGCCCTCAGGATCTCCTGTCCGAGTTCGAACAGCCCGAGAGCCGCAGCCAGCAGGATCGCCGCCAGTGCCTTGTCGAATGGCACCGCGAGCGCCCAGACTGTGACGCCCAGCGCCGCCGGCAGGGTCACCACCGAGACGAGATAGGCGGCCAGGGCCGTCAGGCGCATGTCGGTGCGTTCCCCCTCGGATTCGAAGCGCAGCACCGAAAGGCGCACCCACGTGAAGAGCAGCGCCGAGATGATTCCCGCGACGCTGAGCGCCACGACGTAAATGCCGTATTCCGCCGGCGTCAGCAGCCGCGTGAACAGGACCACCGACAGGAAGCCAAGCGCGGCCGAGGTGCCGTGGGCCACCATGTAGGTCGAGGTCTGGCGGATCAGCATCAGCGGCGTTCCCGGAGGAAGTGCTCGATGACGCGCATCATCGGCTTCGGCCTGTAGTCGGCATCGAGGGGCAGCGGGCGGTTCAGATGGCCGTCGGTGCGCTTGAAGTAGGTCGGCACCCACGTGTAGCGGTCACTGATGCCCCATGTCAGCAGCGCGTCCAGCGGCGACGACACGCGAATGGCGTCGAGGAAGTCATAGACGCGGGACGCCACAAGGATGTCGCGCACCTCCGGGGGACCCGGCAGCTTGTCGTCGACCACGTCCAGTTCGGTAACCAGCACCTTGAGCCCCATGGACCGGCACTCCGCGATGAAGGCCGACAAACCTTCGCGGTCGATGGGCAACTCGCCGCGCAGATGACCCTGCAGGCCGATGGCATGCAGCGGAACGTTGCGCAGCTTCAAATCGCGGATCAGCCGCAGGAAGGCCTCGCGCTTTCGGCGGAAGCGGGCGCCGACGAACTCGATGTCATACTCGTTCATGACCAACTGCGCGTCGGGATCGGCGCGCGCTGCCGTGCGCAGCGCCAGCGCGATATGGCTTTCACCCAGTCGCTGCTGCCAGATCGACGAGCGAATGTCGGATCGGCTGGCCGGATCGTCCGGGATCGGTTCGTTGACCACATCCCAACTTCTGATGCGGCCGCGATAGCGACCCATGACCTGTTCGATATGTCCGACGAGTTCCCGTTCGGCCTCCGACGCCGTGGCGATGGACTTGGTCCAGTCGGGCATGGCGCCGTACCAGACGAGCGTGTGCCCGCGCAGGGTCATGCCGTTGCTTGCGGCGAAGTCGATCTGCTTGTCCGGAAGGTCGTAGACGAAACGATCACGCGATGGCCGCAGATCGTACCACTTCAGGCCGCCCTCTCCGACGATCTGCCGGCAATGGCGCACCAGAGCCGCGCGGTAATCCGCCTCCGCGGCCAGGGGCCCGTCCCGCACGGCGGCGCCGAAGGGCACACCGTCCGGCGTCGCCCGGCCCTGCGCCCGCGCGGGAGAGAACAGCAGTGTCCCCAAGGGAGACGATGCCGTGATCGCGACGCCGGTCGCGGCCTTGAGGGACGTCAGAATCGTATCGCGACGGGACAGCATGGGGGCTCCTGGACCTCGCCTCGCAAGAGCTGTTCCCACGACACCGCGGCACAACCATGTCCGGGCCGGCAATGCTTCGCCGGCAAGAATGGCTGTCGACGAACGCCGCTCCCTCGCATTACAACGGATCGCAACAATCGGTTAGCGCGTTGCCGACCGGGCGCCCAGGGGCGCGGCAGCAACGGCACATGCCAGAGGGGACGACGTCATGGTGAAGGCGATCCGCATCCACAAGCCGGGCGGACCGGATGCGATGGTCTATGAGGATGTGCAGATCAAGCCTCCGGGACCGGGCGAGGCCTACATCCGCCAGACAGCCATCGGCGTGAACTACATCGACATCTACCAGCGCAGCGGGGCCTATCCGATGCCCCACCTCCCGCATGGCATCGGCATGGAGGCGGCCGGCGTCGTCGAGGCCATCGGCCCCGGCGTGACCGAGGTCGCCTTCGGGGATCGCGTCGCCTACGCCGCAGGGCCGCCCGGTGCCTATGCCGAGAAGCGGCTGATCCCGGCAGCCTCGCTGGTCAAGCTGCCCAAGGCCATCGACGACAAGACCGCGGCCGCCATCATGCTGCAGGGCATGACCGCCCGCTATCTCCTCAAGGAGACCTACCCGGTCAGGAAGGGGGATTTCATCCTCGTTCACGCGGCCGCCGGCGGCATGGGCCTATGGCTCTGCCAGTGGGCCAAGGCGCTGGGCGCCACGGTCATCGGCACGACATCGACCGAGGAGAAGGCGGCGCTCGCCAAGAAGAACGGATGCAAGTTCCCGATCCTCTACACGAAGGAGGATTTCGTCGCGCGCGTCATGGAGATCACGGGCGGCAAGGGCGTCCAGGCGGTCTATGACGGGGTCGGCAAGGACACGTTCCTGAAGTCGATCGAATGCCTGGCTGTCCGCGGTCACATGGTGCTGTTCGGCGCGGCCTCGGGGCCGCCGGATCCGGTGGCACCCTCCATCCTGCAGCCGAAATCAGCCTCGCTGACGCGGCCGACGCTGTTCCACTACGTCTCGACGCGCAAGGAACTCCTGGCCAACGCCAAGGATGTGTTCGACGTGGTGAAGAACGGCACGGTCAAGGTGCAGAAGCCGAAGGAATATGCGCTGAAGGATGCGGCCAAGGCGCACAAGGACCTCACCGGACGCAAGACCACCGGCTCGATCATCCTGATCCCCTGATCCCGCATCAACCCTGACTGAAGCGAAACGCCCGGCCTCATCGGCCGGGCGGTGCTGTCCGTGGACCTGGTGTGGCGCTCAGTTCCGCTGCCCGGGCCTCAGTGTCGGCGGCACATTCAGGAACCCGCCGGGCTGGGCCGGCGGAGCCTGCTGCGGCCCCGAATCCTGCGGCCAACCCTGCGGCGAATGACCCGGCTGCGGCTGGGCATAGCCCGGCTGGGTGGCGTAGCCCCCCTGAGCCTGATGCGGATAGGAGGGCTGCCCCTGCCAGTCCTGCGGGACTGGCGCCGCACCATAGGCGCCGCCGCCGATCGGCTGGGACGGCTGGCCGCCGGCCGGACCCTTGCCGGCGCGTCGGCGCTCGCCGAGCATCTTCAGGCCGTAGGCGCCGGCGAGGCCCGCGGCGATCAGACCGATCGACATGAGCGGGCGGTGCCAGAACCAGGCGATGGCAAAGGTCGGGAGCGCCACGACCAAGGTCAGCGCCAGGGCAACAATACCGGCGCCGGCAGCCATGGCCGAGCCGAAAAGCGGGATCACGTCCGCCAGCACCACGAAGGGCCTCAGCATCAGGTTGAAACCGATCCACATCGCCAGGATCGCCACGACGCGCAGGATCCAGGTCAGGATTCGGTTCGACTCGTGGGCATGGGCGTAGAGTTCCTGTGCCGTCTTGTTGCCGGTCTCGCCCAGGAAGACCTCGCGGCCGTTCGAGGCCTGGTAGGGGCCGAAGCCCTGCCCGACCTGACGCGCCACGATGGTGGCCGGCCCTTCGGGCAGGATGGAATAGGTGATGCGAATGTCGCCCACCGCGGGGTTGCCGGCGTCATAGCCGACATAGACGCCACCGTCGTTCAGGCGCGCCTGCGCTCCGAAGCGATTGCTGAAGGCCCTGAGCTGCGCATCGGTGACCTCGTGCCGCCGCTCGGACCCTGACCCGAACAGGCCGATGACGCGACTGTCGGCGCGAAAGGCGCCGAGCGTCGCATTGGGAGCGGTCTGGCTCCGTCCGGTGACGGGCATGGCCGGATTTTCGTGGCCGTCGCGGCGACGGAACCGGGAGGAGTCGATCGGCCGGTCGGACCACACCCTCGTGTATTCGTAGGTCGTGGTGCGGGTCTGCGAACCGCCGGCATTGCTGCGCGTCTCGGTCTTCTGCTCCTCTTTCCACTGGTACATCTCGACCTTGCGGACGAGGCGCACCGCCTGGGTCGAGATCTGGAAATCACCGTCCGTCAGAGTCCCGTTGGACCTGAGATCACCCGCGACATGGACGAGCTTGCCCTCGTTGGCCGGGTCGACCCGCGCGGGCGGCACCGTCACGGTGACGCCGGCGCCCTCGTTCAGGGCGCGCGTCGTGCCGATGGCCCGGCCCTCGTTCCAGAAGATGCCCCAGATCGTCGCGCCCACAAGCGCGAGACCGACCAGGATTCCAGTGATCGACTGCCACAGGCGCTCAAGAAACCCGACATGTTCTGTCGTCGTGTCGCCACCACCCTCAGGGCCGGCGCTCCAGCCACCATCCGAATCCATCGTCATGCCCATTCCCCCTCACGTCAGGTGAGGCTAATCGGTCATGGCCGTGTTTCAACGCTTCCGCGCAGGTAACGGCGACTGTTTCAGGCATGCAATCAGGGCGTGGCGATCAGCCGGTAGCCGATGCCACGCACCGTCTGCAGATGCAGGGGATTGGCAGGGTCGATCTCGATCTTGCGCCTGAGACGATTGACCTGCACATCGACGGTACGCTCGTTGATGTCGCCTCCCGGCGCGGCCAGATCATAGCGCGGCACGGTCTCTCCCGGCTTCACCGCGAGCACCCGCAGCATTTCCTTCTCGCGATCCGTCAGGCGTACGATCTCCTCGCCCTTCTTCAGTTCGAGCCGGGCCAGGTGGAAGTGAAAATCACCGAACTTCACGGCCTCCACCACGGGCTGCGGCGCCGGCATGGCGCGGCGCAGGATGCCGCCGATGCGCAGCAGCAGCTCCCGGGGTTCGAAGGGCTTCGGCAGGTAGTCGTCGGCACCGATCTCAAGGCCTGTCAGGCGATCTGAGAGATCCGCGCGCGCCGTGAGCATCAGGATCGGCAGTTCGGGCGTTGGCCCCGCGGTGCCGCCGCGGATCGCACGCGCCAGCTCGAACCCTGTTTCGCCTGGCATCATCACGTCGAGGATGACAAGGTCGAAGGTCAGGCCCTCCAGCCGCTTGCGCGCCGCCGCCGCATGGCCCGCGGTCGTTACCCGATAGCCGTTGTTGGTGAGATAGCGCGCCAGCGTCTGCCGGATCACCCGGTCATCGTCGACGATGAGCAGGTGGGCGGCATCGTCCTCCGGCGGTCTGGCGGGCCCCGTCATCCTCTCACCGTTCCTTGGTCCGCTGCAGGGCGCGATCCGCCTGGGTGATCATCCGCGTCACGTCCTCGCGCCCTTCCGGGTCGATCATGGCATAGAGAAACCGAACCGCCTGGTCGCGCGTCGTGCCCGACTGGGCGATGGCGCGAGCGAAGCGTTCGGTCTGCAGCTTGGCGAGTTCGAGCGCCAGTTCGCGCCCCGTGTCGGTGACGGTGAGCAGGCGCTGCCGCCGGTCGACCTGCCCCTCCTTCTGCAGGATGAAGCCCTGCTCGATCAGTTCCTTCAGCACGCGGGCGAGGCTCTGCTTGGTGATCTTGAGAATATCGAGCAGGTCGGCGACGCGAATTTCCGGATGGCGGAAGACGAAGTGGAGGACACGGTGATGGGCCCGGCCGAACTGATACCGCTCGAGCACATGGTCAGGGTCGCCCACGAAGTCGCGGTAGGCGAAAAACATGAGTTCGATCAGTTCGTAAGCGGGATCGCGCAGGACAGCGTCCGACGCCGCTCCCGCTCCACCTGATCCGGGCCTGCGCTGTGCCGGTGAGACATTTATGTCAGTCATGTTGACATATTCGATGCCGATTGTTACTCATCTGCCCGCATTCACGAAACGATCGTACCCAAAGGCTGCTCGCCACATCGGGAATCGTCGCCCAGCGCCGCCTCTCGGATGACAAGGTTAGCCGGACCCGGCCCCGTTCGCAAAATCGCGGCGGAGTCCGACCGAAAGCCGGGAGCGTACAGGAGGAAGACATGTCTCTGGTTCCGTTCCACGACCGCGATGGCTTTATCTGGATGGACGGCAAGCTCGTTCCCTGGCGGGACGCGCAGGTGCATGTGCTCACCCATGGCCTGCACTATGCTTCCGCGGTTTTCGAGGGCGAGCGGGCCTATGGCGGCGTGATCTACAAGTCGACCGAGCACTCGGCGCGCCTGAAGAAGTCAGGCGAACTTCTCGACTTCGAGATTCCCTTCTCGGTGGAGGAGATTGACGCGGCGAAGATGGCGACCTTGAAGGCCAATGGCCAGACCGACGCCTATGTGCGACCCGTCGCGTGGCGGGGCTCGGAGATGATGGGTGTGTCGGCCCAGCACAACAAGATTCATCTCGCCATCGCCACCTGGGAGTGGCCGAGCTACTTCGACCCGGCGACCAAGATGAAGGGCATCCGTCTCGACATCGCCGAATTCCGCCGCCCCGATCCGGCGACCGCGCCTTCGACGTCGAAGGCTGCAGGCCTCTACATGATCTGCACCATCTCCAAGCACAAGGCGGAGAAGAAGGGCTATGCCGACGCGCTGATGTTCGACTGGCAGGGGCGTGTCGCCGAGTGCACAGGCGCCAACGTCTTCTTCATCAAGGACGGCCAGGTGCACACGCCCATCGCCGACTGCTTCCTGGACGGCATCACCCGCCGCACCGTGATCGATCTCTGCAGGAAGCGGGGCTTTGAGGTGGTCGAGCGACGGATCATGCCGGAGGAACTGGCCTCCTTCAACGAGTGCTTCATCACCGGCACCGCCGCCGAAGTGACCCCCGTGTCCGAGATCGGGCCCTACCGCTACACACCGGGCAACATGTCGAAGACGATCATGGATGACTACACCACCGAGGTGACGCCCAAGGCGGCCGCGGCCTGATCGTCGAAAGCCCCGACTGGCAGACAGATGGCCGGGTTCGTCCCGGCCATTTTCTTGGGTGCCACAATATCGCGCGATACCGGCTTGCCATGCCCGCCGGCTCCCCTGCTAGATTGCCGCCGCGTGCCCTGATCGACCGGATGGCAAGGGTGCGGTGAAACAACCATCCAGAGCGGGAATTCAGCCACCATGAAACGGATCGTCTCAACCCTCGCCCTCGGCGCCGCCATCGGACTTGGCGCCGGCCTTGCGCCGGTCATGGCCCAGACCGGAGGCAACACGCTGCGCAACATCCAGAGTGCCGGCTATGTCAAGTGCGGCGTCAGCCCCAGCCTTGCCGGCTTCTCCCAGCCCGATAGCGCGGGCAACTGGACCGGCATCGACGTCGACCTCTGCCGGGCGCTCGCTGCCGCCATCTTCAATGACCCGACGAAGGTGCGCTTCTCGCCGCTGTCGGCCAAGGATCGCTTCACGGCCCTGCAGTCCGGCGAGGTGGACCTGCTGTCGCGCGTCACCACCTGGACCATCCAGCGCGACACCGCGCTCGGCCTGAATTTCGCGGGCGTGAACTACTATGACGGCCAGGGGTTCATGGTCCGCAAATCGCTCAACATCAAGAGCGCACGCGAACTCTCCGGCGCTTCCGTCTGCGTCCAGACGGGCACGACGACCGAACTGAACGTCGCCGACTATTTCCGGGCCAACAACCTGAAATACGAGCCGGTCGTGTTCAACACTGCCGACGAGGTGCTCAAGGCCTATGACTCCGGCCGCTGCGACGTGTTCACCACTGACGCATCGGGCGTCTATTCCCAGCGCCTCAGCCTCGCCAAGCCCGACGACCACATGGTCCTTCCGGAGATC
>Ga0315900_10003693_pt1 | contig 22165 bp, 16 predicted proteins | sample LakEriMetagenome_FD_203521 | JGI IMG/M metagenome (GOLD analysis project Ga0315900, IMG submission 203521) | Freshwater fungal communities from buoy surface, Lake Erie, Ohio, United States - Buoy 12 MA114 | ecosystem: Environmental > Aquatic > Freshwater > Lake > Lake biofilm | place: USA: Lake... | reverse complement strand
GCGCTGGTCGTCGAAAGCGGCGGTCCTGCGCTGCCGATCCGGGTCCTCATCGACTGCGGCTTCGGCCCCGTCCGGGCGCGACAGCGGCTCGAGCGTCTGGGACTGGCGCCGCGCGATCTTCACGCGATCTTCGTCACGCATGAGCATGGCGATCATCTCGGCGGGGCTGTGCGGCTCGCCAAGACGGCGGGCATCCCGCTGCACATCACCCGCGGCACCCTGGCTGCCGGGCTTCGCGAGATCCCTGATGGGGTGACGCTGCGCTTCATCGAGGCCGATCGGCCGGTCGAACTCGAAGGACTGCGCATCGAACCGGTGCCGGTGCCGCATGATGCGCGCGAGCCGGTGCAGTTCGTGGTCGATGATGGCGCCCGGCGCCTCGGGGTGCTCACCGATCTCGGGCAGTCCACCCCGCACCTCGTTCGCAGGCTCAGTCGGCTCGATGCGCTGTTGCTCGAGTGCAACCATGATCCGCGACTGCTGCACGAGGGGCCCTATCCCTGGGCGCTGAAGCAGCGCATTGCCGGGCCCTGGGGCCATCTCGGCAACGATGCGGCCGCCGCGCTACTGGCTGATCTCGATCAGAGCCGCCTGCGTACGCTGGTCGCGGCTCATCTGAGCCGCAGCAACAATCGGCCGGAACTTGCCCGGGCCGCGCTGGCGGCGGCATGGGCCGGTGCCCGGCCCGACGATGTGCAGGTGGCCGACCAGGATCGCGGGACGGGCTGGTTCGCCGTCTGACGGCCGCGGGCGCCGAGACGTCAAGGCAAAAAAAACCGGCCGCGAGGGCCGGTTTCGAGATCCCGGGAAGGATTACTTCTTCTCGCCATCCTTGGCAGCGTCCTTGGCGGCGTCGGCAGCGCCTTGGGCGGCATCCTTGGCAGCGTCGGCAGGTGCGTCAGCCTTGGGGGCTTCGGCCGGCGCCGGCGCCGGGGCGGCAGCCGGAGCGGGCGCCGGCGCGGGGGCGGGCTCTTCCTTCTTGCCGCAAGCGGCCACGGCAACGGCGATCAGGGTAGCGACGAGGAGCGACTTGTTCATGACTCAGTCCTTTGGGTAGATGAGAGGATGGTGGAGGGACGTGGGGAACGGGAGGCGGTGTTGTCGTCCCGTCGGTGCGCAAACATCGGCAAGGACGACCCGGGTGTTCGGTGACTCCAGTGGCGCTTGACGAACGCTCGCAACCAGCTCCGGTAAGCCTTCGATTATAGCAGTCGAAGTTTCAGCATGTTTGATGCTTGCGCTTCGATGCACCAGGATGCGGCATCGGAGCCACACCCGGGCTGCCGCGTGCGGCTCGCCGGGGCGCGCCGCGCGGGTCGGACCTCAGAGGCCGAGTGTCGTGGCGGGGAGGCAGTCGACCGACTCGTCCCAGGCGGCGGCAAGACGATCGGCATGCGCTTCGACGCTCGAGGGCATGGCGATGATCAGGCGTGCGGTACGACTGTCGGGGTGCGGCTTGCGCACGGCGTGCTGGCGGTCGGCGACCAGCGTGGCTTCCTCGAGACGCAGACGCTCGGGGTACTGGCGAACCGCGCTCTGGGCCGCATAGCGTCGGTGCAGCGTCAGGAAACGGTCGGCCCGCGTGGCCAGCCATTGCGGGTCGGCCACGAGCATGCGCAGGCGAACTCCGCGCTGCAGCGCGGCCCGCAGCGCTGCCGCGCCTGCGTTGCTGGCAAGCGGCCAGTCGCTGAAGTCGGGGGCGACCATCCGCAGCTCATGGCGTGCGAGTCCGATCAGCTCGAGAACGGCCTGCGAGAAGGCCTCGCGTCCTTCTACCCCCCGGTCGACCGCTTCCCTCACCGGCGGCTCAGGGCATCGGGCGCGTACTGTGGCGCGCGAAGTAGAACCACTCGCGCCCGGGCAGCGCATTCGGGTTCGGGAACACGACATAGCCGTCGGCGGGTGCCACCAGCGTCTCGCCGCCCGCGCGCCGCCCGATCGGCTCGCCGGCTGCGACCCGATCGAAGGAGCGCCACGTGCGTGCGAAGGCATCCGCCGGGTCGCGCCGGTCGTGCACCTCGTGCAGCTCGATCACCTCCTTCGGGCCGCTGCTGGCGGGCGCGAGAGCCTCGATGAGGCCAAGGTGCGCGAGCGCGCGCCGGATTGCCTGGTAGGCCACCTCGGGTGCGGCCGGGTCGGCGTGGTTGCCGCACTCGAGGGTGACGGCCCAGCCGCCGCGCGAGCGCATGTACTCGGTGGTGCCCACGCCGTAGGCGACGCTGTCGTTGATCGCGGTGCCGGTGGCGCCGCGCGCCCGACGCGCCGCCACGCCGGCCGCGAAGGCCGGCATCCAGCCGTGCACGATGCGGCGCGGCCCCAGCACCGAGGCGAGCGCCTGTTCGCGGGCGGCATGCGCGAACGGTTCGAGCTCGTCGTGGTTGTCGGACGGACCGACGAAGACGAAGGGCTCGCCCTGCGAGGCGAACGAGTGCAGGTCGAGCAGCACGTCGTGGGCGGCCAGCAGCGGCGCCAGGTGGTTGGCGATGCGGTCCTCGGCCGTCTCGGGCGAGACGACTTCGCGGAAATCGCGGTTCAGGTTGCGATCGCCCTCGCGGCGGCCCAGCGCGTGCGCGACCGGGTTGGCGATCGGCACCAGCGTGAGCGCGCCGTGCACGATCGACAGCTGCCCGGCGGCGATCTCGCCGGCGATGCGGCGGATGGCGGCCACGCCGCAGGTTTCGTTGCCATGCACGGCGCCCAGGACGATCAGCCGGGGGCCGCGCACGAGCGAGCGGTACTGGAGGATCTCTAGGCAGTTCATGGGCGCCGATTGTAAGTCGGCCGCAGCGCGGCCAGGGTGAGCGAGCCGGCGACCAGTCCCCAGAAGCCCGAGCCTACACCGGCGACGGTCAGACCCGAGCCCGTGACGAGGAAGGCGACCAGCGCGGGCTCGCGATCGCTCTCGCTGGCCATCGCCTGCGCGAGGCTCGCGCCGATGGTGGCGAGCAGGGCGATGCCGGCCAGCCCGACGATCAGCTCGCGCGGCATGGCGGCGAACAGCGCCGCGATGGTCGCGCCGCCCAGGCCCACCAGCCCGTAGAACGCGCCGGCGGCAATCGCCGCGGTGTAGCGGCGGCCGGGATCGGGATGCGCGCCCGGCCCGGCGCACAGCGCCGCCGTGATGGCGGCGAGGTTGAGTGCGAAGGCGCCGAACGGAGCCAGGGCCAGGTTGACCACGCCGATCCAGCCCAGCGCCGGCGACACCGGCGTGGCGTAGCCGTTGGCGCGGATGACCGCTGCTCCCGGCATGTTCTGCGAGGCCATCGTCACGAACAGCAGCGGGATCGCGACCCCGACCGTGGCGGCCAGCGTGAAGCGCGGTGGGGTCCACACCGGCGTGGCCCATTGCCAGCCGATGGCCGCGGTGTCGAGGCCGCCCTGGGCGATCGCCGCGCCCAGCCCGGCGACGAGCACGATCAGGATCGCGTAGCGCGGCGCCCAGCGCCGCCCGGCCAGCCAGGCGAGCGCCATGATGGCCACCAGACCCGAGGGCGCCGTGAGCGCGCCGAAGGCCTCGAGGCCGAAGCGCAGCAGCACGCCCGCGAGCATGCCGGCGGCGATCGAGACCGGGATGCGCCGCACCAGCTGCTCGAAGGCGCCCGAAAAACCGATCAGGGCGGTGAGCGCCGCGGCCACGATGAAGGCGCCGGTGGCTTCGGCCAGACCGACCCCGCCGCCGGTGCCGATCAGCAGCGCCGCGCCGGGCGTGGACCAGGCCGTGACCACCGGCTCGCGCCAGCGCAGCGACAGGCCGATGGAGGTGACTGCCATGCCCAGGCCGAGCGCCCACAGCCAGGAGCCCGTCTGGGCGGCGTCGGCGCCCAGCGTGGCCGCGGCCTGCAGCACGATGACCGCCGAGCTCGCGAATCCGACCAGCACCGTGACCAGGCCGGCCGTGATCGTCGACGGCGAGAAATCGGCGGCGAGCTTCATCGCGCGATGACGGTGGTCGGTCGGCGGCCGGACGGGCCGGCCACCGGCGCGCGCCTGCTCACCAGGTGCCCGGGATCAGGATGTCCGAATCGACCTCGCTCAGGTTGCGCCGGCCGCAGAAGGCCATGCTGAGGTCGAGCTCCTTGGCGATGATCTCGAGCGCCTTGCTCACGCCGGCCTCGCCCATCGCCCCCAGGCCATAGAGGAAGGCCCGGCCGATGTAGGTGCCGCGCGCGCCCAGCGCCACCGCCTTGAGCACGTCCTGGCCGCTGCGCACGCCGCCGTCCATGTGGACCTCGATGCGGTTGCCGACCTCGGCGGCGATCGCCGGCAGCGACGCGATCGACGACAGCGCCCCGTCGAGCTGCCGGCCGCCGTGGTTGGAGACGATGATCGCGTCGGCGCCGGTGGCCAGGGCGAGGCGCGCGTCCTCGACGTCCTGGATGCCCTTGAGGATCAGCTTGCCGCCCCAGCGCTTCTTGATCCACTCGACATCGTTCCAGTTGAGCGTGGGGTCGAACTGCGTGGCGGTCCAGGCCGACAGCGACGACATGTCGGCCACGCCCTTCACATGGCCGACGATGTTGCCGAACTGACGCCGCGACGTGCCGAGCATGCCCAGACACCAACGCGGCTTCGTGGCCATGTTCAGGATGTTGGGCAGCGTGAGCTTGGGCGGCGCCGACAGGCCGTTCTTGAGGTCCTTGTGGCGCTGGCCGAGGATCTGCAGGTCGAGGGTGAGCACCAGCGCGCCGCAGCCGGCGGCCTTCGCGCGGTCGATGAGCCCCTCGATGAAGCTGCGGTCGCGCATCACGTAGAGCTGGAACCAGAAGGGCTTCGTGGTGTGCGCCTTGACGTCCTCGATCGAGCAGATGCTCATGGTGGAAAGCGTGAAGGGCACGCCGAACTTCTCGGCGGCGCGCGCCGCGAGGATCTCGCCGTCGGCGTGCTGCATGCCGGTGAGGCCGGTGGGCGCGAGTGCGACCGGCATCGCGACGTCGGTGCCGACCATGGTGCCGCGGATCGATCGGCCCTCGATGTTGACCGCCACCCGCTGGCGCAGCTTGATGCGCTGGAAGTCGCTCTCGTTGGCGCGGTAGGTGCTCTCGGTCCAGGAGCCCGAGTCGGCGTAGTCGTAGAACATCCGGGGCGCGCGCGCGCGGTGCAGGCGGCGCAGGTCTTCGATGCAGGTGATCACGGTCATGGTGGGCGGTTCTCCTCGGGGGCGATCTTAACCATTCGGCGGGGCGTCCGGTCGGCGCGGCCGGTCCGCGCGTGGCGCCGCGAGCGGGCAGGCCGGTCCGCGCGGCGGTATCCTGACCGGACAGCCACGGGAGACGACATGAAGGACGCCTTCGACGACGAGCTCGGCTTCGCGCCCTGGAGCACGCAGCCGATCCGCTACATCGACCGCACGCACGCCTGGTACGACGCGCTGGGCTACGGCAATCCCTACCGTTACGCGCAGTACGCGCAGGTGCCGTTCTCGCCGCTGCGCAAGCCGCTCGCGCACTCGCGCGTGGCGCTGCTCACCACGGCCGCGCCCTATCAGCCGGGCAAGGGCGACCAGGGACCGCAGTCGCCGTACAACGCCGCGGCCAAGTTCTACGAGGTCTATTCGGGCGACACCGCGTTCGACCACGACCTGCGGATCTCGCATGTCGGCGTGCACCGCACCTTCATGTCCGACGACGCGGGCTGCTGGTTTCCGCTGGCCGCGCTGCGCCGCGCCGCCGCCGCCGGTCGCATCGGCGGGGTGGCGGCGCGCTTTCACGGCGTGCCCACCAACCGCAGCCAGCGCCACACGCTCGAGACCGACGCGCCCGAGGTGCTCGAGCGTTGCCTGGCCGATGGCGCGGACCTCGCCGTGCTGGTGCCCAACTGCCCGATCTGCCACCAGACCATGGCGCTGGTGGCGCGCGTCCTGGAGGCAGCGGGCATGCCCACCGTGGTGATGGGCGCGGCCAAGGACATCGTCGAGCTGTGCGGCGTGCCGCGCTTCCTGTTCAGCGATTTTCCGCTGGGCAATGCCGCCGGCCGCCCGCGCGACCTCGCCTCGCAGGACGCCACGCTCGAGCTCGCGCTGCAACTGTTCGAGAGCGCGCCCGCGCCACGCACCACCGTGCAGAACCCGCTGGTCTGGTCGGGGCCGGCCGACTGGCGCGACGACTACCTGAACCTCGCCCGCCTGAGCGCCGAGGAGATCGCCCAGCGGCGCGCCGAGAACGACCGGATCAAGCGGGTCGCGCAGGGCGTGCGCGACGCCACGCTGGCCACCGCGGGCGGCGGCTCGTGAGCGCGCCGCACGCCACGGCGGCGCCCCCGGCCGCGGGGCCGGTGGGATCCGGCCCGCAGGGCGTCGGGCCGCAGGCGCTGGCCGGCGTGCGGGTGCTCGACTTCACCCATTACCTGGCCGGCCCCTACGGCACCTTCCAGCTCGCGATGCAGGGCGCCGAGGTGATCAAGATCGAGCCGCGCGACGGCGACGACATGCGCCGCAATCCGCTCGACGCCACCTGGGCGCAGCGCGGCATGGCGCCCTCGTGGATGGCGGTCAACGCCGGCAAGCGCAGCCTGACGCTCGACCTCGGGCGCCCGGAGGCGGTCGAGATCGTGCACCGGCTCGCCGCAACCTGCGACGTGGTCTGCGAGAACTTCCGCCCCGGCGTGCTCGAGCGCAAGGGCATGGGCTGGCCGCAGCTGTCGGCGGTCAATCCGCGGCTGATCTACTGCGGGGTCTCGGGTTTCGGCAGCACCGGACCCGAGGCGCGCACCGCGAGCTTCGACGGCAAGATCCAGGCGATGTCGGGGCTGATGTCGATGACCGGCGACGCGGCCAGCGGGCCGATGCGCGCGGGCTTCGCGGCCGCCGACGTCACCGCCGGCATGATGTCGGCCTTCGCGGTGGTCACCGCGCTCTACCAGCGCACCCACACCGGCCGCGGCCAGTTCGTCGACGTCGCGATGCTCGATGCGATGCTCAACTTCCTCAACGGCCAGATGGCCGAGTGGCAGGTGGTCGGCTACCGCCATCCGCCGCTGGGCAACGGCTCGGTCAGCCGCAAGCCCACCGCCGATCGCTTCCGCTGCGGCACCGGCCACATCGTGCTGGCGGTGCTCACCGACCGGCAGTTCGCCAACCTGCTGCGCGAGATCGGCCGCGCCGACGCGCTCGACGATCCGCGATTCGCCGACTGGCCGGCGCGCACCGCGAACCTCGCGGCGCTGCGCGCACTGATCGAGGACGGCATGGCCGAAGGCGACCCGAAGGACTGGGAGCGCCGCCTCACCGCGGCCGACGTGCCCTGCGCGACCGTGCACAGCCTGGCCGAGATCGCCGGGCACCCGCAGGTGGCGCATCGCGAGCTGCTGCGCGAGGTTGCCACGCCGCATGGTCCGGTGCGGCTGGTCGGTCCGGGCTTCAGGCTCGCGCATGGCAACGGCGGCATCGGGCCGGTGGCGCCCGTGGGCGCGCACACCGATGCCATCCTCGGCGAGCTCGGCTACGACGCGGCCCGCATTGCCGAGCTGCGCGCCGCGGGGGTGGTGTGAGCGCGCCCGCTGTCGCGGGCGGGGCTCTGGGCGGAGCCGAACCGGTGGCCGCCGCAGCTGGCGATGTCCGCCTCGCCGAGCCGGTGCTCGACACCCGCGAGCTCACCGCCTCGCACTGGGGCACCTGGGAGGTGGTGCGCGAGGCCGGCCGCGCGGTGGGCGTGCGCGCGCTGGCCGAGGATCCCGACCCGCCACCGGTGGGGCCGGCGATGTGGGATGCCTACCGCTCATCGTTGCGCGTGCAACGACCGGCGGTGCGCGCCGGCTGGCTCGAGCGGCACCGGCGCGGCGAGCACGGCCCGCACGACGGCCGCGGCCGCGAGGACTTCGTCGAGCTCGACTGGGACGAGGCGCTCGATCTGGTGGCCGGCGAGCTGCGCCGCGTGATCGACGCGCACGGCAACGCCGCGATCTTCGGCGGCTCCTACGGCTGGGCGAGCGCCGGGCGCTTTCACCACGCGCAGAGCCAGATCCACCGTTTCCTGAACGTGCTCGGCGGCTACGTCCGGCACACCGACAGCTACAGCCTGGGCGCGGGCCGCGTGCTGCTGCCGCACGTGGTGTGCTCGATGGACTGGCTGCTCGGCCAGCACCACGACTGGTCGGTGCTGGCGAGGCACACGCGGTTGTTCCTGTCCTTCGGCGGTGCGCCGGTCAAGAACGCGCAGATCGGCCAGGGCGGCTCGTCGCGGCACCTCGCGCGACAGGGCCTGGCGCAGCTGGCCGCGGCCGGCTGCCGCTTCGTGAACGTCAGCCCGGTGCGTGACGACCTGCAGGCCGAGGGCGCCGAGGTCGAATGGATACCGATCCGGCCCGGCACCGACACCGCGGTGATGCTGGCGCTGGCCTGCGAGATCGTCACCGCCGGCCTGCACGACCACGCCTTCCTGGCCAGCCACTGCACCGGTTTCGAGCGCTGGGCCGACTACCTCACCGGCCGCGCCGACGGCATCGTGCGCAACGCCGAGTGGGCCGCGCCGATCGCGCAGGTGCCGGCGCAGCGGCTGCGCGCGCTCGCCCGCGAACTGGTGGCCACCCGCAGCCTCGTCAACTGCGCCTGGTCGCTGCAGCGCGCCGACCACGGCGAGCAGCCCTTCTGGGCCTGCATCGGCCTGGCGGCGGTGGTCGGCCAGATCGGTCTGCCCGGGGGCGGCTTCGGCCTGGCCTACGGCCCCACCAACGGCATCGGCGCCGGCGGCCGGCTGATGGCCGGCCCCACGCTGCCGCAGGGCGACAACCCGGTGCGCGCCTTCATCCCGGTGGCGCGCATCGCCGACATGCTGCTGAACCCGGGTGCCGGGTTCGACTACAACGGCGCGCGCCACCGCTATCCCGACATCCGGCTGGTGTACTGGGCGGGTGGCAACCCCTACCACCATCACCAGGACCTCAACCGCCTGGCGCGGGCCTGGCGCAAGCCCGAGACCATCGTCGTGCACGAGCCCTTCTGGACGTCGGCCGCGCGCATGGCCGACATCGTGCTGCCGGCCACCAGCACGCTGGAGCGCGAGGACATCGGCCACGCCACCCGCGACCCGATGCTGGTGGCGATGAAGCCGGTGTGCGCGCCGCCCGGCGTGGCGCGCGACGACTACGCGATCTTCACCGACCTGGCCGCGCGGCTGGGGCGCGAGCAGGCGTTCACCGAGGGGCTCGACACCCGCGGCTGGCTGCGGCGCCTGTACGACGAGGCCGCCCGCGCCAACCTTGCGCGCGGCGTGCGCTTTCCGCCGTTCGAGACCTTCTGGGCGAGCGGCGGCTTCACGTTTCCCGACAACGACCAGCCCGTCGTGCTGCTCGAGGCGTTCCGCGCCGACCCGCAGGCCCATCCGCTGAAGACGCCCAGCGGGCGCATCGAGCTCCATTCCGATCGCATCGCCTCCTTCGGCCTGCCCGACTGTCCGGGCCACCCTGCCTGGCTCGAACCGCGCGAGTGGCTGGGCGCCGAGGCCGCGCGGCGCTTCCCGCTGCACCTGCTGTCGGACCAGCCGCACACCAAGCTGCACAGCCAGCTCGACCACTCGGCGGTGAGCCTGGCCAACAAGGTGGCCGGCTGCGAGCCCATCCTGATCCATCCGCGCGATGCGGCTGCGCGCGGCATCGCCGACGGCGACCGGGTGCGGGTCTACAACGACCGCGGCGCCTGCCTGGCCGGCGCGCGCCTGAGCGACGCGCTGTTGCCCGGCGTGGTCAAGCTCTCGACCGGCGCGTGGTGGGATCCGGACCGCCCGGGCGAGCCCGATGCGCTCGATCGCCACGGCAACCCCAACGCCGTCACCCGCGACGAGGGCGCCTCACGCCTGTCGCAGGGCTGCGCCGCGCAGAGCTGCCTGGTGGAGATTGCTCGCCACGACGGGCCGGCACCGGCGGTGCGGGTGTTCGAGCCGCCGGTGCTGCGGCGCGGGTGAGCGCGGCAAGAAGACGCGAGGCATTGCCGGACCCGCAACGTCGCCAGGCGAGTGGGTTCGCCCGCGAAGGCTGCATCCGCGACGCCCGGCTGCCGTGGCGCATCGGGGGCCTGGAGCTTGGTTCACGACCATGCGTGCGGTCGCGCTCCCGCCGGCGGGTTTTTCCGCTCAAGTCTGCCATCTGGTGGCCGTTATCCGTCCAGACGTCTACCGGGATACCACCAATGCCTGATTCGGTTCTTTCCGATGTGATGGGCCCTGTGCCAGCAGCTTCCGAGGACTCGCGTCGTCTGGCTGCGCTGGCGCGACCCGCGATGACCCGGAATCGGGCAATTCCGCTGCGGATGTTGGTACCGGGGATACTCGTGCTGCTTGTCACCGTGCTGGTCGGCGCAGCGACCTTCACTTGGTCCCAGCTTGACAGGCGCAAGCACGACTTCGCCATCCTGCATCTTGCGGGGCAACTGCGCGTGGCTGCCGAGGGCCTCCACCACCAGTCACGGGCGGTGCTGCGCGAGTCGGGCGATGGGCGGCTCCCTTCCTGGTATGCCGCCGAGCTTCGACGCACGGTATTGCTCTACGACCGGATCATCGAAGCGTTTGCCGCCCGCGACTTGCCTTCTGACCTGACCGGGCGCGATGACCCTCTGGTTTGCAATTGGGATGAGGCCTCGCGAGGGCAGCTTGAGCGCAGCGTCGCCATCTGGCGCGATGTCCGCGGTCGCATCGAGAGCGCCATGCGGCCGGACGCGGACGCCGACCAGGTGCTGGCGGCCGCCCGTGTCCTGAACGCCGACGGTGAGCGCGTCGTAGCGTCTACGCTGGACTTGTCGCGCGCGTTCAGGACGATGATGGAAGGTCATCTTGGCACGGTAACCCGGGCGCAATACGCGATTGCCATCGCCGCGCTTGTGCTCGCTGCGGCTACGCTGAGGTTCGTCTTCGCGCGTGTACTCCGACCGCTCTCGGCGGCAGAGGCGGGCATCGCCCGGGTTGCCCACGGCGAGTTTGGTCACCAGGTCGATGCCGGCATCGACGACGAGATCGGCCGTATCTCCCGCGCGGTCAACGGGCTGTCGATTCGCATGCGTCGCCTTTTCGAACTCACCCACCGGATCGGCGAGGGCACCACCGTGCCGGATGCGCTCGACTTCGTGCGCGAGGAGTTTTCGCACCTGCTGCCGGTCGACTGGGTGGGCCTTGTGCGCAGGCCGATTTCGAATGACGGCCGCTGGCAGGTGACCGCGTCCAGCGGCGCGGCCGTGGAGGGAGTCGCTGACGGTCAGTGGATCCGGCTAAACCCTCTTCAGGAAGCCGCCCAGCCCTTGTCACGTGTACGGACCGATGCGCTGGAGTGCTCGGAGGCCGGAACGCTCGAGGCACGGCTCGCCGCGGCCGGATACCGGTCGCTGCTGGTTGTCCGCCTGCGGGCCGATGCCGACGGTGAAACCCTGCTGGTGTTTGCTGCCAGCAAGCCCGCGGCTTTCAGCAGGGACGATATCGAGCTTCTTACCAACATCGGCACGCAGCTACGCGGCCTGCTCGATCGCGTCTCGTTGACCGAATCGCTCGTTGTCGCGGCGGTTGAGGGTCTGGCCAAGCTCGCCGAGAGCAGGGATCCGGAGACCGGCGACCATCTGGTGCGGATGAGTCTGTATGCCAAGCTGCTTGCCGAGGAGATGGGTCAGCGTGGTCGCGAGGCGGGCCGCCTCGGGCCGCGGGAGGCCGAGGAGATCCATCGCTTCGCGCCAATGCACGACATCGGCAAGGTCGGCATCGGGGATGCCATCCTGCTCAAGCCCGGGCGTCTCGACGTCGACGAGCGCCGCGAGATGCAGCGCCATCCCCTCATCGGCGGCGAGGTGCTGCGGCGCTGTGAGGCCCAGATGAACCAGCTCGGGCGCTCGGTGTTTCGCTGCGGCATCGATATCGCCGAGAGCCATCATGAGCGCTGGGATGGACTCGGGTATCCGTCAGGACTGGCGGGCGAGGCAATTCCTCTTGCAGCCCGTATCGTCGCTGTGGCCGATGTGTTCGACGCGCTGACCTCGCGGCGACCGTACAAGGATGCCTGGCCGGTTGAGAAGGCCTTGTCCGCGATCCGCGAGGATGCCGGGCGGCATTTCGACCCGGAGGCCGTCGCTGCGCTCGAGCGCGCGTTGCCACGGGTACTGGAGGTCTACGACCGGCTCAAGCATGTCTAGGGGTAGAGCACCAGGGCGTTCCTTGCCGACGCGGACTTGATTCCGGACGTCCGCACGCGTCACCGGCGCGTGCGGATGCCGCCTCAGCGCCCCGTGAACGCCGCCGGCCGCTTCTCGACGAAGTGTGCCACGCCCTCGCGGAAGTCATCGCTCGCGAAGCTGCCCAGCATCTCGCGGTTGCCGATCTCGATCGCCTGGCGCAGCGGCACCTGGCCGACCTCCCAGAGCTGGCGCTTGATCACGCCCATCGAGCGCGGCGAGACGTTGGCCGCGAGATCGGCCGCGTAGGCGCGCACTGCGTCCATCAGCTGCTCGCCGGGCAGCACGCGGTCGACCACGCCCAGCTTCAGCGCCTCGTCGGCGTCGAACTTGCGCGCCGACATCAGCAGGTCGAGCGAGGCCGCGTGGCCGGCCACGCGCGCCAGCGTCCAGCTGATGCCGTGCTCGGCGATCAGGCCGCGGCGGGCGAAGGCGGTGGTGAAGCGCGCCTCGCGGGAGGCAAAGCGCATGTCGCAGTACAGCGCGTAGACCATGCCCAGGCCGGCGCAGGCGCCGTTGATCGCGGCCAGGATGGGCTTGGGCACGGCCGGGAAATAGGAGTGCTGGGTCTGGAAGTCGGGGCTGGAGTTCGGGTCGAAGGGCGCGCCCGCAGCGGCCTCGGCGGCGTTGCCGCCCTCGCCCTGGGAGCGGCCGCGGCTGCTGATCGTGTTCAGGTTGTTCATGTCGGCGCCGGCGCAAAAGCCCTTGCCCGCGCCGGTCAGCACGATCACGCGCACGCCGGGGTCGTCGGCGGCGCGGCGCATCGCTGCGCGCATCTGCTGGCCCATGTCGGGCGTGTAGGCGTTCAGGCGGTCGGGCCGGTTCATCGTGACGGTGGCGATGCGGTCGGACACGTCGTAGAGGATCTCGTCGGCGCTCATGGCGGTCTCCTGGGGGTGGTCGGGGGTGTGAGGGCGGTAGGCAGTGGCCGGGCTGCGGCTGGCTGGGTCGGTGGTGCGCGACAGGCGGGCCGGGCGCGGCTCACCAGGTGTCGACGCTGCGCTTGCGCGTCGTGCGCGGCGCCGGCCGCGGCAGCGAGCGCAGGCCGCGCACGATCCAGCGGCGGGTGTCGGCCGGGTCGATCACGTCGTCGATCTCGAGGTGCGCGGCCATGTTCAGGGCCTTGCCCTCGCGGTAGGCCTCGTCGACCTTGGCCTGGAAGAAGGCCTCGCGCTCGGCCGGGTCGGCGATTGCTTCCATCTCCTTGCGAAAGCCCAGCCGCACCGCGCCCTCGATGCCCATCGCGCCGAACTCGCCGCTCGGCCAGGCGACCGTGAAGAAGGGCGCGGTGAAGCCGCCGCCGGCCATCGCCTGCGAGCCCAGGCCGTAGCCCTTGCGCAGCACGACGGTGAACAGCGGCACCGACATGCTTGCGGCCGCAACGAACATCCGCGAGACGCGCCGCACCGCGGCCTCGCGTTCGGACTGCGGGCCGACCATGAAGCCGGGCGTGTCGCACAGCGAGATCACCGGCAGATCGAAGGCGTCGGCCAGCTGCAGGAAGCGGCCGGCCTTCTCGGCGGCGGCCGCGTCGATCGCGCCGCCCAGGTGGCGCGGGTCGTTGGCGATCAGGGCGAACGGCTCGCCCTCGATGCGCACCAGCGCGGTGACGATGCCCACCCCGTAGCCGGCGCGCAGTTCGAGCACCGAGTCCTCGTCGCACAGCAGGCCGATGACGCGGCGGATGTCGTAGACGCGCAGCCGGTTCTCGGGGATCGCATGGCGCAGCTCGCGCGGGTCGGCGGCGCGCCACTCGGCGCGCGGGCCCTGGAAGTAGGACAGGTAGCGGCGCGCGACGGCGACTGCCTCGGCCTCGTCGGCCACCGCGATGTCGACCACGCCGTTGGGCACCTGCACCGACATCGGGCCCACCTCCTGCGGCGTGTAGCGGCCCAGGCCGCCGCCCTCGATCATCGCCGGCCCGCCCATGCCGATCGAGCTGTTGGCGGTGGCGATGATCACGTCGCAGCAGCCGAGCAGCGCGGCGTTGCCGGCGAAGCAGTAGCCCGAGGTGATGCCCACGCGCGGCACCAGCCCCGACATGCGCCCGAAGTGGTGGAAGGTGGTGAGGTCGAGCCAGGCCACGCCCGGCCAGTCGACGTCGCCGGGGCGCCCACCGCCGCCTTCGGCGAACAGCACGATGGGCAGGCGCCACTGCTCGGCCAGCTGCAGCATGCGATCGGTCTTCTTGTGGTTGTAGGCGCCCTGCGTGCCGGCCATCACGGTGTAGTCGTAGGCGAGCACCATGCAGCGGGCGCGCTCGGCATCGCAGTGCGCGGCGTTGACCGTGCCGATGCCGGTCACGATGCCGTCGGCTGGCGCGTTGCGCTGCAGATCGTCCATCGAGCGCCGGCTCCACTGCGCGGCGATCGCCAGCGCGCCGTACTCGACGAAGCTGTCGGCATCGACGAGGTCGGCGATGTTCTCGCGCGCGGTGCGCGAGCCGGTGGCGCGGCGCTTCGCGACTGCGGCCGGGCGGTTCTCGTCCAGGCCCAGCGCGTGCCGGGCGATGGACTCGGCGAGGTCGGGGCGGATGCGGTCGGGGTCGCGGGTTGCATCGGTGCCGGCGTCGGCGGCAGCCACGTCGGTCGGCTCGATCAGCGCGAGCACCTCGCCGTCGGCCACCGTGGTGCCCACCGCGGTGAGCACGTCGACCAGCCGGCCACCGACCGGCGCCTCGACCACGTGCTGCATCTTCATGGCCTCGAGCACGATCACGGTGGCGCCGGCGGCGAGCAGCGCGCCGGGTTGCGCCTCGATCGCGACCACCGTGCCGTGCAGCGGCGCGGTGACCACGGCGCGGCCCTCGGTGTCGGCGGCCGACACGGGGGCGGCCGCGGGCTGCGCCGGCGCGAGCGCCGCGGCGTGCGCCTCGATGTAGCGGGTGTGGATGTCGCCGCTGGCGAGTTCGGGCCGCGCGAGCAGCGCGCGCAGCAGCGGCAGCGAGGTGGCCACGCCCTCGGCGACGAACTCGTCGGAGGCCCGGCGCGCGCGGCGCAGCAGCGCCTCGAAGCCGCCCGCCGGCGCATGCACGATCAGCTTGGCGATCAGTGAGTCGTAGGCCGCGCCGATCGCCGCCCCGCCGAAGGCGCAGCCGTCCACGCGCACGCCCGGGCCGGCCGGCGGCTCCCAGCGGGCGAGCGTGCCGACCGCCGGGCGCGCGCTGCCGTCGGGCTGCAGCTGCTCGGCGTTGACGCGCAGCTGCACCGCGAAGCCGCGCGGTGCCGCGATGCGGTCCTGGGTCAGGCCCAGGGCCTGCAGGCTCGCGCCCTGCGCGATGCGCAGCTGCGCCTGCACGAGGTCGATGCCGGTGACCATCTCGGTCACGGTGTGCTCGACCTGCAGGCGCGGGTTGGCCTCGATGAAGAAGGCGCCGCCGGCGTCGTCGAGCAGGAACTCGAAGGTCGCCAGGCCGCGCAGCTTCGCCGCCGCGGCCATCGCGCAGGCGTGGGCGAGCAGCGGCTCGCGCTGCGCGTTCGCGAGCCAGGGGCTGGGCGCGAGTTCGATGAGCTTCTGATGGCTGCGCTGCAGGCTGCAGTCGCGCTCCCACAGGTGCGCGGCCGCGCCGCTGCCGTCGCCCACCACCTGCACCTCGATGTGGCGCGCCCGCTCGATCAGCGCCTCCAGATAGAGCGAGCCGTCGCCGAAGGCCGCCTGCGCCTCGGCCGCGCAGCGCGCGTGGGCCGCGGGCAGCGCCTTGGCCTCGCGCACGATGCGCATGCCCCGGCCGCCGCCGCCGGCGACCGCCTTGATCATGGCCGGCCGCCCGTCCAGGCTGGCGAGGAAGGCGTGGGCGTCGTCGAGCGTCGTCGCGGCGGTCGTGCCCGGCAGCACCGGCACGCCCAGGCTCGCCGCATGCGCCCGCGCGCGCAGCTTGTCGCCGAAGAGCGCCAGGCCCTGTGGGCTGGGCCCGACGAAGACCAGGCCCGCCGCCTCGCAGGCAGCGGCGAAGGCGGCGTTCTCGGCCAGGAAACCGTAGCCCGGGTGCACCCAGCGGCAGCCGGTCTCGCGCGCGACCGCGAGCAGCGCGGCCACGTCGAGGTAGGCCGGCACGCCGCGTCCGGGCAGCTCGCGCGCGAGCGTGGCGCGGCGCGCGTGCAGGGCGTCGCGCTCGTCGGCGGCGTGCACCGCCACGCTCTCCAGGCCGAGGTCGTCGGCCGCACGCGCGATCCGGATCGCGATCTCGCCGCGGTTGGCGATCAGCAGCCGGGCGGGTCGGGGGCCGGACGGTGGCTGCGCATCGGGGGTGGGCATGCCGGGGGTCTGGGAGGGCGGGTGCTGTCCGGGTGCGGTCATCGACATGGGGCGGTTTTCGAGTCGATGCATTCTACGAGGGGGCCTACAATCGCCGGCTTCGACGCGAGAGGAAACGGATGAGCGCCGCAGGCAACGACGAGTTCGACGCGAAGGTGCGCAGCGGGCGCGCCCTGATGGAGGCGATGGGCGATTTCCATGTGCTTTCGTGGGACCCCAGGGCGCGCATCCTGCGCGCGGGCTTCACGGTGCGCCGCGAGTTCTGCCACACCAATGGCACCACCGCGCAGGGCGGCTTCGTCACGGCGTGGCTCGATGCCGGCATGGCCCACGCCGTCATGCACGACAGCGAGCATCAGCTCAACGTCGCGAGCCTCGAGATCAAGGTCAGCTTCCTGCAGCGCATGGGGCCCGGCCCCGGCACCGTGGAGGCGCGGGTGGTGCGTCGTGGCAAGCGGGTGGCCTTCATGGAGGCGGAACTGTTCGACAGCGAGGGCCGCATGACGGCCCGCGCGAGCTCCACCGGGCTGATGACCGAGCTGATCCGCTGAGAGCCCGATCCTGCGGGGGGGGGTTCCGCTCAGGGATCGATCGACAGCTCGAGCGGCGCGAAGCCCGCGAGTTCGAAGCGCCAGCGCTCGCCGGCTTTCGGGAAGCGCGAGGTGACCATGCTGCCGAGGATGGCCACGTCGCCGCGGCGCATCGTGAGGCCGCGCGACCCCGCGCAGCCGGCGAGCCAGGCGAGGGCATCGAGCGGATGGCCCATCAGGTCGCGGCCGTGGCCCGTGCCCACCGGTGCGTCGTCGCAGAAGACCTCGCCGCGCAGCGCGCCGAGGTCGAGGCCGCGCCAGTCGGTGCGTCGCTCGCCGAGTACCGCGCCCTGGTTCCAGGCGTTGTCGGCGATCATCTGCAGCGCGTAGCTGCCGAGCGCCGCGTAGTCGGCCTGCTCGTCGTCGACCAGTTCGAAGGCCGGGCGTACCGCTGCCACCGCCGCGGCCGCCTGCTCGCGGCTGCAACGGCCGTCGGGCGCGGGCAGATCGGCGCCGAGCTCGATGGCGATCTCGAACTCGATCGCCAGCCGGCTGTAGGCCGACACGTTGACCCGCGCCGGTCCGCCCACGATCTGGCGGCGCATCAGGCGCCCGGCGATCGGCGCGGGCAGGCCGACCATGGCCTGCATCGCGGGGTTGGAGAGCGCAATCTTCCAGCCGACCGGCATGCCGCAGCCGCGCGACTTCAGCGCCACGAAGGCATCCTGGATCGCGTAGGCGGCGCCCAGATCGGCGGGCGCGAGCGCGGGGGGCATGGGGGAGAGGGGTGCGCGCCGGCGGTACTGCGCGGCGAGCCAGCGGGCGCTCGCGGCGGGCGCGGCATCGTCGGTCGCGGGGCGGACAGGCAGTTGCTTGCGGGCGTTCATGGGCGGACTCCAGGAGACTGGGTCAAGCTAGCAGCGCGCCTCGGCGTGCGTCAACGGCGCGGGCGGTCCCCGAGGCGCCTGCGGGGCGCGGCCGTGGTCGCCAACGCCTGAATCGAACCCCGGCCGGCGTCCGCTTCGGTACGATGGGCGGTGGCTGTGCCGGGGCGTGTCCGATCGCGTCGGCATCGGCCTTCATCCCCTGGCCCCAGGAGACGCGCATGGATGCTGCCACCCGCCACACCCGCCGCTGCCGGGCGATCGCCGATACCGTTGCGCAGGTACGTCGCATCGAGGCCGAGCACGGGGTCAACCGCGACAGTCTCGATCGCATCCGCGAGGCGCTGCTCGCACTGGGTGCGCGCCGGGAGCTCTTTCCGATCGAGGACTTCCCGCTGCCGCCCGAGGGGGCGCCGCGCAACAACGCCCTCTACCGGCTCTCCGAGGACCCCGACCACCGCTTTGCGCTCTACGCGCATGTCTCGCGTGGCGGCACCAACACGCCGGCGCACGACCACAGCACGTGGGCGGTGATCGCCGGCTTGCAGGGCGAGGAGGTCAACCGCCTCTACGACCACGACGGACAGGGCGGCGTCGCACAGCGCGGCACCTGCATCGTGGGCACCGGCACCGGCATCGCGTTCATGCCCGAGGACCTGCACTCGATCCACACCGGGCCGGGCGAGCTGGTGCTCAACTTCCACATGTACGGGTTGGCGCTCGAACAGCTGCACCGGCGCCGCTACTACAAACCGCTCACCCGCGAGTGGGCGCACTTCCCGGCGAGCGAGGGCATCCGCGACCTGCCGCAGCCGGCCTGAGGCCCGCCTACACCGCGTCGCGGTGTCGCGCCAGGAAGTCGAGAAGCCGTGCGTTGACCGCTGCCGGCTGCTCCTGCTGTACCCAGTGACCAGCACCCGGCACGAGGTGCACGCCCTCGAAGCGGGTGCAGGCCCGTTCGGCCATCCGCCGCAGCTCGCCTGGCTTCTGGTGGATGCCCCAGTCGGCTGTGCCCGCGATGAACATCGCCGGCACGTCGATCGTGCGGCCCGCGAAGGTCTGCTGCTCGGCCAGCTGGATGCCGGTGGTGCCGCAGCGGTACCACTGCAGGCCGCCCTGAAAGCCGGTCCGCGCGTACTCGCTGCTGTAGACGTGCAGGTCGTCTTCGGGCAGCCAGGCGCAGGCGGCGACGGTGCGCGGCGAGGGCATGTGCGGGGCGACCGCGGCCGGCATGTCGGCCTCGCGCGGCATGATGTAGTAGGTGGGCATCTTCGCGAGCTCGGTCGCGTCCCAGGAGGCAAGCTCGAAGGGCTGGTTGCCCTCCCAGTCGGCGCTCTTGTGGTGGTAGTAGGCGCGCAGGAAGGCATGGATGCCCTGCGGCGCACGGCGCATGTCGCTGTCGGCTCGCCGGCCCGAGTAGTACCACTGGTAGTGCTTGCGCGCCGGTTTCAGGGCCGCGAGCGCCTCGTCGAGCGCGGCTGCCGACGGCGCACCGCCGCGAGGCGTCAGCGCCGGCGGGCCGCCGAAGGGCGCGCTCATCAGCACCACCGCCCGGAAGACGTCCGGCCGCACCAGTGCGCACCAGGCGGCCAGCGGCGAGCCGAAGTCGTGGCCGACCACCACCGTGCGCGCCACGCCCAACGCCTCGAGCAGGGCCATGACGTCACGCAGCAGGTTGAGGAAGCGGAAGGCGGGCAGGTCGCCGTCGTAGCGGCGGTCCCAGCCGGTGGTGCGGCCGTAGCCGCGCAGATCCGGGGCGAGCACCCGCCAGCCGGCCTGCGCGAGCGCAGGCATCACCCGCCGCCAGCTGAAGGCGAGCTCGGGAAATCCGTGCAGCAGCAGCACGCAGGGCCGCTGCGGTGTCTCGAAGCCGGCCTCGAGCACATGCATGCGCAGCCCGTTGACGCCGTCGACGAATCGGCTGCGCACGCCCTCGGGCAGCGGCAGCGGGGGCAGTTCGGCCGTGTCGGGCGAAGCGGGCGGGGGCGTGCGGGTCATTCGGGCGGGTACCGGAGCGTTGGGGGCCCTGAAGTATCGCCGAATCGCGCTGGCGCCTAGAATCGCGCCCTGTCGAAACCGCTGCTGTCCGCCCGATGCCCGCCGATCCCGATTCCGACCGCACCTCCCGAGTCGACGACGAGCGCGTGCTCGCGGTCGACGTGCTGCCGCCGCCCGAGCAGCTGATCCGCTTCTTCCCGATCGCAGGCACGCCCATCGAGGGCTTCGTCGCGCAGGCGCGCGCCGGGGTGCGCGACATCGTGCACGGCCGCGATCCGCGGCTGCTGGTGATCATCGGCCCGTGCTCGGTGCATGATCCACGCGCCGCGCTCGAGTACGCAGGCCGGCTCGCGGCGCTGCGCGCCGAGCTCGCCGACGCGCTCGAGATCGTGATGCGGGTGTATTTCGAGAAGCCACGTACCACCGTCGGCTGGAAAGGTCTGATCAACGATCCCGGGCTCGACGGCAGTTTCCGCATCCACGAGGGACTGCGCATCGCGCGCCATCTGCTGATCGACATCAACCGGATGGGCCTGCCCGCGGGCGGCGAGCTGCTCGACACGCTGTCGCCGCAGTACATGGCCGACCTGCTCGCCTGGGGCGCGATCGGCGCGCGCACCACCGAGAGCCAGGTGCACCGCGAGCTCGCCTCGGGTTTCTCGGCGGCGGTGGGCTTCAAGAACAGCACCGAGGGCAACGTGCAGGTCGCGGTCGACGCGGTGCTGGCGTCGGCCCAGCCGCACCGCTTCCTGGGCATCCACAAGCGCGGCGAGGTGGCGGTGGTGCGCACCGCCGGCAACCCCGACGGTCATGTGATCCTGCGCGGCGGCTCGCGCCCCAACCACGATGCGGCCGGTGTCGCGGCGGCCTGCGAGCGGCTGGCCGCCGCGGGCCTGCGTCCGGCGCTGATGGTCGACTGTTCCCACGGCAACAGCGGCAAGCAGGCGCGCCGGCAGCTCGACGTGGTGCGCGATCTCGCCACGCAGATCGCCGGCGGCAGTCGGCGCATCTTCGGCGCGATGATCGAGAGCCATCTGGAAGAGGGCGCGCAGGCCTTCAGGCCAGGCAGCGGCGACGCGGCCGCGCTGCGCTACGGCCAGAGCATCACCGACGCCTGCCTGGGCTGGGACGATTCGGCGGCCAGCCTGCGCGAGCTGGCACGGGCGGTGCGGGCGCGCGGCTGAGGGCGCGCGGGCAAGGGCGCGCGGGCAAGGGCGCGCGGGCAAGGGCGAAAAAAAGGGCCCGCCGAAGCGGGCCCTGCATCGCAGCCGGCAGCCGGCAACCCCGGAGGGATGCCCGCCACCAGGCGGGATCACATGTCCATGCCGCCCATGCCACCCATGCCGCCCATGCCACCGGGCATCCCGCCCGCGGCCGGCTTGTCTTCCGGCAGCTCGGCGACCATCGCATCGGTGGTCAGCATCAGACCGGCGACCGACGCGGCGTTCTGCAGCGCGGTGCGGGTGACCTTGGTGGGATCGACCACGCCCATGTCGACCAGATCGCCGTAGGTGGCGTTGGCCGCGTTGTAGCCGAAGTTGCCCTTGCCCTCGAGGACCTTGGCCACCACCACGCTCGGCTCGTCGCCGGCGTTGGCCACGATGGCGCGCAGCGGCTCCTCGATCGCGCGCAGCACGATCTTGATGCCGGCGTCCTGGTCGGGATTGTCACCGGCCACGCTGACCGCCGCACGGGCACGCAGCAGGGCCACGCCGCCACCGGCGACGATGCCTTCCTCGACGGCGGCACGGGTCGCGTGCAGCGCGTCTTCGACGCGGGCCTTCTTCTCCTTCATCTCGACCTCGGTGGCGGCACCGACGCGGATGACGGCCACACCGCCGGCCAGCTTGGCGACACGCTCCTGCAGCTTCTCGCGGTCGTAGTCGCTGGTGGCTTCCTCGATCTGGACGCGGATCTGCTTGACGCGCGCCTCGATATCGACCGCCTTGCCGGCGCCGTCGATGATCGTGGTGTTCTCCTTGCCGATCTCGACGCGCTTGGCCTTGCCCAGGTCGGCCAGCGTGGCCTTCTCCAGGGTCATGCCGGTCTCTTCGGCGATCACCTGACCACCGGTCAGGATGGCCATGTCCTCGAGCATCGCCTTGCGACGGTCACCGAAGCCCGGAGCCTTGACGGCGACGGTCTTCAGGATGCCGCGGATGTTGTTGACCACCAGGGTGGCCAGCGCCTCGCCCTCGACTTCCTCGGCGACGATCAGCAGCGGACGGCCGGCCTTGGCCACCTGCTCGAGCACCGGCAGCAGGTCGCGGATGTTGGAGATCTTCTTGTCGTGCAGCAGCACGAAGGGATCGTCCAGGACGGCGATCTGCTTGTCCGGGTTGTTGATGAAGTAGGGCGACAGG
>Ga0315900_10003692_pt1 | contig 22166 bp, 22 predicted proteins | sample LakEriMetagenome_FD_203521 | JGI IMG/M metagenome (GOLD analysis project Ga0315900, IMG submission 203521) | Freshwater fungal communities from buoy surface, Lake Erie, Ohio, United States - Buoy 12 MA114 | ecosystem: Environmental > Aquatic > Freshwater > Lake > Lake biofilm | place: USA: Lake... | reverse complement strand
CGAGTTACATCGAGGAACAGTACGAAAAATTTCGTAAAGATCCAGCAGCGGTTGAAGCAAGCTGGAGGCAGTTCTTTGAGGGCTATGAGTTTGCAGCGAGTCAAGGTGTCTCTGGTGCCGCCACAGGTGGAGATCAAGAGGCAGGCAAGGTTGAAGCTTACATCAACGCATTCAGAGTGCTTGGTCACCTCAGCGCACATTTGAACCCTTTAGCCCCTAAAACCGCGCTGCGACCTGATATGGCACCTGCGAATCACGGTCTAAAAGACGTGAATAAAACTAGAAAGTTCGTGGCCGTTAACCTTCCTACGACTGCGCCTATGACGTTCGATGAAATTTCTCAAATGATGCAGGAGACATACTGCGGAAAAATTGGCGCGGAGTTTCGCGACAGTGACAACATCGAGTTTGTGAAATGGATTCAAGACAAGATGGAGTCTTGTCGAAATAAGCCAGCGTACTCAAAGTCTGAGAAGCTTTCGATCCTTGACTCTCTCGTTAAAGCCGAAGGGTTTGAGGCGTTTCTTCAGGCGAGATTTTTAGGCCAAAAACGATTTTCCCTCGAGGGTTCGGAAAGCTTTATGCCTCTGCTTGAGACGCTGACAACCGTTGCTGCGGCAAACGGGGTGGAAGAAGTCATTTTGGGAATGGCTCACCGTGGCAGATTAGGAACTCTCTGTAACTTTATGGGCAAGACCTATGAGGCCATGTTCAAGAAGTTTGAGGGTAGTGAATTTAATGCTTATCAAATCGACGGCGACGTAAAATATCACTTGGGATTTGCTGGCGAGAGAAAATTTGGTGGCAGAGATGTCCGACTCTATCTGTCCCCAAATCCGAGTCACTTGGAGATTGTGAATCCAGTGGTGGAGGGTTTCACGAGAGCAAGACAAAGACTGATTGGTGATAAAAACAACAAGAAAGTTTTACCATTACTGATTCACGGTGATGCTGCATTTATGGGCCAAGGTCTCGTTGCTGAAACCCTGAATTTGTCAGAGTTAGCTGGCTACACGACTGGTGGTACGGTTCATGTCATCATCAATAATCAGGTTGGTTTCACCACCAACCCCGAAGAGGGGCGTTCTTGTACGTACGCATCTGGTATTGCAAAGATCTTAAAGGCACCAGTGCTACACGTGAATGCCGATGATCCAGAAGCTGTCAGTTGGACGGCTCAGCTGGCAGGAGAATATCGGCAGCGGTTCCAAAAAGACATCGTGATCGATCTCATAGGCTACCGCCGGCATGGCCACAATGAAACAGATGAACCCGGTTTTACACAGCCTACGATGTATAAGGTGATTGCAAAACATCCAACTGTTCTAACCCAGTACGGTGAGCGTTTAGTGGCTGAAGGGACTTTGTCGGCTGACGAGCTCAAGAAAAAACAAACCGACTTCAGAGCAAGGCTTCAAGAAGCATTTGACCTCATGAAGTCTGGTGATACCAAAAGTGACAAGTTTAAAGATAAATATCCCAAGGTGTTTGACGGAATTTTTCACCCCGTTCATGGAGATGAGCAGGCCATGGAAAAACCTGCCAACACCGCTGTGCCAGTCAAGACGTTAACGGAGATCGGTAAAAAAATCGCTGCGATGCCGGCGGGTTTCAATGTGCATCCAAAACTTCAAAAGTTGCTCGAACAGCGAGCCAAGATGGTTGATAAGGATGGTCCAGGGGTTGATTGGCCGATGGCGGAGTTGCTCGCTTTTGGAAGCCTTGCCAAAGACGGCCATCATATCAGGCTTTCTGGACAGGACTGTCAGCGCGGCACATTTTCAAGCCGGCAAGCAGTCTTGCGTGATTTTGAAACGGGCGTGCCTTATTACAGCATGAATAATATTACGCCGGGTCAGGCCTCAGTGGAGATCCTCAACAGCCCACTTTCAGAACTTGGCGTGATGGGTTTTGAGTTTGGATATACGGTTGCTGATAAAGATGCGCTGGTACTTTGGGAAGGTCAGTTTGGGGACTTTGTAAACGGCGCTCAGATTGTTATCGATCAGTTTCTGGTGGCAAGCGAGGCCAAATGGGGTCAAACATCTAGCTTGGTTTTGCTGTTGCCGCATGGCTACGAAGGCATGGGTCCTGAGCACTCATCTGGTCGACCTGAACGATTTTTGCAGTTGTGCGGTAATGCCAACATTCAGGTTGCTATTCCAACGACGGCTGCTCAGTATTTTCATATCTTAAGGCGACAACTTTGCAGAGACTTCAGAAAGCCCTTGGTGATCATGTCGCCAAAATCACTGCTTCGGCACGCAAAAGTGGTGAGCCCTCTGACGGAGTTTGAAAAGGGACAGTTTGAGGAAGTCATAGATGACATCAGAATAAAAGATGTGAAATCCGTGACTCGTCTTGTGTTCTGCACAGGCAAGATTTTCTACGAGATGCTAGAGGCCACGTCAACGGCTCCGGAAGGCGAAGTAGCGCTTGTGCGTATCGAGCAACTCTATCCGTTTCCAGCCAAAAAAGTAGAAGCCATCATTAATCGCTACAAGAATCTTTCCGAGGTTCTTTGGGTACAGGAAGAGCCTCAAAATATGGGGGCATGGACGTTTGTTCGTCCACGTCTAGAAGCTATACTGCAAGATCCTAAAAAGCTTCGTTACGTGGGTCGCCGCGACAGCGGGACCACGGCCGAAGGGTCAACGAAGGCGCACACAACAGAGCAGGCACGTATCATAAACGAGGCTGTCAATCCCGGTGTCGTCAGTGTGAGTGCTGCTAAAGTGAGTGCGAAGCGGTGAATTTGAGGCGATTGAGGTTGAGTCATGATTAAAGGTTTTTTGACCATCATTTTCCTTGTTACTAGCTTACTTAACGCAGAGTCCTGCGTGACCAATAGCGAAGGTCGGAAATCATTTAATTTGGTTTCAGATCAGGAGATGAATGCTCTTGGGGTCGACGCCTACAAAGAGATATTGGCAGATGCAAAAGCAAAAAAGAAACTCCTGCCGCCGTCGTCTCCAAAATATAAGGTCGTCGAGGAAATTGGTCGTGAGATTGCAAAATCAAGCGGCGTTGACTTCAACTGGGAATTTAATGTTATTGATGAACCCAAGACGGTTAATGCATCGTGCTTACCAGGCGGTAAAATCCTGGTCTACACCGGTATTATGCCGGTCGCTAAAACGGAAGCAGCACTTGCTGCCGTCATGGGGCATGAGGTTGCGCACGCAACGCTGCGTCACGGGGCGGAGCGAATGAGCTCGCAGCTTGCGATAGCAGGCCTCGCTACTGCCGCAGATATTTCTCTTCAGGACAGCCAGAATCGACAGCTGTGGATGGGTGCTTTGGCGATCGGTGCTGGTGTCGGGATTCTTTTGCCCTATGGCCGTAGCCATGAAACGGAAGCTGACAAGGTTGGACTTCGCTATGCGGCCAAGGCAGGTTACGACCCGAGTGCAGCACCAGCCTTTTGGGAACGTATGGGGGCTAAGGGTGGAGCAACGCCTCCCGAGTTTCTGTCCACTCACCCAGACCCCGCTAATCGCAGCAAAGCCCTTGAAAAACAAGTCGCCGAAGTTTGGCCTTTGTATGAGGCCGCCGGTAAACGCCCGGATCAGGCGTTGCCTTGATACGCATATGGCTTAAGAATTAGGCAGACTCTTGTGTTTTCTTGTCGAATTACCTCGCACGTGATCCAATTATCTTGACCTGCAACTGATGGATCAGATATCACTTTTCCTTCAATCCGCATCTTTGGAGAGGTGGCCGAGTGGTTGAAGGCGCACGCTTGGAAAGCGTGTTTAGGTTAATCCCTAACGAGGGTTCGAATCCCTCTCTCTCCGCCACTTTTCATCCCAGTTCTTGTTTCGACCAATTTTCACCGCTGAGAGCGGTGAGGTATAAATTTTTATTGTTAATCGGGAGACTCACCTGGGGGCTAATAAAAAAAAGGAAAATCAGCACCTGCCGGACGTCCAGCTTGTAGGCTGGACACGCGCTTCCGTATCGTGGTTAAGCGAGAAATTCTGATTTATGATTATCCGACACTATTTAGTCAGCATTTGGAGCCGCAATGAAAATAATTAGGTTAATTTTTTTTCTTCTGGCAAGTGGGCTTCCTGGCTGTACGCAGCAAAAAAAATTAAAGCCCGTTAGTTCGAAACAGCCCTTGTTGACAGGTATGACTAGCCAAAAAGAGCAAAGGGCCGCTCATTCTGAGAGTCACCGCGGAATCAATGAGGGAGTCTCAAATATGAAAAATTTTTCCAAAATTGTGTTTGGAGCAAATTCATTTGGATTAAGTCTATACAAGGAAATTTCAAAGCAAGAACCGGCAAACAAAAATCTGGTGTACTCTCCATCTAGTGTTTGGATTGTAATGTCTATGCTGAAAGCGGGCGTCAAAGGTGAGACCCAAAAACAATTGGATGCCGTGATTCATTCGAATTCCGATGATAGCTCTTTTTTCACAAGTTGCGGTGAGCTTTTGGGTCAAATAGCCCACGTTCCAGCCAACTCTTCGTTGAGCATCTTGCAGGCTAACGGTGTCTTCCGACAGACGGGCTATCCGATGGATCCGAAATTTCTTGAGACTCTAAAAAAACACTTCGGTGTAGTTCCCTTTGATGTTAACTTTAAAAAAAATCCTGATAAAGCCCGCTCGACAATTGACGATTGGGTGAACGCGCGAACTGAAGGAAAAATTCAAAAATTACTTGGCAATGCTGAGCTGCGTCGTGATCTTTATCTTTTCCTCGTAAACGTGGTCAGATTAAAGGACGTGTGGAGTCAACGTTTTACTAATCTATTGGATGCACTGGATTTTTACGGATTTGAAAATGTGAAAAAAGTTCGAATGATCAATAATGTCGGCGAGCACGCTTACGCTGATTTAGGTGATTTCCGTGCAGCAGGCATCAATACACGCTCTGGTATTATTGATATGATTATTCTCCTTCCCTCTAAAAAAGATGGAATCAACGCTCTAGAGAAAAAGCTGGACTCAGACCTGCTAAACAAAACCCTCGACCATCTTAAATCACGAAGCGTTGTCCTGTCCGAGCAGGGGTGACACAGTTGGGTTAAAAGTTTAAGTCAACTCGGCATTTCCAGACCGACCCTCCTGCTTCCAGTAATTAACTCTTATGTTTCGTGCCTTCTGTCTACCGTCCTCGCGACGCTTGGTCAGCGAAGCTCGCCCTCTTAAATGCACCAGCTGTGGAGCAAAACCTCCGTTTCCCGCATTTGGCCTTCGGAAGTTATAGTCTCGAATGGCTCTGTCGATCCTGGCGCGGGCTTCGTCCTCGTTTTCATATTCGGACTGAAGTTTTATTTCTTCATGCTTGAGCGTGCCAATGACTCGCTCAGTGCGAGCGTTGCCAGTGGGGCGACCGATACCAGACAGCCATATCTCAAGGCCCTGTACCTCGAGATTCTGGCGGGTATATTTGGAAACATTCGCGCTCCCATGATCAAGCACCAGACGAGGCTTCATCTCGTCGTCCCTTAGGAGATCGATTTCCTCCTGAGCAACGGCTGTGGTCATCGCCGCTACCACCTCTGTGCTGGTTATCCGAGGAAATAGACCCCATGATAAAATCATTCGTGAATACCAATCCAAGACTACGAGCAGGTACATAAACGCGCCATCAACATTGACCCAAGTCCAGTCTGCACCCCAGACCAAATTTTTTCGCCACGGCTCGTGCTGCAGATAGCCCTCAGGGGGGACGTCTGGTTTAGCCTGTCCGCGTATGAATTCGTGATTAAGGCCATTTGCCTTTAAAATCTCGGCAACCTTGGTTTTACCGATATAAGCTGATCCAGATCGTTCAAGGCTATAAGCTAATCTGCGGCATCGAAGTTGTGGGAATTTCTCCGCCAACTTCACGACACGCTTAACTTCGCGCTCAGTAACTTTATTAAGCCCACCACCGCCACCATGGCCAGCATCGCATGGAGTCTTCCTCCATCGGTAAACGGCACGTGGATTTATCTCCAGGACAGCGCAGATTGCAGCTAGAGACTCTCCCTCGGCTTTTGCGTAGTCAATGATGCCAAGCAACGCGCGGCGCAACTCAAACGGTAAGTGCCGTCCTTTCAAGTTTCCATGTAGCCCGAGCTCACGCTTTTTTTTAAGAGCAGCAGCTCGATCGATGCCTCGCATAGCGCCGTCGTCAATCGCTTGTTTTCTCGTAGCGCTGCGTCGAGATCCGGATTCTTCGCTTTCGGTCCGCGTTTCATCTCGCGCATCGCCGAAATCCCGGCTTCCTTGAACTTGCTCCGCCACCTGGCAAACAGCGCTGGGCTGATCCCCTCGCGTCTGCAGATATCGGCAGCCTTCTTGGTCCTCTCTGCTTCGAGGATCAATTCGGCGATCATTTCCGGGCTCCTGCGAGTCCGGCGCTTCTTTTCTGGTACTGTCTGATTTGTGTCTATTTGCACTCCTTAACATACTTTGTTCCTTATGTGGGGAAGAAAGAGGAGCGGCCTAGAAATATCAGTGGGTTATACCACAGAGTGACGTACTTTGTTGTCTTAAATTATCCGCCTAACTGTGTCGAACAAGCCCGGACAGCACAGCGTCGATCTTACGATACCAAGATTCAAGGTGGATAATGATCACATGTTGGTTGACAGCCTTCGGCAGCTTGGTATTAAAGCAATGTTTAGTGAGCATGCAAACTTTCTCGGTATTGACGGAGGGAAGGGTGCGATTCGGTCAACTGTGACCATGATTAAACAGAGAGCTATAATTGACGTTTCGAAAGACGGGCTTGAAGCTGTGGCGGCTACAGCTACCGGTCCAAGCGGGATTGGTGCTCCGCAAATACCGAAAGATACGGTGCGCTTTGTCGCTAATCATCCTTTTTTGTATCTTGTACGCCACAAGCCCACGAACTCCGTGCTATTTATTGGGCGGATAGTAGACCTTTAGACAAACTTAAGGCGCTTGTTAAGATAATGCCAGAATCAGCACGATTTATGGCGAGGCACAGGACGAATGTGAGAGACGAAAAACCGAGGGTCAAAAAAATAACTGAAGAACAAAAAGGCAATGCGTCTATGAAAAAACTAATGGGTTTTGCGATGATTTTAGTTATCAGCGGTAACGCCCTTGCCGGTACCGTGCCCGCTAAGGGAAATAATGCGACGATTGTTATCGGTAAATCAATCGGTAGCGTTCCCTGGCCTCGCAATTCTACCGATTTGATTCATAGTTTCGGCTCCGCGAAAGTCAACGAGACCAAGGTTCCAATGGGTGAAGGTGGATTTGTAAAGGGCTCGGTCGTCTTTCCAAAAGACAAAGATAAAGAGATCCAAATTGTTTGGGGGTCTTCAGGAATTGAACGTATGATTGTTCGATCTGCTTTCTGGAAATTTGGGACAGGAGTCAGAGTTGGAGCGACGCTGAAGGATGTCCAAAGTCTCAATGGCCGACCTTTTAAACTATATGGTTTGGGTTGGGATTACGGTGGAACTACATCAGCCTGGGAAGGCGGGAGTCTGGACGGTCCTTTTGAAAAATCAGAAGGTTATCGCGCGTTGCTCAGGTTTGAGGGTCAGAGAAATAAGATGAAGAAATTGAGAAAAATATTAGGTGAAACTCTTTTTAGTTCAGATCACGCTGAGTTTCAGACATTGAATCCACTAGTGTACGAAATCCTGGTAATCTCGAAATCACCATAACTCTTCTGGGGACTCGTTTTTTCTAAAATCTTCTATGATCCTAAGCTCTAATTCCTCGTTTGTGCTCAAAAGCAGTCTGAAAAACTCGAATAATTCATAAATTTTTCGTTTTGAGCCATAAGTAAGTGTTACCGTAACCCATATGTTACTTTGTAATCTATACCACCAGTTTACCCCATTCCTGTATCCGGGTGGTATTTTTGTAATAGCCCATAAGTTGCCTAAGCTTTGATTGCTGAGTGTCTCTTAGCGTAAATGGGTTGAGGTTTGCTTTCCTGGCCTCAAGCGCTTGTTTTTGGAGAGAGTTAAGGAATGGCTTGAGCCTTTCAATTGGGGTTTCAGCAGGCCCCATCTTCCGTATGATCCGAGCCCCCAGCCGCTCTTTGGAAATGAGTTTTTGCTGAGGCAAAAATAGATTTTGAAGATCTCGCCATTCATTTCTGTAGATCGAGTTCATATGCGTTACGGATTTGTCCCAATTAATTCGGCTGTAACCAAATAGGTGCCGCACGTGGGTGTAATTCTTTTGCTCGACGTAGCATTGATCATTTTTACGGTATGGTCGTCCTCGCTCAATTGGCAGTGGCGTAGCGCGCCCTTTTTTTGCGAATTTTTCGATGATAATCTGATTCATAAACTCGTTGCCATTGTCTGAGTACATGGCCTTTAGGGGAAACGGCAGACGCTTTTCGATATGTTGCAGAGCTTTGTAAACTGCGTCGGATGTCTTGTTCCAGATGGCCTCACATTCTGTCCAACCCGTATGAATATCGGTAAGCGTCAACGTCCAAGCGAACTCTCCAGATAGCGAGCCACCGCAATGCGCCACGCAATCAACCTCGACGTAACCCGGCTCGATAGGTGTAAACTCGAGATTGCGAATCGGGACTTTTGCGAGGAATTTTTTTAATCCCCTGTGAGTTCCTGCATTCATACGTCTGGCATAATCCGCACGCGCCTTGGCCAGAAAGCGCCTGATGCTACTTGCGCTCATCCGGAGAATTTCCTGTCTGACGGATTCCGTGCAGTCCTTATGCTCATTAAAAGGCAGCCAATCAGGCAGTGCGGCCTTCATACGAACGGGCGCCATGTAGCACATCTGCCGCCAAAGCCACTCAAGATGAGCCTTTGCTTCTTTCGAATAAGATGTCTTTCTTCCGCCTCGAAATCCTTGAAGGCTTCTTGGCTCGTAACGCCGCCTAAGAAGCCGCACCGCCGACTTCCTGTGGATCCCAAGGTTACGGGACACTTCGTCGAGAATTTGCGATTTTAGCTTTCTGGACGCATTTTTATATTGCGCCCAGACATGAGCCAGGTATTCTCGTTTTGCCTGAGTGGTCACGAGGGTATCCTTCGGAATAGATTTGGTTTTGTCGTTAAAATCTACTATCCCGCACTCAGGCACCTTTCTCAACTTTCCCTCATTATTCTCCATAAGTTACCTCCGGTTAGACCGGGCTCGGTAACACTTCAAATGACTCAATTCGTTTTATGATAAATTAACTATACGAATTTATTCGAGAAATTAGATTTATTAAACATTCTGACAAGTTTCTCCGATACACACAAATCGCGTTACTTTTAGAGGATTTTTGGAGGAACCAAATGCCATTTTGGCTACCAATGCTATTTGCTTTGGCCGTGTCGGCTTGTGGTCGACAGGAGACCGCGAGTTCCTCTGCTGTAAAGTTTACAGTCGCAGATAAAACCGCAAAAAATATCGCATTCGTTGTTGGTAGTCCCAATGATCTCCCCGGCGTTTCAAGAGATGTTCAAAATGTTAGTCGTATGATTCAAGAAAGTAATCTTGGATATGAGCTGATCTCAATCAATTATGCGACCAAGACGCAGATTCTTGCCAAGGCACGTGAAATTGGTGGAAAAATCTCCGCTCAGTCGACGGTCCTATTTTTTTATGCTGGTCATGGCGCTGAGAATGGACAGCTTGTGAGCCAGGGCAATGGGATGTTTACAGTTAGAGAAGTTGCGTCTGCTATACAATCCGGATCAAATATACCGGCTTTTAAGCGTTTCATTGCTGTTATTGATGCATGCCATAGTGGTCAGAGTGTAAATGGGAATCAGGCGATGTTTCTTGGGGCTTCACAGCAAGAATTTTCAATTGAAGATTTCATCGCGGGCATAACTCAGAGTTCAAATGCTGGAGACGTTGGAGCTCAGCGCGGACTTTTTGATAATTATAATTTTGGAGGAAGCCAAGCTCGAAACGCGGCTCGTCCGTTTACAGAGGGACTAGTTATAGCTGCATCCAGGGCTTCGGAATATTCTGCTGATTTGGGGCCTTCAGTGGGAGGCCTTTTCACGGCAAGCCTAATGAATGCGATTCGTTCGAATTCCAGTTCAACACTGTCAGAAATTCTAGAAAAAGCTAAAAGAGCGACCGTGATGGGAGGGGGCGGATCACAAACCCCACTCTGGCGAGCGATGCCAGCATCAATTTTAGAGGAGCGATTTAATGGTGGATCCTCTGGTAGTGCAGCGATGAATGACGCCGTGGCGAGCAATAACAAAACTCCATCGGTGAATCCAGCAGTGACCCCTGAAAAATCTGCACCGCAGGCTCAAGTTGCTCCCCTGTCTTCGAGCAATCAATCTCAGGAGCGTCCAGATAATTCAAGTGACTTTTTAATCAAATTAATTGCAATTCTTATGGGTCAGCCGGTTAACGCCTAATATAAGATTTTAAACAGGCTAAAATCTGTTTCATGTCACTCAGCATTTTTATAAAATATTGTTATGAACAAAATTTTGTGAAAGTACCCTCATTCAAAGTAGAATTGAAGTCATAAGATAAACTTTGAGAAGGAGGTAGAACATGAAATTTTTGGCAATTAGTTTGCTGTTTTTAGCCGCGACAGCATTTGCTGATAACGGGACAGTCACAATTTCAGGAAAGACCTATCATACTGGCTTACTTCCCCGCCCTAAAAACATGCCAGCCGAATACCGTACCATTAAAGTACAAGCTGATTTACCTGAAAGTTATGATTCGCGTGAGCATGGCCTAGTCACAACTATAAAAAATCAAGGTAACTGTGGATCTTGTTGGTCATTTGCAAGGACTAAGGCATTTGAGGCCGCGTCGATTATTGCAGGACGCGCAGCAGGTAACGTTCTTGATTTAGCAGAGCAGGATGCACTGGTGAACGATAGTAATTCTTATGGTTGTCGTGGCGGATTTATGGACGGTCGCTTTGAGGTATCAAAAGGAATAACGACAGAAGAACTTTGTCCTTACCGTGCAAGCGGTCGATACTCATGTAATGGCTCTAAGTTTGCTAAAGCGGTTCGCTGGGCCATGATTGGTGAAGAAAAGAAAGCACCGTCTGTTGACGAACTCCGTCAGGCAATTGTGGATTATGGAGTGATCGCGGTCACTGTGGCCGCAGGCGGCAGTTTCTCGCCAAATAACGAAGGCCGGATTACCACATGTGGAAGCCGTGGACTAAACCATATGGTGACGCTGGCAGGTTATCGTCCAGCCCCAAATGGTGGATACGAGTTTCTGATCGCGAACTCATGGGGTGAAGACTGGGGTGACGGTGGTTTTGCTTGGTCAAAACAGGGATGTAATCAATTAGCTTCGGTGGCTGGCAATGCCGCCCTATACTTTTATATGAATACGGCAGAATAACTGCGGTTAATGATTATGAAATAAAAAAGGAAGGCGCTTCACGCGTCTTCCTTTTTTTACGTTCTAAATTGTATTTTTAGTCCTTAGACGTCTCCTTTCGATTAAAGTCAGCAAACTACCGTGCGCTGAGTCGGCGGATCCGCTCCTCCAGAGGCGGGTGCGTTGAAAACAAGGCAACGAGGCCTGACTTTCTGTTGGAGGATATCTTAAGTGCTGCGATAGGGGCCGCTTGAGGTTCTTCAACGTGTATCATGCGCTGAAGTGATGCAAGCGCTGCACTCATCTTGGCGCTACCGACCAAGTCAGCTGCTCCGCGGTCAGCCCTGAATTCTCTGTGACGCGAGAACGCGGCAACGAGGATCATACCAAGGATACTAAATGCGATCTCAAATAAGATCACAGCCACCATATTGACTATTCCTCGCTTTTCCTCGTCAACAAATTGACTTGCAGCCCAAGCCAGCGTTCTTGCAAAGAACATCACAAAAGCGTTTATTACACCTTGAACGAGCGTCATGGTGACCATGTCGCCGTTTGCGATATGCGCTACTTCGTGGGCCAACACTGCCTCAAGTTCAGACCGGTTCATTTTCTGCATGATCCCGGTTGAAACTGCGACCAGCGATCGAGACTTTGTCGGTCCAGTAGCGAATGCATTGGGGTCATCGCTTTGATAGATTCCCACCTCTGGTACTTTGGGCAGTCCAGCCTTCTCTGAAAGCTGGGTGACTGTTGTTAAGAGCCACCGCTCATTTTGGTCAAGCGTGGTTGACTCAATGACTTTCACTCCCATCGCCCACTTTGCCATGATGCGTGAGATCGCCAGTGAAATGAAGGCGCCACCAAAACCCCATATGAGGCAGAAGATGACCAAGTTTTGGTAATTAATCCCTTGCGCATTCAAATAAGGTTGAATTCCAAAAAGTGCCATCACGATGGACAAACTGGCAATAACTAGAACGTTCACACCCAAAAACAGAAGTATCCGCTTACTAAGTCCCATAAATGATCTCCTCCCTATACTTTTAAATTAACTATTCATGAACCACTGTAGACAGGGCCTAGTAGGTGGCTCTGACGTGCTAGTTGTCGATTTTATTCTCTCGGTAAGCGCGTCGATATTTTGAGACAAGGCTTGGTTGTTCAGTCGAGACTTCACGTTCTGTAATACATCCACAGGCGAAGGACCTCCGATTGCAGCAACACAAGACAGAGCTGCCATGTGGTTACCTTGCGCGGCTTCATTCAAAGTAAGCTCTACGTAAGTTGATGCACCCCACATGAGAGCCTGACCAAGAAAACCGGCTTCTGGATTCTGACCAACATTGGTTTGCACGAATGTCGTAGCCGATTCAGCAAGGCTGGAACTGGCTGTCTTTATCTGTTGGACAGGAGCGAGCATGATGAGTCCAGCAATCACAGCCACGAGTAGTAGACCTGCTAGAGCTCCTCCTAGGATTATGAGCTTTTTGTAGCGCATCACTTTTACAACCAATCTCGTCAAATCTTTATCCATTTAGATTGTTCCTCCGTAGAGCGTGCCAGTTCATGAGATATGATCCGGCCTTACACTTTAGAATTATCGGGGAAGTTCACTTGTTGCTAAAATAGATAAAAAACAATTTATAAATTGTTTTAAACAATGAAAATCGATGGGGGTAATTTAAAAAAAACCCAACAATTTCATACGCATGGCTGGGTCGATCAGGACATCTATCGCGGGGCGATCTAGAATTTGAAGCCGTGATGGTGGTTTGCCGCGCGTTGCGCCATTTTGGCGTACTGATGTTTGCGTTTTTCAGCCAACGAGTAAAAATCACGATCGCTTCGTTTGACGAGTTTTCGTCTTAGCCAGCCAAACCAGTGCCAGGGGCTAATTCTGCGCCGAGATGACAAAAGTCTGCGACCTCGTGCTTGCGTTATATGTGAATCAATTTTTGTCGAGCTCATTTGGGGATCTAACGTACTATTTTTACTCATAAGCTTGCTGCCTCCGGTGCCCTAAATTTTAAACTAAAAACTTCCCTTGAGCTAATGAACTGCCTTGACTTGCGACGGACAAGCCTCCTAAAATTAGGCAATCATCGGAAGATTTTGGCAGAAACGGAGAAAATTTCATGATCACCAAACTGACCATAACCTCGCGTTTTTTGCCTGTTGCAGCATTGAATGTTCGCGTGGCCGTTGGTGTGATGACCTTTTTTACGGCTGGGTGCGTATCTCAGAGAGATCATATTACGTCCGAGCAGCGAATCAACAAAGCTGCCGATCAATTTTCCAGTGAATCCGATTACACATGTCGACCAACTGATCCTGAACGGTCGAATGAGTATATTTGGGTATACAGCTCGCCAGGAGCAAAGACAAAAAATTTGCGAATCGCAAGTTATACCGCCGTAGGTAAAGGCGGTTATAAGCATCAAGAGCTAATTTTGCTCTCTGCCGTACAAATTGATGATTCAGCTGAGAAGGCAGAGATCAAGACTGGAGCTGATACATCAGGATCGTTCGATACTGAGTATGATTTGTCCAAGCCAAATACACTATTATCGATTGATAAGGCTACGATGAGTGGTCGGCTGCAAGTTAAAGGTTATGCTGGCAACCTAAAAGTGAACTGCACCAAAAATCCCTAATTCTCGAATTCACTCTAAAGTCATCTAGCCGCAGATTTTATTGCGGCGTTTATTCCAATAAGACGTCTAACGCAGGTTAAGGCTGAGCCCGCAGCTATCACCCAAAGCATTGGTGCCATAATCGACTGATAGCCGCCATTGACTTCCGATCCACCTTGGAACTGTACGAGTGTGGTAGGAGCGAATGCGCAGATCAGGCATGTTGCGATACAAAGAAACATGCGTTGCTGTTTGGCCATTGGACCTGAGAAGTTTTGAGGCGCTCCGCAAGCTTTACCAACAGCCCTTATATAAGCTGTCATCACAGCAAATAAAGCTGCCCAGTAGCCGGCCTCGGGTGAGCTGTTAATACTATAGCCACAACCAATCAAAATAGCCGCATCACTGACTCGGTCAGGAACGTCATTAAACATCTCACCAAGTGGGTTTGGCTTATTGTGGATAATGGCCACCATCCCATCAAACATGTTTGCTAAAAGCCTTATAAAAATGAACAAAGCACCTGCGGTGTACAACCAGGGAAAGTATTCTCTCCATTCAGATGTCCCTGCAATCATGACTCCCGCCAGAACTCCAGCGATCATACCGGCAATGGAAATGCCGTTTGCCGTAGCTCCCCACTTAGCTAGACCCTGCGCGATCTTTTTGGATACATTTAACTCTCGAGCCGGAATGGGGCGGCGATCTCCAACTTTTAAACCTTCGTTACTCATCGACATGTCCTTCGCAGGTGAGGGGACGTTTCACGCCTCAATCATTATAAGCATAAAAAGAAAAACAACGGAGTAAATACACCATGATATTGGTTTTTTTCTAACCCAAATGGGCCGCAGCCAAGGAGACGCTATAGACGCGACCCAACTCACCACAAATAACCTCAAGATTCTAGAAATCATAACAATCGGAAAAAATGCCTCAAAGGAGAAGTTTTGTGTCACCGCTTCATAAGTCCAAATTTTAAAACTCATGAAGGACCATGACTGTGCCATGGCTCCCCAAACACCGTGACTTTCGTAGATACTGATAATGTGGTTGTGCATGCGTTCTGTAACAAACGGCGTTACTTTCAGTATGCTGCCCGCGAGTTCAAGATTTTGGTGGCAGAACCAGAAATACAACGCACCACCCACGTGAGATGCGGTCCAAGCCACTAAAGCAATCCTAAACCACTGCCTTGGATAAGTTAGAGCATAAGGTATAAGTAAGAAATCAACTGCAATAAACCAAAAACTAGACTCCGCAAAAGCCCAGGTCGCCACGAATGCCAGAAGTAATTTTGAGATGGGTTGATGATCCGTATGATTCATGTCGCCCTTGTTTGGGAGGAAGTGATTTTTTTTAATCTGTATGATGCTTGGCGCAGCGTTATTTTATCATATTGTCTAAATTAACGCGTTTGACGAGTGCTTACTGGTGTGAAACAATTCTATTCAAGACATTGATCATAATTTAATGGTGGTAAAATGAAAAAGTCGCCCGTGGTCCTTTTGCTGTTTTTTATATTTTGTGGTCGAGTTTTGGCAGCCGACGGAGATGCACCCACCGAAAAAAAGAAAGCTAAAGTAAAGAAGCCAGTAGCAGGGGAATCCGCAGCCCCAGCGGCAGAGTCAGATTCTGGGCCATCGATCGGGACATCCGGCGAGCCTTCCGTTGGAACAACAGGGGAGTCATCCGGCGTTGTAAAACCGCCTCGCAAAAAGAAGAAGTCAAAAGCCAAGAAGTCCGCCAGTGATGAGGCGACTACGAATTCGACAGAAGGTGAAGTAGTGAGTGATTCAGAACAGGTGTCTGACTCCCGAACAATCCGTGCGAAACAAAGACAAAACTATTCGCTTCTATACACCCCCCTTTCGGATTTTTTATTGAAATTTGGTGCTCAGCTTCAGTGGGCCCCAAGTCCATCCTTGCAGGTGGGTCTTTTGGGTCTCACTGGGTCGGAAACTAAAGATTCAAGTTACGAGGGTGGTACTGTGACGTCTTCAGGTACGGGGTTGGTTCTCGCTCTGCATGCTCGTTATTTTGTGGGTAACAGCTTTAATATATTTTCTGGGCTTGGATATCGCTCAGCGGCCATCAAATTAAATCTAAAAGATAAACTTCTTGGCTCTATAGACGGCGACTTGAAAGTACAAAGTATTGCGATACCATTTTTTATCGGCAACCATTGGACATGGTCCAGTGGATTTACTCTTGGATGTGATTGGATTGGCGCGTGGATACCTGTATCTGGTAAGACCGAGGCGTCGATAAAGGGAAATCTTTCTCAAAAGGATCGAGATGAATTCGTCGATGTAGGCGCTAAAATAGGTGATGGTTTGGCAAAGACAACATCATTCACATTGTTTCTTACATCAATCGGCTGGGCGTTTTGAGAGAGCGTTATCTAGAGAGTTGACTGGGGATCGACGTCAATTTTCACGCGGACGTCGCTGGGGGCTTGATCCGAATACTTAAAGATTGCGCCTGCTACGTTTCTACAGTTTTGCATTGATTCCGATAAAACCATGAGAGTGCGTCTTGATCGCCCACGGATAATTTCGATGGGAGCAGGGGCTGGTCCAAGTACCTTGACCGAGCGAGCTAGATCAGGATGCTTGTCAAACATTCCGGAGATCATGGCCTCTACGGCATGGCACCAGCGATCAAGTTTGGCGGGATCTGGCCCATTAAACTCAAAAAGGATCAAGCGTCCAAAAGGCGGATAGCCCATGGCGCGTCTGAATTCTAATTCGTCTTTTGCAAACGAGATGAAGTCCTGCTTCAGCGCCGCTTGGACGACCGGATGTTTGGCTCTAAGACTTTGAACTATGACTTTTCCCGGAAGTTCGCCTCGACCAGAGCGACCTGCGGCTTGCACCAAAAGTTGAAATGTTCGTTCGCCGCCACGGAAGTCCGGAAGGCCCAAGAGCTGGTCGATCTCTAGGAGCGCGATTAAAGTGACATTCGGAAAGTCGTGCCCTTTGGCGAGTATTTGTGTGCCTACCAAAATATCAATATCTCGATTGCGGAATTTAGCTAGCACCTCAGGCAGTACATGGGGGTCTTGCACCGTATCAGAATCGAGTCGAGCCATACGTGCAGTTGGAAGAGACTTTTTCAGTTGGTCTTCAGCTTTTTGACTGCCGTAACCTACAACCGCCCAAGTTTTATCTGGATAATCTGCTAGAACTTGCTGGATGGTGGTGGTGTAGTCGCAGTAATGACATCGTAATGTCTTACGTTTACCGTGAACGCTGAGGCTAATACTGCACTTGGGGCATCCGAATGCTTTACGGTCATCAACGCACAGTAAGTAGTATGCATAACCCCGTCGATTGACCAAGACAATGCTTTGGTGTCCTTTTGCGAGGTTTTCATTGAGAGCTTTTACTACATCTTCTGAGAATGGACTGGACTCCGAGTCTTCCGAGCGGCCTTGTAAGAAAGAGACGGCTTTGGAGGCTGGTTTTGCCCCAACGGTCTCAACTTCAGGCAGAGGTTTACTGCTGGCACGTTCTGGCATTTCGATAAGATGGTATTTACCGCTTAAAGCGTTATGCCAACTCTCCATGCTCGGAGTCGCCGATCCTAGGACGATCGTTGCATTCTCCATATTCGCACGAACAACAGCGACATCGCGCGCGTTGTACAAAAGCCCGCTTCCTTGTTTGTAACTTCCGTCGTGTTCTTCGTCGACAATAATGAGCTTAAGATTTGCAAACGGACCAAATACTGCTGAACGCGGTCCGATGAGCACAGAGGCTTCACCGCGCCGGATGCGTTCAAGCTCAAGCCATCTTTCGCTGTCATCCATAGCTGAGTGAACAACGGCAACCATTCCTGGAAATCGTTCCTCAAATATCCTCGTCATCTGCGGAGTCAGTGAAATCTCCGGGACCAGGACTAGAGACTGCCCTTGAATGCCGTCAGGTGATGCCGATTGCTCAAGAACACTTTTAATGACATGGAGAAAAACTTCGGTTTTACCGGAGCCCGTGACCCCAAATATCAAGAAAGGCTTTCGTTCAGCGCTGTTTCCAAGTCTAATCCCGTCTGTAATTATTTTAGATGCCGCAATTTGCTGGTGCTGGTTAAGCTTTCTGAACAGTTCACTTTGGATGGACGACGATTGTTCGCCAGCGGGTGAACTTGATACCTGATCGCGTGCCCTTATCGATTTTTCGCGGTAAGGGGCGATCCATTTTTTCTTAATCCAGGATTTGAGCAACCCCTCGATTTGAGGTGCGGTAAAACCACGGTCTACGAGCTTTTTACGAATAGTTGCATGCGTTATCGTTTTTTTTCTAGAGAACAATATCCCGGGACGTAGGTCTTCCTCATCTGGTGCGCGAGAGCCAGCATCGGTTATTTCAAATGTTACTTTCGTCGACTTCTTCGCACTGGCCGGGAGCATGGTCCGCAGGACCTCGCCAAGAGGGTGCATGTAATAAGTTGCAATCCAGCTCCCTAGCTTTAAAAGGATCTCAGAGTAGACGGGCTCCTGGTCCAAGACCTCTTTTATGGGCTTTAGTTTGAACGTCCGTTCCTGGCCTGACGGTTTTGCTTGATTTGGCGCGTCCACAATGACGCCTAACGTACTCGCGCTGGCTCCAAAAGGAACAAGCACCCTAATTCCAGGTGTTAGGGGTACCGAGTGGCTATAAGTGAAGGTTTTGTGCAGTGGGGTTGCCACGGCCACGTGGAGTTCGACTGCCATAATAGCCCGTAATTAATGATAAATATGGCGACCGTCTCGTGCATCGATGTCTGTCAAATGGATTTGGGACGGGCGCGGAGTCAGAATGACCTGTAAAAGCCCTATTTTCAAGGGTTTTATGCCTTTACAAGAAAGATGCCATTAGGGTAAGGTGCCCCTTCCGAAAAAGGCTCCATGGTGGAGTTTTGATTAACAAAAGGTTTTTTTCCGGAGGTAGCCAATGGAAAACGTGGAACGCCCACGACGCAAGCGCAGATTTGCTTCTCGCAAAAAGCGCACGCTCGACCCCAACCTGGTCATCGATTACAAGTATCCTGATGTTTTGAAACGATTTGTTACAGAGCGCGGCAAGATTATTCCTCGCCGTATCTCAGGAGCAACTGCCAAGCAACAGCGTCAAATCGCTCTTGCTGTGAAGCAGGCTAGATTCCTAGGGTTGCTGCATTACTCTGTTTCGCATGCCCCTGAACGAGGCTTCACTGGTGAAATGGCTGCTGCAACAGTAATGCTTGCTGGCCGTGATTTCGGCGGTCGTGGTCGCTTTGACCGCGGTGGCGACAGAAATGAGGGTCGTTTTGCGGCTGAGCGTGCAGAAAGCGCTGAGAGCAAAAACGCTGGTGAGGAGGAATAACTCATGGCAAAGCGTTGTGAATTAACAGGCAAAGGCGTTTTGGTTGGACACCGTGTGTCCCACTCGAACATTAAAACAAACCACCGGTTTCTTCCAAATCTTCAAACCAAACGTTTTTGGTCTGATGAGATGAAGAAGTTTGTGTCTATCAAGGTGAGTGCGTCTGCGATTCGAACAATCGACAAGCTTGGTTTGGACGCTTATTGCCGCCGCGAAGGCCTCAAACTAAAATAACCCGTAGGGAGGAATGTTTCATGGGACGTGGAGATAGCCGAAGAACCCCAAAAGTGCGTCAACGCAAAGCTTGGCGTAAAGCCAAGGCGCGTCTTCGCGCAAAGATCGCGGGTACTGGTGTTGTTAAGAAAGTCGCGGCACCAAAGGTTGCTAAGCCTGTAGGTTCAACTGTGACGAAGAAGAAGACCAAAGCGGAATAATTTCGGCTGAAGTTTTTTGTGAATGTCAAAGGCACCCTGAGAAGGGTGCCTTTTTTATCGCGCTTTTGGCCGTTGTCGTTGACAATGAACATGGTCTGTTGCTACCGTTTTAAAGGGGGATACCTACATTGCATGCTTTACCGTTTAAACGGATTTTGTTGGGCATCGTAGCCTACCTGAGCTACCCGGCCGCCATGGCGGCGTCGCCCTCGGCATGTAATTTACCGATCTATAGACTATGTATCGAGAGTCCCACCCTCGATTTAACCGCCGAATGTGCAAAAAATGGCGGAGTTCTTGGGTACGCATGCTCCACTGAGCAGCGCATCGGATCCTGCGCCAAAAGACAAGGTGAGCACGCCGTCTACCTGCGCTACTACCAGGGTGTAAACTTTGACCCTGCTAAAAACTGCGCAGAAAACGGCGGCGTCTATACTCCGGAATAAATAGCGTCTGTGTTTGCCTAAAATTAGCGTCGCTCAAGAAGGTTCAGTCGCCAGACGCCCTCGCTCCGGTAGCAGAGGCCCGTTGCAATATTTAAACCCACGGTGTTTCGGTAAATATCGAGAACCTGATCTCTCGACTGGGAACACTCCAAGTAGGTCTTGAAAGACTCGACAGACAATTTTGACTTAAACCATGACGTTAGTTCAATAACACCTAAGACTTCAAACGCATTGATATAGTTATTGGCGGCACAAAATAACGTGTTTGGGGTCGAGGTGTTGAGTACAGATGTTACAGTAGCCAGTTCAGCCTGACATTGTTCTCGGCTATCCAAAGTGGATGCTAGCACCTGAATCTCGATGGAGAGGGGTTTTGAGTTGTAATACAGCATGGAAAACTGACGAAGTCCCTTCGGATCATTTCTTAGGTGCACTCGTCTGACGTCGATACCAGATCGTTTGAATGTATCGGCGATCAAAGACTCAGCTGCGGATTCAGTCATTCCGTCCACTTGACCGACCATAAATGATTCTGCCCAGAAAGGCTTCGCATCGGGCGTACCAAAAGAGTCAATGCGGATGGCCCAGGATTTCAGACCATAGTAGGTTTCATCAAGGACGCAGTACGTAACAAACGGTGTAAGCCCGGTTTTTAACTCAAAGTAGGACGCCTCAGTCGCAAGATGTTCCTGACATGAGGCCTCGGTTGAGAAAATATGAATTCGGTCTTGCATGACCATATCAGGGTAGGTGGAAACTAGAGGTAATTCTTGACTTCCCGAGTAGTAGATAAAGATATCAACAGATGATTCATGAATGCCTTTACACTCACCAGCAGCGGTTGTGCCGGTTAATGATGCAAAGCGATCTGCTAGTCGTCTGGCCTCTATGTGACAGTTTTCAGTGGACTTTGGGTAGGCGTATAGCTGGTACAAAAAACGCTGCGACCGGACCTCGGATAGAGCAACGGATGAGCAAAGCATAGTTAAAATGGTACTCATTAAAACTGTCTGAAAACGTCGCATCATGAGAGAACCTCTCCTGTCCAAAAAAGCGCAGTTTACTAACCAAGCGCTTGATCGAAGTTAGCCATATTTAGGGAATTTTTAAACCGAAATTGGGATGATGGACAGAACGTATACGGATTTCCGGCAGGAATTTTCCAAATCCTTATAACTATTTGGTGGCTATAAGACTTGTTTTCGTGAAGTAAACGAAAATCTACTGTTTAAAACCCGGTCCACTTGCTCCGATCACCAAACGGGACGATTTTGCTTTGTAATTCACGGGGCGATGTCGAAAAAAAATTTCACGAAACGAGAGAGTATTATCTAAACTCCAGTAGATCCAAAGCCCCCGGCCCTTGTGCCACCGACGGGCAGCTGCGGGATGCGGGTGACAAGATTCAGGGTGATTTGAGCAATCCTGTCGCCTTTTTGAATGATGAACGGCTCTTTACCTGAGTTGAATAATAAAACTCCAATTTCGTCTGGATAGTCCGCATCGACAGTGCCAACACCGTTGGTGAGCATAATCCCGTGCTTGAAGGCTAATCCCGAACGTGCGCGAATTTGAAGTTCAGGAATCATGCCCTGAGGCACTTTTTCCCAGTCCACGCGGTCAATCCACACACCTGTTGCAACTCGGCCTCTCTCGCCAGGATTGATGACGCTCTCATGAGAAGCCCGAAGATCTGCCGCCGCTGACGCGGTTGTCGCATATGACGGCAGATATTCGGGATGTTTCGTCTTCAGGTAAATCATTAAACTTAGACTTAAGCAGTTGGTTTTTTTCCAAGGGCTTCTTTTCGAGAAAGTTTGATCTTGCCCTGACGGTCAATCTCAAGAACTTTCACCAACATCTCTTCGCCCTCTTTGCAAATATCTTCTGTGCGCTCGACTCTCGCATTGTCAAGCTGGGAAATGTGACACAAGCCCTCTGTACCTGGCTTGATCTCCACAAATGCTCCGAAGTCCATTATTTTTTTAACGACACCGAGATAGATCGCGCCAATTTCGGGATCA
>Ga0315900_10003688_pt1 | contig 22185 bp, 17 predicted proteins | sample LakEriMetagenome_FD_203521 | JGI IMG/M metagenome (GOLD analysis project Ga0315900, IMG submission 203521) | Freshwater fungal communities from buoy surface, Lake Erie, Ohio, United States - Buoy 12 MA114 | ecosystem: Environmental > Aquatic > Freshwater > Lake > Lake biofilm | place: USA: Lake... | reverse complement strand
GTCCGCCGAGTATAGAGTTCCCCGCAGGAGATCCCCCCGATGAACCAACCGAATTCCGCGCCGCTACCGGCCTCGATGCGCATCGTCGATCACGGCCGTGGCGGTGGTCCCGAAGTGCTGGTCGCGGCCAGCGCGCCGCTGCCGGAGCCGGCGGCAGGCGAGATCCTCGTTCGCGTCGCGTACGCCGGCGTCAACCGGCCCGACGTGCTGCAGCGCAGCGGCAGCTATCCGCCGCCGCCGGGCGCCTCGCCGCTGCTCGGCCTCGAGGTCTCCGGGCACGTGGTCGCTATCGGGCCGCAGGTCGCAGGCTGGCAGATCGGTGATGCGGTGTGCGCGCTGACCAACGGCGGCGGCTATGCCGAGTATGTCGCGGTGCCGGCCGGCCAGGCGCTGCCGGTGCCGGCGGGGCTCACGCTGCTGCAGGCGGCGGCGCTGCCCGAGACCTTCCTGACCGTGTGGGCCAATGTCTTCGAGCGCGGCCGGCTGGCCGCCGGCGAGACGCTGCTGATCCACGGCGGCTCGTCGGGCATCGGCACCACCGCGATTCAGATGGCAAAGGCCCTCGGCGCCACCGTCTACGTCACGGTCGGCAGCGACGACAAGGCGCGCGCCTGTCGCGAGCTCGGCGCTGATTGCGCGATCAACTATCGCGACCAGGACTTCGTCGCCGAGGTGATGAGCCTGACCGGCAAGCGCGGCGTCGACGTGATCCTCGACATGGTCGGCGGCGAGTACATGGCGCGCAACCTGAAGTGCCTCGCGCTCGAGGGAAGGCTGGTGCAGATCGCCTTCCTGCAGGGCTCGAAAGCCGATCTCGACCTGATGCCGGTGATGATGAAGCGCCTGACGATCACCGGGTCGACGCTGCGTGCGCGACCGGCGGCCGACAAGGCGCGGCTGGCCGATGCGCTGCGCACGCGCATCTGGCCGCTGCTCGCGCAGGGCCGCCTGCTGCCGGTGATCGAGGCGGTCTGGCCGCTCGAAGAGGCGGCCCATGCGCACCAGCGCATGGAGTCGTCGGCGCACATCGGCAAGCTGATGCTGCGCGTGGCCGGCGACTAGCGGCGCTCAGGCGGCCGGCGTCTGCGCGAGCCGCTCGGCCTTCGACTGGCCGAGCATCCGGTAGAGCACCGGCAGCACCAGCAGCGTGAGGCTGGTCGATGTGATAAGCCCGCCGATCACCACCACCGCCAGCGGCCGCGTGACCTCCGACCCCGGGCCGGTGGCAAACAGCATCGGCAGCAGCGCGAGCATCGCGACGGTCGCGGTCATCATCACCGGCCGGAAGCGATGCTCGCAGCCCTCGCGCACCGCATCGGCAAGGGTCGCGCCGCGCTCGAGACTGGCGCGGAACTCGCTGATCAGCACGACGCCGTTGAGCACCGCGATGCCCCACAGGTTGATGAAGCCGACCGCCGCCGGCACCGACAGGTACTCGCCCGACACCAGCAGACCGAACACCCCGCCGATCGCCGCCAGCGGCAGCACCGTGATGATCAGCGCTGCCTGTCGCACCGAGTCGAAGAGCAGGAACAGCAGGAAGAAGATCGCGCCGATCGTGATCGGGATGATCAGCGACAGCCGCTTGATCGCGCGCTCCATGTTCTCGAACTGCCCGCCCCACTCCAGGCGATAGCCCGGTGGCAGCGGCACCTCGGCCGCGATCCGCGCCTGCGCCTGCGCGACATAGCCGCCGAGATCGCGACCCTGCACGTTGGCGCCGATGACCAGGCGGCGCTGGCCGTCCTCGCGCGAGATCTGCGGCGGGCCATCGACCACGCGGATGTCGGCCACATCCTTCAGCGCGACCACCGCGCCGCCCGACGAGCGCAGCAGCAGGTTCGACACGGCCTCCACGTTGCCGCGGAAGGCGAGCGGGTAGCGCAGGAACAGGTCGTAGCGCCGCTCGCCCTCGTAGACCACCGAGGCGACCTTGCCGCGCACCGCGGTCTCGATCAGGTCGTTGACGTCCTCGACGTTCAGGCCGAAGCGGGCGATCGCGTTGCGGTCGATGCGCACGCTCAGGTAGTTCTGGCCGGTGACCCGCTCGATGCGCAGGTCGGTGGTGCCTGGCAGCGCGCTGAGCACCCGGGCGATCGCGTCGCCCTTTTCGCGCAGCACCGTGAGGTCCTCGCCGAAGATCTTGATCGCGACCTGCGAGCGTACGCCGGAGACCATCTCGTCGACCCGTGCGGCGATCGGCTGGCTGATCGAGATCTCGACGCCGGGCATGAATTTCAGCTTGTCGCGGATCGCGTTGGCGATGTCGTCCTGCGTCCAGCCCTCGGGCCAGTCCTTGCGCGGCTTCAGCGTGACGATCGGGTCGGATTCATGCGGCAGCCCGGGGTCGGCCGGCGACTCGCCGCCGCCCAGGCGCGACATGACCCGCGCGACCCCCGGCACGGTGGCGATCGCGGCCATCGCCTCGAACTCGAGCTTCAGCGACTCGTCGAGCGAGATCTTCGGCACGCGCACGATCACCGGCGTCAGCGCGCCTTCCTGCATCGTCGGGATGAACGCGGTGCCCAGCAGCGGCACGCAGGCCAGCGCCGAACCCATCAGCGCGAGCGCGCCGACGACCACCTTGCGGCCATTGGCGGTGCACCAGTCGAGCGCGCGCAGATACGGGCGCTTCAAATTGCGCAGCAGCCAGGTGTCCTCCTCGGCGCCGCCCCTGAGCATGTACGAGCACAGCGCCGGGGTCAGCGTGAAGGACAGCACCAGCGAGATCGCCAGCGCGATCGCGATCGTCAGCGCGAGCGGGCCGAACATCTTGCCTTCCATGCCCTGCAGCGACAGCAGCGGCAGGAAGACCAGGATGATGATGCCCACGCCGTAGAGCACCGGCTTGCCGACGTCGGAGGCGGCCTTCAGGATCAGGTTGTCACGCCGCCCCGCGGGCGCATGGCCGAGCCGGGCGAAGGCGTTCTCGACGACCACCACCGAGCCGTCGACCATCAGGCCGATCGCGATCACCAGGCCGCCCAGCGACATCAGGTTGGCCGACAGCCCGATCTCGCCCATCGCGAGGAAGGTGACCAGCGGGGTCAGCACCAGCGTGCAGACCACGATGAGGCTGGATCGCAGGTCGCCGAGGAACACGAACAGCACGATGATGACCAGCACCACGCCCTCGAGCAGCACTTTGGCCACCGTCATCAGCGCCGAGTTGACGAGGTCGGTGCGGTCGTAGAAGGGCACGATCTTCAGGCCGTCGGGCAGCGTGTTGCCGGCGTTGATCCGCGCCACCTCCTTGCCGACCGCGGCCGCGACCTCGCGCGCGTTGGCGCCGCGCTGCATCTGCACGATGCCGGCGACCGCCTCGGTGACCCCGTCGCGCACGATAGCGCCGCGCCGCACCTCCTGGCCGAAGCGCACGTCGGCGACGTCGCGCACGTAGACCGGGATGCCGCGCACTTCGCGCAGCACGATGTTGCGGATGTCGTCGAGCGAGCCGATCAGGCCCGTGCCGCGGATCAGGTACTGCTCGGCCTTCAGCGACATCGCGCCGCCCGAGGAGTTGGCGTTGTTGCGGGCGAGCGCCTGCAGCAGGTCGCGCACCGTGAATCCGTAGTAGCGCAGCCGTTCGGGGTTGGCCTCGACCTGGTACTGGCGCACGTAGCCGCCCTGCGAGTTGATCTCGGCCACGCCGGGCACCGAGCGCAGCAGCGGGCGCACGATCCAGTCCTGCACGTCGCGCCGCTTCTGCAGTTCGGCGACGTCGAGGCGGCGATTGCCGTCGGACGGATGCTCGAGGGTGTACTGGTAGATCTCACCCAGACCGGTGGATACCGGGCCGAGCACCGGCACCACGCCCTCGGGCATGCGCTGGCCGACCTCGATCAGCCGCTCGAGCACCACCTGGCGCGCGAACCACACGTCGGTGCTGTCGGTGAAGACCAGCGTGATCAGCGACAGCCCGTTGCGGTTCAGCGAACGCATCTCGACCAGCCCCGGGATGCCGCGCATCGCGATCTCGATCGGCACCGTGACGAAGCGCTCGACCTCCTCGGGCGGGCGGCCGGGCGCCTCGGTGGCGACCTGGACCTGGACGTTCGTGACGTCGGGGAAGGCATCGACCGGCAGCGCGCGCAGGCCGAAGATGCCGGCGGTGCCCAGCGCGAGCGCGAGCACGACCATGACCAGGCGCTGGCGCAGCGCCCAGGCGATCAGCGAGGCGATCACGGCAGGCTCACTTCGCGGCGAGCGCTCGCTGCGCCCGGACATTGTTGGCATGGAAGGCTCCGTCGATCGCGACGCGCGCGCCCGGCTGCAGCGGCTTGAGCAACGCATGCACGCCGTCGCGCTCGGGTCCGATGTCGACCGGTGTCATGCGCAGCACGCCGGGGCGGGTCTCGACGTAGACGAAATCGACGTTGCCCTCGCGCACCACCGCGCTCGCCGGCACCACCTGACGCTCGGCCACGCGTCCTTCGACCAGCATCGTGATCAGCATGGAGGGCTTGAAGCGTCCACCCCGGTTCTCCAGGTCGACCACCACCCGCACGGTGCGGGTTTCAGGGTTGACGACGTCGGCGACCAGCGCCACCCGCCCCTGGAAGCGCTCGTTGTCGAGCGCCGGTACCTCGATCTGCACGCGCTGCCCGGGTTTGACGAACTGTGCATCCTGCTCGGGCACCTCGGCGGCAGCCCACAGCGCGCGCAGGTCGGCGACGACGAAGAGCACGTCGGCGGGGTTGACCACCTGCCCGGGCGCGACCTTACGCTCGATCACGGTGCCACCCAGCGTGGCCGAGATCTCGGCGGTGGGCTGGATCTGGCCGGTGCCTTCGAGCAGCGTCAGCCGGTCCTCGGAAAGGCCGAGGGCGCGCAGCTGGTCGTAGGCGGCGCGTTTTTCGGCCTGCGCGACCGTGAGCTCGCCCTGGCGGCGCTGCAGCTCGGCCGCGCCGATCACGTCGGCATCGAGCAGCAGCTTCGCGCGCTCGACCGCGCGGGTGAGCAGCTGCTTCTGCGAGTGCGCGCGCAGGAAGTTGAGCTGTGCCTGCGCGAGTTCCGGGCTGTTGATCTCGGCCAGCGTCTGGCCGGGGCGAACCACCTGCCCGATCTGGGCGTCGATCATCGTCAGGCGCCCGGTGATCGGCGCGCCGATCCGCGAGCTGCGATTCTGATTGGCTTCGAGACGGCCGGCGATCCGGATGGTGTCGGCGACGCGGCGCGTCGGCGGGACGTCGACCTTGACGCGGCGGGCAAGATCGTCGTCGAGCGCGAGCTCCATCGGGTCGGATGCCGCCGCGGTTGGCGCCGGCGCCATCGCGGTCGACGGGGGGGCGACCGTCGCTTCGCGGCCGCAGCCGGCGAGCATGACGGCCGCGAGCAGCAGGGCGGCATGGGTCTGGCGGGTCATCGTCCGGCGAGCCTTTCGAGATCGGTGCGGGCGCGCTGCAGCTGGAAGCGCGCCGTGATCAGGTCGTTGCGGACCTGGCGGAACTGACGCTGCGCGTCGAGGAATTCGAGGATGCCGCGCTCGCCGAGCCGGTAGGCGGCCTCGGCGATGTTCAGCACCTGGCGGGAGCGCTCGAGCACCCCGCCTTCGATCGACTGGACCTGCGACAGCGCGGCGCGATAGGCCTGCCAGGCGCCATCGAAGGCCGCCTCGACCTCGAAGCGGCGCTGCTCGAGCGCGAGGCGCGCGCGCTCGGCGTCGGCCTGCGCCTCGGCGATCGGGCCCTCGCGGCGGTCGAGCAGCGGGATCGTGAGCTGGGCGCCGATGCGGTTCAGCGAGGCTGCCGGATCGCGCTCGTGAGTGGCGCGCAGCGACACCTGCGGCACGATGCGATTGCGCTCGAGCTCGACCTGCCGCTGCGCGGCGAACTGCCGGTTGCGGTTCAGCATCAGCTCGGGGTTGCGTTCGGCGATCGCCAGGCGCAGCGCGAGGTAGTCGGCTTCCTCGAGAATGCGGACATCGGCTTCGCCGACGACCGGATCGAATTCACTCTCGAGCCGCGGGCTGACCAGCTGGCGCATGCCGAAGTGCGACTCGCGCAGGCGCAGCCGGGTGGCCTCTAGCTGCCGGCGTGCGAGGGCCACCTCGCCTTCGGCGCGGAGCACGTCGAAGCGCGGTGCCTCGCCGGCGGCCGCCCTTACCTCGATTCGCGCCCGGATCTGCTCGGCGAGCAGCAGGTCCTCCTGCTGGGCCTGCAGTTCGGCGCGCAGACGCAGCAGCTCGAAGAAGCGGTCACGGATCGCAGCGGCGAGCTGCGACTGCAGCAGCGTGCCCTCGGCGCGCGTCACCTCGACGCGGGCCTGGGCGCCCTGGAGGCGCGCGGCGCGCAGGCGAGGGTTCTCGATCGGCTGCACCAGCGACAGCGCGGTGCTCGATCCCGAGGGGTCGCCCGCGCGGCGCGGCGACAGGCTGCCCGGCTCGAGTGCGATCTCGGGGTTCGGCAGCGCCCGCGCGGTGATCAGGCCGGCCTGGCTGCCCGCGAGCTGCGCGCGGCTGGTCGCGAGCGCCGGGCTCTCGCGCTGGGCGCGCTCGATCAGGGCCTCGATGGTGTAGGTCGGCGCAGCCGCCGACACGGTGGCCGTCCATGTCAGGCAGGCGCCGGCGGCGATGGTTGACAGCCGCGAGAAGAGGCGGCGATGAGAGGGCATCGGGTCTCCGGTAGGAAAGTGGCCACGGGGGCACCCTCCAGGGAGCGGACGGGTGCCATCGGTGCCGTCAGGGCACTGGTCTTGCCGACGGACCGTCGCGGTCCGCGCCTGCACCGGGAGCCAGCAGACTCCGGATTGACGACACAGGCAGGAACGATCGCGATCGCTCCCGGCTACTCCCCATCAGCCGACAGTGTCGACCCTGTATCGGTCGGGCGCAAGCTTGGCCCCTGACTGCGTGCGGCGATCGACCGTCGTCGGCTCATCGGCCATTGCCAGCCGCCGGTCGGGCATGGCGGGCGATGCTCATCAGCATGCCCATGCCGAGTCCCAGGGTCACCATCGCCGTGCCGCCGTAGCTCATGAAGGGCAGCGGCACCCCGACCACCGGCAGGATGCCCGCGACCATCCCCATGTTGACAAAGGCGTAGGTGAAGATCATCAGCGTGAGCGCGCCGGCGAGCAGCCGGGTGAAATCGGTGCCGGCGCGCATGGCGATGGTCAGTCCGCGGCCGATCAGCACCAGGTAGACCGCGAGCAGCACCAGGTTGCCCACCAGACCGAACTCCTCGGAGAAGACCGCGAAGATGAAGTCGGTGGTGCGCTCGGGAATGAACTCGAGGTGGGTCTGCGTGCCCTGCATGAAGCCCTTGCCCCACGGACCGCCCGAGCCCACGGCGATGGTCGACTGGATGATGTGGAAGCCCTTGCCCAGCGGGTCGGCCGACGGGTCGATCAGCGTTAGCACCCGCTGTCGCTGGTAGTCGTGCATCGAGGCCCACAGCAGCGGCGCGGCGGCCGCCGTCAGCCCCGCCCCCGCGGCCATCACCCGCCATGGCAGGCCGGCGAGGAAGATCACGAAGGCGCCCGAGCCGAGCACCAGCAGCGCGGTACCGAGGTCGGGCTGGCGCGCGATCAGCGCCACTGGCAGCCCGAGCAGCGCCGCGGCGATCGCGAAGTCGAACCACCGGCGCGCGCCTTCGCGTCGCTGGAAGTACCACGCCAGCATCAGCGGGACGGCGATCTTCAGCAGTTCGGAGGGCTGGATGCGCGTGAAGCCAAGGTCGAGCCAGCGCCGCGCGCCCTTGGAGACGTCACCGAACAGCGCCACCGCGAGCAGCAGCACGATGCCGGCAGCGTAGAGCGGCAGCGCCGCCCGCATCATCGTGGCCGGCTGGAGGTTGGCCGCCACCCAGAGCACGCCGAGGGCGATCAGCAGGTTGCGCACGTGCATCGCGAGGCGGCCGTCGAAATCGTGGGCTGCCGAGTACATCGTGAGCACGCTGAGTGCGGCCAGCGCCGCGAGGGCGCACCCGAGCAGCGGGTCGAAGACCAGCACCCGCGGCCTGGCGGCCGGCCAGAGCGCGGCCAGTGCCTTCACGGGGTACTCCGTTCGGAGCCGCTGCCGGCGGGCACCGGTTCGGGTTCGGTGCTGTCGGGTACGTCGCGCATCTCGGCCTCGGAGGGCTGCGTCGCGCCGGCCGCCGGTGCCGCGCCCGGGCCGCCGGGCAGCTTGCCGAGCAGGTGCCAGTCGAAGACCCGCCGGGCGATCGGCGCGGCCGCCTGCGCGCCGAAGCCGCCATTCTCGACGATGACCGCCAGCGCCAGGCGCGGCGCATCGGCAGGCGCGAAACCCATGTAGAGGGAGTGGTCCCGGTGACGCTCGGCGATGCGTCGTGCGTCATAGCGCTCGTTCTGGCGGATGCCGATCACCTGCGCGGTGCCGGTCTTGCCCGCGGCCACGTAGCCGGCGCCCGCGAAGGCGCCGCGGCTCGTGCCGAAGCGATTGACGTCGACCATCGCCGCGCGCACGAGCGCGAGGTGTTCGGGGCGCACGGCGAGTGGCCGTGGCTCGCCGGGGTCGGTGGCGCGCCGTTCGCGCGTGACCGGGTCCTCGGTGGCTCGCACGAGCCGCGGGCGCAACGCCACCCCGCCGTTGGCGAGCGCCGCGGTGGCGTGCGCGAGCTGCAGCATCGTGAAGGCGTTGTAGCCCTGGCCGATGCCCACCGAAGGCGTCTCGCCGGGCAGCCAGCGGCGCTTGAAGCGCCGCAGCTTCCAGTCCGACGACGGCAGGATGCCGGCGGCCTCGTGCTGGAGATCGATGCCGGTCAGTTGTCCGAAGCCCCAGGGCATCATGAAGTCGTGGATCGCGTCGACTCCCATCTCGAAAGCGGCCCGGTAGTAGTAGGTGTCGCTCGAGACAACGATCGACTTGTGCAGGTTGACGCTGCCGTGGCCCTCCGGCGAGGAGTCGCGGAAGCGGTGATTGCCGAGCTGGAAGTACCCGGGATCGGGGTAGGCGGTCTCGGGCTGCCGCACGCCGGTGGCGAGCGCGGCCAGCGCCATGAAGGGCTTGTAGGTCGAGCCCGGCGGGTAGGTGCCGCGCAGGGCGCGGTTGAGCAGCGGCCGGTCGGGATCCTCGTTGAGCGCCTGCCACGACTGCGGGTCGATGCCGTCGACGAACAGGTTCGGATCGAAGCCCGGGCGCGACACGAAGGCGATCACTTCGCCCGTGGACGGCTCGATCGCCACCAGCGCGCCGCGCCGCCCGTCGAACCATTGCTCGACCAGGCGCTGCAGCTCGATGTCGATGGACAGCACGATGTTGCGCCCGGGCTGCGCGGGGCGGCGCGAGAGCGTGCGCACCGTGCGGCCGCCGGCCGAGACCTCGATTTCCTCGGCGCCGGCGCGTCCGCGCAGCGTGTCTTCCCAGGACTGCTCGATGCCGGTCTTGCCCATGTGGGTGGCGCCGGCGTAGTCGGACAGCCGCTCGGCTTCCTCGAGCCGGCGCTTGTCGTCGGCCGACAGTCGCCCGATGTAGCCAATGACATGCGCGGCCACGTCGCCCTGGGGGTAGGTGCGGGTGGCGCGCGCGCGGATCTCGACGCCCGGGAAGCGGAAGCGTGCCGCCGAGAAGCGGGCCAGCTCGCGGTCGTCGAGCCGGGTGCGGATCGGGATGGCATCCCAGGTGCGGGAGTCCTCGAGCAGGCGGCGAAAGCGCCGGCGGTCGCGCGGCGTGATCTCGATCAGCTCGGCGAGCGCCTCGAGGGTCGCCTCGAGGTCGGGCACCTGGTTGGGCACGATCTCGAGGGTGTGGACGGACTGGTTGCCGGCGAGCAGCACCCCTGCCCGGTCGTAGATCAGACCGCGCTGCGGCGGTACCGGGACCAGCGCGATCCGGTTGTCCTCGGCGAGCGCCGAATAGTTCTCGTGGCGCACCACCTGCAGCCAGCCGAAGCGCGCGAGCAGCACCGCGAAACAGGCCAGCACCAGTCCCCAGGCGATCAGCAGCCGGCTGCGCAGGCGCTGCTGCTCGCGCACCGGGTCGCGAACCTCGGTCATCGGCACGGTCTCGGCGGGCTCACAGCGGTCGGGTCTCGTCGCGCTCGACCGCGCGCCGCTGCGGTGCGAGCAGCAGGGCCTCGACGAGCGGCCACAGCAGCGTGGCCGGCACCACCGACAGCAGGTAGCCCCAGCCCGGCCAGCCGCTGCCCGCGGCGGCGCGCGCGAGCAGCGCGAGCAGCTGCGCGGCCAGCAGCAGGGGCAGCAGATGCAGCATCCGGCCCGCGATGCCGAACCAGGGCACGCGCCGGTGCAGCGCGATCGCGCCCCACGACAGCAGGCTGTAGAGCAGGGCGTGCTCGCCGAGCAGCGCGCCGTCGTGGATGTCCATCAGCAGGCCGAACAGGAAGGCGATGCCGAAGCCGACCTGACGCGGCTGATGGATGTTCCAGAACACCAGGACCAGCGCCAGGAAGTCGGGCATCCAGACGCCGCGCCCCCAGGGCAGCAGGTTCAGGCAGAAGCCGAAGGCCAGCGAAAAGGCGATGAAGGCCCGGTTGGCCGGCAGCAGCAGGTACTCGGTGCGGGCGGGCGCGGTGTTCATGGGACGGCTTCAGCGACGGCGGCGGCTTTCGGGCGCGGCCGGCTCGGTGGGGGTCGGGAGCGGCGGGCGCTCGACCCGCAGCACCAGCACGAGCCGGCGGCGGTCGGCGGCTGCCGCCGGCTGCACCAGCACGCGGCCGAACACACCGCTCGTGCCGGGGGTCTCGATGCGGACGACGCGCCCGACCGGCAGCCCGGGCGGATAGATGCCATCCAGGCCCGAGGTGACCAGCATGTCGTCGGGCTGGATGTCGCTGCCGCCGGGCAGGAAGCGGAGTTCGAGCAGCCCGTCGGCGCCGCCTCCGAAGGCGATCGCCCGCTGGCCGGTCCGCGCGAGTTCGACCGGCAGCGTGGCGCCGCGATCGGTGAGCAGCGTCAGTTCGGCCGACAGCGGCAGCACGCGCGTGATCTGGCCGACCACGCCCTCGGCGTCGATCACCGGCTGGCCGGCGAGCAGGCCGTGCTGCAGCCCGCGATCGATCAGCACCCGGCGCGTGAAGGGATCGCGGGCGTCGCGCACCACCTCGGCGATCACCGTGGGCAGCGGGGCCCGCTCGCGAGCCCCCATCAGTTCGCGAAGCTGCCGGTTCTCGGCCGCGACCTGCTCGGCCTGCAGCAGCATCAGCGCGTTGGCCGCCTCGGCACGGCGAAGTTCGGCGTTGTCGGCGCTCAGGCGCTCGACGCCGGCCACATGCTCGCCGAGCCGCTCGGCGAGGTCGCGCGGCGCGAGCAGCATCGCCTGCAGCGGGTGCAGCAGCGTGGCCACGCCCTGGCGCAGCGCGCCGAGCGTGCTCATCCGGGCGTCGATGATCAGCAGCGCCACGGCCAGCAGGGCGCACAGGGCGAGCCGCACATGGGCCGAGGGCCCCTGATTGAAGAAGGCGGGCGGGCTGCGGTCCATCGCGGCGGCGCCGTCATCCGGGCGACGGCGCCGGGGTCACTCGCTGGTGAAGATGGTGCCGAGCTTGTCCATGCGTTCGAGGGCGAGGCCGCAGCCGCGCACGACGCAGGTCAGCGGGTCTTCGGCGACCAGCACCGGCAGACCGGTTTCCTCCATCAGCAGGCGATCGAGGTCGCGAAGCAGGGCGCCGCCGCCGGTGAGCATGATGCCGCGCTCGGTAATGTCGGCGCCGAGTTCGGGCGGGGTCTGCTCGAGGCCGATCTTGACCGCCGAGACGATCTGGTTCAGCGGGTCGGTGAGCGCCTCGAGGATCTCGTTGGAGGAGACGGTGAAGCTGCGCGGAATGCCTTCCGAGAGGTTGCGACCCTTGACCTCCATGTCGCGCACCTCGGAGCCCGGGAAGGCCGAGCCGATGGTCTTCTTGATGGCCTCGGCGGTCTGTTCGCCGATCAGCATCCCGTAGTTGCGCCGGATGTAGTTGACGATCGCCTCGTCGAACTTGTCGCCGCCGACGCGCACCGAGCCCTTGTAGACCATGCCGCCGAGCGAGATCACGCCGACCTCGGTGGTGCCGCCGCCGATGTCGACGACCATCGAGCCCGAGGGCTCGGAGACCGGCAGGCCCGCGCCGATGGCCGCGGCCATCGGTTCCTCGATGAGGTAGACCTGCGAGGCGCCCGCCCCGAGGGCCGATTCGCGGATCGCGCGGCGCTCGACCTGCGTGGAACCACAGGGCACGCAGATGATGATCCGCGGGCTCGGCGAGAACAGCCGGGTCTCGTGGACCATCTTGATGAACTGCTTGAGCATCTGCTCGGTGACCGTGAAGTCGGCGATGACGCCGTCCTTCATCGGGCGGATGGCCTCGATGTTGCCGGGCACCTTGCCGAGCATCGACTTGGCTTCGCCGCCGACCGCGGCGATGGTCTTCTTGCCACTGGGGCCGCCTTCCTGGCGGATGGCCACCACCGACGGCTCATCGAGCACGATGCCCTTGCCGCGCACGTAGATGAGCGTGTTGGCCGTGCCGAGATCGATGGCCAGGTCGGTTGAAAAGTAGTTGCGAAAGAGCCCGAACATGGGAGATCCGTGCCTTCGGCTGGCGGCGAGGAACCGCAAATCATACCGTATAATTTCTGCCCTTCGATCACGAGCCGGGCTCGCCTGCCGAAACCTCATGTCGCTCACGCCCGCCGACATCGCCCGCCTCGCGCGGCTCGCCCGCCTCGATCTGCCTGCCGCGCAGGCCGGGCCGATGCTCGATCAGCTCAATGCCGTGCTCGGCCTCATCGACCAGCTCCAGGCGGTCGACACCACGGGGGTGGCGCCGATGACCCATCCGCTGGCGATGCCGCTGCGCCTGCGTCCCGACGTCGTCACCGAGCCCGATGGCCGCGAGCGCTACCAGCAGCAAGCGCCGGCGGTCGAGCAGGGTCTGTACCTCGTGCCGCGCGTGATCGAATGAGCCTGCATCCCTTCCACGAGCTGCCGGTGGCCAGCCTGCGCGCCGGCCTCGACGCGGGCCGCTTCAGTGCGTCCGACCTCGCGGGCGCCTTCCTGGCGCGCATCGCCGCCAGCCGGCACAACGCCTTCATCGACGTGCAGCCCGAGCGCACGCTCGCCCAGGCTCGCGAGGCCGACCGCCGTCTCGCTGCCGGCGAGCGCGGCCCGCTGCTCGGCATCCCGGTCGCCCACAAGGACATCTTCGTCACCGAGGGCTGGCGCTCCACCGCCGGTTCCCGGATGCTCGCCGATTACGTCAGCCCCTTCGATGCCACCGTGGTGGCGCGGCTGCGCCACGCGGGCGCGGTATGCCTGGGCAAGACCAACTGCGACGAGTTCGCGATGGGCTCGTCCAACGAGAACTCGTACTTCGGCCCGGTGCGCAACCCCTGGGACCCCCAGGCGATCGCGGGCGGGTCCTCGGGCGGCGCAGCGGCGGCGGTGGCCGCCGGGCTGGCGCCGCTGGCCACCGGCACCGATACCGGCGGCTCGGTGCGACAGCCTGCCGCGATGTGCGGCATCACCGGCATCAAGCCCACCTACGGGCGCGTGAGCCGCTTCGGCATGATCGCCTTCGCCTCCAGCCTCGACCAGGGCGGCGCCATGGCGCGCTCGGCGGCCGACTGCGCGCTGCTGCTGTCGGCGATGGCCGGCTTCGACGAACGCGATGCCACCAGCATCGAGCGCCCGACCGAGGATTTCGGCCGCGAGCTCGACCGACCGCTCGCCGGGCTGCGCATCGGCCTGCCCGCCGAGTTCTTCGGCGAGGGGCTGGCCGACGACGTTCGCGCCCCCCTCGAGGCGGCCCTGCAGGTGCTTCGCGACGAAGGCGCGGTCACGGTGCCGGTGTCGCTGCCGCGCACCGCGCTGGCCATTCCGGCCTACTATGTGATCGCGCCGGCCGAGGCCTCGAGCAACCTCAGCCGCTTCGACGGCGTGCGCTACGGCCACCGCGCCGCCGTCGCCACCGACCTTGCCGACCTCTATGCGCGCAGTCGCGCCGAGGGCTTCGGGCCCGAGGTCCAGCGGCGCATCCTGGTGGGCGCCTACGTGCTGTCGCACGGCTACTACGACGCCTATTACCTGCAGGCGCAGAAGCTGCGCCGGCTGATCGCCGACGATTTCGCCGCGGCCTTCTCGCAGGTCGACCTCATCGCCGGGCCGGTGTCGCCCACGGTCGCCTGGAATCTCGGCGAGCGCAACGACGATCCGGTTCGCAACTACCTGGCCGACATCTTCACGCTGCCCGCCTCGCTCGCCGGCCTGCCGGGGCTGTCGATGCCCGCGGGCTTCGGCTCGCAGGGGCGTCCCGTGGGCCTGCAGCTCGTCGGCCGGCTCTTCGACGAGGCCCGACTGCTGAACGTTGCGCACCGCTTCCAGCAGCGCACCGACTGGCACCTGCGCCGCCCCGACGAGGCGGCGCGGTGATCACGATGCCCGGCGGCCGCTTCCTGCGGCGCTGCGCGCCGGCCGGGCTCGCGCTGCTCGTCGCGCTGCTGGCGGCTTGTGCCGGGCCGCGTCAGCCGCCGGCGCCCATCGCGCCGGGCACGCCCGCCGCCGGTGCCCGTGGCGGGGCGGCGCTGCCGCCGGCGGTCGAGTCGCCGCGCACCCCGCCCTCGACTGCCGCACGACGGCCGATCCCCGACAGCATCATCGATCTCGACGCCCGCTGCACGCAGAGCGAGGACGATGGCTTTCGTGAGGAGGCGAGCCTGCGAGTGCGCGACAACCAGGTGCAGGCCGTCAGCTGGCAGCTGTGGGTGGGGCGGCGGGGCAGCTGCCGCTTCGACCTCGCCGATTTCCGCCAGGTGCGCAGCCGGCCGCACATCGAGCTTCTGGCCCGCGACGGCAGCGGCTGCAAGCTGATGGTCTGGCAGGATCCGCGCCGCGTCACGATGGCGCACGCCGGCTGCCAGCGGCGCTGCAGCGGCGGTATCTACGAGCAGGCCTGGCCGGTGATGTTCGACCCGCGCACCGGCGCCTGCGCCCGAATCGACCGCTGACCGGCGATCGCCGATCCGGCACGGCCGACGAACTCCGAGCAAGGAATCTCGCGATGCAATGGGAAGTGGTGATCGGGCTGGAGACGCATGCGCAGCTCGCCACGCGCTCGAAGATCTTCTCCGGCGCCTCCACCGCCTTCGGCGCGCCCCCCAACACCCAGGCCTGCCCGGTCGATCTCGCGCTGCCCGGCGTGCTGCCGGTGCTCAACCGCGAGGCGGTCGCCTGCGCGATCCGCTTCGGCCTGGCGGTCGGCGCGGAGGTGGCGCCGCGCTCGGTGTTCGCGCGCAAGAACTACTTCTACCCCGACCTGCCCAAGGGCTACCAGATCAGTCAGTACGAGATCCCGGTGGTCGCCGGCGGCAGCCTCGATATCGCCTGGGACGAGGGCGGCCAGCCGCGCAGCGCGCGGGTGCGCCTGACCCGCGCGCACCTCGAGGAAGACGCCGGCAAGTCGCTGCACGAGGACTTCCACGGCATGTCGGGGATCGACCTCAACCGTGCCGGCACGCCGCTGCTCGAGATCGTCAGCGAGCCCGACATGCGCTCCTCGCGCGAGGCGGTCGCCTATGCGCGGGCGCTGCACGCGCTCGTGGTGTGGCTCGGCATCTGCGACGGCAACATGCAGGAAGGGTCGTTTCGCTGCGACGCCAATGTCTCGGTGCGACCGGTCGGCCAGCAGGCCTTCGGCACTCGCTGCGAGATCAAGAACCTGAACTCCTTCCGCTTCCTCGAGCGGGCGATCGACTTCGAGGTGCGGCGCCAGATCGAGCTGATCGAGGACGGCGGGCGAGTCGTGCAGGAAACCCGTCTGTACGATCCCGATCGCGACGAGACGCGCAGCATGCGCAGCAAGGAAGACGCGCAGGACTACCGCTACTTCCCCGATCCCGATCTGCCGCCGCTCGAGATCGCGGCCTCCTGGATCGACGAGGTGCGCCGCGTGATGCCCGAGCTGCCGCAGGCGATGCGCGCGCGCTTCGAGCGCGAATTCGGCCTGTCGGCCTACGATGCCGCGGGGGTATCCGCCTCGCGCGCCACGGCCGCGTTCTTCGAGACCTCGCTCGCCGCGCTGGCGGCGCTGCTGCCCCCGGCCGACGCCGCCGCGCGCGGTGCCCAGGCCAAGCTGCTGGCCAACTGGATGCTGGCCGACGTCGCCGCGGCGCTCAACCGCGACGGCATCGAGATCGACGGCGCGCCGCTGCGGCCCGCGCAGCTCGCCCGACTGGTCGCGCGCATTCTCGACGGCACGATCTCGGGCAAGATCGCCCGCGAGCTGTTCGCGGCGCTTTGGGCTGCGCCCGACAGCCCCGACGACGCCGTCGACCGCGAGATCGACGCGCGCGGCCTGCGCCAGATCAGCGATACCGGCGCGCTCGAGGCGCTGGTCGACGAGGTGCTGGCGGCCAACCCGAAGTCGGTCGAGGAGTTCCGCGCCGGCAAGGAGAAGGCCTTCAATGCGCTGGTGGGCCAGGTGATGAAGGCGAGCCGCGGCAAGGCCAATCCGCAGGCGGTCAACCAGCTGATGCGGCAGCGGCTGGGCGGCTGAGCGGGCCGCGCGCCTCGTCCCCGTGTCTCAGCCCGGGCTGCCGTAGCGTGCCCGGTAGGCCGTCACCCGCGCGCGGTGCCCGGCCAGCTCGCCGCCGTCGTCCGAGCCTTCCAGGAAGGCGATCAGGTCGGCCAGGGTCGCGATCGCGAGCACCGGGATGCCGTAGTTCGCACGCACCTCCTCGACCGCCGACTGCGCGCTCGGTGCGCTGGCGGTGCCGCCGCGTTCCTGGCGGTCCAGGGCGATCAGCACGCCCGCCGGCTGCGCGCCCGCCGCCCGGATCAGGTCGACCGATTCGCGCACCGAGGTGCCCGCCGAGATGACATCGTCGACGATCAGCACGCGCCCGCGCACCGGCGCGCCGACCAGCAGGCCGCCCTCGCCATGGTCCTTGGCTTCCTTGCGGTTGTACGCGAAGCCGACGTTGCGGCCTCGGCCGGCCAGCGCGACCGCGGTGGCAGCCGCCAGCGGGATGCCCTTGTAGGCCGGACCGAACAGCATGTCGAAGGCCATCCTTCCCTCGGCCTGCGCCGCGAGCAGCGCGCCGGCGTAGAAGCCCGCCAGCCTGCCGAGCCGTTCGCCATCGTCGAAGAGACCGGCATTGAAGAAGTAGGGCGAGTCGCGCCCCGCCTTCGTGATGAAGGAGCCGAAGCGCAATACCCCGGCATCGAGCGCGAAGCGGATAAACTCCCGCGAGAGGTCTTCGGACAAGGCAATCTCCCGGCCGGCGGTCGCCGGCTCAAGGCCGCCATGATACGGATCGTCTCCCTGAACCTGAACGGCATCCGTGCCGCCACCCGCAAGGGCCTGCTGCCCTGGCTGGAGCGCGCGCGCCCGGACGTGCTGTGCGTGCAGGAAATCCGCGCGCAGGCTGCCGATCTCGACGAGAGCCTGCTCGCGCCGGCTGGCCTGGGTGGTCACTTCCACTTCGCGCAGCGTCCGGGCTACAGCGGCGTGGGCATCTATGCGCGCGCCCGTCCCGTGGCGGTGCGCGAAGGCTTCGGTCATCCCGAGTTCGACGCCGAGGGCCGCTGCATCGAGGCCGACTTCGGTGCCTTCACGGTGGTCTCGATGTACCTTCCCTCGGGCTCAAGTTCGCCCGAGCGGCAGCAGGCGAAGTTCCGCTTCATGGACGCCTTTGCCGGCCACCTGCAGGCGCTCGCGCGCAGCGGCCGCGAGGTGGTCGTCTGCGGCGACTGGAACATCGCGCACCGCGAGATCGACCTGAAGAACTGGCGAAGCAACCAGAAGAACTCCGGATTCCTGCCCGAGGAGCGGCAGTGGCTGTCGAGGGTCTTCGACGAGTTCGGCTTCGTCGATGTCTTCCGCCGGCTCGATCCGCGTCCCGAGCGCTACACCTGGTGGAGCAACCGCGGCCAGGCCTGGGCGAAGAACGTCGGCTGGCGGCTCGACTACCAGGTGGCCACGCCCGGCCTGGCCGGGCTCGCGCGCGCCGCCGACATCTACGTCGACGAGCGCTTCTCCGACCACGCACCGCTCGTCATCGACTACGCCCTCGAGCCATGAACGAGCCGCACGCCCCGTCGCAGGCCGAGCCGGCCGTCGTGCCGGCGGCGGTGCCGCGGCGCGCGCTTATCGTCGACGACGACCCGCTCGCGCGCATGCTGGTGGGCGCGAGCTTCGGCGATCTCGGCTTCTCGGTGGCGAGCGCGGCCGACGGTCGCGAGGCGCTGGTGCTGGCCGCCGCCGAGCGCTTCGACTGCGTGGTGCTCGATGTCCAGATGCCAGGGCCCAACGGCTTCGAGGTGTGCCGCGAGCTTCGGCGCATGCGCGCGTACCGCAGCACCCCGATCCTGATCCAGACCGGCCTGGACGATCACGACTCCATCGAGCAGGCCTTCGAGGCCGGCGCCTCCGATTACCTCACCAAGCCGGTGAACGATGCGCTGCTGCGTCATCGGGTGCGCTTCGTGATGAAGGCGGCCGAGGTGGTCGCCGAGCTCGAGCAGAATCGGGCGCGCCTCGACGAGGCGCTGGATCTCGCCCAGCTCGGCCACTGGGCCTATTCCTTCGAGACCGGCGAGTACGCCGGTGCCGACGCGAACCTGCGGGTGCTAGGCTTGCCGGCTCAGGCGCCGCGTGCCGAGTATCTCGCGCGCATCCACCCCGACGACCGCGAGGGCGCTCGCCGCCAGTTCGACGCGGTCGGGGTCGCCTCCGACCGTCTCGACCTCACCCATCGCTGGCTCGGTCCCGACGGCCGCAACCTCGTGCTTCATGTGCGCGGGGTGCTGCGGCGCGGCGAGGGGGGGCGGCCGCTGTCGGTGGTCGGCAGCATGCAGGACGTCACCGAGCGCGAGTCGATCCTCGAGACGATGCGGCTGTGGTCCAAGGTGATCGAGTCCTCGGCCGAGGGCATGCTGCTGGTCGACGACGCGCTGCATCCGCTGCAGGTCAACGCGGCCTTCACCCGGATCACCGGGCTCGACCTCCCGACGTTGCGGCGCGACGGCTGGGACTTCTTCGACGATGCCTTCCGCCGGCAGGTGCTGCCCTCGCTGCGCGGCGTGGGCAGCTGGCAGGGCGAGCGTTCGCTGTCGGGCGATGACGGCGGCGAGCGTCATCACTGGGTCAATCTCGCCGTGCTGCCGGGCCAGCCGGGTCGACCCGGGCACTACGTGGTGATGGTGTCCGACGTCAGCGCGCTGCGGCGCTACCAGTCGCGCCTCGACTACCTCGCCCGCCACGACCCGCTCACCGGGCTGCCCAACCGCACCGCGATGCTCGAGCGGCTGCACGACCAGACGGTGGCTGGCCTGCCGGCGATCGCGCCGCTGGCGCTGCTCTACATCGACCTCGATCGCTTCAAGAACGTCAACGATGCGCTCGGCCAGCGCTGGGGCGATCGCTTCCTTGTCGCGGTGACCGAGCGACTGCGCGACGCGCTGCCTGGCGATGCGGTGCTCGGTCGGGCCGAGAGCGACGAGTTCCTGCTGATGATGCCGGGGCTCGCCTCGCCGGCCGATGCGGTGGCGCTCGCCGACCGGCTTTTCGATGCGCTGCGGCCGGCGCTGCGGGTCGATGGCTACGAGTTCGTGATCGGCGCGAGCGTGGGCATCGCATTGCACCCGGTCCACGGCGCCACCATCGAAGACCTCGTCAAGAACGCTGGCATCGCGATGCACGCGGCCAAGTCGGCGGGCCGGCAGCGCTACCAGGTGTTCAGCGATCGGATGGCCCACGAGATCGCCGAGCGGCTATCGCTCGAGGCCAGCATCCGGGCCGGTCTGTCGCGCGGCGAGTTCCGCGTGCACTACCAGCCGAAGATCGACCTGGTCACCGGTGAGCTCGCCGGTGCCGAGGCGCTGCTGCGCTGGGAACACCCCGACGAAGGCTGGATCCCGCCGGGGCGCTTCATCCCGGTCGCCGAGAGCGCCGGGCTGATCGCCGAGCTCGGCCGGTGGGTCATCGAAGAGGTGGTCGGCCAGATCGCGCGCTGGGATGCCGCGGGTATCGCGGTGCCGCACGTCGCGATCAACGTGGCCGGCGCGCAGGTCTGGCGTGGCGATTTCGTCGAGCACATCCTCGAGACGCTACGGCGTTTCGGCGTGGCGCCGCAGCGTCTCGAGGTCGAGATCACCGAGACGCTGATCATGCGCGAAGGCACGCGCGACGAGACCGTCGACAGGCTCGGCGCGCTGCGCGACCACGGCCTGTCGCTGTCGATCGACGACTTCGGGACCGGCTATTCGTCGCTGTCGCGGCTCAAGCGCCTGCCAGTGGGCAAGCTGAAGATCGACCAGTCCTTCGTCGGCGACGTGGTGGCCGATGCCAACGACGCTGCGATCGTGCGCGCGATCATCGCGATGGCGCGCACCCTCGGGCTTTCCACGGTGGCCGAGGGGGTCGAGACCGCCGCGCAGCTCGCATGGCTGCGCAGCGAGGGCTGCGATGTCGGTCAGGGCTTCCTGTTCAGTCGGGCGATCGCGGCCGATGCCTTCGCCGCGCTGGCGCGAGGCGGCGTGCCGGCCGCGGCCGGGCTTCGCGAGGCTCAGGGAATCGGGTCGCCCCAGTTGCTCACGTAGGGCTTGAGCGAACCCGGCGGGAGCCCGCGCGCGCGAGCGTACAGCGGTAGCGTCTCGCCGAGATGGCGGCGGATCTCGGCGATCCGGGTGGTGCTCGCCGGGTGCGTCGACAGCCACTGCGGCGGCGCGCCCTTCGAGGCGGCGCCCATCTTCTCCCAGACCCGGATCGCCGCGCGAGGGTCGTAGCCGGCGCGCGCCGCAAGATCGAGCCCCACGAGATCGGCATCGGTCTCGTTCTCGCGCGAGAAATTCAGCGTGAGCAGCTGCGCGCCGGCGCCCACCGCCATCCGGCCGAGGTCGCCCAGGCCGAGCAGGCTGCTCACCAGCCCCGCACCCATCTCGGTGAGATTGCCCTTGGCGACGCGCTCGCGCGCATGCTCGCGCAGCGCGTGCGCCACCTCGTGGCCGATCACCATCGCGAGCTCGTCGTCGGTGAGCCGCAGCTTGTCGACGATGCCGGTGTAGATGCCGATCTTGCCGCCAGGCATGCAGAAGGCGTTGATCTGCGGGCTGGCCACGACATTGACCTCCCAGCGCCACTGGGCAGCCCGTGGGTTGAAGCGTTGCGCGTGAGCGATCACTTCCCGCGCGATGCGCCGTGAACGCTGCACCTGCGGATGCTCGGCGGGCAGCAGCGCGCCCTTGCCGGCGGCCTCGCGCATCATCTGCGCGTACTGCTCGCCCGCCATGCGCTCGAGCTGCTCGGCAGGCACGAGGCGCGCCACCGTGCTCGGCTTGCCGACCTGCACGCCGTCGGGCGTCGCCGGCTGCTGGGCGGGTGCGCTCGCCGATGCGACCAGGCCCGCCGCGGCAAGCAGCAGCGCGGCGGCGATGCGGCCGAAAGCCGGGAGGGTGCGCGAGCGGGCGGGCGACATGCTGGCCTCGATCTTGGGGCGCGTGCGGGAACTTCAAGGCACGGGTCGCCGATGGTAGCCGACCGGCGCGCTACACTGGGTCCTTCGATGCCCGATGCCGCCCTCCGTCCGTCCCTGCTGCAGGCCTTCGCGAGCCGGCGGGTCGGGATCATGCTGCTGCTCGGTTTCGCCAGCGGCCTGCCGCTCGCGCTGTCCGCCGGCAGCCTGCAGGCCTGGCTGACCGTCTCGGGCGTCGACATCAAGACCATCGGCCTGTTCGCGCTCGTCGGTCTGCCCTACACCTTCAAGTTCGTGTGGGCGCCGCTGCTCGACCGCTTCGAGCCGCCGCGTGCCGGCCGCCGTCGCGGGTGGCTCGCACTGACTCAGCTCGCCCTGGCCGGCGCCTGCCTGCTGATGGCGCAGCTCGACCCGGCCTCCGACATCGAGACGATCGGCGCGGTGGCGGTCGCGATCGCCTTCCTGTCGGCCTCGCAGGATGTGGTCTTCGATGCCTACCGGGCCGACCTGCTGACCGAGCGCGAGCGCGGCGCGGGCGCCGCGGTGTCGGTGCTCGGCTACCGGCTGGCCATGCTGGTGTCCGGCGGCCTCGCGCTCATCCTGGCCGACCAGTGGCTGGGATGGCCCGCGACGTACCGGTTGATGGGCGCGCTGATCGGCGCCTTTGCGATCGTGTCGCTGCTCGCGCCGCGGCTGCCGGTGCCGGCTGGCGTGCGGGAGGCGGCGCAGGCGGGCCCGGGCGCGGACGCCACGCTGCCGGCCGCCCGTACGCCGGCCTGGCGCGAACTCGCGGGCTTTGCCGCGATGCTCGCTGCC
>Ga0315900_10003687_pt1 | contig 22192 bp, 15 predicted proteins | sample LakEriMetagenome_FD_203521 | JGI IMG/M metagenome (GOLD analysis project Ga0315900, IMG submission 203521) | Freshwater fungal communities from buoy surface, Lake Erie, Ohio, United States - Buoy 12 MA114 | ecosystem: Environmental > Aquatic > Freshwater > Lake > Lake biofilm | place: USA: Lake... | reverse complement strand
AGAACTTCTGGCCTGTCATGCCGAGATAGTTTTTTTGAGGAAGCGGAACGAAGCCTTACGTAGCAACTACAACAAATGGGGTGGAGAAGATGGAAGTTGAAGACGATATTTTGGATATGATCCGGTCACTGCCGAACGAGATCAATGACGCATCAACTACAACCGAGATGAAGTTCCTCACCGTAGGTGGGGTTCTTTGGGCCTGTCACGACGAGATTCGTCGGCTACGACAAGAAGTCGCTATGTTAAAAAAGGGTGGGAAGCGTGTCATTCGTAACACTTGATTTTGAAACCTACTACGCCAAGGACTTCAGTCTCACTAGGCTGACTACTGAGGAGTACGTACGAAGCCCCAAGTTTGAAGTCATCGGAGTATCGATGAAGATCGACGATGACCCGGCTATGTGGTTTAGTGGTTCTCACGCTGAGATCAAAGCGTGGCTCGGTCAGGTTGACTGGGATTACTCTGCGCTGCTGTGCCATAACACTCAGTTCGACGGAGCGATCCTATCGTTCATCTTCAATATAGTACCGGCGTACTACTTTGATACTCTTTGTATGGCACGTGCCATACACGGCGTGGATGCGGGTGGCAGTCTGAAGGCTCTGGTCGAGCGGTACAGACTAGGCGAGAAGGGTGCCGAAGTTACCAACGCTCTGGGTAAGTACCGCAAAGACTTCACGCCAGAGGACTTGGCGCGTTACGGCGCATACTGCATCAACGACACTGAACTCACGTTCAAGTTGTTCAACGCGCTTCTGACTGAAGGCTTCCCGTCATCTGAGTTAGACCTCATCGACATGACGCTACGGATGTACATGCAGCCGGTGCTGCACGTGGATGATGCCCTGCTCGTTGAGCGTCTTGAAGAAATCAAACAAGAGAAGTCGGAACTGCTACGCGGGCTGATGGACAAACTTGGTGCTGCTACCGAAGAAGATGTTCGTAAGAAGTTGGCAAGCAACCCGCAGTTCGCGGCGGTGCTGAAGGAACTTGGCATTGAGCCGCCGATGAAGACGAGCCTGACTACCGGCAAACAGACGTTTGCACTTGCCAAGAACGACGAAGGCTTTATCGAATTACTGGAATCCGATAACCCGCTAGTGCAGCAACTATGCGCGGTGCGTCTGGGTACTAAGTCCACCATTGAAGAGTCGCGTATTGAACGCTTTATCGGTATCGGGGCGCGGAACAGGGGGCTGCTGCCTATCCCACTTAAATACTACGGTGCCCACACGGGGCGTTGGGCCGGGGCTGATGCAGTCAACTTTCAGAACCTGCCTAGCCGGGATAAGAAAAAGAAGACGCTAAAGAACTCGGTCATAGCGCCCAGTAAGCACGTGGTTATTAACTGTGACAGTTCACAGATTGAGGCGCGTGTTCTGGCGTGGCTTGCAGGGCAGAACGATCTGGTTAAGCAGTTCGCCAACGGCGAGGACGTTTACAGTGTGTTCGCTAGCAAGATTTACGAGCGTCCGATCTCCAAGGCTAATCCCGTTGAACGGTTCGTTGGTAAGACCTGCATCCTCGGACTCGGGTATGGCACTGGCGCAGCGAAGTTACGGCATACGCTGAAGACGCAGCCGCCGGGGGCTGACCTGACTGAGGACAGATGCAAGGACATCGTGGATCTTTACCGCACCACCAACGACAAGATCGTCAGACTGTGGCGCGATTCGGAGATGGCCCTGAAGCACATCGCCGGTTGGACTAGTGAGATGAACGAATTTTCGCTAGGAGAACACAACGCAGTCCGGGTAGATAGCAACGGCGTACGTCTGCCTAATGGTTTGTATATCCGATATCCCAATCTGCGTATCGAAGAAGAACGGATGACCTACGACTCACGTAAGGGGAAAGTCTCTATCTGGGGCGGTTCGGTAGTAGAAAACGTAGTGCAGGCACTCGCTCGTATCATCGTGGCTGAGCAGATGCTTAGACTACGCGAACGCTATCGTCCGGTGCTGACCGTCCACGACGCCGCCGTTATCGTGACTCCTATAGATGAGTTACAGGACGCTATTGCGTTCATAACGCAAGTAATGTCTACTCCACCAGACTGGGCGAATGGTTTGCCTGTGGCTTGTGAAACCAAATACGGACAGTCTTATGGAGAGTGCTAAGTGATTCAGTGGTCGTACAGCAGCCTAAAGGACTTCACAAACTGCCCTCGGCAGTATTACGAGGTCAAGGTCGCCAAGTCCGTGGTCAAGAAGGTCACGGAGCAGATGCTGTATGGGACGGAAGTACACAAGGCTGTTGAAGATTACGTTCGTGAAGGCAAGGCGCTAGCCAAGCACTACCAACATTACAAGCCTGTGCTAGATGAATTACTCAAGATACCGGGTACGCGATACCCTGAGTACCAGATGGCCCTGCGGCTAGATCGAACGCCATGTGAGTTTGATGACGAGGGTCGTTGGGTTCGCGGGATCGTTGACCTGCTGATTGTCGATGGCGCGGATGCCTACATCGTTGACTACAAGACCGGCAGCAACAAGTACCCCGACCCCAAGCAGTTGAAGTTGATGGCGTTGATGACCTACTGCCACTTCCCCGAAGTGGTGAACATCAAGGCCGGACTTTTATTCATCACACGCAACACGTTCGTGCCAGAGGAATACAATCGCTCCGACGCAGATAAACTCTGGACAGAGTTTGCAAGTGATTTGAAACGATTAGAGTTGGCTTATGAAAACAATATGTGGCCCGAGAAACCTACTGGCTTGTGCGGTTGGTGTCCGGTCGAGAAATGCAGATTTCATAAGGTGAGGTAGTTATGCCGTATGTAAACAAGTCGCGCCCTTACAAGCACGAATACAAAAAGCAGGTAGCGCGTGACGAACACGAAGATCGTATGGAGCGCCAACGTGCGCGTCGGTCGTATGACAAGAAAGGCGTTGACCGCAAGGGTAAAGATGTGGCACACGTAAAAGCGTTGTCGAAGGGTGGCAGCAACCGCGATGGCACTAAGTTGGAGTCGCCATCAAAGAACCGTTCGTTTCGTCGTAAATCAAACGGAGCGATGAAGTAATCAACGTAAGGCGCGAGTGCGTTGAAAGGGGAACTCACCCTCCCTAGCAGTACATGTGACACTGCAAACCGCGTCAGTTGACGGCAAGCCCAAGCGTACTACCTAAATCAGTACAGCCTCCACCTTGAGCGTCAACCGTCTGGCCCACGAGACGGGCTTTTACAAATAGGTACAGTATGAACATAGTTGAAAACCAAGCATTACAGTTCAGTATTCCTTACAACCTTGCCGATGACATCTACAGTCGCGTAGAGAAGTGCGAGATCACAAAGGCACAAGGCGATACTAAAGAAATAGTTTTGTTCTGGGATCACTCAGAAGTATCAGTAGCAAACGCCGTAATTGATCAGGCGCAGCCGAACGTTACGCTGCCTAAACTCCCCTCGCCCATACTGCGAGACTACAACTGGCCCGGCGTCTACAAACCGTTTGATCATCAGCGAGACACTGCTTCATTCTTGTCGGTACGCCCCCGTGCGTTTTGTTTCAATGAGGCAGGCACAGGCAAGACATCCGCTGCCATCTGGGCCGCTGACTATCTGATGAATCTTGGCGTCATCAAGCGCGTCTTGGTGATATGCCCCCTGTCCATCATGTACTCGGCGTGGCAAGCCGACATCTTCAAGACCGCGATGCACCGCACGTGCGTCGTGGCCTACGGCACAAGCGAGAAAAGAAAGAAGATTATTGAGAGCGGCTATGACTTCACGATCATCAACTACGACGGCACTCATGTAGTGTTTGACGAACTGCTTGCTGCCAAGTTTGACCTAATCATCGTTGACGAGGCGAACGCCTATAAGACGGCATCGACGAAGCGATGGAAGACGCTAGCCAAGATGCTCACACCTGATACGTGGCTCTGGATGATGACCGGCACTCCCGCATCACAATCACCTATTGATGCGTTTGGTCTTGCTCGTTTGGTGTCGCCCCAGCGCGTGCCGAAGTTTACGACTGCTTGGCGCGATAAAGTTATGCACCAAGTCAGCAGGTTCAAGTGGTTGCCTAGACCGACACACAAAGAAGAAGTGTACAAAGCGTTACAGCCTGCAGTCAGGTACTCGAAGAAGGAGTGTCTTGACCTACCAGAACTTACTTACCAGACACGTGACGTACCACTTAGTTCTCAGGTAGCAAAGTATTACAAGACGCTCAAGCAGCAAATGCTGATCGAAGCCGCAGGAGAGCAGATCTCTGCCGTCAACGCAGCAGCGTCACTCAATAAACTTCTACAGATAAGTGGCGGTGCAGTCTACACCGACAAGCAGCAGGTCATTGAGTTCGACATCTCGCCGCGACTCAGAGAATTGAAAGATGTACTTGATGAAACGTCAAATAAGGTTGTAGTATTCGTTCCGTACATTCACACTATCGATGTAGTCACGAAGTTCTTAACTAGCGAGGGAGTCACAAGCGAAGTCATACAAGGTTCGGTAGCAGCACAAGAACGCTCGGAGATCATCAAGCGGTTTCAATCTTTGACTGATCCGCGAGTGCTTGTGATTCAACCGCAATCTGCAGCGCACGGCATCACGCTAACTGCTGCTGACACCGTTGTGTTCTGGTCGCCAGTGATGAGCGTAGAGACTTATCTGCAGTGCATTGGACGTATTGAACGAGTCGGGCAGAAACACAAGATGACTGTTGTTCATCTGCAAGGCTCAGACGTTGAGAAGAAGATGTACGCCATGCTGCAAGGCAAGGTGGACAGCCATCAAAAAATAGTTGACCTGTACAGTAACGTAATCAGTGAGGAGGCACAGTGAGCGAAGTTAATACAGAACAATTAGTAGAAGCGTTTATCGCGATACGCGATCAGCGCGATAAGTTGTTGCAAGAGTATGAGACTGCCGACAAGGCTCTCAAGGCTGAATCGAATCAGATTGAAAGCGCGTTGCTCAACATCTGTAACAGTGTGAATGCCGACAGCATCAAGACTGGGCACGGCACGGTGATGCGGAAGTTGAACGAGCGTTTCTTTTGTCAAGATTGGGAGAACTTCTACAAGTTCGTGCTTGATAACGAAGCGGTGCAGTTGCTTGAGCGCCGCATACATCAAAGCAACTTTAAGGAGTTTATAAAAGAACACGAAGGCGATGGGTTGCCACCCGGCGTCAACGTGATGCGAGAGTTTGGTGTAACAGTACGCAAAAACAGTAAGTGAGGATTTATGAGTAACGACATCATAGTTAGTTTGAAGAACCAAATCGCCACGGTGCAGACCGGACTCGACGACGATACACGCGCCGTTGCCGGTGGTGGCACAGGTGGTATGAAGCGCATCTCCATCAAAGGTGGTGTGTTCCGCAAGATGGCAGGTGGCAAGGAAGTAGCGTCGATTGAAGATCGGCACATGAACGTCATCTTTGTGAAGATGGCTCACACTGCTAGCCGCACCTACTATTCTGGTGCATACAAGGAAGGCGAGAAGATCGCACCCGTTTGCTGGTCATCTGATTCCAAGACGCCTGACGTTGAGGTAAAGAATCCTCAAGCCAAGTCTTGCGATCAGTGTCAGTGGTCAGTGAAGGGATCCGGTCAGGGCGGTAGCGGCACGGCGTGCCGTCTGTCTTGGCGTACTGCGGTTGTGCTGCCAAACAACCCCGGTGGTGATGTCATGCAGTTGGTACTTCCTGCAACGTCCTGCTTCGGTAAGGAAGAAGGCGGTAAGTACCCGTTCCGTCCGTACATTCAGATGTTGGCTAGCAACGACATCAGCGCGGGTCGTGTTGTAACCAAGATGCAGTTCGATACTAAGTCGCCTGTGCCGAAGGTTCTGTTCTCGCCCATCGCTGCTGTGGACGAATCGGATGTTGAAGTTATTGCTCGTCAGCGGAGTTCGGCAGCAGCAGAAGCCGCTGTTAAGTTGACTGTGTACCAAGCAGAAGAGACTGACACTTCTGGCCCGATCCTAACTGGCCCCGCTGCTATGGAGGAGCCGAAGTTACGTGAGTCTGGCAAGAAGCCCGATGCCGCCCAGAACGGCGACGTTACTGACGTTGTCAAGAAGTGGGCTAAGAAGTAAGGAGTTGCCATGCCTCGCTCATACGGTGACAAGTTCTTGGTTGCACTAAAAGACGGCGATCCCAATCGCTTGGGAGTAAAACTTGGCAGAGTGTGTGTCGAGGCTAATCTCCCTGCAGCCTACGTGGCTAAAGCATTGGGCACCTCGCGAACTACGGTCTATGCGTGGTTCAGAGGACAGGGTATAAGGGAAGAGAAGCGCACCCGTATCGAAGCCTTCATCTACCTCATTGAGGAAGACATGAAGCAAGGTACGCTGCCTGCTCGTAACTCACTCGACGCTAAGATCTACATCTCTCACATGCTTGGAGGGACGTTTTGATTTAGTTCCGTTTAACACCTCTGTGGCGGGGGACTTCTGACCCCGCCTTTTTTATCTGTGGCAGCGTATGCAAAAAGAATTTTATCAGAAAGCATTACCGTCGCAGGGTGTTTACTGTGTTGCCGGTATCAAGAACGAAAAAACAACTCACCGCTTCGTAGAAACACTCGACGACTTGGTTGAAGTCATTAACGAGTTTGCTAGTGGAGGCCAGAATGTATTTGTCGCACTAAACAGTTTCAAAGGACACAGCCGCAAGACTGACTACGCTCAGTCCTGCAAGACGTTTTTTATTGACCTTGACGTTGGCGACAACGACAAGAAGTACCGCAGCAAGGAGGAAGCCCTCGCTGCGTTAGACGACTTCGTCAAGCAGTACGATCTACCACCTCCTGTCCGTATTGATTCGGGTGGTGGGGTGCATGCGTATTGGATTCTTGACCGAGACGTACCTACCGAAGAATGGAAGGCGTACGCCACTAAGTTCAAGCACATGTGCTTGGACTACCTCAAGATTGATCCTGCTGTTACGGCAGATGCAGCACGTATCCTACGCTGTCCAGACACGCTCAACTACAAGACCGACCCACCAGCACCGACCAAGTTCTTGGACACGGAGTTCGTTGAATACGACTTCGACATGTTTAAGAGTTACTTAGGCGAAGTTGCTACGACCGGATCAATTATTGATCTACTGCCAAAAGGTCTTGATGAGGACACGAAGAAGATAGCGCGGCTCGACAACTACGAGACCACGTTCCAAGACATAGCGGAGAAGAGTCTGAGCGATCAGGGCTGCGCTCAGATCAAACACATTTTGACCAACGCCGCCACGTTGGAAGAACCGTTATGGTACGCAGGGCTGTCGATAGCGCGGCACTGCACCGACTGGGAATCGTCCATCCATTTGATGTCTGAAGACCACCCTGAGTACAACTATGAAGCAACTATTCGTAAGGCTAATCAATCGTTTGGTAAGCCGTTTTCATGCGAGAAGTTTAACGAACTCAACCCCGGCACATGCGACGGATGCCCCCTTAGAGGCCGTATCACAAATCCTCTTGCCGTTGGACGGCGCTTCGTCGAGGCAACGGAAGATCCCAAGGAGGACGCAGTTCGGGTCGAAGAGGATTCCAAAGAGATTCCGGTATTCCCCCCTGCAATCCGTCCCTATGTACGAGGACGAACAGGAGGAGTCTATTACCTACCTCCCGCCGAAGTTGACGAAGACGGAACCCGATATCAGCCAGAGCCAACTCTGATATCTACTAATGATTTCTTTCCTATAAAGCGGATGTATAGCCGTTCTGATGGTGAGATATTTACGATACGTGTGCTTCTGCCACACGAAATTCGTGAGTTCGACCTGTCTCACGAGTCTATGCAGTCGTTAGATGAATTCAAACGCACTCTGGGTAGAGCGGGTATCTCCCCGCCAACACAGGGTCAATGGCCTAAACTGGTGGATTACATGACTAAATGGGCGCACTACTTACAAGCGCAGGATGCTGCTGAACAGATACGTGGACAGATGGGGTGGACGCAGGAGAACGACGCCTTTGTCATAGGTAACGTTGAGATCACTCGGGCAGGCACGGAGCGGCATGCGCCAGTGTCGCCATTGGTCAAGAGCATTGCCAAGATGCTTGAGCCGCACGGCACGTACGAGAAGTGGCAGGAGTGCGCCAACAAACTGAACATGCCCGGCTTTGAGATGCATGCGTTTGCTTTGGGTATGGCGTTCGGTTCTCCGCTGATGCGGTTCTGCACAACTAGCGGCATGACCTTCTGCTACACGGGTAACACAGGCGGTGGTAAGACCGGTGCGCTGCTTGCTGCTAGTAGCGTCTTTGCCAATCCCAAGAACGTCAGTGTCTACAAGGCTACTGACAACGGCTTGGTGCAACGTGCCCTCAACCTGAAGAACATCATCCTATGCTTGGACGAGGTCAAGGACAAAGACCCGAAGGAACTGTCCAACCTGATCCATTCTGTAGCACAAGGTAAGGGCAAGATTAGGTTGCAGTCTAGCGTCAACGCCGAGCGTGAGCAGGAGTTGTCTGCGGCACAACTGTGCTTGATGACATCTAACGAGTCGATGCGTGACAAGATCTTTGCCGCCAAGCGCAATCCGACTGGTGAGATGGCTCGTTACATGGAGTTTCGCATCAACCGGCCAGCCGCTATGGCAGAGAACCCTAGACTGGGCGAAGAAATTTTCGACCCATTCAATAGCAACTACGGGTGGGCAGGGTTTGAGTACATCAAGTACCTGATGCGTATCGGAGACGAGCAGATCGGGATCACGCTTAACAAGTGGCACGACAAGATTAGGCAGTCGCGGTTTGGCACGGACGCCTCGTACCGGTTCTATGAGAACTCTATTGCTGCTACGTTTGCTGGACTTGAGTTAGCCGTCACGGCTGGCATCGTTAATTATGATCTTGAAAGGTTGTTTAGCCACGTGCTGCTGCAGTCGATCATGGTCAGAGACAAGACCATCAAGGACGGTGAGGTGGACTACGACGGGCTGATCACTGAGTTCTTGCTCAAGTATCAGAACGGCATTCTTATCTTCAACGAGGGTAGGCAGATCTCCGACGCATACGGAGCAATCGTGGCGCGGATCGAAATAGACAGCGCCATGCAGTACATCTCCAAGACTGAGTTAAGAAAGTATTTAGTCACGGAGTGTAACGTCAGCACAGAAGAGATGGAGACAGTCCTCAAGGCCAAGGGAACGCTCGTAGAAGCCAAGAAGATGCGGCTCTCTACCGGGTGGAAAGGCGGCGTGACCTCGCCAATCTGGACGTATGCTTTCCGTGCTGATCCTGCTGTAACCAAAGAGTTCTTGGAAAAGTTCAAGGATGACGCAGACAAGACTTCAAGAACCTGAGTGGGTCTTCCCGTTTCACGGTATGGAAGTCGGGGACTCGTTCTTCGTGCCTACCGTGAAACCGGCGGATATGCTGTATAAGTTAGATACCTGCGCCAAGATCGCCAAGGTTAGGGTGAAGGCTTACGCCTCGTCCAAGGACGGACATCTTGGCGTCAGGGTCTGGAGAGTTGGCTAGCCCCCACCCTGCGTTATTTCATCAACTCTGTACCGTAACGGTAGCGGCATGTACAACCCGTCTACTGACAGATACTGTTGTTTCTGCCGATTCATAATAGATTTGTAAAGCGTATCTGGTGTGATCATCAAACCGGGATACGGGTTCTTCGTACTGAAGTCCGTGATCTTTTCCAGTACGGCATCTAATTCTTTTTGATCGTCTTCTTGCCAAGCAGCGTAGAACTGATCAATCAAGGCTGATCTTCGCTTGATCAATTTATCTTTAATCTTGGCATCGACACCGGCACGTTCACGGGCCTCAGCAACTTTGGCAGGGTTGAACCCTATAGCCTGCATCATCAGGTTGTAATTGCTGACGTTTTCAACTATTGGCGTACCGTCTTTATTTCTAACGCCTTCTTCAGCCATGCGAAGTGTTTTGAATCCGTTACGTATGAACGACGGAGTAATGGCTTCGATAGCCCGTTGGTATTCACCTTCCTTGAATAACTCGTAGCCTCGTTGCCCGCTAAGGAACGCGCCGTAGGCTGGCCCCATAGCCTGTTCCAGCGTATACAAGAACGGCCCAACTTCGGCCATACGTCTTGGATCGTCGCGCCAGATAAGCCCGTTGAAGCCCGTACGAGACGCAACGTCCACGCCGATCATTTGGTTGAGCAAACCCTTGCGGCCAGTCTCACCGAACTTGGCATTCACATAGGCGTTAAAGTCGTACGGCTCATCGTCATCGCCCATCAACAAGTTTGCCAAAAACTCTACTGCGCCATACATCGGCATACCTTGCAAGCCAGCGATCAGGAAAGACGCGCCAAAGATACCGACCAACTGACTGCGGGCTACTTCCCGCGTTGTAGGATCAGCGTCACCAAACGCTTGCTTAAACAATTTGCTCAGCAGGTAAATCTGTGCCTGCGCGAAACGTTTGAAAGTGAACATGACCTTACCAAAACCGGCTTGGAACAAGCGCGGCCCAGTCTCGGCAAGAGCAGAACCGTGGGCATCACTGACTACCTTCAAGGCTTCTTCGATAGCCTTGTCTACGTTCTTAGTCTTCTCGTATGCAAGATCAAACGCTGCAAGCAGCGTCACCTCACGGTTAAACCGTTCCGAGTTTTGGAAGAGCCAGCCAAGCCCATGAGTCACCCGTGCCTTGATGCCGACGTAGTCTTTTACTCCAGCCTTCTGGGCTTCCGTGATCTCGTAGCCTGTTGAACGGCGAATGACTGAACGAGCAACGGCTGTCTGATACAACTTCTTATACTTGCGATCTAGGTTGGCCGTTTCGCCAAACGTAAAATCAGACGGGAATGCACTCTTACCGCCGTTGTTGCTATCCCAGCCACCGTTGAAGTACGTACTCATCGCCTTGTCTATAGCAGCGGTAGTTTTAACAATACCGTACTTACCGCTCAGCAGCGGGGCTACGACCATAGGCAACTGAGTCGTGTTGATGAGTGCCGAGGAAATGTTACCGGCGATGAACCACAGGTAACTGAAGTAACTTGCTCCGTCTACGAGCCAGTTCTTTTCTGGGTTACGAATGAAGTCAACCTGCTTCTTTAGGTTGCTGTATACGGCACCAAGCGTCCTGTCCGTTACCCGATCACCGCCTGCCTGCTTATAGATTTCATTCATCGTCTCTTCAAGCGGGATAGCATACTCAAGGTTCGTGAGTTGATTTGCCATGCGAGTAGCCACGTTGGCGTAAGCCTGAAACACATCAGGCTCAAAGCCAAATACACCGTAACGGTCTACGCCGGTAGCCATATCAAACGAGGCTTCACGAGGACGGTACATCTGCCGGATGGATTCTGCCGGGAGATAGTTCAAGAAGGTCTCGTACACCGCATCAATCATGTCCTGCGGCGCACCCTTGTTCTCCATCTCACGGACTACGTCGCCCAAGAACCCAGTCGGGGGTGGGCCATTACGCCGTGCATCACGCAGTCGAGAGAACGCGGAAAACTCTTTACCGCCCTCTGCTCTGGCAGCGGTTTCACCACGTTGACGGTCTAAGTCACTAGCGTATGCAGCAACAATAGTCTCGCCGGTCTTATCTGTGTAAGACAGCCAGTAGTTACCGTCACGCCACAACGGCAGGTATACCTGCAGGCGCTTCGCGTCATACTTGGCTTTGAGTTTGTCTACAACATCCTTACCGAGCCGCTGCTCCATCAACTTGAAGAGTTGCTGCGACTTGCTCTCGTAATCTTCGCGCAGGTCTTTGTAGGCTTGGCGAAGATCAGCAGGCAGGCTGTTGTATTCTCTGACAATGTCATAAGAAACTTTATCGAAGGACGTCATCTTGTCCTTCGGCTTCTTCAGGACTGCCTGCACAGAGTCCTTGAGAGGATCGACCTGATAGACCGTCGTAAGATTTGCTACCTGAAAGAACTTGTTAAGGGTTTCAGGCTTGTCTTTGTAATTGTTAGACAGTTCAAACCACTTGGTTACGTTCGTACTGACATCTTCCCGCCGACGCATTTCGGTGGCGCCACGGTTGCCAAGCAATGTATCCAACTTAGCAACAGCAGGAAGTTCCTTAGCCCATACTTCAGCAATCTGCGGTATCGACAGGAACGAGACGGCTCCGTCACGCAAGTTATCGTATACGTTACCTAGTGAACTACGTACACCATCCCCAATCTGATTGTTGTAGCGCGGCGCAGTAGTGTTTACATCAAAGACATCACTTAGTCGGTTTTTAGCCTTCTTACGCTCAAAGGCAATCGTGCCGTCGCCGTAGACCTGCTCACGCCGCTTAGTCGTTACAGAGTCATGGGCTTCAATCAAGATCTGACGTACGTCGTTGTTGCTATAGTTGATCTGAAAGCCCATGCCACGCAGGAACTTCCGCACCAAGGCAGCAACTCGATTGAAAGCGGCACGTACACCCGCGTCTTTAATAACGCCTTTAGAAGAATCGCTGGCAAGAACTTCTTCTACTGCCATCGCCCGTTCGTTTTCGGCTCCCAAGTTAGCGTAGGTGTCGGAGTTATTCTTGATCCACTCGTCAGCCCTTTTACGCATCGCCGGGTTAGTCCGGTAGATGTCAAGCAGCGTTTGACGCAGGCGACGACCGAAGATGGTTCGTATGCCGTAATGCCCTAACGATTCATGGAACAGGTTGGCTTTAATCTCGGCATCTGACGAAAAATTGTCGCCAATTAGAAAGACACTGCCGTCGATATAGAAGCCTTTGGCGTCACTCGGAACTCTGTCACGCAGCGAGTCAGGTATTTCATTAACGGACTGCACCACGAAGATGCGAGGCGGGTTCTTCCAAGTTGAAGCGATCTTGTTGGCGACTTCGTAGACGCGATCTGCGTCCATGCCCGTGCCACGACCACGTTCAAACCGCAGCCCGATGTCACGATCTTTACGGCCTAGGCGCTTTACCTTACGTTGTTCTTTATCAGCAGCCTCACGCTCCTTAGAACGCTCAACAGCCTCACGAAACTGAACGTCATCTTCGGCAATACGCGCTTGCTCAGGTGCAACTTCCGGCGCTGCTCGCTGACCTAACTTAGTCTCGCCGTCTTTAAGTTGTTGCTCTACGGTGACGAGGTCTTTGACTGTCAACTGTGGGTCACGGAGACTGCCAAACATATTCCTGAAGAGCGAGTTCTTCAGCGTAGTCTCTCTGCGATTTACGCGGTTGCTAGTCTCAAGTTTCTGCAGCGCAACGGCACGATCAAGCAGTTCTCGGTGCTTGTTGTTGAGCGCGGTGAGCAGTGTCCTACGAACATCTGCATCAGACGGATTGCTTGCATAAGCCACGGCTTCACGGTCAAGCCCCAGCGCCTTAGCGTTGCTGACTTCAACGGGAGATAGTTTCTTACGTGTGACGCCACGCGCCTCACCGCCTACTAGATTGAGTCCGTACTGCTGCGTGCCGGGCGCTTCAACAAGTTTACGGATCGTGGCTTTTACATCTTCTACAAGACCACGGGTTTCATCACGGCGTTGTTGGGCTTGAGCCACAGCAGCGGCTTCGGCAGCGGCATCGACCGGGGCTTCTTTTCTGGCGGGACGCGGCGCACCTTGAAGCACTTCGGGTCTGGCAGCGGCAAGCGACTCGCCCTCTATGCGGCCTTCACGGGCCGGGATCTGTGGCGTAGTACGCAAATCTTCAAAGACCGCGTAGAAGTTTCTTTTACCTTGTACTGGAACAATAGCGCCGCTGCCAATCAGAGCCTCACGTAACGCGTTGGCTTCAGAAAGTTTTATACCAAGCGCCTGTTGGAGTTGGATTGGGTTGGCTTTGCCGGTCTCACGGATGAAATCCAGTGCAGCAGCACGAATGCTTGTAGGGCGCTCAGGCGTCTGTGCCGCTTCAAGTTCTTCTTGGGCGGCTTCAATATCCTCTAGTGCAGGTTCGACTGTTTCTGCTCCCGCAGGAGCAACTGCAGGAGGTTCGCCAACTCGTTCCACTGCGGCAACTGCAGGCTCTGCAGTAACTTGTCCTGCGGATACAGGTCGTGATGGAGGCAGTACATCGCTTCCTCCAACTGCTCCAACGTCAACTTCTTCAATATCTCTGGCGCGTATGTCTGCATCTTTAACCTCCTCTGCTTCAGCAGTCGGAGCCGGTTCTACTTCCTGCAATATATAGGTGTTGCCACGCCTTACAAGTACGCCCTCGTCAATAAGCGACTGTCGAAGTTCTTTGGCTTCCTGCAACGGAATAGCCAGCCGGTTACGCAACGTATCTACGTTGGTCTTGCCCGTCTCCTTGAATACCTCAAGGGCGGCATCACGCATCGTGTATTCGGGTTCTTCGACAGTAGGCTCTTCTACAACGGGTTCTTCAACGGCAGGCTCTTCAACGGCGGGTTCTTCAATGGCAGGCTCTTCTGCAGCAGCCTCCTCGGCAGCAGGCGGCATGTACGGAGTGTCTTCGTCAACAGGAGCCATACGCTCTGCTTCTGCTGCTTCACGAAGCGTATCTTCGTCATACGTTGCAGTTAGATCCTGCTCACGCTCACGTTCATAAGCCTGAATAGCCTCGCGCTCACGACGGGCTTCGTCTTCCTCGTCAATGACATCTTGAACTTTTTGCTTTTCTTCAGTCTGTTTGGCTACCGCTTCTTTTACAGACGCCTGCGTTCCGGGCGGTGCAGTGGGCGGCGATTCAGGTTCAACTAATTTTTCTTCTGCAGTCTGTTCTGGCTGCACTCCGCGAACACGGCGACCCAACGCCATATCGGTAAGGACTTGGATAAACGCACCAACACCAGCACCGTAAGCGCCTTCTTCGCCAGCACTCTCAATTAGTTCTTGGCTAGGTTTATACAAACCTTTAGCGACGATGTTTTGAGCAATCTGCGCTGCGGCTTCTTGTGCGCCTTCTTCACCGGCTGCTTGGAAGCCACGCTTGATGCGATCTAGTATGTTTAGTTGCGCGTCACGTGGTAGACGCTTTACGAAGTTGAAGACCGGTATGGCTTCACTTGCACCAATAACAGCACCAGCCGCTGTGGCGAGACCTTTCTCTTCTTCGCCCCCCTCCATCTCAGCACGCTGCCGCGCCTCACCTGCACCAGCACCTACACCAAGACCAAGTGCGCCAGCCCGTCCAGCGGCACCAAGTGGGCCGAGAGCAAAGAACGGGGCGGTAGAACCTAGGGCTTCACCGAACTTACGCCCCGTGGATTCTTCGTAACCGGGCGAAGCCTTAAAGGCTTCACGTGCAGCACCAGCCAACTCAGCGGCTTTGCCCCGAACAGCCATCTCCGCTTCTTCAGGCAAGAGTGCAGCCGCACCGGTAGCCGCCGTTTCAAGCAGTCCAGCAGCACCGGGAACTACGCCCTTGAAGGCTTCTTTGATTTCGCCACGCAGGCTAGTTTCTGCTTCTTCAGTAGCGCCAATACGGCGTTGAACGGCAGCGATAACTTCAGCCTGAGACGCGCCAGCAGGGCCGTTGATGGCGTACTTTTTACCATCAGGCATCGTTACTACGTAGCGAGGCATAGTTTTACTCTACTTGTTCCGCGTCACTGAACCCGTCATTACCTTGATTTTTCTTTATGAACGCTTGCTGCGCGGCGATTCTTTCTCTGGCCGCAAGAACACCGGATTCAGTAGATTCTTTAGCCGCACGTTGCTCAGTCAAGTATTCAGCAAGTTTGGCATAAGACTTACGTTGCTGCTCAGTAAGTTGTGGGTTAGCCGATTGTATGATGGCGTTATCAATCGCGTTGTCCAGTTTAAGGAGTTGATCTCTTTGATCTCTGGTAAGCGCCGCACGACGGTCAGTGCCAGCCTCGCGAGTTTGAGTTTCCCAAATCTGTCCAGCGCGTGTGTTTTTAGCGGTATCAATGCCAACTTGTACGCGAGTCAGGTCGCCAACGGCATCGTTGTACTCTTTATTAAGCCGGTCAAGTCTTTCAATACCAGTCTTAGAAGCACTGCGCTTAACCTGTGCAGACAAGTCGTCAATTTGAAACTTCTTGTCTTGAATACGCTCAAGCAACTGTCGTTCTTTGTCTTTCATGGATTCGTAGGCTTTTATGCCTTCGGCACCGCCAATAGACAAAGTCTCCCAAAGGTTACGCGCACCCTTGGCAGAGGCAGCAAATCCTGCTTGAGCAAACGCCAACCAGAATTTCTTTTCAGGAGAAGTAGTTTCTTTCTTTTCTTGTTCTTCAAGCGCGGCGCGGCGTGTTGCTAGCGTATCAAGGTACGGCTTCTCTCTAGCAAGTTCAGCATCAATAGCCGCTTGCTCATCTTTAGGTAGTTGAGATTTAGCCCTATCAACTCTACCTTTAAGTGCTGAAATGTCCGACTCAACAAACTTCGGTGGCGCGGGTAATCCTGCGCCAGCGGCAGACGCAGTTCTATCTTTCTTTTGCGCTTCTAACTGCCGTATCGTCGCGTAGTCTTCATCAGACAAACCTTCTGGAACCTGTTCAACTTTGGCACCTGTAGGTTTACTGGGTTCGTCATCATCACCAAGGAACGCGCCAAGAGCAGTCAAACCAAGACCAGCGTAACCGGCTCGACGAAGTAAAGGATTACGTGCAATACGTCTAAGCAGACTTGCCTTACGCGGAGTATCAGGCTCATCCGGTGCTTCGTACGGAATAAGATCACCGGCACTACCAATATCAACGTTGCCCTCGGGGTCAACAGTGAAAGTTCTAGGCGGTCTACCGCCGTTAGCAAACGCAACGATACCGCCACCAGCCATCTGCGCTTGCGGCGCAGCCTGACCTGTAATACCACCACGCATCGGCGCACGTGCAAGATTAGGCGTCGGCATACCAGCCACACCCTGTCGCATACGTTCTTGTTGCTTTAATTGCGCGTATTGGTTAGAAACTTCTTCAGCGACGTTGGAAGTCGAAGGGGGGCCTTTTTGCTGATTTTCTGCCGCTTCTTTTACTTTGCGGTATTTAAATACCAGAGAAGCCAGACGGGGGTCAGCACCCATAGACAGCAAGAAGTCCTCAACCTGATCGGGAGGGATCTGCTTCTCTTGGATGAAGTTGTCGGTCGCTGCAACTCGCGGATCAAGCGCGGAGATGCCTTGAAGTGAATTTGCCATGTCTATCTCCTGCTTACGGTTTAGCCGCCCCTACCAGCCATGTAGAGACCACCTAATCCCGCCAAGGCTCCAATCGGGCTAGCCTGTGCGCCGTAGATACTCGAAACCCCGCCAGCCGTGGGCGTACCACGGATCAAGTCTGACATGAAACCAAGTTGCTGGTACGGATAACGCTGACGATTGAGGAAGTCTTCGTAAGCAGCCTGAAGCCTTTGCTGCTCCAGACCCTGCATCTGCTGACCCGCCGCCAACTGTGCTTGGTTGATGGCCTGCTGCTGACTGAACTGCTGCTGACCAAGGTTGCCAAGCATACCCGCCGCAGCCAACTGCTGCTGGATACCCTGCAGGCCAAGGTTCTGCCCAAACTGGCGTGATCGTTCACCAAACTCAGCACCAAACTGACGCTGACCAAGTGCCTGCTGTTGAGCCTGAAGTTGGGCTTGCTGGTTAGCCAACTGCGCCTGCAGTCCCTGCTGTGCGCCTAACTGCTGTACACCAAGTTGAGCCGCAAGGTTCTGCTGACCCGTGGTGAGACCCGCCTGCTGATTCGCCAGAGCCGCCTGCATCCGTGACTGCTGATTAGCCAACTGGGCCTGTAGACCCTGCTGTGACCCCAACTGCTGAACGCCGAGTCTCGCCTGAAGGTTCTGCTCAGCCGCTCTCTGCCGTGCCTGCTGATTAGCAAGCCCAGCCTGAAGGCCCATCTGGCCTCCCTGTATACGAGCCTGCTGGTTAGCCAACTGAGCCTGCAACCCCTGCTGTGCGCCAAGCCCCTGCGTCTGCAACGCAGCCTGAAGGTTAGCCTGACCGGCGGTAAGCCCCGCAGCCTGATTGAGTCGCTGAGCCTCCAGACCCTGCTGAGCCATCATCTGCTGACGAGCCTGAGCCGCAGCCAAGTTCTGCTGACCAACCTGCATTCCAGCAGCCTGATTAGCCAGAGCAGCCTGCAGCCCCTGCTGTGCGCCTAACTGCTGGACACCGAGCCGTGCGGCGAGATTCTGCTGCCCAGTGGTAAGTCCTGCCTGCTGATTAGCCAGCGCAGCCTGCAACGCTTGAGCACGGTCAACGCCATACTGCTGCTGAGCCTGCTGAAACGCCTGCTGCGTACCCGTGGCTTGAATGCCCTGCAACTGATTAGCAAGGTTGCGGCGAGATTCTGACTGAAGCAATGCTTCACGGCTACCACCACGACCACCTGCACGAGCAGCGGCAGCGCCCATACCGGGAATCTGACGGGCCACATCGCGTAACGCCTCGCGCTTCTGGGTCTCCACGACATCCTGCATGTACGGAGACATGTACGGCTGAAGCGAAGAAAGCCCAAACTTCTCAGCCTGCACCTGCTCGGCTGGCCCCATCTGGTACTGCTCAAGGGCTTGGGTGCCGACTCGCTCGGCTGGCCCCATCTGCAGTCGCTCAAGATCAGACGGTGCCTGCACCTGCTGCGGCCCACCCATCTGAATGTCACGAAGTCCCGGCGCGTAAACTGAACCGAAGTCGGTTTGAGCCGCAACGCTTTCCGGCCCCTCCATCTGGTACTGCTGCAGATTCTGAGCAGTCACAGCATCGCTCTTTACTCGCTCGGCTGGCCCCATCTGGTACTGCTGCAAGTTAGGAGCCTGAGCGCCAAGGTAACTAACATCCAGACCTTGATACTGAGCGGGGTCGTACTGCCCAAACCTCTGTGCCTGCAATCCAGCAAGCCCCGCCATTCCAGTGGCTTGACCGATTTGAGATGCAGCCTGTTGCTGCTGGATCTGCTGTATGGCCTGCTGCTGGAGCGGGTTAAACCCAGCAAGTCGTTGCCCGCCGTAAGTCTCGTAAGGTTTACCGTAAACAAGACTTTCTGCCGTACCAAGAGTCTTCTTGGCATAAGGCATCAACTCAGGTGGGATCGTGACCTGAGTAACTGTTTGACTAGTTGGTTGTGATGAACCGCCGCCGCCGCCACACATAATTAAACTCCTGCGGCGAACAAGCCGCCAACCATAGCCATGCCCATTTTTTGCATGACTTGAGCCTTAGTTTCCGCGTCTTCGCTGGTGAAGACTCCTATGATCAACGGCAGTTTGACTTCATTGGCAAACTTCTTAGCCTCGTCGATCAGCATTTTACCTACGCCAGTCTTGCGGTATTCAGGCAGAACATAGAACCAGCCATCTGCCAAATACTCGGAATCAGAATACCAAGGCGACGTTCTATGCAATCCAAGCGACCCAACTAATTGCCCTTCGTCATTCATCACGCCAAACGCCATCTGATCTACGTTAAACACGACCCACTTCACGCCTTTTTCAAGGTTTACATTGATGGCGCTAAGAGGCCCCATCTTATGTTCTGGCACGAAGTGACCTACAAGAAGTTTAATCACCTTCTCTAGATCTTCAGTACTAGTTGTTAACTGACGGATAATCATGCAGGGAGGTACTTTTTAACGTTAATTTCGGGAGCCTGCCGAGTTTTACCCGTACGTGCCTTGCGGATATCAGCCATCATCTTGTAGAGCCGATCAGCACCGGCTTCGCTTGAGCCGTTACCGATATGAGAAACCACATCGGCAGGGATGACGAACTCACCATCAGCCAGCCGGGCTTCTTGCTCACCGTTGATGTTGGCCTTGATGTCATCCGACATGCCATCGCCGGGGCCGCGCAGGAACTTACCGCCAGCAGCGTATTGGATCGGGCCACCACCAGCGAAACCGCCGACGCTGCCAAAGTCCATGCCGCTATAGTCCATCCCGCCACCGAAATCCATGCCCCCGCCCATACCGCCCATATCAAACGAAGGAGCAGGCTGCTGCGGCATCCCGCCAAACCCGCCAAAGGCGCTCATGTCATACGAGGGGGCAGGCTGCGGAGCCATAGCACCAGCATCAAACCCACCAAGCCCGCTAAAGTCCATGCCACCGCCGAACCCGCCAAAGCCGCCCATGTCAGGTGCAGGCTGCGGAGCCGGTTGCCCCATACCACTAAAGCCCAGCCCACCATCGCCACCACCAAACATACCAAAGCCGCCCATGTCAGGTGCAGGCTGCGGAGCCGGTTGCTGCATACCGCCCATACCGCCAAAATCCATCCCGCCACCGAGACTGCCAAGGCCAGCAAGGCTGCTGAAGTCAAACCCGCCCATATCAAAAGCGGGCTGTTGTGGAGCCGGTTGAGGTGCAGGTTCCGGCATCTGCGGCTGCATGGGCATGATCGGGCCGCTAGAGAAGTCTGGGGGAGGGGTGTATTCCCTACCGCCGCCAGTCATGTCGAAGCCGGGTGTACCGCCAGCGTAGGCAATCTCGTCCATACCGCCGCCCATACCGCCAGTCATATCAAATCCGGGTGTGCCGCCAGCGTAGGCAACATCGCCCATCCCCGTATCAGCGGAAGGGGTATAACCTTCAGCGAACGGATTCGTGGCTGGGCCTTGCCCCATTCCTCCTCCAATCATTCCTTGCAGGGCAGAAAGGTCTATGCCGCTAAGGTCAGGCATACCGCCAGCACCGGCACCCATACCGCCGCCCGTATCGCCCATACCACCCATACCGCCGCCCATATCACCGGCACCGATACCCATATCGTCCCCGCCCCTATCAAAAGGAGCCTTCGGGCCGGGGGTATTACCGCCTCTGGCTCCGCTCATACCGCCCATATATCGCTGCAACGCAGAAAAATCTATGTTGCCGAAGTTGGAGAGGTCTATGTTGCCAATAGCCGAGAACGGGTCATTGCCACCGGGGCGACCTTGAGGAGCATCAGCAACGAAACGACCTTGGGTCGAATCCCAACGCATCCCGCCATCGCCATAGTAACCGCCACCACCAGCAATCGGTCTACCACCAGCGCCCGGAGGGGCTACCCCAGCAGGAGGAGGCTGCTGCGCGGGAGGTGTGGGAGCAGCGACAGGCGAAGTGACGAACTTGTTCAGCCCCTGCATGTAATTGGCAAAGTCTTGCCCACCGCCACCCTGCTGCACAGGGGGCGCAAGGAGGCTCTGGTAGTAGGCTTCAAGACTCTGGTTGTTGCCAACGCTACCGCCATCAGCAAACTGCTCTTCGCCCGTGTACGGGTCGATGTCTGGCCCATATCCACCTACGGAATTAGATGGTCTAGCCAACGGATAACTACCATTCGGGGCCGGAATTACGCCACCTTCAGCCATGCCCGGCGGAGGGAAGCCGGGGTAGCCCTTACGCCACTGACCGCCACGGAATGTGCCAGTCGCAGGATCGTATTCGTTACCCTCGTAATAAGAATCATCAATCTGATAACCACCACCCGGTACTTCCATATCGGGGCTAAGCGCATTAGCAGCGGTCATGGTCAAGCCAGCCTTGGCAGGCATACCAAGCGTACCAAACGCAGATCCGGCTGCACCCATGCCGCCGATACCGCCGAGTCCCGCACCGCCGGTTTTAAAGATTTCTGCAGTGCCAGCACCCATATTTTTCAAACTCGCTACGCCTTCAGGCAAGCGACCAAATATTCCTTGACCAGCACCGGTTGTTAACTTGCTCTTGATCTGCGCCTGCGCGGCTTCTCGCATGGCCGCATCACTTGCAGCCTTTTGAGCAGCCTGAGTGGCACCTTCTTTAGCAGCGGCAGCGGCTGCTTCTGCGCCAGCCGTCTTCACAACTTCACCTGCTCCAGTAGCGGCTGCAGCACCCGTGCCTGCCAGAGCCGTGCTAAGTCCCGCACCGCCGTACGCGCCGAGACCTGCCATCAAGCCCTTACCAAGATCACCGGTACGTGCTGCTTCAACACCGCCCACAAGGAACCCGGCGGTAAGCGGGTTGATCAGGCCACCAGTCAACGGGGTAAGAACCGCACCGATAATGGTCGGCAGGAGTTTCTTGAGGAAATTGGCTTCATACAGCCCGGTGTCAGGGTTAATGCTCAGTTGACCACCGTGGGCCAGTGCCAGCGACTGTAACCCGCTAACCTCACCGGGGGTCATATGGACGAGCATGGAATCGCCGTTCCGACCCCGTGACTGCACGAGGGAGGCAAGCCCTGCCATGGATGAATTACTGTTCATATCGCCCTCACGGGGTCAAGTTTGTTGGATAGTATCATGTAGCCGGTTGGTAAATAGCCGCGCCATAGTTCGACACCCAGTTCACCGTCAAGATGATGGATGGGATAGCAGGGATATTGCCGCTTGCTGTTACGTAAGGAATAACTACGTTCGTA
>Ga0315900_10003686_pt1 | contig 22193 bp, 20 predicted proteins | sample LakEriMetagenome_FD_203521 | JGI IMG/M metagenome (GOLD analysis project Ga0315900, IMG submission 203521) | Freshwater fungal communities from buoy surface, Lake Erie, Ohio, United States - Buoy 12 MA114 | ecosystem: Environmental > Aquatic > Freshwater > Lake > Lake biofilm | place: USA: Lake... | reverse complement strand
ATAATGCACGGTAATCACTTCCGGCTGTACTTTTGCGAATTGTTCAATATACCGCTCTGGTTCCACGATCATTAAGTGGATATCAAGCGGTTTTTGCGCAATTTTCGCCATAGCCTCAATGATGAACATCCCGAAGGTGATGTTTGGTACAAATCGGCCATCCATCACGTCGAGGTGAAACCAGTCGGCCTCGCTGCGGTTTACCATCTCCATGTCTTCTTTCAGCCGGGTAAAATCGGCAGCAAGCAAGGAGGGAGCAATTAGGTGGGGAGCTGGCATGGTTTACAAGTGGATAACTTCACCGTAAGCAGCAGCGGCGGCTTCCATGATTGCTTCGCTCATGGTGGGGTGGGGGTGAATGGATTTGATGATTTCATGCCCGGTGGTTTCCAGTTTGCGTGCCACCACTACTTCTGCAATCAATTCGGTTACGTTGTACCCGATCATGTGCGCTCCCAGGAATTCTCCGTATTTTTTATCGAAAATTACTTTCACAAACCCTTCAGAATGACCTGCGGCCTTTGCTTTTCCGGAGGCCGTAAAGGGGAATTTACCGATTAACAACTCGTGGCCTGCTTCTTTGGCAGCCTGTTCTGTATAGCCTACTGAGGCCACTTCAGGTACACAATACGTACATCCTGGTATGTTGTTGTAGTCAATGGGTTCCGGATGGTGTCCCGCAATTTTTTCTACACAAGTGATGGCTTCTGCGCTGGCTACGTGGGCGAGGGCTTGGGTAGCCAGTACATCTCCGATGGCGTACACCCCTGGCACATTGGTCTGGTAGTAGTCATCCACTTTAATGTACCCGCGATCGGTTGCAATGCCGAGGTCTTCCAAGCCGATGTTTTCGGTATTGGGCGTTACCCCTGCAGCGCTGAGAACCACATCGCACTCGATGATTTCCATTTTACCATCCTTGCGGTTTTTCACGTGCACCTTAATGTCTTTTCCGCTGGTATCTACGGATTCAACCGACCAGCCACCGTACACTTTCATACCTTTTCGGGCGTATAATTTAGCCAATTCCTTGGAGATATCGGCATCTTCTCTTGGGACCAGACCTTGTTCCATAAATTCCACAATTGACACTTCGGTCCCGATGGAATGGTAGAAATAGCCAAATTCAACTCCAATGGCCCCTGCTCCGACGACCACCATGCGTTTGGGTTGGTTTTCGAGGGACATTGCTTTGCGGTATTCGATGATTTTTTGACCATCGATTGGCAGGTTGGGAAGTTGTTTTGCCCGACCGCCTGTGGCCACGATAATATGTTTGGCGGTGTAGGTAGTTGATTTCCCCTCTTCGTCGGTAACCGAAACGCTAGGACCTGCTACCAGTTTACCGGTACCTTTAATGACCGTAATTTTATTTTTTTTCATGAGGAATTGCACCCCTTTGCTCATTCCATCCGCGACTCCACGGCTGCGTTGGATGATCGCATTGAAATCGGCGGTAGATTCACCTACCTTGATTCCGTAATCGCTGGCATGGTTTAAGTATTCGAAGACCTGAGCACTTTTTAGGAGTGCTTTGGTGGGGATACAGCCCCAGTTTAGGCAAATTCCTCCCAGGCTTTCGCGTTCAATTACCGCTGTCTGGAGTCCCAATTGGGACGCACGAATAGCAGCTACATAACCACCTGGGCCGCTGCCGATAACAATCAAATCAAAATTTGTCATAATTCAAGTAATGCGTTGGGTCGCCGGTACAACAGGCGATTCAGAAAAGGCGCACAAATGTACATAATTGTTGTTAGTTCGGGTACATAGTTTACCGCCTACCGCGTAAGATCTCCGTCATTTCCATCTAAACAGCTTGAGCTCCCATTTAGGCTGCTAAAACCGCCCTTTTTTTTTGATGAATTTTAAGCGAAAATTCCTTCTTCAGGGGCGAAAAAAAGAAAATTTGACTTTTAAACGGGCCTTCAAAAAATAGAATCTCTTTTTAGCCCTTTATCCATTCCTTCTATTTCATTATCAATGGTTTGTAAAATTAAAAAAGTAGTATTTTTGCGCCTTCAATTGTACATTTAAGCGCTCATAACGCAGCAACAAAGGAGCAACAGCCTGTAAATTGTTGTACGAAAATGAAAAAAAACACATTTAACACATGTTCATCAGCTGCTTGTCGGCAGGGTGTTTTTTCCGCTCCGAAGATTCGGGCGTTTTTTTCCAACCGCCCTACCATTCGAGGATTGCGACGATCGGCCTAGCAGTCCTTGCTAGGCAAATGCAGTTTGTCTTTTTCTTTTATTTATGGAAAGCTGGATGCTTCTGGCGCAAGCCGGGGTAGTTCCTTCCCATTGATTTTATTGTTTATGGATCAACCTTCGTTTCAGGTGCTCGTCGCCTCGGAGGAGCACCTTTCGTTTGCTCCCCTCATTTGTTCAGAAATGGAATCCTCTGCTCGTGCACGCGGCACGGGCATTGCCAAACGGGCACCCGCTTACCTACAGCAAAAAATGCTCGAGGGAAAGGCAGTTATTGCCTTCACCACCTGGGGAGAATGGGCAGGATTTTGTTACATCGAAACCTGGAGCCACGGCCAATATGTAGCCAATTCAGGCTTAATTGTAGCACCTGCCTTCCGAAAAAGTGGACTTGCTACCGCTATTAAACGTCGCATTTTTGAGTTGAGCAGAAGCCAGTACCCTCAAGCCAAAATTTTTGGCTTGACCACTGGGTTAGCAGTGATGAAAATCAACTCCGAATTGGGTTATGAACCTGTCACGTATTCTGAGCTCACCAGCGATGAAGCTTTTTGGGCAGGGTGCAAAAGTTGCGTCAATTACTCCATTTTACAAGAAAAAGAACAAAAAAACTGCCTTTGTACGGCGATGTTGTACGATCCAGCCCAGCTACCTTCTGCACAAGAGCCCCCTCGGAGGCTGTTTCTTTATTCCTTTCTCACTAATGTTCAGGAACACTGGCAACGGTTCCGGATCCGGGCGATTCGCTGTTGTTCCCTCGCTTTCCAATTTGCTCCCAAAACTACCTAACTCCTGATTCTATGTCAAAAAAGAACGTTGTTCTCGCTTTTAGTGGTGGATTGGATACCACCTATTGCGCCCTTTACCTTAAAGAGGCACTTGGTTATTCGGTACATGCGGTCACCGTCCAAACCGGTGGTTTTAGTGCCTCTGAACTACAATCCATTGAGGAGTGTGCTCGCTTGTTGGGTGTTGCTTCCTTTGAGGTGCTGGATGTTACCCACTCGTATTATGAGTCGTGTATCAAGTACCTGCTGTTTGGAAATGTGTTAAAAAATGGCACGTATCCACTCAGCGTCAGTGCCGAGCGGATGAGCCAAGCCCTCGCAGTGGCGCACCACGCACAGAGGTTAAATGCAGACGCGGTCGCACATGGGAGCACCGGTGCTGGAAACGATCAAGTGCGTTTTGATATGGTGTTCCAAAGCCAGCTACCGGGTGTGGACATTCTCACCCCAATCCGGGATCAACGACTGAGTAGGCAAGAAGAGATCAACTACCTGGAGCAGTTTGGAATTCACATCGATACTAAAAAAGCTGCATACTCCATCAACAAAGGGCTCTGGGGCACTTCCGTTGGGGGGAAAGAGACCCTGGGCAGCCGATTGCCCTTGCCGGAGGCTGCCTGGCCTACTCCAGTCACTCAAACCGAACCGATTTCGATTGCGCTGCATTTCAAGCAAGGGGAATTAATTGGACTAAACAATCAATTCTTTCAACATCCAGTGGAAGGAATTCAGGCCCTGCAAGCCATCGCCCAACCTTTTGGAATCGGTCGGGACCTGCACGTGGGCGACACCATTATCGGCATTAAAGGACGGGTTGGTTTTGAGGCGGCTGCCCCAGTTGTACTGATTAAAGCCCACCATTTGCTCGAAAAGCACACCCTTACCAAATGGCAACTTTATTGGAAAGAGCAACTTGCCACTTGGTATGGCAATTGGCTGCACGAAGGCCAATTGCTGGAGCCAACCCTTCGCCACATAGAGCGATTTTTAGAGGACAGCCAAAAAACAGTGAGCGGTACGGTTTACCTCACCCTTCATCCCTACCGGTTTACCCTGGATGGGATTGAGAGTCCCCACGATCTGATGCAGGCTCAGTTTGGAGCCTACGGTGAAATGAACGAGGGCTGGACCGGGGAGGACGTGCGTGGATTTGCCAAACTTTTCGGCAATCAAACCCGAATTTTCCATCAGGTGAACCAAAATATAGAACATGAAGGCTAAAAAACGAATTGGGATCGTTGGGGCTGCTGGGTACACAGGTGGAGAATTATTGCGAATATTGTACCGGCACCCTCAGGTAGAATTGGCCTTTGCACAGAGTGAGAGTCAAGCTGGAAAATCGGTATCGGAGGTCCACCGGGACTTTGCCGGTGAACTGGACCTTCTCTTTTGCTCTGAAATCGATTGGGAGGCAGCCGACTTGGTGTTTTTATGCAGAGGGCATGGGGCTTCCAAGAGCTTGATGGAACAACATCCTGCACCTTCGAACGTCCGGATTATTGATTTGAGTATGGATTTTCGTTGGCAATCCGGACAGCCCAACGGTGAGCAAGGTTTTGTTTACGGGCTACCGGAGCTCCATCCCCACGCGATCCGATCGGCTCAGCGAGTGGCTAATCCCGGCTGTTTTGCCACCGCAATCCAGCTTGCCTTATTGCCTTTAGCCCAAGCTGGTGAACTCAATAGCACCTATATTACAGGGGTTACCGGTTCTACCGGTGCTGGACAACAGCTGCAAGAGAGCCTTCATTTTTCCTGGAGAGCCAACAATATATCTCCTTATAAAGCGCTCCGTCACCAGCACATGGGAGAGATCAGAGCCAGTTTGGAGCGCTTGCAGCCCAGGCTGCCGGACCTGCATTTTGTGCCTTGGAGAGGCGATTTCACCCGGGGTATTTTTTTAAGTGCCCTTTGTACCTACGAAAGCGGTTTAAAAGCCGCCCAGCAATTATACTCGGACTTTTTCCAAACGGCAGCATATACCCACCTAAGTCCGGACCCGATTGACCTTAAGCAAGTCATCAATACCAATAAATGCCTGTTGCACTTGGAATGGGAAGCCGGTCAATTGGTAATCCACTGCGCCTTGGACAACCTTTTAAAAGGAGCTGCCGGCCAAGCGGTTCAAAACATGAACCTGATGTTTGGCTGGGACGAAACCATTGGATTACAGCTAAAACCCATCGCCTTCTAAAAAAACCTGCCTTTTCATGCAATTATTTGACGTTTATCCCCTCCAAAATATTCGCCCGGTGCGAGGAAAAGGTTCCTGGATTTGGGACGACCAAGGGAAGCAATACCTGGATCTGTACGGGGGGCATGCGGTTATTTCCATTGGGCACAGCCACCCACACTACCTAAACAGGGTTCAGGAGCAATTAAAAACACTTGGTTTTTACTCCAATTCTGTCCATTTCCCCATTCAAGAAACCCTTGCTGCCCAATTGGGAGCCCTTAGTGGAAAAAGTAATTACCAGCTCTTTTTATGCAATTCAGGGGCGGAGGCAAATGAAAATGCCTTGAAATTAGCCTCCTTCCATACCCAACGCAAAAAGGTGATCTCCTTCCAACGCGCCTTTCATGGACGCACTTCTTTGGCGGTGGCCGTTACGGATCAACCCTCGATCGCCGCCCCGATTAATCAAGGCTCGGAGGTGCTGTTCTTACCTTACAACGATTTGGAGGCAGTGGAATTCGCCTTTTCACAGCAGGGATCTGAGGTGGCTGCAGTGATTTTGGAGGGTATTCAAGGGGTAGGTGGTATTCACGAAGCCAGTATTCCGTTTTTACAGGGACTTCGCAGGCTGTGCAATCAATACCAGGCCTTACTGATTGCCGACAGCGTGCAATGCGGGTACGGAAGATCAGGGCACTTTTTCGCACATGATTGGGCAGGTATTGCTGCTGATATCTATACCACGGCCAAAGGCATGGGTAACGGATTTCCCATAGCGGGGGTTTGGATTGCCCCCCACATCTTACCACGCCATGGGATGTTGGGAAGCACGTTTGGCGGCAATCCATTGGCCTGTGCCGCCGGCCTCGCGGTAGCGGAAGTAATTGCCTCCGAACAATTACTGGAAAATGCCCGCTACATCGGCAATTACCTTCTTGAATCCTTGAGCGCTTTACTCGGGCCGAGCAGGGTGCGAGGGCGAGGGCTGATGATCGGACTGGAGTTGCCTGCGGAGCTTGGGCCACTGCGCGAGCGGTTGTTGTACGAAAAAGGCATCTTTACTGGAGAGGCCAAGCCCAACGTACTCCGGTTGTTGCCTCCCTTGAATCTGAATCAAGCAGAGGCCGATTATTTTCTTCACCATTTTAGCAGCCTACTATGAGCAGACAATTCACCTCCGTCCGAGATGTTCCAGACGTTGCGCATTTTATTCAAACTGCGCAGGAGCTAAAAAAGAACCCCTTGGCCTATCAACACCTAGGTAAAAACAAAACCCTTGGGCTCGTTTTTATGAATCCAAGCCTGCGCACCCGACTGAGCACCCAGAAAGCGGCTTATAATTTAGGGTTACAGGTGCTCCAGATCAACGCGGATCAAGATTCCTGGGCGCTCGAAATGGAAGATGGGGCGATTATGAACGGTACAAAAGTAGAGCACATCCGCGACGCTGCCGGGGTGCTGGGTAGCTACTGCGATCTTCTGGGTCTTCGTTGCTTCCCTGGACTACAATCGAGAGAGGTGGATTACAGTGAGTCCGTTTTGAACGCCTTTATCCGCCACAGCCGTTTACCTTTTTTGAGTCTGGAATCCGCCACTTTACATCCTTTACAGAGTTTGGCAGATGCCCTCACTATTGAAGAACACCGCCTTACCAAGAGGCCAAAGGTGGTCTTAACCTGGGCACCCCACCTCAAGGCCTTACCTCAAGCAGTCGCCAACTCCTTTGCAGAATGGATGGGGCAGCTGGACGTCGAATTTGTCGTAACCCACCCGCCCGGTTATGAGTTACACCCCTCCTACACGGTAGGCGCACGGATAGAATATGAGCAGGCAAAAGCCTTGGAGGGTGCTGATTTTATTTACGTAAAAAACTGGAGCAGTTATTCGCAGTATGGCCAGGTGCTTTGTACCGATCCTTGCTGGATGCTTACGGAGGCACACCTGCAGTCTGCCCCCCTGGCAAAAATCATGCACTGCCTGCCCGTTCGCCGCAACGTTGAACTCAGCGATGAGCTACTGGATGGAACTCGGAGTTTGGTTCAACAGCAAGCCGAAAATAGAATTTACGCCGCTCAAACAGTGCTAAAGTACTTATTAGAAGGATGAATATGGGAAAAACACGTCTTCAGGTCTTTAAAATAGGGGGGGCTATCATCGACCAACCCGAGCAACTTCGCTTCTTTTTAACTCAAATTGCGCAGCAAAAAGGGGCCAAAATCTTGGTCCACGGAGGTGGTCAACGAGCCACTCAATTGGCCGAACAGCTCGGTATCCCTCAGACCTTGGTGCAAGGAAGACGGGTGACTGACACTGCTAGCCTCGAAATCGTCACTATGGTTTATGGTGGCCTCATCAATAAGCAACTCGTCGCCCAATTACAAGCAGAACAGTGTCCCGCCCTGGGGGTCTGCGGGGCCGATGGTGACTTGCTGCGAGCCCGCAAACGACCCAACCTAGGCTTAGATTTTGGCTGGGTGGGCGACCTGGTACAAGTGAACACGGCCTTGCTCGATCGCTGGCTGGGTCAGGGACTCACTCCGGTCATTGCGCCCCTGTCACACGATGGCCAAGGGCAGCTGCTCAATACCAATGCAGATACCATCGCTCAAGCAGTCGCCCAAGCACTTGCTCCCGCTTTTCAAGTGGAGCTGTATTATTTTTTCGAGAAAAAAGGGGTACTAGCAGACCCCATTTCGGATCAAAGCTTGCTTACTGTACTTGACTGGGAAGGGTATCACTCCCTTCTGACTACCGGCACGATTTCTAATGGGATGCTCCCCAAATTAGAAAACGCTTTCAAAGCCCTGGAAAATGGGGTCAAAAAGGTCGTGATCGGCAGCGCAACACAGGTAAATGAGGTCCTAAACGGCCTCGCTGGCACGCAACTTAAACCTACATGAATCAGCATCTCCCCCTCGAAGAAGCGATCGTGCTCCTACAGCAATTGATCGCCTGCCCCTCCTTTAGCCGGGAAGAACAGGGCACGGCAGCGCTCCTGGAGGGTTTTCTGCTGTCGAAAGGCATTCCCTGCCATCGGCTACACCATAATATATGGGCTACGAACCGGTATTACCAGTCAGAAAAACCCAGTTTGCTGCTTAACTCTCACCACGATACCGTCCGGCCAAATTCAGGTTACCGCCGCGACCCCTTTCAGCCCAGCATCGAATTCGAAGAGGGCCTTCCCTTTTTGGAAAAAAGAATCTTGTATGGCTTGGGAAGTACCGATGCTGGAGGAGCCTTGGTAGCCCTTCTCTTCACCTTTTTGGCATTTTACGACCAAAAAAACCTACCCTATAATCTGGTTTTTGCTGCCACCGCAGAGGAGGAGATTTCTGGGACTAATGGTATAGAATGCCTTCTTCCACATCTCGGGCCCTTGGCGTTTGGCCTGGTTGGCGAACCCACTAACATGCAAATGGCGGTGGCAGAACGCGGCCTGCTGGTCATTGATGGCCTGGCCACTGGGCGGGCAGGACATGCTGCCCGAGAGGAGGGGGAAAATGCCCTCTACAAAGCACTCGATGACCTCCAAACACTCCGGAACTATTCATTTCCCAAAGTATCAGACCTGCTCGGCCCTGTAAAAGTGACGGCTACTCAAATCCAGGCCGGAGTCCAACACAACATCCTTCCCGAGACTTGCACCTTTACCCTGGATGTTCGGGTCAATGAATGGTATGAACTGGAGGAGGTTCTTACTACGCTTCAACAACTTACGTCCAGCCAGTTAAAAGCGCGCAGCCTTCGGCTTCGCCCCAGCTCTATCGATGCAACTCATCCATTAGTGCAGGCAGGAATACAACTCGGCCTCCATCGCTACGGATCCCCCACCTGCTCCGACCAAGCCCTGCTCCCGTTCCCCAGCCTTAAATTAGGTCCCGGCGAGAGTGCCAGAAGCCATACCGCTGATGAGTTTATCTACATCGCTGAACTAGCCGCAGGCCTTCGAGGCTACTCACAACTTCTCCAATCCCTTTTTAGACAACACCATGCAAGCTGACAAACTTTGGCAAAAAGACAACACCCCTCTCCACTCGGCTGTCGAGGCTTTCACCTTGGGCCGGGATCCTGAGTTCGACCTTTTGCTCGCGCCTTATGATGTACAGGGAACCCGCGCACATGTCCAAATGTTAGAAAAAGTGGGTCTTCTTACCAAAGAAGAGCTTCAAGATGTGCTTAGAGGATTGGATCAAATTGATGCTGACATCCAGGCAGGCAGCTTTCAAATAGAACCCGGTGTGGAGGATGTCCACTCGCAAGTAGAGCTCCTGCTCACCCGCCGGATCGGAGAAGCAGGTAAAAAAATCCATACCGGCCGCAGCCGAAACGATCAGGTAGCTGTCGATATCAAACTCTACCTGCGTGCAGAATTGCAACAACTAAAAAAACAAGTTTTAGCCCTCTTCGACATCCTACTGGAACAAAGTGAACGCCACCAGCAAGTGTTGCTACCTGGGTACACCCATCTTCAAACGGCCATGCCCTCCTCTTTCGGGCTTTGGTTCGGAGCCTACGCGGAATCATTGGTGGACGATATGAGTCTTCTGTTAGGCGCCGAGCGACTGATTGATAAGAATCCCCTTGGCAGTGGTGCTGGATATGGATCTGCCTTTCCGCTCGACCGTGACCTGACTACCCAGTTATTGGGTTTCCGGGCTCCACATATCAACTCGGTATATGCACAGATGAGCCGGGGGAAAACGGAGAAAGTATTGGCCATGGCCATGAGCACAGTGGGCAGTACCTTGGCTCGATTGGCGATGGATATCTGCCTGTATTTATCGCCCAACTTCGATTTTATCGCTTTTCCGGCTGAATGGACGACAGGGAGCAGTATCATGCCCCACAAGAAAAATCCGGATATTTTTGAGTTGATCCGGGCTAAATGCAATCGAATTCAAGCCCTTCCCAACGAACTGAGCCTATTGCTGACCAACCTGCCCTCGGGTTACCATCGGGATGTACAACTAACAAAAGAAATCCTGTTCCCCGCGGTACAGGAATTAAAAAACTGCCTGACGATGCTGCAATCAGCCCTCCCACACCTACAAGTCCGGTCCAATCTGCTACAGGACGAGCGGTACCAATACCTGTTTAGTGTGGAAGCGGTGAATACCTTAGTCAAATCAGGCAGTTCTTTTCGAGAAGCGTACCGGCAAGTGGGAAATGCAATCGAGGCCGGTCAATTTCATTGGGACCCTGCCCAACCGCTTGACCACCGCCATCTGGGCAGTTTGGGCAACTTGGGTACTGAGCGCATCCGGGCTGCTATGCAGGAATTAACGGCGTAAACCGGCGAAATATACTTGCATCCCCAAGGAAAGCGCGATTTGATTGGTCTTGGTAGTGGTACTGGTTTGTACACCCGCTACGTCCACATTAAATTTACTCCGGGCGTAATTGTACTTTACCAACGCTTCAATTCCCAAGGCATCGTTCGAAAAAATGGTAAACCCAGGTCCTGCACCGTATGCCAGGATATTGGTGTTGATGTTTTGTTTTACACCGCCCAAAATCAAATTATCGGTTGAATTGCCAAATCCAAAATTGGCCTGCAGGAAAAAGGCCTTGTCACCAAAGGGAACATAATAGCGGGCAAACGGACCAAACAACAAGTCATTGTCGCGGGTCGTTTCCTCACCTTCGTTTTTTTCGCTACTGGAGGTGTAATCCATTCCGATCCCCAATACAAACTGATCGAAGAGGAAATAGCCAATCGAAGGAGCCACATTCCACTGGGTATTCTGTGGCTCGGAAAGGACATTTTGATCACTCCGAGCAATTTTGGAAGAATTGGTGGCAAAACCTACCGCAGAGCCCAACATAAAGCGTCCGCGATCGGTAAATTGTGCTTGACTGACTCCCCAGCAACCAAGGAGCAGAACTAAAAGGAGGCGTACTTTTTGACGATTCATAGCTGGTGTTTTTTTAGTGAAGAAATTACGACAAAGTTGGGCGCCCCTTCAAACCAAGCGCAGTGACCACCATCACCACGGAGCCATATCTTCATCATGTGGCCTAGCTGGACAATTGCCGAATTTTGCGCTGCCAAGGCGGGGGAGTGCATGCTTTATTTTTCCAATTGATCCTAAAAAAACAACGACCTTTGCCAATCTAACGTACCTGGTTCGGTATTCAAAAAAGGAAAGCCTGCTATGAAATCTATTTTATTTTTCGACGAAATACGCCTGGAGGATATTGCCTTGGTTGGCGGAAAAAATGCTTCTCTAGGGGAGATGTTTACCCAGCTAAATCCCAAAGGCATTGAGGTGCCCAATGGGTTTGCCGTGACCGCCGATGCCTTCCGGGCATTTTGCCAACACAACCAAATTGACCAAACGCTTCAGCAGCTGATCAAGACTGTTCATACGGACAGCTACGACAACCTGAGCAGAGTGGGCCAACAGTGCCGCCAATTAATTTTGAATGCGGCCTTCCCAGAAGCTCTTCAAACAGAAGTCAGAGCTGCCTATCAGCGACTAAGTAACCTAAGCAACACGGAAGCACTATCCGTTGCGGTTCGAAGCAGCGCCACAGCGGAGGACCTTCCAACAGCCAGTTTTGCAGGCAGAATGGAATCCTACCTGAATATCAGCGGTGAACAAGCGGTGATGGAGGCTTTGCGGCTTTGCTACGCCTCCCTCTATACAGATCGAGCCATCAAATACCGCTTCGATATGGGCTTTGTGGACCTGGATATTGCTATCTCCGTGGGCGTTCAACAAATGGTCCGCAGTGACCTGGGGGCCTCTGGTGTAGCCTTTACGATCGATCCCGATAGCGGCTTCCGACCAGTGGTAGTCATTAATGGTATTTGGGGATTGGGGGAAAACATTGTACAAGGACGGGTTACCCCGGATGAGTGGATGGTTTTCAAACCCACCATGGATCGGTACAGGGAGCATGCCATCCTTAAAAAACGGCTGGGCGCCAAGGAGTTTACCATGGTCTATGCTCCCAATCCAGGCATCAATGCCCAACAAACAACCCTTAACCTCGATACTGCCCCTGAAAAAAGTGCCCAGTATTGCTTGGAGCCCTCTGAAGTGCTCCAACTTGCTGAATGGTGTGTTCAAATTGAACAACATTATCAAAAAACCATGGACATTGAATGGGCAAAAGATGGTACCAACGGAAAGTTGTACATCGTACAGGCGCGACCTGAAACCATTCATGGAAAGTCCGGTAAAAAAGTAAGGTCCATTTACGAACTGACCGAAAAAGGAAAGGTATTGGCGCAAGGTATTGCCCTGGGCGAAAAAATAACCTCTGGCAAGGCGCGCATCTTAAAGAGCCCTGAGGAGGGCGATAAGCTTCAGCCCGGCGAAATTGTGGTCACCGATATTACCAATCCCGACTGGGACATGGTTTTGAAGCGGGCGGCCGGCATTGTTACCAATAAGGGTGGCAGAACCAGCCATGCCGCTATCGTAGCCCGAGAACTGGGCACCGTAGCCATTGTGGGCACCCATCAGGCCACCGAAACCATCCCGGATGGAGCCGACATCACGCTCTCCTGTGCGGAGGGGAAGGAAGGGTACGTGTACGAGGGCATCCTGCCATGGAGTTTGCGGGAGGAAGATTTTAGTGAACTTCCTCTCCCTCAACGAACAGCGCCCATGCTGATTCTGGCAGATCCTGACCGAGCCTTCGAACTCAGTCAATATCCCAACAAAGGCGTTGGACTCCTGCGGTTGGAATTTACAATTACCAATAGCTTACAAGTCCACCCCTTGGCGCTTTGTCAACCAGAAAAAATTACCGATCCCCTCATTCAACAGCAAATCGCAGAGCGAAGCAAGGGTTATTCGGATGGAAAACAGTACTTTGTGGATACCTTGGCAGAGGCAGTGGGGATGGTAGCAGCTGCCTTTTATCCCAATGAAGTAATCGTTCGGATGAGCGATTTCAAGAGCAATGAATATGCCAACTTATTGGGCGGTCACTACTTTGAGCCCCATGAAGAAAATCCCATGATTGGCTTGCGCGGTGCTTCCCGGTATTACAGTGATTTTTATAGAGAGGGGTTTGCGTTGGAATGTGCCGCCATGAAAAAAGTTCGGGATGAACGGGGCTTCCGCAATGTGAAATTAATGATTCCGTTTTGCCGAACCCTGGAGGAAGGGCAAAAAGTGCTCGAGGAGCTCGAACGCAACGGGTTAAAACGAGGCGAAAATGGCCTCCAGGTTTACATGATGGTGGAAATTCCCAGCAATGTACTTTTGGCGGATGCCTTTGCGGAACTTTTTGATGGTTTTTCCATCGGTTCCAACGACCTCACCCAACTTACCTTGGGCTTGGACAGGGATTCTGCTCTGGTGTCCTATTTATTCAATGAAGAAAATCCGGCGGTGAAAGGCCTAATCGCTCAGACGGTGGAAGCCGCCAAACGCCACCACATTCGAGTGGGACTTTGCGGACAAGCTCCAAGCGATTTGCCGGAATTCGCTTCTTTTTTGGTGGGATTGGGCATCGATAGCATTTCTTTCAATCCAGATGCCTTGATTCAGGGTGTAAAAAATATCCTTGCAGCCGAGGCCTAACGCTTGCTGATTTTGTTGTGGGTAATCTGCCGCTGCCGACTACATTTAAAACGGCTGATTTCCGGGTTTCGCTTGGCCAAATGCTTTTGGCTTACCCCTGAGTGGACGCGTTTTCTCCACAGCTCAAAACTGCTCCGTTTCAGCGTACTCCGCATCAGGGCCACCACCTGGCTTTCTGAAAGCCCAAATTGGTACTCAATCGCTTCAAAAGGAGTTCGGTCCTCCCAGGCCATTTCAATGATTCGATCTAAATCGGTTGGGTCGAGTGCCATAGATGGAAAATGTCTTTTTTCGAAAAACTAAAGTACTGTATTGACCAAGGGCTGAAAAGGCCCTTTTGGGCAATTAAAGCAGCATAACAACAAACGTGGTAGGAAGTTGTACAGATGCTTACAAAAGTACCATTGAGATTACAGGGCTAACGCCTACTGCCGTTAAGTTTAGGAAATCAATTGCCCATTGAGGCTCCAGGTCTGTCAAAACAATCGTTCATTTTTAAGCTGAGTGTTATGAGGGTAATACTGACTGTTGATAAATTCACAGGGCTTCGCCCCTATTGATTATTTCACCGCCTGGGGTTATTGAGATGGTAGGGCTAAAGCCCCTTTACGATTCACGGTTAACTAGGTGTTAGTGCATTAGCGGAGACCAATTCATTGGTTAAAAGGTATGGTAACAGGTTAAAGCTAGGCGTATGTAGATGGTCAGCTGAAATGGGGTACCCCAAAATTGGCAAAATAGGGTTTTCGTCCCCGCTGCACCTACGCTAACACAGGCCATCCACAAAACACCCGTCAAGAGCCCCCATCCAAGGGGCGTTAGCCCTGTTATCTCAATAACCCCAAACAACGCACCAAACAGGAAGGGGCGTAGCCCTGTTATCTCAATAACCCAAAGCGGTGCAAAAATCAACAGGGGCGTAGCCCTGTAACATCAATGACATCGGGCAATTCATCTCCTTAAATTAACGGTGGATATGCGTAGACCTATTACCTTCCCTACAGAGCGAAACAACAAAACCATGGGACTGGCTACTTGATTTCAAAAACCACGATAGGGAGATAAGAGCCAATGAATGGAGATCTACAAAATTTGCTCAAAGGGAGGTATTTATCCGTAAGCAAAATATCCATAACGCACCTCTTGTCTATAAACCGACGAGTATGAAAACGAACTTACTGAACGGCAGTACCACCAGGCAGCCTACCGCAAATTGGTCGGTGGATCCACGCCCGCTTTCTTGTTTGCCCGAAAGCAAAAAATACTGGCAGTAAAAAAGGAGAACATGGAATAAATCAAAGGAGGTATCACCATCTCCTGGTTACCAATCAACGTACCTGCAATCAAAAAGGAAAGCGTGGTGTTCTGAACGCCCGATTCCACCGCTGCCGTAATTCGGGAAGGGTGAGCAGCTTTAAACCAGCCCAAAAAATAAAAACCCAATAAAAGACTAGCAGCATTTTGGACCAACGCATGCGGCAACACTACCTGAAAATCCTGCCAGCCCAAGGCTGTGCCTCCCTGATTTTCCCCTGCAAAAATTTTGATCAAAAACACCAAAAACAACAAGACCAACATGACGTACCGGGCAGGTTTTTCCAAAAAATCAGCCCAATTGGGACGCTTGTGCCGAAGTAAAAGACCCAAGGAAGCAGGTATGATGGTGATAGTAAAAATTTGAAAGACCGTCTCCCAGAAGGGCAAAGAGAGGGCGGTCTGTGTACCCATGAAAAAAATCAATCCAGCGTTCACCACCAAGGGAATAGAAAACAGGGTAATAAAACTATTGATGGTGGTGATCGAAAGGGATAAGGCCACATTTCCACGAAATAAATACGCAATCAGGCCGGCCGTTGCGCCACCGGGACTGGCCGCAAGAATGATAAATCCCGTCTTCAACTCCGGACTCAGGCTTGGATTCAGTAAGGACAAGAAGAAGGCGACCAACGGTAAACCCAGCAACTGCCCTACCAAAGCCATTAACAATTCCTTCGGATGTTTGATAATAGTGCCAAAATCAACCGCCCGTAAGGAAAGACCGACCCCGAACATCACCAAACCAAGTACGGAACTAACCAATAAGTCGACAAAGTGAATCCCCATTTTTACCCAATTTTTCGCAACCGCTAATGTATGCCCGTTTTTTGTATAAACTTCTCGTCGATCGTTATCAATAATGTATACCCCATCCGATCCAAAGATACCTGAAATTTTCGTTTTCCCTCTGGCTTGACCACCGATCCGTTCAGGCCCGTCAGCGGACCTGCCGAAATAGTCACCGGATCGCCAGGAGCCAAAGAGCCCGGAATGGCCTCTAACTCAATGTCGCTTTCCAACACAATCCGGCGCAGGGTATTGATTTCTTCCTCCGGAATAGCAATTAAATTCCTGGAAAACCGGACAAAAGCAGCCACATTTTCCGTTTCCAATACTGGTATATAATCTGCCTTTACAATCCGAACAAATACGTAGCAACTGATAAGGGGCTTCTCGATTTTTTTTATTTTCCGAGTGTATTTGCGGACCGTTCTAACCAGCGGTACGTAGGCTTCGATTTGCTTTTTTCCCAATAAATTAACCACTAATTTCTCACATTTCGAACGGGTATGGATGGCAAACCACCTCGCTTCCGTCTCATGGAGCTGGTTAATAATAGCAGGTGTTGTTGTCATTAAAAATCGTTGTTAGGTGTCCAGATGTTCATTCTTAATCCACCACTGATCAATTGGCTCTCTAGACTCAAGACAGTGGAATCGCTCTTTTTGTTGCGTAAAAGTACGCTAAAATCCAGATAGGTGTTTCGGTAGAATTGCCAGGAAAGGTCCAGGCCCAACAACTGGGTGGTAGATGCAATGCCCTGCCCAATGTAGTTGTTGTACTCCTGAACTCGGTAGCGGTATGAGCGCAAGGGATTGGTTCCGAAGTTTTTGCCGCTGGGGTCATCCCCGCCCACCATGTGCAGGTAGCGGGCAGTAATGTTCCAATTGGGCGCAGGTTGCCACCGAATAATACCAATTAACTCCTTAAAGTTAGCACCCAAGGGATGGGCTAAGGGATGGTTAAAATGGGTAAAACTGTTGAGGGAATCGCTGTGGCTCCAAGTATAGGGGCGCGCACTGTTCCACTCCACCTGGAGGTCCAAGTGATCTACTCCAAACGCATTTAAGTACTTGGCACCCGCCTGGATGGCGTATTTATTGGCCCACCAGCCGTTCCGCGCCAGCAATTCACTCATTTTAAACTCATCGAGCAGCAACTGCCCGTACACTTGAACACCCTTTACTACATTCCAGCGCCCATCCAGACCAATCAACACATTGTCTGGACTTCCCAAATTACCCTCAATAGATCGGTATAAAATGGCAGGGTTGAGGTATTGCAATTCAAATTGAGCACTACGATGAAAAACGGTTCCTTCAAACAAACCAAAGGCTAATCGTGGATTCACTTGGTAGTTCAGGTAATGGATTGCCGCGTATTTTTTCGGTAAAAGGCCTTGCACGCCGGAATTGGCAGTGGTAGGGCTCAATTCCAAAAACAGGTTTCGGTATTGAAATTTCCAGATTCGGGTGTCGAATTGAAGGAATAGACCCGGAGGTGCAAATCCAGACAAAAACAGGGATCGGTGGCCATTGCCAATAAAATGCGTTCCGTGGCCTAACTGAATCCCGATGTGCTTGGTGGCCATAAAGCCCACCGAGGCATTGGCGATGTTCACGTCCCGACCGGAAAGTTGATCGATGAACTGGCTTTGAAAGGATTTATACCATCCCGCTCCTGGAACAGCCCGATATTGGCTGGTCCAACGGTTCACATACTCTGGGAAATTGGCTTGGTACTCTACAAAATGAGTATAAAAAAAGACTTTTTCGTCAATCACCGCCCGCAATTCCACCCCCCGCAGGTTTTGATAAATTGGGTCGTCCTGAAGCCTGTCCTTTCCCGCTTTAACATGCAGAACGGGATTCAGGCGTAGGGAAAGAACAGGGTGCGATTTGGAATCCTTGCCGTATTTCGTCAGCTCAAAAAAGTGAGCAGGGGTCTTGAAAAAATGCCTCAGCAAGGGCTTTTTTGTAAAGAAACTATCCTGTGACCATTCATTAAACTGGTTGGCTACATAGTTTCGGTCGGCCTGGTCCAGTCGGGTACCTGAGTGGGACAGGCTATCTGCCAGCAAGGCCAAATCCTTCCCCGAATACCCTTTTAATTCGGGATGAATCGCGCTGTTCGCCTGTCGCAAGATCAACCAGCGCTCCGCTATTTGCTCTGCCGGTGAGTGCAACGGGGCAGAAAAGGGTTGGGCGAAAAGTAAGCAAGGCAGCAGGCCCAGCAATACTAGAAAAAGTCGTTTTTTCATCCTGATAACAGCGTAGTTCGAAACACCTCTTGATAAGGTGCCCAAAAGTACGTATTGAAGGAGGAATTATGCCAAAGGAATGTAAAATCTCCATTAAAACGGCGAACCTGAGCCAGGAGTTGCTGCAGTTGTTGCCCACTTTCCTCTGGCGATCGTCTATTATACAAGGCCAAAGTAACTTCCATTGCCACCAGCGGCTGTTCCCGCAATGGTAAAACTTGGCTATTTTCGAGATCAAACACAGGGTATTCTACGCAGAGTCCACACCGAAAGCCGGGCTGCTCGGGATAGCCCAAGGTCCGATCGAGCTCTAATCCATTCGCTACCCAAGTCCGCCAAGTACTATCCCCTTGAAAACAGAGGTAGTGGTGCCGACCAGTCCGAATCTCGGTAGGAGCTACGTTGCGGAGGGATTCTAACTCCTCCCGAAACCGCTGGGGATCGGAGGCCGCCTCCCTCGAGGGGTGAAAACCGATGGAGTGCCCGCGCTCAGCGATGCGTTGCATGCGATCTTTCAGATAGGGATCGTTCAGATCATACCAGCAATCGAACTGCCTGGGCCTACTTCCCAGAAAATGGAAGGCAACTGGCTGCCCCAGTTGCTCCCCCAGGTCCATCCATTCCTCAAAGGTATCGTAGGGGTCTTTTTTCAAGAAAAATCCTTTTTTTACCCAAAAAAAGGTCTCCCGAAGTGGATTTGGGCGCTTCCAAGCTCCCAAAAGGGTTTTTAGTCGATCGATAGGTTGGTTCCAATGACGAGGATGGTCCACATCACAACTGAGTAGCATCCGCAACTGCCGATGTGAGCGCTGTGCAGCTGGCCAACCACATAACAACAGGAGTGCCCAAAGCGCTTCCGCCCATTCATGCACCACCGGTCGATTCAAAAAACCACGCTGAAAGGCCAGAGAAGCGGTTGCTGGAAATCGCCCGTAGCGGTCTCGCTCCCCGGGAAGGGTTTCTTCCCATCGCGTTGCCATAAAAAAAGTAGATGCCAGCCAGTCGGAGGAAACTCGAAAACCCGTTTCTATGGCGATGCATGCTGGTGCCCCAAACAAGTGGACGACTTTTTGCTCAATAAACGGAACGTTCCAATCTTGGGACGAAGCCGGGAGTTGTTCCCGGTGATACCCCTTTACCGGGGCATTTTGCCAAAAGTGGTCCTCCACCTCGATGCTACGTCCATTGGATAGCCGAAGTTGGTAGCCCTGCACCTGGTCAGACCATCCAATGGAGAATTCGATCCCAAGGAGCTCTGTCAGGAGCAGCTGGCAGGCATACTGTTTTTCAGCACTGCGGTGGGGATGAATCCAGAGTTCGAGGGTCATTTAGGACGGTTGTGTTGGGAGTCTGCGGTCAATTTCCTTCAGAATTTGATGGGCCAATCGCAGCGCCTCGTAGCCATCCTGCAAAGACACCACGGGCCGGGAGTCCTGCGAAATAGCATCGGCAAATGCATCCAATTCTTCTTGGATGGCATTGACGGTGGCTATTTCTGGCATTTGAAGTTGCAGCCATTTTTTGCCAACTGCAGTATCAAATTCCATGAGTTGATCGATGGGAGGCAGCTGCTCTGCGTCGGTGGCAAACAGCCGGATGGTCTGCGCTTGTTTTTCCAAAAAATCAAGACTAATATAGGTATCTTGTTGAAACAAGCGCATTTTTCGCATTTGCTTCATGGAAATCCGGCTAGCGGTGAGGTTGGCTACGCAGCCATTTTCAAATTCGATGCGCGCATTGGCGATATCGGGTGTACCACTTAAAACCGCCACCCCACCTGCGCTCACCCGTTTGACTGGGCTTTTTACCAGGTGTAAAATCAGGTCCAAGTCGTGGATCATTAAATCCAGCACCACTGAAACATCGGTTCCCCGAGGTTGAAACGCTGCCAACCGGTGTCCCTCGATAAACATAGGAGCTAGCGGTAAGTCCTTAATCCCCAGGAAAGCGGGATTAAAACGCTCTACATGACCGACCTGTACCTTTCGATCCAGTTGATTGGCCAATTTCAGCAGGTTGCGGGCCTCTGCCACGGTATGTGTAACCGGTTTTTCGATAAAAACATGTTTGCCAGCCTTGAGCGCTTGCTTGGCGAGCTGGTAATGGGTGGTGGTTGGCGTGACGATATCTACTGCATCGCAGGCATCCAGCAATTCTTTTAGGTGCTCAAAAGCGGGCACCTGAAATTTTTCGGAAGCCTTGCGGGCTTGTTCCGGGTCTGCATCATAGATCCCAACCACCTCCCAGTTACGGCCAGTGAGGGCACAATTGATATGAATTTTTCCGAGGTGCCCTGCCCCCAAGATTCCGAGTCGAAGTCGTTTAGACATAATTTTTATGCGCTGCTACTAGTCTGCCTACATTGGCGAATGGGTTAGTATACGGGCCAATCGCCCCGCAATTTCATCACTTTTTCAATAATATCCCGAACGCAACCGCGCCCACCGGGCACTGGGGAAACATACGCCACTTCCTCCATCACTTCAGGCATAGCATCCTGCGGGCAACTGGGGAGCCCGACTTTTCGAAGGATGGGCAGATCGGGTAAGTCATCACCCATGTAACAGACCTCCTGGTGGGAGAGCTGAGCTTGTTGGAGGAATTGTTCATACACGGGCAATTTGTCGGTATGGCCGAGGTACACCTGTTGCACGCCCAGCATTTGAAGTCGCTTCAGGACTCCTTCGGAGCGCCCCCCGGTGATGATACAAATTTGATAGCCTTTCTGGACGGCCCATTTAACCGCTTGACCATCGCGGATATGCATGCTGCGGAGCAATTCACCTGCTTCTGTGACCAGCACCTCATTGTTGGTGAAGACTCCATCTACATCAAAAACGAACGCGCGGACCGCCTTCATTCGGTCGAATAAATGAAAAAGCTCCACGGCGGGTCTCGGTGGGGCTCCGGAGCCCAATTGTTCAGGTTGCATATACGTATAATTAATAGTTCGGTAGAGCAGGAAAGGCTCTAATCACGGTAGGCAAAGGTACAAAGAAAGGGTTGGTTGTTGGGAATGGAAAAGGGGGGCTGTAGCGTATAAAAAAAGGTCTGTTTAAAATTGCCTCTAATTCAAAGGATCGTAAATAAGTAATAGTTCGATCTTAGCTCCTAATTATTCGTTACCGTATATTTTAAAATGGCCAACACCTACACTCAAATTTATTTGCAATTTGTTTTTGCCGTTAGCCGGCGTCAGAACCTCCTAACTGCACCCCTAAAGGATCCCTTGGAAAAGGTCATGTGTGGTCTTACCGCTCAGCACAAAGCAAAAGTCCTAGCGGTGTATTGTAATCCCGACCACATTCACCTATTGGTAAGCATGCCCCCTAGCCTTTCCCCCTCCAAGTTGATGGAGACCGTAAAGACCGGCTCTTCAAATTGGTTAAACACCCATGGAGGGTATGGAGGGTCGTTCCGTTGGCAGAAAGGGTACGGCAGCTTCAGCTACAGTAAGTCACATGTTAGTCGGGTTGCCCGGTACATCCACAATCAGCACCAACACCATCAAAAGCTGACTTTCAAGGAGGAATACCTGGCGTTATTGGAGCGGTACGAGATTTCCTACCAACCTGAATACCTTTTTGAATGGTTGGAATGATTTTTTTAGGGGGAAGTAGTGGGATGGCAGGGTGAATTGTCAAGGACGCTCCTGGCCTGTCCTAACAATCGTTCATTTTTAAGATGCGTTTTGTGATACAGTCATAGTGCTTTGCCCCTATCAATTATTGCACCGCCTAGGGTTATTGAGATAACAGGGCTAGGCCCCTTCCTGTTTGGTGCGTTGTTTGTGGTTATTGAGATAACAGGGCTAACGCCCCTTTCTGTTTGGTGCGTTGTTTGTGGTTATTGAGATAACAGGGCTAACGCCCCTTTCTGTTTGGTGCGTTGTTTGTGGTTATTGAGATAACAGGGCTAACGCCCATTTCTGTTTGGTGCGTTGTTTGTGGTTATTGAGATAACAGGGCTAACGCCCCTTTCTGTTTGGTGCGTCGTTTGGGGTTATTGAGATAACAGGGCTAACGCCCCTTCCTGTTTGGTGAGTCGTTTGGGGTTATTGAGATAACAGGGCTAACGCCCCTTCCTGTTTGGTGCGTTGTTTGGGGTTATTGA
>Ga0315900_10003684_pt1 | contig 22198 bp, 26 predicted proteins | sample LakEriMetagenome_FD_203521 | JGI IMG/M metagenome (GOLD analysis project Ga0315900, IMG submission 203521) | Freshwater fungal communities from buoy surface, Lake Erie, Ohio, United States - Buoy 12 MA114 | ecosystem: Environmental > Aquatic > Freshwater > Lake > Lake biofilm | place: USA: Lake... | reverse complement strand
ATGTGCGATCGCGATTACTGACGACAAACAGTTGCATAAAGCAGAGAAGAGTCTTGGTGTATCCATTGCCTGGATCGTTCTTGTATTCGACGATCTGCTCCATAGCGCGGCGAGGGCTGATGCCCAGAGTCTTCAGCTCGACCTGGACGACAGGGACGCCGTTGATCAGAAGAATGACATCGTACCGGTGGTGGCTGTAGTCGGTGTTAATGCGAAGCTGATGAATGACTTCGTAGTCGTTCTTACACCAGTCCTTGATGTTGACCAGCGTGTAGTTTAGGGGCGTACCGTCATCTCGAGTGAAGGCGTTGCGCTCGCGCAGTATGCGTGAAGCTACAAATACGTCGGGGGTGACGATGTCGTCAAGCAGTCGCTGGAATTCGGTGTCAGTGAGTTTGACTCCGTTGAGCTTCTCGAATTTGTCTCGAAAGTTTCGTTCCAGCCCAGCGCGATCATTGATGTCGGGCCGAAGTGTGTATTTGAGTTCTTCGAGTTTGCGTAGAAACTCCGTCTCAACGTCATGTTCTCGGACTTGAGATGCGTGGGAAACGGAGTTAGTTTTGCGGGGCACTTCTCGGGGCATGAGTGTGGAGATTCTTAACGAAGCCTCTTGGGAGGAGTGGCCTTTGCGATATAGCTCAATAGGGTTTCCAGATCCATTGGGTGGAATAGCCGGTAACCATTGGCTAGATTCCGGTGCATTGGAATCTTGCCATCGGCAGCCCAGGTTCGAACCGTTCCTTGGGACACTCCCAGGATTTCGGCCGCTTCTGCAACTTTCACGTATTCGCTAAGTTTGGGTACAATCCACCCCCTGATCGATTGGAATTCGACGTGGGGGATAAGTTTATCAAACACTACTGCGAAATGACAGCATTGCATTTGCCGTAAATCCATGGGATCCGTACATTTACCGTCCGATTTCCGGACGCAAGTGGGGGAAATCGGTGCAGGCCATTTCGCCAGTTTCGAGCAAGCGAGTGACACCTCTGGTCACTCGCTTGCATTTTTTGAGAAATGCTGGCTGGTGCGCTTCGCCGCAGATGGCGGCATGAGAAAAGCTGATGCGATGAATCGCCAGCTTATTTGAGGATCCGATGCGCCACAAACATTCCCACCTCATGCGGCAGATTCGGGTCGATGTTGTACGCATGGGTTTGCCTTAGGCAGTTTCCCAACAAAACATTGTCTTTGCGACTATGCCATTCGCCACGGATCCAGCCGATGCGGTCCAAAATTCCTAGCGAGGTGAATTCCGAAACGATCAGGTACTCGGCTCCCTCGCAGTCGAGCTTGAGCAAGTCCACCGCGTCGATCCCCACGTCGGCAAGCATCTGCCACAGATCGGAGGGAGTGATCGCATCGACCTGAATGCCAAAATCGCTGTGCCGCGGTTGGAGCGATTCCCAGACTCCGGGAACGTACTCGCTCACTCGGCTGTGGGATACCGGCGACGATAGCATGCATCGACCGCTCTGCTTGGTAATTGCCGCGTTGATGAGCGTGAGTTTGTCTTTTGGAACGTGGGCAGTGTTTCGCATCAAGAGCTCAAAGCTCTCAGGATGGGGCTCGACTGCCACGATCCTGGCATCTGGCCAGTAGTGATGGCACATCACAGTGAAACTACCCACATGGGCACCGATGTCCAGGATGGTTCGGACCTTGTGATCTCGCAGCACATTGATCTGGTACTCATCTTGGAACACCGAATTGGCAAACTGTGCACTGGCCGGCTCGATGAAGAAATCACGCCCATAGACTTGGTAGCATGCAGGAAACGACATAAATATTGCCTTATAGGTTAGAAATCGATGAACTGAAGTTCGATGGGCATTTGCTCGTATTCGAGCCATTGGCCTGTCCATGTCTGCTGGTCGCGCTGGCGAAGATGGCAAGTCGGCCTATCGAGTCGCGATAGGGTAAGGACAACATCTTCACCGATCTGATTGATGTGCCAACATCGCTCACACTCGGCAGCACCTTCGCCAATCATCCGGTCGGCAGCAAATCGCAAGAGTCGCTCGTCGTATCCAATCCGTTTGTAGATCGCTTTTTTTCCCTGGATCGAATCGATGACCGATTGTTCACTGGCAGTCGGCTGCTCATTTCGCCAGAGGACCCCGCTCCACTTGGAAGCTAGCTGCTGCACTAGATCGAAACAAAGTTGTTCGTTGGCCAGCGAGTCCACGAACCGATTGCCTCCGAAACGCCACTTGTCTTGGCAGCGATGTTGGAAAACGATCTGACCTCGGAAGTCGAACTGCACGATCGTGTGGACATTCCATCCAGGGCCGGCGCTGGGCATCGCGTAATCAGAGCCCAAGCGTCGCCAGCCCAGGTGAAAGCACTCTTTGTCACCATAAACGTGCTGGAACGTGAAATCGGAATGCTCGGCGTAGAACAACGACAATCGCAGCTCACGATCGCAGCGGCGTTTGTCGATGAGATACTGTCCAGATTCGAAGGCTCGTTCGTGTTCGGCGACTTCGGGCTCGGCCATGTCCATCATTCCGAAGACTTTCCATACCCCAGGTTTCAACGTCCAGCACGCGTAGTCGGGCCAGAAAATCGCTCCGTGGCGTTTGTACTCTTCACAGTCGAACAGATACGTTGGATCGCACACGACCCCATTGTCGGCGTCTAGGAAAAGAACCTGGGCAAACGGCGAGTGGAGCGTCGCGTAGAGTTTGAGTTCCCAGCCACATAGGATTCGGCATGGGTGCTGTTTCTCGATCTCTCTGGCATCTATGCACTCGACACCTAGCGGTTCGAGCAATCGTTTCATGTAAGGATCCATCTCGGTGTCACCCAAATACCAAAGCTGGATCGGTAGCGTGCAGCCAAAATGCCGAAGTAGATTCACGTTGACCCAAACGCTCGGGAAATACTTGAGTCCTCCCCCGGCGATGACGATGCCGCGTTCCTGGGCATAGGTCACTCGGCTAGGCATGAGGTTATCGACATACTGGTCGACCAATCGCCGGTGAGCATCGATCGTGTTGTCCCAGGTACCCCAGGCGTTGGGCCAAGGTCCTGGTGGACACTGAGCGATTAGTTCTATCATCGCTTCAGGTGTTATATCAGAAGTGGCAAGATTGCAATTAGCCATTGGGTTTCTCCTTGGATTCGGCGATGTACGATGCGCGAAGGATGTACAGTCCGATGATGGTCAGAACAAACGGAATAAATCGAATCATTGGCACATGGAGGATCCAATGCTTGAGTATTTCAGCAGATAGCTCGTCGCCATCACGGCTGCACAACCGAGGTCCCAGCTCATTCATGCGCCTCTTGGTGGAATGACACCCACAGGTAAAGCCAGTTGGAATGATCCAAGCTAGGCAAAACCAACCGAGGAACTTGCGCGTCTTTGCGATGAGGGTTTCCAGTTCGGTCCCTACGCCTTGCGTGGGAGGCTTGACGCACTCGAATAGATCTTGAGGGATAGGCATCTGCAAGATGGAGAGATACTCGATCGCCTTCGAGCAGGTAACTGAATTCTTGGTGCGTGGCCGAGTCTGCTGCACGCATGCTGCGCACGCATCGCTTGCGATGGGCACTGGTGCCTTGGCAAGATCGCTTGAAATCTTGCAGTATCCATATTCGTTGTACTGACAATCGGTCGGATCGTTCATCATGAAAATATCTCCTGACAACCGGTGTATCTGACTTCTCCGATAAATGTTCCTGGCGTGCCTGGTGCCAACCCCGCACAAAAGCAAGTCGCTTCGAATGGTCCGTTTTGCTCTCTGCATGGATCCGGCACACTCACAGTATTCCAGCCAAGACCGTTCCAGACGTAGTAACAAGGACAGCAGCAATTGCCGCTCGAGCCCGAACCGCTTGATCCCAACCCACTGGATCCCGATGATTGACCGGAACTTCCCGAGCTACCGGAACTGCCTGAGCCCGATCCGCTTGAACCAGAACCGCTGGTGCTAGCTCCACTACCGGAGACTCCAGATGGTTTGATGCCTGAGCCGGAACCAGAAACCGATCCGGATACACCAGAGCTTTGACCCGAGGAGCCAGAACCTGATGGCTTACTGCCGCTTTGGGATCCGGACTGAGAACCCGAACCGCTAGAGCCAGAAGGTTTCGATCCGGATGATCCGGAGGAACCGCTTGATCCACCGGATCCGCTCGAGCCACTGGATCCAGAGCTTCCGCTTGTACCCGATGATCCGGAAGTTCCAGATGACCCACTTGAACCCGAGCTTCCAGAGCCGCTCGATCCGGATGAGCCCGAGGAGCCGCTTGAGCCCGAGCTACCCGATGAACCTGACGAACCGCTTGAACCGGAACTCCCAGATGAACCCGAAGGTTTGGAACCTGATCCGCTGGATCCCGATGATCCAATGCCACTTGATTGGCCCGATGTTCCACTGGATCCTGACGAGCCCGACGATCCTGATGATCCCGATGATCCAGAGCTGCCGGAGGATCCGCTTGAACCCGAGGAACCTGATGATCCCGAGCTACCACTCGATCCCGAGCTACCCGATGAGCCGCTCGAACCAGATGATCCACTGCTACCTGATGAACCACTGGATCCAGAGTATCCGCTGGTCCCTGAGCTCCCGCTTGAGCCGGAGGATCCGGAGCTTCCGCTGGATCCAGGTTTTCCTGATCCAGATGATCCACTGCTTCCGCTCGATCCCTTGGTGCCACTTGAACCCGAAGAACCTGACGAGCCACTTGAGCTCGCCGATCCAGAGGAGCCTGATGAGCCCGACGAACCGCTACTGCCGGATGATCCGCTTGAGGATACCTCACAACAGACGATTGCATAAATCGGCAGCACGTTAAACCCCACATAGTGCATAAGGTAACGGCCCATCTGAGGGAATTCACAACTAGAAACTGCATACAATGGCTCTCCGTTAATCATGCCAATGAAAAATCCAAGTTGACGCTTGGGACCTTGCCCGGAGCGCTTTTCGGTGCACATGGCTGCGTAGAGTGGCAACGACTCCTGGGTGCCGGCGATGAAGGTTGCGATGTATCGTCGTGGGTAGAGTGTCATTTGTTGGCATCCACCACTTTGCAATCAAATGCCGTGTTCCAAGCTTTTGTCGTTACATCAAACTTCTGAACCACTCCGGGGTAGTAGCCATTGCCGTCAGGAATGTTGCTTGTGATAAAAACGATCTCTTCGTAATTGGCATCATCAAAGCGAATGACCGCCCATCGAACTTCCCCTGAGGGTTCGATCCAAAGCACCGAGGCTGGCCCATGCGGAACGCTTCGCAAATAGCCGGTTTGACCAGAGAGTGTTTCTGCGCAGTTGTAAGCAGTCAGCCCCACAGCAACTCTTGCGATTACGCATCCTGCGACCGCTGCGGTGCCGATGGTGTTGTTTTTGAGTGGTTCAAGCAGAACTCCAAAGCGGGATCCAGAAGTTGACCCAGGAACTAGCCCTTGAAAGCTGGTTTGTCGTTTAAACTCCCTGAGGTTCGCAGCGGGTGTGATGATCGGAGTCCCGAGTGCAACGATCGCGAATCGATCTAAGTCGATACCCGTTTGGTTTCGCACCTTGGCCAGATTGTTTTGTCTGGAAGTTCCTTCGACCTGAGTCAGCAAGTCATGCTGCTGGTTCTTTTGTGCTTGGGACAGATCCACCAAAGCATTCCACGCCTCTGCTGGAATCTTCAAAGGATCTCCCGGCATCACCTTATGGAACTTGTCTCCCATCGATTAGACTCCGATCCCAAGGTTACTGAAGTCTCCGTAGGAATAGACTTGCTCGACATATGCGGAGACAGGTCGTTTGATTAGCGCCTTAGCCGTGGGATCCTCGTCATCAATGAAGCGAACCCAAAGGTACTGCCAGCCCTCTTTGGATATTCCAGTGATACTTCCCAGTGATAATCCCACGACGTTGGGACTGGCAGCGAATCGAAACGTGATCTCCCAATCGTCCAGACCACGCTTCGATCCACTTGCTCCGAGGAACAGGACTTCTCCTTTGGCAAACCCTTTGAATCCTGAGCCGTTGACTTTGCCCGTGAGGTTGAACAATGCGAGCTTGTATGAACCAGTGACAAGAGCTTTTTCAATGTAGTGGGTCTCGGTGAAATTGAACACCGGGACCGTGATGTCGGTACCTTCGACCCTATCATCGGTTACCCCAATCGCGCCCATGAAATCTGGCGCGGTGAATCCAGTGGCAGCATACTTACCCACATTGGCGATGCTTTGGGTAACGTGCTGGGTGCCGCCTCCGGTGTCAAACGAATACTGCGACTCGCTTTTCCATTTGACATAATGAGCGGTCCCTTCCCAAACGCCGTTGCCCAAGTGGACGATGTGGTAGTCATCCAAGAACAAGTCACCGACTTTATCGGGTACCGCCGATGCCATGAGGTTCTTGGCGACAGAGTACTGCTCGGTGTTCATGATCATGTAGACCAGATCATGGGTCGGACTGTCTTTGCTTTCGGTCGCTTCTTTGGAATCGAAGCGTTCGATTATTACTGGTTCGACCATTTGGGTTTCTCCTATCCAAAGACCAAGCCACCGCGGTCGGCTTGCTGAACAAGTTTCTTGGTGTTGGTCGCGACCTCTTCGGTAGCCCGAGCAGTGCGCTCGCCCAGCGAATCGGATCCGAGGTTCATGGCAGCAATAGGGTTGAATGTCCCCACGACATCCGTTTTTTTCTTGGTCTCGGCGAGCGTTTGATCCATGCTGCCGATGTCAGGTAAGCCAAGCCCAGACAAAGAGAATTTGCTCGGTGAACCAGGGGAGGTTTCGGCACGTTTCTGTGCTGCCTCACCCAAAGCGGCTTTCCATTCCCCCTTGGCCTTCTCAAGCTCGGCAGCAGAGTCGGCTAAAGCTTTCTGATTCGCAGCAGCCAGCGCAGATTGTTCTTGGGCTTGCATATCCGAGAGTGCCGACTGCGCACCTTGTCGATCTTGCTCGATTTGGTTGCGAGCTTTCTGTCGTTGCTTTTCGCGATCGAGGATCGTTTGATTTTGGGAGTTGTTGATCAGCTCATCTTGCTTTGCAATCTCATCGTTAATTTTGGCAATCTGAGCCTCGGCGTTGGTATCCCCAAAGAGACCTTGAATACGGGACCACACCTGTTGAAAGAATCCACTAAATCGGTTCCAGCCTTTTTGAAGAAGGCTAATAAGAACCGTCCAGCTATCGGCGATGAAGTGCGTGGTTTCCAGCCATCCGGTTTGCAGACCAGCCCACGCGTCGGTCATTAGACCAGCGACGCTGTAGACCGCGCTTTGGAAGATACCGATGAAGAACCCTTTGAAGTCCAGCCATTTGGATTGCAGGAACGCAACCCCTCGCTGCCATTCCATTCTCAGCGTGAGCCAAAGGATCTTGCCTGCCAGCGCGATGTCACCGGCTGCGAGAGCATCACCGATCCCTTTCCATGCTGCCAATGCGGTGTCTTTGAGTTCGTTGAATCGTTCCCCGAGCCACTGCATTGCCTGCGTACCAGCACCGCTGGTATAGACGAGGTAGCCGACCAAGGCTGCAAGGCCTGCGATGGTAAGACCAATTGGAGAAAGCAGTGCTGCGATCGCGGTTCCCAGGAGCGCGATTCCTTGTCCAATACCTACGAGTACCGTGGCTGCTGCACTAAAGACTGTGCCGAGTCCGGTGGCAGCTGCACCCAGTGCGACAATCGCTGCTCCACCGGCTGCGATTGCCATGCCGACTTTGAAGACATTGACGATCAGGTTTTTGTTATTTTTGATCCAATTGCTGGTAGCTACCACGATCCGAACGGTCGAATCAATCATGGCCGAGAGGACCGGCTCCAATGCCGATCCGATGGTAAACACAGTCTTCTTGAGAACCTTCCATAGAACATCGATGCGATCTCCGAACGCTTCGGCCGCTTGGGCATCTTCGGTTGCCATAGTCAGCCCCAGATCGCGGGCTTGTTGCTGAAGCTCTTCGATTCCTTGTGCACCGCTCGATAACATGGGTAGCAACTGTGTGCCTGATTTTCCAAAGATCGCCATCGCGGTTGCTGTCTTTAATGTCGGATCGGTGATCTGCGACATCCGATCGGCGATCGCCTTGAATTGCTCGTCGGGCGATAGTTTCGAAAGGTGCGCTACACTGAGTCCCAGCGACGCGAGGGTTTCTTGGGCAGACTGCGAACCGGATGCTGCTTCGAAGAGCATCTTTTGCATCTTTTTGAGGGAGCCTTCGAGAATCCCCAAGTCAGCACCGGACTGTTCGGCAGCAAACCCCAGTTCCGACAAGGCTTCCACCGAAACGCCGGTGCGCTGGCTCATGTCGACCATATCGCTCCCCATGTCCGCAAACACCTTGGCAGCACCGGCCAATGGGGTAACGATCCCCGCACCGAGCATGGCCATCTTGGTCCCGATCCCTTGGAGACCCTTGCCAAACGCATCAAGCCGCTTGGCGGCATCATTGAGCCCCTTCACCAGACGCGAGTCTTTGGTGTAGAGCTCGATGTAGGCTGCACCGGCTTTGATGCTCGAACTAGATGCCATGACTATTGCAACTCACTTTGGCGATCGATGAAGACGTGTTTCAGGGCCTGGATCCCAACCATCGTGCGACGTTGGATTCGTTTCTTTGCGTGCGGATTGAAATCCGATGGGTGGTAGACTTTCGCGCGTTTGGTATCGCGATGGATGTTGGCAAGCATCGCCAGAACGCTGGAGGTGTGATTCCAGAGGATCTGGCTGCGCGCCTCTCCCATCGCGATTAGCTCTCGGAGGCTAAATGGTCCTGGGTCGATCCCGAGGACTCCGGCGAGGTGCCAGACGAGCTTATCCACTTCTGCGCTTCGGCTTGCGTGTCGATCGACTCGATCACCTTCTCCGCATGGGCTACAACTTTGTCCCTGACCGCTTTGCCCGCCTGGATCACCTTGCGAAGGCTCGCTCTGGCGCGGGCATCGGGGAAAAAATCGATCAGTTCCTCGACGAACGCATCGGCTGCTTGGGTGATCGCATCACCCGATAGAGCCCGTCCGAAATCCTCGTCGGTGATCGATTGTTTGTCTGCTTGATCTTTGCACAAGCAATACAGCACATCGGCAAGCGTGACCGGATCGGATACGAGTTTTGAGAGCGACTTGAATCCGTCGTCGACCAGCGAATACAGGTCGATCCCAAGCAGACCACGGATCCGTTTGACTGCCGACACGTTGATCGCGACTTCCCAAGTTCGTCGGGAGTTATCCACAAAGCTGTGCATTTTCGAAACTCCAAGGTGCAAGAGGTCTTCAATGAATTAGGCAACGGTCATCCAAGTAGGTGGATTGGCTGAATAGGTTGGCTTTGCGGTAACCGAAACAGTGATCGCTTCCTCGAGGGCTTCATTGCGAGAGAAGCTTGCGATGCGGAAGCTGGCCCTGAGTCCTTGCGACCCGCTGCTCCCGGTACCGGTGATGGGACCATCCATGACGGCGATCTCGATGGTCGTATTGTTCAAAAATGCATCGCGGATCGCGGTAAAGTCCGTGTCTGCTGCATCCCAGACCATCTCGAATTCAAGCGAGGCGTCTTTAAGAGTACTTACCGTTGCTCGCCAACCGTTATTGGCGCGGGTGGAAACATCAGCCTCACCGGTTTCCAGATTCAAAGTGAGATCCTTAACGTTGCCGATGATGTCCCAGGTGGGTGCCGCATAAGTCCCCGTGTTGCGATAGAGCTTTGCATCGAGTCCAAGCTTGGCTGGCATATTTTGTTACTCCTTAACGAACGCTGTTGGCCCACATCGGGGGTAATCGATCTTTGACTTTCTCGAGTGCTGGTCCCATGAAGGGTCGCTTGGGGTATCGTTCCTTGCGGAACCTGCCCCCGAACTCATGCGCTTTGCCGGCAGTGCCGACCACCGAGATGTCTGGACCAATGGTTGCGACCCCCCGCTGCTTGTCGATCGCATAGACGATCGCTCTCTTAAGCTGACCTTTACGGGTGTTCGGAGGTGTCCCTGGCATCGAGGCAGTCTGCCGACGTTTGATCGAGCGACGAGCCACCAAGCGAATCGAAGCCGCCGCATGGCCTAGGCTCTTGAAGTTGCCTTGCTGAGCCTTGCTCTTCACCTTGTCGAATGACTTTTTAGTGGTGACTTTCACGTCGATCATGCTTACCTCACCAGTCGATAGGTAAGAGTTAGGACGCTAGTAAACTGCATCATCGTTTCTAGATGGTCCTGCGCGTAAATCGGAGTATTTTCGACGTTTATAAATCGAGCTCCTGGATAACTTGCTAGCGGATGTGCACGAAAGTAATCTCCGATTTCTTCAACCAAGAGCATCAGAGCGTCGATCGTTGAAATCTGGTTTTTGGTTTTCTTTTGGATGCCGACATCGATCTGGTAATCAAAGTTGTCACGCGAACGATCTAGCGAAGAGCTTGTAAGCCCTTTGGGAACCACCGTCACCTTCAAATCCGACATGGTCTTTAGGTCGTAGATGGGCAAATACTGCCGCTGCGCAGTAAATGGCTGACTAAACGCATTGCCGTTTAGCTCTGCCGTGATTGCATCTGCGATGGCGACAATGTTTGCGGGCATCATGCGATTCCAGTTTCCTTGGTGTGGATTCGATACAGGCTGCGATGAGGGTCCGACCATCGCCAGGCAGGTTCTCCCCCTGGGGCGTTGACTTCATAGCTGTAGACTTTGGTGCCAACGGTCTCGAGGATCGTGTCACCACGCTCAGGGGTGATGAGTGATCCAGCTAAAACCAAATCGGCTGGGTTGATGAGGAAATCACGGTCCGTCCATTGCATCCGAACTCCACCGTAACCGTCATCGAGTTTCATCAGCGTCCGACCTATCGTGGCCAGGACGCTCACTTGATTTGAACCTCGCACATAAACCACGGTGCTTGATGCATGCGATTTGAGCTTGCTTGCAAGCCATGCTTGGCCCATGCGAAGTAGGTCTGGCATCGCTTCACCTAGGACTTAATGGTGGGCGGCTGATTGGTAGGTGGCTGATTGTTTTGTTCCAAAAGCTTCAGCAGGTTTTGGTACTGCTCCATGAGCTTTTTGAACTGCTCGTCATCGAGAACCGCATTGCCACGTTGCTTTCTGGCGTTGCGGATCGCCTGGAGCACAAGCGGAATTCCGTATTGCAACCCAAGCAAAATGGCGATGCTCGAACCTGCCGAAGTGGCGATCAGCCCCCCCGGAGTCCACTGTGGGCCGATCCGCAATCGATCGGTGATGATCCCTGAGTCTTCGGGTTCACGGGGTGATGGCCTGAGTCTTGGACGATCCACAATCGAATCGATCAAGTCTTCTTGGGTGTCGGATTTGGCCAGAAAGCCTAGCGGTACCTGCATCGGTTCTCCGTAGATCGTCGATGGAACCTGGACGATCTCCTGGTTATCTTCGATCTGGCAACTCACCTCGCGAGCACCCGCTGGGAGTCCCTCGAGTGTCGCTGGAAGTTTTCCTCGCATCGCGCTAAGTAGGAACGGTGTCGATTGGCCCAGGCCTTCGCCACCACCGGCCCATGTAAGGAGTCCAACCACTCGGGGGCCATCGTCACTGTAATCGACGATGCTCGAACCGCTTCGGCCACCTATCGCTTCGGGTTTCCAGGAAAGAAGCTGGCCTTCTTTGCGGTTTAGCCGCAGCACCTGCAGACTAGGCCACTCGCATCTTGGACAGCCGAAGGTAGTGATTAGCGAGTCGGTGTTAGGGTAGCGATCAGCGATGGGGATTGGATCGACGTCTTTTGCAAACGCGAGATTGCACTTGAGTAGTGCAAAATCCACGCTGGTCCCTTTACCGTATCCCGACGCAATGATCGCTGCTGTACTCCGCTCCGAAACACCGTTGGCATTCCAGCGCTCGACGTTAACTATCCTGCCACGCGTTGTACCGGCCACATGGGCGTTGGTAAGTACGATCGCATTGCCCTCGGAAGTTCGACCAACGATGGTGCCACTTCCACAGACATTGCTTACCGTCACTCGAACGGTTGCTCGGATGACCTGATCAAACCGATCCGTTGATGCCGCCAGAGCTCTGGATCGTGCCTGATTCCTTACAATCGCGAACTCTTCGGTGAATGGATCCAGAACGATCGATCCGGTTCCTGAATACTGCACAGCTGGGCATTTCCCATCAGGGCATACCCTGTCTTGGCCATGAAGCACCGATGCAAAACACAAAAGCATGCAAATCATGCTTGCTAAAGAATACGTTTTCATAACGGCTCCTTGGAATGTACTCGTAAGCAAAACAGAAAAAAGCAACGCAGCGACCGCTAGGTCACTGACTGATCCGCATCCGAACGGTCGTATCTGCAGATGCTGCAGCCCTAACCACCTTGCCGATCGATTTGTTACCCGTCGCCGTGGCAGTCACGACGTTGTTGGTATCGTCCCAATACAAGATGGTGCCGACGGTAAACGCCACACCAGTGTTTTTGTTGAAATCAAAAACACCGTCGACTGCCAGCGAACCGAGTTCACCAGCAGCCAGTGGGCGCACCGTCACACCGACAAGATCACCCTGGACGACCACTTCCCCGGATTGCAGAGCAGATACCGGAGTGTGGTCGATGTACTTACCATCCTGAATAAAGGTTGCCTGAGGCATGGACTGTTTCTCCTGATTGACTTAGTTGGACGAATAAACAGATGAGTAAAGTGCCGACTACACTTCACCCTTGCTCTTGATTGCAGCTCTTGGGTCTTGCAAAGCCACACCGAAGTCGTGGTAGCCACGCATCTGTACCCCAAGAACATTGAAATCAGCCGTAGCGGTTTCAATCGTTGGGGCTTCTTGGCCGTTGAGGAAAGCAACTTCGATCAGCGGAAGATCGTTGGGATCCGACAGCAAGTACCAAGCTTTGGTCGAGTTGCCGGTGTAGTTTGAATTGCCGAGGTAACGACTTACCTCGACACGGAACTTACCTGCGTGAGGATTATTGATAGGCATCCTTGCGCTTGCCGTGTTGTCACGCATCTCCAGCGACTTGTAGAGCTGGGTGCCAATGGCCGAAAGAGCCGTTGGGACCAACAAAATCGTTGGCATGGTGCCGATCGGTTTACCATCGGCATCCACCAAGTCGTAATAGGCTACTTCGGCCTTGGTGAGCCCATCGATCGTGAGAACCGTATCAGCACCGGAGATGAAGTTCTTGTTTCCAGCAACGAAGAATGCTGAGTTATTCATGAACGTGGTCCAGAATATATCGTTGATCTTCAAGCCAGATCCCCGGCCAAGCTTCCTTGGCACGGTCGTAATCGCTCCCAAGTCATCATTGATGAAATCGCGGCGATCCACACCGAGCATCAACCCGTAGGTATCAGCCCTGTTGGTGAAGCTTTCGTTTCCAAGGTTGCCATGCTTGATCTCACCACCAGGGGCCACTAGCTCGTACTGATCCTTTCCGATCAGTCGATAGCTGGTCACGGTTTTGAAGTCGACAACATTCCGAATCGCGCAAATGTTTCTCCAGGTTCGCTCGACGGTGAAGAAGCCTTCGAGCAGGAACTTATTTGCAACATTGGCGAGGATCCCACCGATGTCCACATTACTGACCGAGCTAGCTTCCACTCGATTTCCGAATGCTGCTCGCATCACTTCGCGGTGATCTCGGAAGGTCCGCCCGGTGTAACCGTTGGCCCAAGCAGCCTCGAGCAACAGTTCTTGCAGACCGATCCCTCCCTTGAATTTGCGAGCAGCGATTTCCAAGGATTGCTCTTGGACATGCTCTTCGAAATTCATCAGACCTGCACTCATAAAGCACGCAGCCTCCAGAACGCTTGCGCTGATCGTATTCTGCGGCACATGGATCGCAGGAACTTCGGGTCGCATCATTCGGATCTTCATGAGTTCAGCTTTCTCAAGGTTCCATCCTTCGCGGATTGCTTGGGCTTCTACTAGCGGAAGCACTCCGTTGTAAATCGCTCGGATACCAGCAATTCGTTCGAGTTCCGCAGCATGGGCCGCCCTCATGGCTTCGACTTCGCTAATCCCCTCAGGAGGATTCGTGACCGGCTCGACTGGAACCGGATTCGGGGGAACCAAGACCGGTACTGGATCCGGAGCAACCGGAGTCGTTGGAGCTGGGGCTTGGTCGTCTTGATTTGAAGTTTGACTCTGATCCATCTCGGTTTCTCCAAAGGTTGCTGATGCCTGAGCTGCGACACTCGCGCTGGTGGCTCCGTCGGCACCAAGGTCTACGAAACTGATTTCACCAAGCGAGGACCTTCGAATCACGTTCACTGGACCGTTGTATTGGTTGCCGTTGACGGTGACCTTTTGGCCTTCCTTGACGAACTCAAACTCATCCACACCAGTCCCCACGCTTGCCTGCCATGGAAATCCGTTCTTTGAACTGACGACCACTTCACGAGCAGCGGGTGTATCACGCGAGACCACACCGGTGGCTACAAGCTGGCCGGCCTCGACTCGGATCGAATCGGTATGACCTACACCCGAAAGAGGATCGTGTCCGAATCGAATCGGTCTCGCTTGCGATGGGATCGAAAGACCAGCAAGGTCGATGATCACAGGGTGTCGCCATCCGGCGACTCGCATTTGACCACCGGTATATGCGACCATCCGAAAGCGCGGGAGCACACCGCTTGATGTACCGTCAGCCGATGCATCGACATCGATCACTGCCGTTGCACTTAACCTCAGTTGGTTGCGATTCTCTTCGGCCTTAATCGCCGATGGGGACTTCATCGTCTTGGACATCTTGTGGATCCTGAATTGGAGTTTGAGAAACTTGCTCGGCAGTTAAACCAAGCTCAGACATAAGTGCGATCTCTCTAGCACGCTGGCGAAGCTGAACTTCCCAGTCTTGACCTCGCTTGGCATACTCGTCAGCCAAGGTGGTGGTGTGGCTTGCTAGCCGAGTGGCTTGTGCGTTGGCTTCTTTGGCAGGATCGACGTGCTCATGGCCATCCCAGAACCATTGATGTGGCCATTGGGCAAATGGACCTAGACCTGCCGGTAGCAAATCAGGTACAAGTGCTGCTTCATCGAGCCATGCAGAAAGGATGCGATCCAAGACCACTCGCTCTAGATGCGACTGATCTACGCGGATCGCCTTAAAATATGTCTGATGATCTAAGCGACCTGATGCATAGTTGTATTGCGAACTATTGCACATAGAGATATTTTGAGGCATGCTTAAGCATCGCGCAATTTCGTTTAAGAGTTCTTGCTTAAACTCCCTATATGACGTCGATGGCTGTTCGGCCTGCATTTGAGCCATCTTCCATCCACCTGGCATGGTGACCAATGCACGCTTCTCAAGCTCGATAGGTTCGAATGGTTCTGCTGCGTCGGCTTCCCCATTCGCAGGTGCATCGGTATAGAGGATCCCTGCAAAGTCGGCTGCAGTCTCAGCGGCAGCAAGAACCGCTAAAGTGAATCTTCGCAACTGCGCAAAGAGCGGTAGCGCCGGCATGATGTCAGGGATGCCTCGCGTCTGCCCTGGTCGATCGACACGGTACCAATGGACAACCGACGATGAAGGGATCTGCTCGTAGTCGCTTCTGCCCCAGTAGTATCCATCCCCTGGGTGATTCCGAAGGATGTGGTACTCAATAGGATTGCCGGCAGCATCAAATACGATCCCATCGACAGCACTCGTTGAGAGTCTGTCGAGATCGGGCGTCGTGACCTGGTCGGCCTCGATGAGTCGAAGGTCGAGTTGAACCTCCGTACTCAGCCGAGGGTTGTTCACCAAGACTGCAAATGCCTCGCCATCCGTGGCGCGTGCCATCCGCATCGTGCGGAGTTTCTCTGCAAGGTTTACGGCCTTTGCCCACATCATGAAGGCATGCTCGATGCGACGGTTCGCTTCGGAGTCGGCAGTAAGCATCTGCAAGCGAGGGCCGGTACCCACTACGTCATGCGCTAGGGTCAGCACTATCCCCCGAGCATACGAGTTGTTGGCCGTTTCATACCGAGCACGGTTCCTAAGGATCCGCCGAACCTCGGCGCTATTGGATGCGTTGGGCGATAGCCCATCGGCACTGGCCCAATGGCGTCGATTATCGTCGGTTGTCACCGCAGCGTCGTAGCGTGCGCGTACGGCCTGCTTTATAGGTTGAACAGTTGGCTCGCGCCCCCGCACAACTCTCGGTGAAAACCAATTGGCAATCCAGTTCAACACGGTTACTCGGCCCCCGGTGGTACGATCTTGTTGAAGACCAAGCCACGACGCTTCGATTTCGCAGCTTGTTTTGAGGCTAGGTAGCGATCGGCTTCGATTTGGTCGGTCAGTTTGTGTTGCTCAACACTTCCGGCGTCGCCTGAGGCCTTGGCAGGACCCTCCGCATTGGTGCGAATGGATTCTTCAATGTCTGCCATGGCGGACAGCCCCCACGAAAGAGTGATGCAACCGGGTGAGAATGGGTCGGTTGGTCGGTGGGTGGGTCGGTGTTTGGTTGGGTCGCGGTCGATTGGCTCGACTTTGCAAGTTTTAGCAGCAACCAAACCGCTGCATAGAGATAAATAGGGGGCTTGGTAAAGGTCGTTCCATTAGTGGAACGTGACTTCTGAATCTCAATCAATTTGTTGGGGATAAATTTTCGCTAGGTCGGTTTGCAATGGACCTTGGCTCGGTATCGAAGACCACTTTCTCAAGTGTCAGGAAACGGTGTTTGCACTTAGGACACTGCCGCATGCGCATGATTTTCGCTTCGCGCTTGCGAGTGTATTTGACCTCAAGGGTCTCATGTCCACACTTGCTGCATACGATCCCGCGAGTCCTATCAGCCTTTTTCATTTCGATTCCTCTTCTTTTGGATTTCCGCGAAACTTACACGAGACTTTTTCTGACTTGATACCTCATAGAATTCCTTCAAGGATGCACCCTGCATGGATGCAGCCACAGCACAGCCGACCACGCAATCAAACCAGTGGTTGTCTCCTCGCTCGGGGCGCGATTTCCATTCGTCGACACTACGACCGCGCCCCTCGGTTTTAATCCTGTATTCGGCCGTCAGATGTTCGGCAAAGAGTCTGTGGGTTTCGGACGTGTCTCCGAATAGGGACAGGGCTCCGCGATCACCGAGGGAGACACCAAGGCGAGCCATAATGAAGGATTTCCAGTAATTGGTGTCGAACACCACGTGACGAACTGCTCGTTTTCCATGAACATTAGGGACTCGCCAGTTGTGACCAACGCGATCCCCGGGCCGGCGTTTGTACTCGGAAAATGGTTGGCTTGATGCTCCAACAAACCGACCGTGGCTTGGCATCACGATTCCCGCGTGAAGCGATTGTCGGGAAAACTGGTAGATCACATCGGTTGATAATCCCCAGTTGGCATCGATCAAACAGCGTTCGATCCGAATCGCAGCGCCATCGTCTCGCTGCCATTCGCGCGAAATCTGTTTATTGATCAGCGACTCAAGGCCGGCGTAAATCGCGCCTTCGAGGCCTACCGAGTCTGAAACGCTAGCAAGAGAGGATCGAGCATCCCGAAGTGTAAAGTATGGACGCTGCTGGTCGGGGTAGGTTCCATAGTCAACAATGTATCCGGTGAAGTCCGATTCCCAGGCGGCCACCACGTAGAAGAGCAAGGTTGCTTGAACGTCAACGAACATCGTCAGGTGATTGACACCGATGGGGATCTCGCCGCGCTGCATCCGATTGAATTTTCCGGAGATCTGCTCTGCGGTAAGTTCATCATCTTGGGCATCGATCTCTGGCAATGGTTCATTTTGGTATTCTGCAAAGAACGCTGCTTCGTCTTGAAGCTTAAGGTTCATCGCATGTTGGATCGCAGAACGCTCGTCGTAGTTGAATCGCTCGGGCCAGGCGACCACGGCATCGAGGTCCATGTCCTCACGGTTCTCCTCGTAGAATGCCGTCGCCAGTTCGATGTCCCCACGGTTACGGAGACTCTCGGCTCTGATCTCGCTGTAGCGTTGCCATAGTTTCTCGTTAATTGGGAACGAATAAACCATTTTGGTTCTCTCCCCGTTCCACTCCGGATGGCGATCCCGGGAGAGTATGTTGTCGGCCATGTCCCCAGGCCTAATGACCGTGCAGGGCATGATCCCGGAGATTTTTTTGCCCGGACCGGCCAGACCAAGAATCGCGCCGGCGAGAATACTCTCTCGTGTCGCGCACTGGGAAAGCGACCTTGCCGACTCGTCCGTCTGAGGATCATCGATCACAACCAAAGTGGGCCGAGCAGATTTACCGTCGGCCCGTTTGTACTTCATTCCTCGAATCCGACCGGTGATACCAGCAACCTTGATGATCGCACCCGAGGCTGGACTACCTTCGATCGTCGGTAGCACTACCTCTTTGGCTGTCCAGCCGATGTGAGTTCGCTCTCCTTTGTAGAGTTGTCCATTGCAGCGGTTGGCGATCCCATCGAGGGCTTGGATCGGAAACACCACCTCAGGATAGTCGGCCAAGAGCAGATCGTTACCATCAAGCTCGGTCTTGATCGATTCGAGCATATCGCATGCATGGCCTTCATCGCTACCAATGAGACAGACGAACTCCCTATGACCATTGAGCACCGCCCAAATGCAAGCGCATTCGCAGACGCTGGTTTTGCCACTACCGCGAGGCATTGCCATCGAGAACAGTCCACCTCGAAGAACGGCTTGCTCGATCCGACCGATGACCTTTAAGTGATCCGGAGACCATGGCAAATGGAATGTTTGCGGGAAGTAGGCTTCGCAGAAGAATCGAAAGTCGGTCTTGGCTCGTGCCTTGCGATCCGGATCGACGATCGCAGGTAGCTCGCCGATATCGCGACCAGCAAGGGCCATCGCTGCATTTCGAGCGCGCGCATTTTCTTTCATCCGCTCATACGGATCGCCATCGCTCTCTTTGCGTGGTGCATGCTTTTCTTGCACAAGCCACGCGATGTACCGAAGTAGATCGACATGCTTGCCATCGCCGATGCGATTGCCGGCTCGCATCCGATGACGATGGAGTTGTCGATCGGAGAGGACCTCGCCGATCGGTGTTGAGTTCAGAAGTCGGCATAGCTCGCTCGGCTTTAGCTTTCTTGGATCACTCGCCACGAGACATCTCCTTGAGCATCCAGGCTGCGTAGGCGACCAAGCTGATCGTGCCATCCTTGTTTTGGGGCGCACCCAATTCAAGGTCTTCTGCGATCTGCTCCTCGGGAATGCGGATCTTGGCCGCTGCGGAGAGGAGTTTCGACGCTTGTTCGACGGTCAATCGATTCGGATCGATCGGACTCTTTCCGTTACTCATGCCAGGCTCCCTTCATAGACGTTTCGCACCGTGGCCAAAACGTGCCCCACCGGTGCGACTTGTTTCGATGTTCGGCCCCTTGGGCACATGTGTTTTGCACCCCACACGGGCCCAACCGTGGCGTTTGTGGGGACACCGGAAAACATGCAAAAAGACTGCGAAAAGCATGCTTTATCGGCTGGATGTGTTTCGAACCGCAGGGCTGAATGTGTCACACGCAAACGCAATGGCGATTGCAAACTACAGACCAACCCAACCCAAACGGAGAGACGCAGATGAACGCTAACGAGATTGCTTTCGGAATCGAATTCGAGACCACCCTGCCAAACAGCGACACCACACCGATCGGACCCTACCACCACGGACACCAAGTACCTTGGTTGCCAACCGGATGGCGAGCAGAACGCGACGCGAGTATCAAACCAGAAACACCCAACCGCAAGGGATGCGAATTCGTAAGCCCCAAGCTCAAGGGATACGAAGGCCTCAAACAGATCGAAGACGCGATCGACAAGATCAACGAGCACGGCGCACGAGTTAACGCAAGCTGCGGATTGCACATAACGATCGAATGGAATGGCGACGCAGCGGCCTTGGCCAGATTGATTTCCCTGGTCGGCAACCACGAAAAAGCGATTTTCGCAAGCACCGGAACACGCCGGCGAGAACAAACGGTCTACACCAAACGGATCAAACAATACGGTGACAAAGATGCCGCCAAGAACCGATGCGAAGCGGATCGCTACCACCTGCTGAACCTCACCCACCTGGCAGCGGGTAAGAACCGAATCGAATTCCGGGCTTTCGCCGGAACGCTCAACAAGACCAAGGTGGTCGGATACCTGATGATGGTCCTGGGGTTGGCAGAGCTCGCGATGAACACCAAACGATGCGCCGATTGGGACTACGCCAAGAAAGATGGAACCAAGAGTTGCTGGGATCGACCCGGGGCCGGCCTGGGCGAAACGGAACTTAACCGACTCTTCTACCGGCTCGGATGGACCAAAGGTTGGTACAAGGGTGAGCTTCGCAACAAGATCTTCGGTGAGATCACCGGCGAGACCGCACGCGAATGGAAAACGATCAAGAACAAGCTCCTTGAGATGGCCAAGAAATACGACCAAGCGGCTTAGATCCAAACACACCTCTACGACACCGCCTGAGCAGAGGCGGTGTTGTCCATTACTGGCACGATTCTTCCAAACATATCGCACCGGTGCCCCACAAAACGTCTTTCTTCGATATGGCTTAGTAATACCCCAAGCATGCTGCAATGCGTGACACATGCAAACGTCGTTGGTTTGTTGGCATGGGGAACCTTTCTTTGAATCATCCCTAAATTCGAACCTGATTGGCTTGCAATCACTTGATCGGCATGGCTGATTAATGACAACGCCCAACAGACATCCATTTGTACCAATACGGGAGAGACAAACATGACAATCGATGAATTGATCGCACGCCTCGAAGAATACCGCGATGAGATCGGTGGCGATGCCGAGGTCCGGTTGATGACCCAGCAGAACTGGCCCTTCGAGAACTCGATCTACGGCTTGGCATCGGGGGCCGAGATCAATGACTACCAAGACGACGAGGACGGGGATGATGACGACGACAGCGACGATGTGTCCGAGGACTCGGTTCTCTTCATCGTCGAAGGCCAGCAGCTCGGGTACGGGACCAAGCGCGCTTGGGATGTGGCCCGCAACAACTAAATAGCTCGATGTTTCACGAGGCTCGCCCGGAAATGGGCAAGTGTTACCCCATGTTTTGGAAACCTGAAAACATTTTTTGAAATGAATGCGAATCCTGCTTGCTGTGCGGCAAACCGCATGGCTCATGTGTGTTAACGCCAAACGAAGCACCACCCTTTCCAACACGGAGAAACAAACATGGCCAACGAAAAGATTGACGTAACGGACCTCGACCTGGTGATCACCAAGATCGAAAAACGAACCTCCAGCGGAGGGGCTTGGGTACAAGGCAAGATCAACAACGCGGTTCGGTTCGAAGCCCTGGTCTTCGCAGAGCACGCAGAGAGCGAAGACTACGAACTCGGACGCACCAAGATTTCGAAGCTTTGGATTCAAGACATCCAAACCAAGAAGACCCTTTTCAACTTCGACCGCGGGTTGGATGTACCCGCAGCGACTACCGAGGTCCAGGTGGTGGTTGATTTCCTTGGGGTTGGATTGGCCGACCTGGTCTGGGGAACCTAAACCGAAATCCCGATACGATCGGGATCGTCGCTCGGTAGTGCGAGCGGCCTGACGATGGCAGCTAACCACGGTTCCAACATTGGAGACAGATAGATGAAAAAGGCAGAGGTTACGATCGGTGGCAAGTACTATGCGAACGTCACCGGCAAGAAGGTCGAAGTCAAGATCGATAGCGAGAAGGCTGGTGGTGGATGGTTCGCCACCAACCTTGCTACCGGCAAGAAGATCGTCATTCGAACCGCCCAGCGGTTGCACGGAGAGGTCGGCAAAGGTAAATCGACTTCGAAAACCCAAAGCGATTCGCAAGCTGAAACGCCCACCGATGCAAACCCCGACATCGTGCCGCTCAAGGCGAAGCGATCGGCAAAGAGCACCGAGGGGCAAGAGACCAAGCGAGCTTCCAAGAAGACCGAGGGCCAAGAACCCAAACGCCTGAGCGCCTTGGCTGCCGCCCACAAAGTTCTCTGCGAAGCGAGCGAGCCCCTCAACGTCCAGCAGATGATCGAAGCGATGACCAGCAAGGGATACTGGACCAGCCCCGGTGGCAAGACACCCCACGCCACTCTCTACAGCGCGATCCTTCGCGAGTTGGCCAAGGGGGAGGCTTCGCGATTCGTAAAGACCGATCGGGGCCGGTTCGTAGCCGCTAGCGCGACTGCCGAGGTGGCCCAGTGAGCGACGATTCGAACTACCGAGTCGCAGATGCGATGCGAAAGGTCGCGCTGCGACTCGATGAGGCTTTTGAGTCGGGCAAGGTGGCTTGCATCTACGCCAACCACCTTGCCGAGATCC
>Ga0315900_10003682_pt1 | contig 22205 bp, 26 predicted proteins | sample LakEriMetagenome_FD_203521 | JGI IMG/M metagenome (GOLD analysis project Ga0315900, IMG submission 203521) | Freshwater fungal communities from buoy surface, Lake Erie, Ohio, United States - Buoy 12 MA114 | ecosystem: Environmental > Aquatic > Freshwater > Lake > Lake biofilm | place: USA: Lake... | reverse complement strand
CGCTCCGCGTCGGTCATCACCCCGAACGACAGCGCGACGTCGCGCACGCCCGGCAGCGGCCGCACCGCGCCGTTCACGCGCGACTGGATCTCGTTGCGCAACGGGCACCCCTGCACGGTGAGGACGACGGTCAGGCTGACGGTTCCGTCGGCGCCGACCACCACGTCGCGCACCATGCCGAGGTCGACGATCGAGCGGTGGAGCTCGGGGTCCTCGACGGGACGCAGGGCCTCGATGATCCGCTCGGGGGTGGGAGTGTCGGTGCTCATGGCGTGCCTCGGGTGCTCGGGGAAGGGCGCGGCGGCCTCCGCGACCGGCGCGGCAGCGGCGGTCTCGGGATTTGCACTATCGCCATAGGTAGAATACCGGCGTGCCGTCGAGCGCCGCCAACCGTGGGGGCAAGGTCTCCCCGGAGTCGTTCACCGCGACCGTGTCCGCGATCACGTCGGCCTTCGGTGATCCGACGCGACGCGCGGTCTATCTGTTCGCCCGCGACCATGGAGGTGGCGTCACCGCGTCGCACGTTGCCGAGCGCTTTGACGTCCATCCCAACGTCGCCCGCCACCACCTCGACAAGCTCGCCGCGGGCGGCTATCTCGACGTCTCCGTTGAGCGCCACGAGGGCGGAGGAGCCGGACGGCCCGCGAAGCACTACCGCGCAGCGGCGGGCGCCGGGCAGGAAGTACCGGTGCGCGTTGACGACCTGCTGCTCACGCTGCTCGGCCGGGCGCTCGAGCGCCTCCCTGCTGTCGAGGCCGAGCGAATCGCCGAGGAGGTCGGCCAGCAGTACGGCGAGGCAATGGCGGTGCACCTCACGGGCGACGACGGGACCGGCACACACCGCTCGCTGCGCACCGCGCTGCAGGCGGTCGCCGACGCGCTGACGGCACACGGCTTCGCCGCACACACCGACCGGCGCAACGACTCGCTGCGCATCGTCACCAGCCACTGTCCGTTCGGCGAGGTCGCAATTGAGCACCCCGTGATCTGCGCGGTCGACCGCGGCATGGTCAAGGGAATGCTCCGCGCGATTTACGGCGAGGCAGACCCCACGACCTCCGCGTCGCTCCCCCGCGGTGACACGTTCTGCGAGACCACGCTGGTCGCGCAACCCACCCGCTAGACGCGAACGCGCCGCCAGTCGGAGTTCAGTCGCCCCAGAAGCGCTGCTCGAGAAACGGGTCGCCGTAGTTGTGGTAGCCGTTGCGCTCCCAAAATCCCGGGGCATCGCTCTCGCGGACTTCGAGGCCGCGCAGCCACTTGGGCGACTTCCAGAAGTAGAGGTGCGGCACAACGAGTCGCACCGGTCCACCGTGGATCGGCTCGATGTCCTCGCCCTCGTAGGCCCATGCGACGAGACACTCGTCGCGCACCGCGTCGGCGAGCGGAAGATTGGCCGTATAGCCGAACTCCGCATGACCCACCACGAAGCCTGATCCCTCGCCGACGCCAGCGCGCTCGAGCAGATCGCGTACGCGCACACCGGTCCACGTGGTGTCGAACTTCGACCACTTCGTGACGCAATGGATGTCGGTGGTCAGCGTCGTCGACGGCAGTGCGCGCAGGTCGTCCTCCGTGAGCACGAGTTCGCGCTCGACGGCACCGAACACCCGCAACGACCACGTTCCGGGCTCGTACTCGGGAACTTCGCCGACGTGCAGGACGGGAAACCGCTCGGTGAGGTACTGGCCGGGAGGGAGCCGCGACGGATCAAGCCCCTTTTGCTCGAGTTCGTGGCGGTTGCGGTCAAAGAAGCCCATGCCGCGCGAGTCTTGCCGATCGGTACAGTCCCCGCCGTGCCGATCTACCTCGTCCGCCACGCCCGTGCTGGCAAGCGTCGTGAGTGGCACGACAACGACGCGCTGCGACCGCTCGAATCCGACGGCGTCCGCCAGGCCGTGGCGATCGCCTCGCGAATCGCTGACCGTGGCCTTTCGGCGCTCCTCTCGAGCCCGATCCTGCGCTGCGTGCAGACACTGGAGCCGCTCAGCCTGCGCACCGGCCTGCCGATCGTCTCCGACGACCGACTCACGGAGGGCGCCGATCCACTCGCCTGCGTGCGATGGATGACGGATCTTGAGGACGGCACCGTCATGTGCAGCCACGGCGACGTGATCCCGGACGTCGTCGACGCACTGATCCGCCGCGGTATGCGGGTGCAAGGCGATGCCACCGTGTCGAAGGGGTGTGTCTGGACCATTGAGCGCGAAGACGGCGAGTTCACGTCGGCGCGCTCGTGGCTCGCGCCGCGGTCGGGCTAGTCCTCCTCTAGCGCCGCCTCAACCTCGCCGCGCAGGCCTTCCACAATCCCCTTTACGACGGCCGGCGGATCCATCGACGCGCACGTGTCGAGCTGCTCCTTCGCCGCCGGCGCGTCGCCCGCATAGCGGAAGAGCAGGACGCCGAGAAAGCACCGTGCATCCGGATAGTTGGGATCGAGCTCGATCGCCCTGCGCAACTGGCCGTCGGCGGCGGCAAACGCTGCCAGTTTCACCTCGTCCGACGCGTCGCGCGCGGCGAGGACGAGGATCCACGCGCGGTACGTCAGCGCCTCAACGTTGTCGGGGTCGACTTCGAGCACGCGGCCGTACAGGTCGACGGATGCCTTCGGGTCGCTGAAGTTGAGGCTCCTCGCCTGCGAGAGGATCGTCGCAGTCGACTCTTCGATACCACCCGTCGCGGACTGTCCCGGAAGGCGCTGGCCGGACTGCGCGGCGACAAACCATCCACCTCCCGCCGCGACTGCAACGGTCGTGGCGACGACGGCAAACCGACGTCCAACCGGCGTACGTTGGCGCTCGGCAGACCCTGCGGACGGTGCTCCATCGGTTTCCTGTTGCGCCGTGCGCCGCCACCGCGCGAGCGCCGCTGCGAGCGCGACGGCGGCGACCACGAGCACCACCACAGGGAGAATCCACACGAGCGAGTCGAGTCCGGTCGACCTTGGCAACAACAGGACGCTCGCACCGAAGCGTGACTCGAGATAGCCGATGATCTCGTCGTCAGTGCGCTGGCCGGTGGCAACCTGCCGCGCAATCTCCGCACGAATCGCCTCTGCGGCAGTCGCGCGCGACGCAGCGATGCTCTCCCCCTGGCACGTGGGGCACGCGACGCGCCTGCTGATCGACTCGATGCGCTCCTGCTGGGTCAATGGCCCGGTGTCGCGAACTGCGGCGACACCGAGGAGCACAGTCGCAGCCGCGGCCGCGATCAGCAGCGGCCACCGACGTGGTGCGGAAGCGCTCACACCTCGCCCCGCAGCACGGCGATCTCGGAACGGAGGATGTCAAGGGTGACGCGCCCCGCGACGCGCAGCCGGACGACGCCATTGGGGTCAACCACCCAGGTCTCCGGCACCTGCGCGACGCCAAACGCCACGGTGATCGCGCCGTCCGGATCGCGCAGCTTGGGCCATGACCCACCAAGTTCGTCGAAGAACGCGCGCACCGCGGCATCGGTGTCGTCGACGACGACCGAGTAGAGCTCGACGGGGTCATTCGCACCGTCCTGCGACTTCGCAAACGCGACGAGGTCGCCGTGCTCCTCACGGCAGGGCACGCATGTCGAGTTGAAGAAGTTGAGCACGACCCAGCTGCCCTTGCGCCGCGAAAGATCGAACAGCGCGTCGTCGATGGTCGTCGTACGCACGTCGGGAGCCGGTCGGCCGAGCAACGGAGATTCCGCGACCGGATCAGCCCCGCCCGATGCCCTCGCCAGCATCCCGACAAGTAGCGCGAGCACGATGGCGACCACGATGGAGACCGCGGCAGCGCGGCGCGGCGCGGCGGCGCTCACGTCGAAGGCACCAGCGCGTCGTCTGGCTCATCCGCACCGTCCTCGGGCGCAGCGCTCCCGCGGCGGCGCGGCACGAGTGCGAGCGCGGTGCCCAGCGCCATCACGAAGCCGCCAACCCAGAGCCACAGGATCATGGGCTTGATGAATACCTTGATCCGCGCGGCACCCGAGTCCAGGCGCACGGGCGGCTGCAGCGTGAGGTACACGTCGACGGTCGGGCTCGTGCGGACCGACGGCGTGCCGACCGTCATGCCGATACGGGTGAACCGCGTGATCGCCGGCGCATATGCCTGGCCGCCGTCGATGGACACGCGCGCCACCACGCTCGTCGACCGCTCGTCGCTTCGCTCCAGCAACTCGACGAGCTCAAACGTGTGGCCAGCGAACGTCGCCGGGCGACCCACCACAAGGTCGAGTTCCTGACTGCGCGTGTAGGTGTTGGATACGCCAAGCGCCACCGCGATCAGCACGACACCAATATGCACAACCATCCCGCCGCTGGTGCGCCCGAGGAGGCCTGATGGTCCATGGCGACGCACGGCGAGCACCAGTTGGCGCAGTGCAGCACCGCATGCCGCTCCGCCGAGTCCGCAGGCGAGCGGCGCGACGACACCCGATGCGCCCGATACGACCGCCGCGACGAGTGCGACCACGGCGCCCCACGCGGGCCATGTGACACGACGCCACAGCACCTCACTGCCGGCCCGATGCCACGGCAGCAGCGGCGCGATCGCCATGATCGTGAGCATCGCGAGCCCGAGTGGCACCGCCATGCGGTCAAAGAACGGCTCGCCAACCACGATGGTGCGCGCCTGCAGGGCCTCGACGACCAGCGGGAAGACCGTGCCCAGCAGCACGACGAACGCAAACACCGCGAAGAGCAGGTTGTTCACGAGGAACGCACCTTCGCGGGACACCGGCGTCTCGATCGAGCCCGGCGAACGCAGCCGGTCGCCACGCCAGCCGATCAGCCCGACCGACACTGCGACGATGATCGCGAAGAACACGAGGAGCCACGGGCCGATCGCACTCTGGCTGAACGCGTGAACGCTGGCGACCACACCCGAGCGCGTGAGGAATGTGCCGAGGATCGTGAGGCTGAAGGTCGCCGTGAGCAGCGAGATGTTCCAGACGCGCAGCATCCCCCGCTGCTCCTGCACGAAGACGGAATGGATATAGGCAGTTGCCGTGAGCCAGGGCAGCAGCGATGCGTTCTCGACCGGATCCCACGCCCACACGCCGCTCCACCCGAGCACCTCATAGCTCCACCATCCGCCAAGGAAAATGCCGAACGTGAGGAAACCCCAGGCGACAAGCGTCCAGCGGCGCGTCGCCACCAGCCATCCCTCTCCAAGGCGACCGGTGACCAGCGCGCCGATGGCGAACGCGAACGGCACGGTAAAGCCGACGTATCCGAGGTAGAGCGCCGGCGGATGAAACATCACGAGGATGTGGTTCTGCAGCAACGGGTTCGGCCCAGGACCGTCAAGCACGCCCGGCGGACCCGCGGCGAACGGATTCGCCGGACCGAAGCTCAGTAGGAAGAAGAACAGGAGCACAGAGAACATCGTCGCCAGCGCCCAGAGCCCGAGCTCGTCGCGGCGGCGCTCGCCGAGCCAGAGGTGCACCGCGAGGACGAGGCCCGCGAGGACGAGGACCCAGAGCAGGATCGAACCCTCGAGCGCGCTCCACACAGCGGCGACGTTGTACAGCGCCGGCGTCGACCAGCTGCCCACCTTCTGCACGTATGCCAGCGAGAAGTCGCGCGTGATCATCGCCCACTCCATCGCAGCGAACGCCCCGGCCGCCGCGGCGAACGCGAGCCACGCGAAGCGACCCGTCAGCTTGGCGGTGCGGCGGTCGCCTGAGCGTGCCGCTACCACCGCCGCGAGCGCGCCGAAGAGCGACGCCACCACGCCGACGAGGATGAGGCCGCGGCCGATCGGACCGGCTAGCCCTGCAGTTGCGAGCATCCGTCCCCGTCCGCATCTTCGTCCGAGACGCGGTCGGGGTTCTCCGCCACGTATTCGTTGGAGTGCTTCACCTCAATGCGGTCGGCCTCGAACACGTCACCAACAAGGCGGCCATGTGCGACAACCGGGATGCACTCCTGGAAGATGCCGCCCGGGTCGCCGAGGTACGACACGTCGACGCTCGAGCCGTTGAAGGACATAGCGAAGCGAGTTGTCCCCAAGACGGCGGCGAGCGATCCCTCCTCCACCGTTCCCTGGACCCGTAGCCGCCGGCCGACCTCGCATCCCTCGCGGACGCCGATCTCGTCGACATTGCAGTAGTAATCGATGGCCGACGTAAGAAAGCGGGTCACGACGAAGCCGGCCATAGCCACCGTCGCAACAAGCACGAGCAGCCACCACCTGTTGCCGGTCCGGCGACGCGGAGCGGGGCCAACCGGCCGGGGGCTCAGATCCACGGCTTGTCCGCGTCTGGCAGCGTGCGCGACAACCGTCGCCCGCGGACGATCGTCGCTGCGACGAGCGACGCAATCGACCCGAAGGTCGCGACATACGAGACGATCACGTACGGCCAGTGGTTCATCCGGCCACTCCCCGAACCGCGATCGCGTCGTCGAGCGCGCGGACCGCGATCGCGTCGCTCATCGCCTGCACACGCTGGCGGTGTACCACCAGCCAGGCAAACAATGAGGTGAACGCCACTACGCCGACGAACAACGTAAAGAGCATCAGCCCATCCATTTTCACGTCGCCGTCGGGTGAGAGCACGCTCGCCTGCTGGTGGAGGCTGCGCCACAGCACCACGCTGAAGTGCACGAGCGGGATCTCGAGTACTGCGAGCAGCGCCAAGACGGCCGACCGGCGCGCACGCTGCTCGGGGGTCGCACCAGTGCCGCGCACCGCGAGATAGCCGACGTAGGTGACGAAAAGGAACGCCGTGGTCGTGAGCCGAGGATCCCACACCCAGAACGTGCCCCAGGTCGGCCGCCCCCACAGGCTCCCGCTCACCAGCGCAAGGGCCATGAACAGCACGCCCACCTCGGCCGACGCACCTGCGACACGGTCGAAACCAAGCGAGCGGCGCCGGCCCAGCAGGTAGCAGGCCGATGCGACCGCCGTGACGACGAAGGCGAGGTACGCCACCCAGGCGCTCGGCACGTGCACGTACATGATGCGGACCGAGTTGCCCTGGTCCTGGTCGGCGGGGGTGAACCACAGCCCGCCCACCAGCACCCACGCGAAGAGCACGGCGGTGAGCGCGCCGAGCGCACGCGTCGAACGGGTCGCGACGCCTCGCGGCCGAGTGGGGGTCAGGTCAGCGCCGGGCACGACAGCCGCCATTGTTGCCCACGGGCCGTCATCATTCCTCAACGAGCGCCGCGAAGGACATCGCCCCCGCGACAAGGAAGATCGCGGCAAACGCCGCCAACAATCCCACCCATGGCCAGCCCTCGGCGGCGGTCGCTCCTCCTGAGGCAAAGACAGACTCCGTCGCCCTCGTGGCCCCGATCAGCACCGGCGCGGCAACCGGCATGAGCAGCAGCGGCAGCAGCGTCTCCCGCCCTCCGGCCCCCGCCACCACACCGCCATAGATGCAGCCGATTGCGGCGAGCCCAGCTGTCGCGACGACGAGCACCGCGGCGAGCAGTAACGGGTCGCGCACCGACACGCGGTAGAGCACGACCGCGGCGGCGACCAGCACCAACTCGAGCACGAGCAGGTGCACGGCCAGCGCCGCGACCTTGCCGAGGAACACCCCGCGCATGTCAGCGCCCGCGGCGCGGATGGCTTCAAGTGCGCCGTCTGCGGCATCAACTGCGAACGACCGCTGCACCGTGACCAGCAGTGCGAGCAGCGCAGCGAGCCACACCAGTCCACCCGCGACCCGCGACGCGAGTGCATCGTCATCGAGTGCAAAGGCGAACATCACCATCACGAGACCCGCGAACGGCAGCACCTGGTTGACAACGACGCGGCTGCGCCGCTCGACCGCGAGATCCTTCGCGGCGATTGTGCGCGCGGTGGAGAGTGTTCCGGTCACGCGACCCTCCCACCAGAGAGCAGGATGCGCCGGTCGGCATACCCTGCGACGCGCTCGGTGTCGTGTGAGGCGACCACCACGGTCGCGCCCGCGGCGCGCGCGCCGACGAGGAGTGCATCGAGGTCGTCCCTGCCCTGCGCATCGAGTGCCGAGTGCGGTTCGTCCAACAGCCACACCTCTGCACGCCGCACCACAACGCACGCGAGCGCGCACCGCCGCTTCTGCCCCGCCGACATCGCCCCGACGCGGCGCGACGCGAGCGGCCCCGCGATGCCCATTCGCCCAAGCGCCGAGGTCGCCTCACTCGGCTCTGCCCCCGCGAGCCGTGCCCACACCTGCACGTTTTCGATCGCCGTCAGGTCTGCCCAGAGGCCGTCGCGGTGGGCGAGAAGAGCCGTGCGACGGCGCACCTCGACCCGGTCGCCGCGGAGATCAAAGCCGAGTACCCGCCCCTCACCGCGCACGAGCGGCTTCAGCCCCGCGCACGCGCGCAGCAGCGTCGACTTGCCAGATCCGTTCGCACCCTCCACAAGGACGATCTCACCACGGCCGATACGCAGCGAAGCCCCAGTGAGCGCAGGGTGCGCGCCGTACAGCACGACCGCGTCATGGAGCACGATCGCATCCACATGGACGTCGCTCATCGATCGACGCCTACCATGGCAGCCGAGGCTATGGCACCAAGCGACCCCGTCCGCCAACGCAGGGCGCGCATCGACGCGTGGGCGCGCACGGCGCGCCGCGCGGGCTACACCGCGCTCGCCGCCTCGTCAGCGGCCGTCGCCGTTGGTGCCACGACGACGTTTACTCCGCTGCTCTCGTCCATTGCCACCGTCGCGCTCATCGCGGGATCAATCCTCCTCGCGCCGGCGATTGTCGTGGGCTACGCCGTGAAGGCTGCCGAGCGCGACGACCGCGAACGCGGCATCTGACTTCGCGCACGACGGGCGTCGGGGCCGCACCGATCGGTAGCCTCGCGACCGTGCCGGCCCACGGAGAGCACCACCCCGCCTTCGAGGAGTACTGCGAGTGCATCTTCGAGCTGCGCGAGGACAACCTGGACGTGATCCAGGCACGCGTCGCCGAGCGTCTCGGCGTGTCCCGCCCGTCCGTGTCCGAAATGATCCGCCGCATGGAGTCGGAAGGGCTCATCCGGCTCCTCGGACCACACATCGCGCTGACTCCGCGCGGCGAGGAGCTCGCCGAGCGCGTGGTGCGGCGCCACCGGCTCGCCGAACGGTTCCTGACCGACGTACTCGGCCTGTCGTGGGCGAAGGCCCACCACGAAGCGGGCAAGTGGGAGCACGTGATGAGCGACGAAGTCGAGGCTGCGATCAACCGCCTGCTCGGCCTGCCCACGACGTGCCCGCACGGCAACCCGATCCCCGGCTCGGAGTGGGTGGCCGACGGCTCCGTTCCCCTCGCCTCGGTCGATGTGGGCCGCGGGTTTACCGTCACGCGTATCCCCGAGGAGCTCGAGTTCGCGCCGGGGATGCTGGACTACCTCGAACTGCACCGCATCGTGCCGGGCGCGACCGGGCGCGTCACGGGAGCCGACGACGGGACGGTCGTGATCGACGTCGACGGACGCGACGTGCGGCTGGACCCGTTTGCATCCGACCGGATCCTCGTGCGGTCCTAAGTGCAACCACTCGCGCGTCGCGCCCTCCCCGCCCTCGCCATCCTGATCGTCTCTGGCTGCGCGACCACCATTGTCGACGTCGCACCCACGACCACGTCGTCCGAGACAACCGTCGCCGCCACCGCCCCCTCGGGCAGCGATGCCGAGCTGATGGACTTGCTCGGTGCGACGATGGGCCGCATCGCCGAGGCGCTGGGCCAGCGCGACCGTTCGGCCGCGAGGGTCGCACTCGCGGAAGCCGAGGCTGCGTGGCGGGTGCTGGAGCCGAGGCTGCTCGCGAGGAGCGCGCAGCTCGAGGAGGACGCTCAACGGCTCGTTGACCTCGCCGCCACCGCCGTCGAGCGCAACCGGCCAGCGGACGCCGACAAGGCAATGCGCTTCCTGTCGCTGCTTCGCGACTCGCTCGACGCCTAGCTCGCGTGTCCCACGCGTTGCCCGGACATCGAACCGGGCAACGGCCGCGCGTGCACTACTGACAGCAGCTTGGTGGCGCGGGTGAGCGCCACGTAGAGCGCGCGCTGTCCGTCGAGACCGTCGCCCACAATGTCAGCGGGTTCGACAACCACGACGCCGTCGAGCTCGAGACCCTTTACAACGCTCGCCGGCACCACACTGAGCCGCTGCTCGATGGACGTCGTGCCGTGCTCGATGTCCACCGACCGCAGCGCGGCGCTGACCACTGGCGCCAGTTCGTCGGCGCAGACCACGGCGACCGACCCCGTCCCGACTGCACGATCGAGCCGTCGCACCTCGTCGACCACTGCATCGAGGAGCTCGTCGCGCTCCCCAACCTGGCGGAACGTGGGTGGCTCGGCGCCCGAACGCACCGAGGTGGGCGGCACGAGATCCGGAGCGGCGACGCGCAGCACGCGTGCCGCCAGTTCCATGATCTCCGCAGGGATGCGGTAGCCGACCGTGAGGTCCGTCACAAGACTCGTCCGCCGGTCGGGCAGGTGGTCGAGTACGTCCTGCCACGTGCGCGGCGCAAGCGGGCCGGTCGCCTGCGCGAGGTCGCCGACGACGGTCATTGCACCGCCGATCGATCTGCGCGCGATCATCCGCAAATGCATCGGCGACAGATCCTGCACCTCGTCAACCACGATGTGGCCGAACTTACGGATCTCGTCATCCTCGTGGATGCGACCGCTGCGCCTCGGGCGCGGACCCAGCACCTCGAGCGCCTCGTCAAGGAGGGCGACGTCCGCAGCGCTCCATCGGACCTCGCCCGTCGACGCGCTTCGGGGTCGGTGGAGTAGTTCGTGCTCACCATCGGCGAGCACCCCTCGGGCCGCTGACCGGAGGAGTCCGTGCGAGCCAAACAGATCGTGCAGCAACTCGGCGGGCGTCAGCACCGGCCACATGCGCTCCATGAGTTCGCGGAACGCCGCGACGTCGCGCAACTGGTCGTGCAACGCCTCGAGATCAGTGTCCTGCTTCCGCGACGACTGCGCGAGCGCCGCAACGATCTCGGTCTCGACGAACCGGCGACCCGCGTTGTGCCGGCGGTACCGCCGGCGCGCTGCCGAGACGATGTGCGACGACTGCTCGACCGACAACCTCAGCACCGACGCGCCGAGCGGGATCGCCACCGGCTCTCGTAGCGGCCGGCCGCGGTCGCGCACCGCGTTGGCGACGAAGTCCGTCATCCGCGCGTCACCCTTGAGCCGCGCAACTTCGACGGGTTCACCCGCCCCGACGGTGACGCCGCGCACGAGGTCGGCCAGCACGGCGAGCTCCACGCCGGCTTCGCCGAGCGACGGCAGGACTCGCTCGATGTAGCGCAGGAACACACGGTTTGGTCCGATGACCAGCACCCCCTGATCCTCAAGTGGGAACCGGTGCGTGTACAGCAGGTAGGCAGCGCGGTGCAGCGCCACGACCGTTTTGCCGGTGCCGGGGCCGCCCTGCACGACCAGCACGCCCTTGTGCGGCGAGCGAATGATTTCATCCTGCTCGGCTTGGATCGTTGCGACGATGTCGCCGAGCTGGCCGGTGCGCCCCTTTGCCAGCGCCGTGAGCAGCGTGCCATAGCCGCGCAGCCCGGTGCCGGCTTGGGTGACCCCGGTGCCGTCGCCGTCCAGTCCCTCGTCGTGCCCAACGCCGAGATGGCCCTCACCGAACAGTTCGTCTTCGATGCCGATCAGGCGCGGACCGTCGACGGCGAAGTGCCGACGGCGAAGCAGTCCCATCGGATCGCGTCCGGTCGCGCGGTAAAAGGGCTCGGCGACCGGCGCGCGCCAGTCGACCACCACCGGCTCGCGTTGCTCGTCGGCCACCGCCAAGCGACCGATATAGAAGGTCTCCACCGTGCTGGTCGCAGCGGTGCCGTTCGTGCCATTGGTGACGTCGGTACCAGATCCATCCACACCGTCGCGGTCGATCCTGCCAAAGACCAGCGCGGCATCGCCGAGGTCGAGCTCAGTGAGCCGGTGCACCAACTGTTCGTCAAACGCGTTTCGCTCGAAGCGGGCTTGAAACGTGCCGCCCGTGCTCGCCTCGGTCAGCGACCGGATCCTCCACGCATCTTCCTTGCTGCGCTCAAGGCAGCCGTACGCATGGTCGACATGGGCCTGCTCGGCGGGGATGTCAGGGTGGTGCTGGCTCATTTCGGGGTCTGAAGAGCCTACCGGTGGGCGGCGACGGCAGGCCGAACGGATGTCCCATCGGATCAATTCGTCACGCGCAACATGCGACTGCGATGATCTCGGCGCCACGACGTTCCCGCAGCACGGGCGCGCACACATGCGCCCTCGGACTGAACAGGTACAGGGAGGATGGATTGGCGGTCATCGGCCGGATGCACACCATCGTGCGGCTCGGAGGATCGGCACTCGCGGCACTCGCGGTTGCACTCGCAGTGCCATCGATGGCGTCTGCAGCCGATGACTGGACGTCCGACGACGGCTCGGCGAGTGCCGGCACCGATGGCGCATCCATCTCGGCGGGCGTGAGGATCGGGCGTGCCGACGACGACTCGGGCTGCGAGTGGTCGCCGGCAATCGTGCGCGATCCCCGCGCCGAGGCAGTGGGTCCGTCGTTCCGGCAGGTCGGCCGGGTCCGCTACCAGTTGTTTGCACGCGACTGCGCGGGTCGCGACGCCGAGTTGCACTGGATTCCGCTCGTCACCGCCGTCGAGGTTGCCCGCTCCGCGCGCGACGTCGCGACCGAGTCGGTCCCATCCCCGTGGGGGTCGTTCGCTCCGCCTCCGTCGCGGGGCGTCGTAGGGCTCGGCACCTGGATCTGGGCTGACGCCGCGCTCTGGCAACCCGTCAGCACGACCGCGTGGATCCCGACGCCACAAGGTCCGTTGCAGGTCACCACCACCGCCACGCCTGTCGGCATCGTGTTCGATCCGGGCGACGGTGCGTACGGCACCGGGCCAGTGCGGTGCACTGGGCGCGGACTCACGTGGCACGGCGCATATGGCGACGCGCTGCCGTCACCATGCATGTACACCTACCGCCGCAGTTCGGCCATCGCCCCTGGTGGTGCATTCCGCGCGTCGTTCACTGTTGTGTGGGAGGTCACGTATGCCTCGAACCGTGGAGAGCGCGGGTCGCTCGGCACCGTGCAGTCCGTCGTGCGCCACTCCATGGTCGTGCGGGAGATCCAGGGCCTCGTTACGCGGTGATCGGCGCCACCGTCGCCGCGCACGCTGCGACAAGGTCGTTCGGATCTATCTCGACGTCGAGACCGCGGCGACCTGCACTCACGAACACGGTGCGGTGCGCGAGCGCCGTGCCGTCGACGACGGTGGTCAGACGGGTCCGCTGGCCGAACGGGCTGATGCCACCCACGACGTAGCCGGTCAGCCGCTCGGCGTCGCGCGGTGCCATCATCTCGCAACGCTTCGCACCGAGCGCTGTCGCGACCGCCTTCGGCGACAGCCGCGACGACACCGGCACGACGACGACGACCGCCCGACCGTCGACCGACGCGAGGAGCGTCTTGAACACCCGGTCCTCGTCGACGCCGAGCATCTTCGCCGCGGCGAGTCCGTAGCCGCCCTCCGCGCCCTCGGCGTCGAACCGGTGCACCACGTGGTCAATGCCGAGGTCAGCCAGCGCGACGAGCGCCCGTGTCGGGGCACTCACCTCCGCTCCCCGCTCCGTGCAGGTGGATTCACCTGCACGACCCTGCCATACTCTCAGTCCGCCGTGCGGCGACCCTGGCCATGAGCAAAGACACGATCCTCCTCGAGCGCCGGTACGCCGCGGTCTTTGACGCAGTTTCCGACGGTTCGATTGAGGCCATGGCCCGCGCGCTCGGCGACGACCTCCGCGATGCGTTGGCGCGCACGCTCGCCCTCCCCGCCGGCTTCCTCGACGGCGACGGGCTCGCCGACCGCCTCCGCGGCGCCATGCGCTCCCGTCGTGCCCACCTCGGCGCCGGATCGATCCTGAGCGATCCGGTCACCTCGAAGACCATCGAGATCCTCGGTGACCGGTCAGATGATCCGAGCCTGGAGGACCTGTTGGAGGTGCTCCCCGCGATGGTCGAGGAGTTCGGCATCGAAGCCGCGCGCCTGATGGCAGTGCAGTACTCGGTGTCGCTCGGCGGGTTCCGGAAGTTGATCGCGACCGACCCTCGCTTCGCCATACCCGTCCGCACCGTCGCGGCACCGTCACCGGCGGCAACCGCCGATTCGGCTGCGCAGGACGAGAAGCGCCGCATGCGGGCCGAGCGTAAGCAGCGGGACCGTGAGCAGCGCGCGCGCTCCGAGGCGCAGCGTCGCGCCGCGAAGCGGCCGCAGCCACGTGGCTAGCGGCGGCCTCCGCCTCGCTCTCGTCGGCGGCCGCGCACAGTTCATCGTCGGCACCGACGCCGACGACACCCGAGCGGTAGACGTCGCACACCACACCGACGGCGAACTGCCAGACGATCCGATGCAATGCCTCGCACGGTGGACGGAGGTCCGAAGTGTGTGGGCCTTGGTCGACGACCGCGGCGGCACCCCTGTCCGCCTCGAGGACCTCTCGTGCCCCGTCCCCGTGCCGCGACAGATTTTTGCGATCGGCCGCAATTACCGTGAGCACGCAGAGGAAATGGGCGGCCAGGTTCCATCCCAGCCCCTCGCCTTCACGAAGTTCCCGAGCTCGCTCAACCGTCCCGCGGGTGACATCGTCCTCACGAGCGACACCGTCGACTACGAGGCCGAGGTAGTACTCGTGGTCGGCGACGGCGGTCGTGACATCCCCGCCGGCGAGGCATGGAATCGACTCGCGGGAATCTGCGTCGGGCAAGACATCTCAGACCGCACGATGCAGTACGCCGGCGGGCAACCCCAGTACAGCCTCGGCAAGAGCCGGCAGGGATTCTCCGTCGTCGGCCCGTGGATTGCGGATGCCAGTGCGCTTCCCTCGCGCGACAACCTGCAGATCTCGTGCACGGTCAACGGCGAGCAACGCCAGCGCTCGGGGACCTCGAGCATGGTCTTTTCCGTCGAGGAGATCGTCGCGTATCTCTCGTCGATCTGTGAGCTCTACACCGGGGACCTCATTTACACCGGCTCACCCCCCGGCGTCGGCCACGGGATGCGGCCGCAGCGCTATCTGCGGCCAGGCGACGTGATCGAGACCACCATCGACGGCGTCGGCACGATCCGCAACCGCTGCAGGTAGCACCCGGCGGTACATTCGCCGCCGTGGACACGGACGACGGGCTGCCCGCACTCGTCGCCGAGCGCATCGCCTGTCCGCTGTCGACGTGGCGGGGCGAACCCGGGCGGTGCCAGTGGTGCGACGCGACGATCGACTCGCCGCGGCGGCGTACGTGGTGCTCGGCGCAGTGCAACAAGGCGTGGGAGCGCGACCACGTGTGGCGCTTCGCCCGATCGGCCGCGAAGCGCCGCGCGAAGTACCGGTGCACGCGCGACGGCTGCACCGCCGAGCGGCGCGACTGCGAGGTGAACCACCGCGAGCCGCGCAACGGCGGCGGCTACGGACCGGGGTGCCACCACCACCAGCACCCGGGACCAGACGGGCGCGGCGGACTCGAGGTGCTGTGCCGCGCGCACCACGCCGAGGTCACCGCGCAGCAGGCGAGCGCGCGCGCCGCGGCGCGGCGGACCCTGCGTGAGGGCTCCGACAGTACGATCTGACCGATGGCCCCCCGCGACGGTGACGGCTGGGTGACCTGTTCGTGCGGCCGTACCCATTGGGGCAAATATGGTGCAGCAGGGCTCCTGCTCGTGCGCCGTGACCTTGACGTACCGAAGGTGCTTCTGCAGCTGCGCGCCGAGTGGACGCACGGAGGCGGCACCTGGGCGCTGCCGGGCGGGGCCATCGACTCACACGAGGACTCGGTGGCGGCCGCGGCGCGGGAGGCCAGCGAGGAGGCGGGAGTTGACGCATCGCGCATGGAGGTGCGCCTCACGCACCATGCCGCGTGCGCGAACGACGAATGGTTCTACGACACGGTGATCGCGCACTGCGACGACGATGCCGGCGCCCACGTCGCCAACGCCGAGTCCGTGGAGCTCGAATGGATTGCGATCGATGAGGTCGACCAGCGGCCGTTGCACGGCGGGTTCGCCGCGGCATGGCCGGTTCTCCGCCCGAAGATCCTCGACTCGCTCGCCTGACCGCCAGCCGCCAGAAAGGCGACCGTTAGGCTCGCAGCATGACGATGGAATCCAGCAAGACCCGAGCGTGGGCCGACGATCGGGCACACGTCTTCCACTCCTGGTCGGCGCAGGCCACCCTGAACCCTGTCGACGTGGTGAGGGCCGAGGGTCGCCACTTCTGGGACTCGGACGGCACCCGCTACCTCGACTTCTCCAGCCAGCTTGTCAACGTCAACATCGGCCACCAGCACCCGCGGCTCGTCGCCGCGATCCAAGAGCAGGCCGCCAAGCTCTGCACTATCGCTCCGTCATTCGCCAACGACGCGCGCAGCGAGGCCGCCCGCCTGATCGCCGAGCTCGCACCTGGCGACCTGAACATGGTCTTCTTCACCAACGGCGGTGCCGAGGCCGCTGAGAATGCGGTGCGCATGGCGCGCCTACACACCGGCCGGCACAAGATCCTCACGACCTACCGCTCGTACCACGGCTCAACCCAAGGTGCGATCGCCCTCACCGGCGACCCCCGCCGCTGGCCGAACGAGACCGGCGCGTCCGGCGCCGTGAAGTTCTGGGGTCCCTACCCCTACCGTTCCGCCTTCCACTCGTCGAACGAGCAGGAAGAGTGCCAGCGTGCGCTGCAGCACCTTGAGGACGTGCTGACGGTCGAGGGGCCGCACACGGTGGCAATGATCGCCCTTGAATCCGTGGTGGGGACGAACGGCATCCTCGTGCCGCCGGACGGCTACCTGCAGGGAGTCCGCGACCTCTGCGACCGCCACGGCATCGTCATGATGTGCGACGAGGTAATGGCCGGCTTCGGCCGTTGCGGCGAGTGGTTCGCCGTGGACAAGTGGAAGGTCGCTCCTGATTTGATCTGTTTCGCCAAGGGCGTCAACTCCGGCTACGTTCCGCTGGGGGGTGTCATCATCAGCCAGCGCATCGCCGACTCGTTCGCGCAGCGCCAGTACCCGGGCGGGCTCACCTACAGCGGACACCCGCTCGCATGCGCAGCCGCGGTGGCCTCAATCGGCATCTTCAAGGACGAGCGGATCATCGAGAATGCGCGCAGCATCGGCACCGACGTGATCGGCCCCGAGCTGCGCGCCATCAAGGACCGCCATCCGTCGGTGGGCGACGTACGCGGCCTTGGCGTGTTCTGGGCCATCGAGCTCGTCCGTAACCGCGAGACCCGCGCTCCCCTGGTTCCGTTCAACGCGGCCGGCGCAGACGCAAAGCCGATGGCGGACCTGGTCGCCGCGTGCAAGCAGCGCGGACTCTGGCCGTTCGTGCACTTCAACCGCATGCACGTCGTGCCGCCGTGCACTATCACGCCGGACGAGGCCCGCGAGGGGCTCGCCATCATTGACGAGGTGCTCGAACTCGCCGACGCCCACATCGAAGGATGATCGTCGTCTGCCACCGGGCATAACCTGACGGCATGGCCGCACCACGAGAGGCACTGTCCGACGTCATCGCCGACCTCGAGTCGAAGGGGTCGCTGTCAGGCGACGATGCGGCGCGACTCCGCTCGGCACCTGTGTGGTGGATCTCCGCCTCCGAGGTGCTCAGCTACCTCGGCGCGCTGATCGTCGCACAGGGAGTGCTCCGCGTCCTGGGTGCGGTCGTCGAGGACCTCACGCCACGGGCGGTCTCGGTCGGGCTCGCCGTGCTCGGTGCGGCGGCTGCCGCCGGCGCATGGCCGCTCCGCGCGAAGGGACCGAGGCTCGAGCGCGTCTCAGACTTCCTCGTGGTTCTGGCCACGGGATCGTGGGCCGGTGCGATCGGCATCACCATCGCCCTCGCGGGACCGAGCGCCGAGTCGTCCACGTTGGTCGCATCCGGCCTTGCGCTGGCGACCGGGCTCGCCACGCTGCGGCGGACACGGTTCTCCGGCACCCTCACGACGGTGGTCTCGCTCCAGGTGTTCCTCGTCTCGCTGATCGTGCTGCTCGACATCTCCGAGTACTACGGCCCACTGCTCTTCCTCGCATCCGGTGCGCTGCTGCTGTGGCTCGGCACCACGCGCATCGGCTTCGCGTTCGGCGCCCGTCTGGCGGGGGCTGTCAGCGCCACGGGCGCGATGATCGCCTTTGCCGCCGTCCACGACAACCTCGCTGCCGTGCTGGTCGCGCTGGCGGCGACGGTCGTGCTGCTCGCCGCAGGGCTCCGCAGGAGGGTGCTCGAGGTCGTCGTGGTCGCCGGATTCGGCACCGTCGTGCAGGTGGGCATGGTCTCCAACCAGGTCTTCCCGTCCTCGACCCTCGCGCAGGGCCTTGCCGTCACCGTCTGCGGCCTCGCGGTCGTCATCGGCTCGGTGACGGTTGTGCGCCGCACCCGCACCGCCGCATAACCTGCCCCCGTCGGGGGGTTCCGTGGGGGCGATCGCCGGGTTGGTCGTGTCGGTGGCGGCAATGGTCACGTCCGTCGCGCCTCCGGCACCGCCAGAGTCCCCTGACGCACCTGCGGACGACGCCGTCACCGGAAGCCAGCACACCTCGCCTACGGTGCGCCGTCCGAAGTACGTCTTTCCGTTCGCGGACCACACCGTCACCTGGGACGACTGGCACGCCGGCTATCCCGCCGCCGACGTGCACGGGTGCGACGTCGACATTCTCGCCCCCACGACGGGCGTCGTCACCTCCGTGCGGGAGGTGGACACGTGGGATCCGGAGGCCGACGAGATCGGCACTCGCGGCGGATTGACCGTCACCATCGTGGGCCGCGACACGGTCCGCTATTACTTCGCGCACCTCGGGTTGGTACTCGTGGAGCCCGGGCAGCGCGTGCTGGCCGGCGAGGTCATCGGCGTCTCCGGCGCGACGGGCAACGCTCGTCGGTCGGTGTGCCACACCCACTTCGGGATATCCCGGCCATGCGTCCACCACGAGACCGACCTGCTGCGCGGCGAGATCCGGCCGTGGACGTTCCTCGAGGCGTGGCGCAGGGGCGAGCAGGCGTCGCCGCGCTGGCTAAAGAACCGAAAGCTGCGCCTGTTTCCCGACGGGTGCGACCGAGCCGCAACCGCCTACCAGGAGCTCAGATCAAGCCGAGCGCCGTGACCGCATCGCGCTCCTCCTGGAGCTCCGCGACCGAGGCATCGATGCGCCCGCGGCTGAAGGCGTCAATGTCGAGGCCGCCGACAATCTGATACTCGCCACCCGAGCACGTGCAGGGGAACGACGAGATCAAGCCCTCGGGCACCCCGTAGCTGCCGTCCGAGGGGACCGACATGGACGTCCAGTCTCCCTCTGCAGTGCCGAGCACCCACGAGCGGACGTGGTCAATCGCCGCGTTTGCCGCCGACGCCGCCGACGACGATCCGCGCGCCTTGATGACGGCGGCGCCGCGCTTGGCGACGGTGGGGATGAACGTGTCCTCGATCCAGGCCTGATCGCCCACCATCTCGGCGGCGTTCCGACCGTCCACCTCGCAGCGGAACAGGTCGGGGTACTGCGTCGTGGAGTGGTTCCCCCAGACCGTCATCTTCCTCACCGACGACACTGGGCGCCCCACCTTCGTCGCGAGCTGGCTCACGGCACGGTTGTGGTCGAGCCGCGTCATCGCGGTGAACTGCCTCGGGTCGATGTCGGGCGCATGGTGCATCGCGATCAGCGCGTTCGTGTTCGCGGGATTTCCCACCACCAGTACCTTCACCGACTTCTTGGCGTTGTCATTGATGGCCCTGCCCTGCGGCTTAAAGATCCCGCCGTTCGCAGTCAACAGGTCGGAGCGCTCCATCCCGTCTTTGCGGGGCATGGCTCCGACGAGCATGGCTACGTCCGCGTCACCGAACGCAACCGCGGGATCGTCGGTCGCGACGACGTCAACGAGGTTTGGAAATGCGCAGTCGTCCAGTTCCATGCGCACGCCGCCGAGCGCACCAAGCGCAGGCGTGACCTCGAGCAGCTGCAGGATGACCTTGGTGTCGGGGCCGAGCATGGCACCCGACGCGATGCGGAACAGGAGGCTGTAGCCGATCTGGCCGGCTGCGCCGGTGATTGCGACTCTCACGGGGGATGACATGGACGCGATGCTAGTTCGCTACCTACCGATGGCCTGCATGAGCACATCGGAGTAAAAGACCTGACCTTCCTCGGTGAGGTGCGTGCGGTCCTTGTAGAGGTAGCCCAAGTTCTTTGACGCCACGTCAAACCAATCGAGAATCTTCACGTTCCCGTACCGGTTGGGAAGGTCGCGGATCAGCAGGTTGTTCGGATCCTGCCACGCCTTGTCGGGCACGTGCACAGTGAGGAATACCACGAGATCAACGTCGGCGAGGGGCACCATGATCTCGTCGAGCGTGGCCTTGTCGACGTAGTTGTTGGTGCCGAGATGGATGATGACGGCCTCGCCAAGTCGCCCGATTGATTTCAGGTAGTTGGCGATCTCGAGCGCCTGACGGAACGGCCTGCTCTTCATCGCGTCAACCGTCACGCCGCGAGACACGAGGATGTCCGTGGCACCGAGCATCACCGAGTCGCCAATCGCGAGGATCGAGATCGGCTGACCGTCGAGCGTCGTCGTGCCCGGCGACGGCGCGACCGTCTCCCCTGGCGCGACGGTAGTGCCAGGATTCGGCGGCAGCGTCGTCGCCGAACCGAGGACGTCCGTCACAGCATCTTCGTTGTCGGCGAGGCTCTGGCTGATCTCATCCAGCCTCAGCGGCGCCGTCGCGAGCGTTGTAGCCGCCGCAGCGGGGAATCCGATGATCGCGACCATCGCGAGCGCCGCGACGGGCCGGCGCACCGAGAACGGGTCCCAACCACGCAGCGACGCCCAGACCCTCGACAGACCACCCTCGCGAATCGGCACCTCGATGAACCGGTACGACATCTCCGTCACCACCGCGGTGACGGCGAGGAGCGCGAGGAACTCGACGAGGTCCAACTTGCGACCTGCAACCCCTCGGTAGAACTGGAACACCGGCCAGTGGTAGAGGTAGAGCCCATACGAACGACGGCCGATTGACGCGAGCACTCGGTTGCCGAGCAGCCAGCCGGACTGGATCGTGCCGGGGTGCACCGCCGATGCGATGGCCGCAACGCTCGCGATGCCGACCATCAGGAAGCCGCCACGGAACAGCGGGTCGTACCCGCGTGTGCCGCCCGCGATCGTGCCCTCGACGACGTCGCGCATCGTCACCATTAGGTACGCCAGCGCTCCAAGCCCCACCATGCCCACCGACGAGACGAAAGCCTGCTGCGCGCGGGGACGCGTCATGACAAAGAGCGACGGACGGAACCAGAACGCGAGGGACGCACCGATGAACAAGCCCCCGGCCCGCCCCAGCGTGCCGAGGAAGAGAAAGTCGAGGCGCAGCACCGGCTGGCCGAAGAGATTGAGGTAGTGCCCCGGCGTCTCGAGCACCGTCCCGGGAACTCCTTGTGTGTAGGTCGTGGCGACATACGCAGCCACCGCCCCAGTTGCGGCAAGGAACAGCAGGCCGAGCAGCCATGATCGGCGGCCCGCAATGCGGAGCAGTCCGGCGATGAGGATGGGCCAGACCAAGTAGAACTGTTCCTCGACTGCCAGCGACCAGAGGTGGCGCAGCGGTACAAGGCCCAGCTGTCCGAAGTAGGACGTGCCCACCCAGACCTGGAACCAGTTGAAGCCATACACGAGCGCAGCCACGGCGTCGCCGCGCAACTGTCCGAGCGCATCGCGCTCAAAGGCGGCGCACCACAGCACCACCATCACGAGCATCGTCCAGAGCGCCGGCAGCAGACGGCGCGCACGGCGCATCCAGAACTGGCGCAGGCTGATTGAGCCAGTGCGCTCTGACTCGTTCAACAGCAGCGTCGTGATGAGATATCCGCTGATGACGAAGAACACTTCGACGCCGAGGAAGCCACCACCTAGCCACGACTTGTTCGCGTGGTACACGATGACGGCGAGAACGGATAGCGCACGAAGCCCATCGAGGCCGGGAAGATAGGCGAGGTGGCCGGGGTTCCCGGCGGGGACGGGCGTGCCCGCAGTGGGAGTGCTCATGGGAATCGGAGGTCGATCGTACCGACCGCTACGCAGCCGGTTGGTGCAGGTGCTAGCGGCGCAGCCCCGCGACGATCTCGGCCATCAGCGAACCGGCTTCCGTGGGGTTCAATCCGACACGGACACCAGCGCCTCGTAGCGCATCCATCTTCCCCTGTGCGGTGCCCTTGCCGCCCGACACGATCGCGCCGGCGTGGC
>Ga0315900_10003681_pt1 | contig 22205 bp, 18 predicted proteins | sample LakEriMetagenome_FD_203521 | JGI IMG/M metagenome (GOLD analysis project Ga0315900, IMG submission 203521) | Freshwater fungal communities from buoy surface, Lake Erie, Ohio, United States - Buoy 12 MA114 | ecosystem: Environmental > Aquatic > Freshwater > Lake > Lake biofilm | place: USA: Lake... | reverse complement strand
CGCAGCTTTTACGAAGATCCGCAATATGCCGACGTCGTCCAGGAGCTGAAGGAGCGGCTGGAAGGTTTGAGGACGCAGATGGATGATCGATCTGATCCGCCGAAGGAAGCATTCGGAAACCAGCCATTCCCTACGGCTGCCTCCGAATGATCTTCAATCGCAAAACCGGTCGACGTCGAGAGAAAAACCAGGACGGATGCCAGGGCGTTCGCTGGGCCAGCTGAAGTTTGGCATTGCAACACCAGCGGCTCAGGGTCATTCTGATGGAGTGGCGGAGGGTTGGATCTGGAGTTTCCCTGGGTTGTTTCGTCGCGTGGCTGCATCGGTTCTGTATTGCATTGCGGTTTGGGTTGCCAATCTTCTGGCGACTGTTTTTCTTCCGATTCCCGGAATTGGAATGGTGGCAGCCGGGACGCTGGTTTTTGGTGCGACCTTCACGCTGCGGGATCGGGTGCATCATCAAGGCAAACGCTGGGTGTACGCGATGATCGCCGTCGCAGCGCTGGGAATGGTTCTTCAAAATCTGTTTCTTCAGGTACCGCTTCGTATCGTCCTGGCTTCGCTGGTGGCAATTGTGCTGAGCGAAACGGCTGATACTGAGATCTATCATCGCCTGCTGCACCGATCGTGGTGGATGCGCGTGGCAAGTTCCAATGCCCTCAGCATCCCGCTGGACAGCATGATTTTCAACGCCATCGCGTTCGCGGGAGTTTTCCCCTGGAAGGTTCTGCTCAGCCTGGTGGCTGGCGAGATTCTGGTTAAGGCGATCGCCAGCGCAGCAGTCGCTTGGCGACTGGACCGGAACCAAACACAAAGGCCTATTGCTGCCTCCTCCTGACCGCTCCCGTTGGCCAACACTTCCAGATAAAGGATCGCCACATGTCCGGCGACCGACCACCCCGAAAACCTGGCCCCAAAGGGCAGGGCCCGAATCGGCCATCCAAGTATGGGCCACCAGCCAAGAGGCCAAATCCCTATCGTCGTGGACCCCAGGGGGACCGACCGGGTCGGCCTGGATCGGGTAGCGATTCGGATGCCGAAAACTTCGATCGATCCAGGACGCAGTCCGATCTTCCGATGCCCACCGAACGGTACATGCCATCCGATCGGCCGCCGACCTCTGGCCTGCCAGCGCGGGGTCGATCGGTCCCTCTTTGCCTCGACCAGCAACCCTTGGGTTGTCCATCGGACGAATCGATGGCGACGGTTTATCTGGGGCGTGCGACGATGCAGCCGAACGTGTTTCGCAAGAGGATTGAGCGGGTGGAGGGAACGATGGCGACGGGCGACTGGGTCCGCGTCTGCCATTTGGAGCAACCGGAAGCGAAGGTTTTTGCCTACGGACTGTATAACGAACGATCTGAGATCCCTGTGCGTCTTGCTAGCTGGTGGGGCCAGCGGCCTGATGAGGCCTATTGGGATCGTCTATTGGATCAGGCCGTGGAACTGCGCCACCAGTGGTTGGGATTGCCCAAGCTGACGGATGCCTATCGGGTGATCCATGCGGAGGCGGATGGATTCCCAGGGCTGGCCGTCGATCGCTACGGCGATATCTTGAGCGCCGAGGTTTTTTCGATGGCGATGTACCTGCGCTGTCGAAGTGTAATGGAAGGGCTTTCGCGACGTCTTGGCACTCGCCACTGGCTGGTGCAGCCAAGCCCATTGTTTCATCGCCAGGAAGGGTACGATGTCCCGGCATTCGATTCGGGGGAGCTTCCCAAGTGGGTCCAGGTCCGCGAGGCAGAGGCGAAGTTTCGCATCCAATTTGAATCTGGTCACAAGACGGGTTTCTTCTGCGATCAGAGGGACAACCGATTGCGGCTGAAAGAGCTCAGCCCCGGTCGCAGCGTACTGGATCTGTGCTGCTACACCGGAGGGTTTTCCGTTCAAGCGGCGCTGGGGGGTGCCTCCGAGGTGATTGGAGTCGATCTGGATGAAGCACCGCTTCAGTTGGCGAAAAAGAATGCCGATGTCAACCAGGTGCGCGTTCGCTACTCTCAGTCGGATGCCTTCGCGTATCTGCGAGATCTGCTCCGCACCGGCAAGCAATTCGATATCGTCGTGCTCGATCCGCCCAAGTTGATTCGAAATCGAGACGAGCACGAGGAAGGGGCGAAGAAGCACTTCGATTTGAATCGGCTGGCCATCCAGCTGGTCAAAACCGGCGGTTGGATGCTGACGTGCAGCTGCGCGGGTCTGTTGAGTTGGGACGAGTTCTACGATCTGGTCAGCAAAGCGGCCAGGGCAGGGGGCTGGGATGCCGATGGGGTATGGCAACCCCCCAGGCGCGTGCAGATCGTCAGCCGCACCGGAGCGCCACCGGACCACCCGGTCGCCAGTCATTGCCCGCAGTCGGAGTATCTCAAGAGTCTCTGGCTGCGAGTCTACTGATCGGATCGGTCCAAGCGGGCGGATCTGGACGCAAGGTGCCTCAGGAGGTGGCGGCTCGCATCTTCGCTTCCATCTGGGGCGTTTCGTCGGCAGCGGGAGCGCCACTGATCGCGATGAAATCCTGAAAGAGCGCGTCATCGACCGCATTGATCCGGTTCTGGAGTTCGGCGATGAATGCGTGCAGTCCCTGCTGCAGGATCTCGTCCACCCGCATGAATGCCAGTTGGCTTCGCAGGCGACCCAGCCGCTGCTCCGCCAGGTTGCAGAACGAATCGACCGGGCAACCGCTGATGGCATGCAGCGAGATGTTCGCTTGATCGATGCAGTGCATCACCGAGCTGGGGAAGGCGCGATCGAGCATCAGGAAATCGACGACTCGCACCGGTAGGATCTGATGGTACTTCTGCCGATACATCTCCAGACCGCTGAGGCTGTGCAGCAGCGCGGACCATTGGAGGTCATCGACTGGGGATCCCATGGCATCGCGAATCGGCTGCAGGCGATAGTACTGAACATCGACCATGCGCGTCGTCTTATCCGCCTGCTCCAGGTAGCGCCCCATCCTTGCGAAATGCCAACCCTCTCCATGGCTCATCGAGCCATCCATCAGCCCTTTGAAGAGGTGGCTGGAGAGTTTGATTTCGTGGTAGAAATCGAGCGGGCTCTGCCACAGCGTCTCAGGCTGGCGAGAAAGTTGCATGGTGCGCTGATAGAACTGATTGAGCTGTTCCCAGACCTGGGTCGGAAGAGCTTCACGGATGCTGCGTCCATTCTCTCTTGCCGCGGTGACACACGAGAGAATCGAATTGGGATACTCTGGATCGAAAGTAAGAAAATAGACTACCTGTTCCCGGGTTGCCTCTCCATATCTGCTTTGGAACCATTGCAGATCACCAGTGGTGCTGATCAGGGGGCTCCACGATTGCTTCTCATTCGCTGCCGTCCCCAGCAGGGTTGAAAACGTCACCTCGATAAAGCGCGCCAGATTCTCGGCTCGTTCGATGTAACGACACATCCAGTAGATCGAATCAGCAACGCGGCTCAACATGACCGGAGGCCCTCCTTGGAAGGCGCCACCGGACGCAGCGGGAAGAAAGAAAGCAACATGTTTTTCATGAACCTGTTCCCTTTCGCGCCGGGGCAGCGATCACCCAGGTGTCTTTACTGCCACCCCCTTGAGACGAGTTGACGACCAGGGATCCCTTGCGAAGCGCCACGCGCGTCAGGCCCCCTGGCAGGACGAAAACTTCCTGACCGTCGTAGAGAATGTAAGGTCTGAGGTCGACGTGCCGGCCTTCGAAATGATCGCCAATCAGTGTGGGAACGCGCGATAGTTGAATCGTTGGCTGTGCGATGTAATTGCGCGGTTGGGAGACGATTTTATCCGCGAAAGCGCGACGTTCTTCGGCTGTCGACTGTGGCCCCACCAGCATTCCATACCCACCCGACTCCCCAACCGCCTTGACCACCAGCTCATCCAGATGATTTAGGACATACTTGAGGTCATCCTGGCGATAACACAGGTAGGTAGGCACGTTCGGCAGAATGGCCTTCTCTCCAAGGTAGAACTCGATCATCGCCTCCACAAAGGCATAGATCGCCTTGTCGTCAGCGACCCCAGTACCAGGTGCATTGGCCAGTGCAACACGACCGCTGCGGTAGGCATCGATCAGTCCCGGGACACCCAGAAGGGAATCGGAGCGGAAGACTTTGGGGTCGAGGAAATCATCATCGATGCGGCGGTAGATGACATCAACCCGCCGGAAGCCACGCGTGGTTCGCATGAAGACGGTGTCATCGCGCACCACCAGGTCACGTCCCTCCACTAGCTCGACCCCCATCTGCTGCGCCAAAAAACTGTGCTCGTAGTAGGCGCTGTTGAATACGCCGGGAGTCAGCACGACGACCGTTGGATTGGAAATGGCCGACGGGGCCATTTTCTGAAGGAGCGAAAAGAGACGGCTCGGGTAGTCATCTACCGGACGGACGTGAGAGAGATCGAAGAGGGAAGGGAAGCTGCGTTTCATCACGAAACGATTCTGGAGCACGTAAGAGACCCCAGATGGGCAGCGGAGATTGTCCTCCAGCACGTAGATGGTCCCGTCGGCTCCCCGGATCAAATCGGTCCCGGTGATATGGCACCAGACGCCTCGCGGCGGATTCAAACCGCGGCAGGGCTCCCGAATCGCCTTGCAAGTTTCTAGCACAAAGGCCGGCACCACACCGGCTCGCACAATCTCCTGATCGTGGTAGACATCGTGGATGAAGCAATTGAGCGCCTTGATACGCTGCTTCAACCCCGACTCGATCCGCTCCCACTCCTGGGCATCGATCGTGCGCGGAATGATATCGAATGGAAAGATCTTCTCTGCACCTTGGGAATCACCGTAGACGTTGAAGGTGATCCCCATCCGGAAAAGAAGCTGCTCGGCAGCCTGCTGCCTTCGCAACAATTCTCCCTGTGGCAGTTCCTCGACACGCTGCAAAAGCAGCGCGGAAGAAGTCCGGAATTGCCCTTTGGGATCGACAGCTTCATCGTAGAAGCCGTCCAGTTCATACCGATCAAACGTTGGCCGCGCAGCCGTATCGATCGATACGGAGGAGGAAGACTGTGATTGCATGGACGCTGTCCATCCTCATGCCCGCCTCAGGGAAAAGAAGTTGGTAAGCCCCACTAGTGTAAGCGAATGAAGCTCTCTCCGGCAAGCCACGTCAGGTGCGCATTGCCGGCGGTATCAGTGCGAGTGATGGTGGCCGTCCTCGTCGTGGTGATGCAACTCCCCTGCCTCCCGCGGCGCGTGCGCATGCTTGGGCTCCAGATACCCGATTCCGACGGCGGTCGCGATTCCAAGAATCAGCGCGATCGTCAGCCGGATGCGGTTGTGCGAATGGAACTCCATCTCGGGAAGAAGATCGGATAACGCGATGCAGAAAAATACACCGGCGGAAAATCCAAGTCCCCAGGCGACCATCGATCCATGTTTTTGACCAGATCCGATCCAACCAAGATTAGCCAGAAGGATTCCCAGAGGAATCATCAGAGAGAATCCGAAGATGACCAGAAATCTGGAGGATGCCGACCAACCAGCAGAACGCATTAGCGAAGCGATGGAGATAGCATCCAGTGGTTTGTGCAGCAGGATGGCGAGAAAGACACCCACACCCCACAGCGACCACCCCGGTTCCCCATGAAAATCTGATTCGACCGCCGCGGCCAGCGCCACTCCATCCAGCAGGGTATGAAATCCCAGGCCGGTAAGAACTCCCAACCAGTTCCATTGCCCAGCGCCTGGTGGCACTTTGCCCACCAGAGCCGTTGGTTCGCCCCCGTCATCCCCAACCTTCTCCTTGCATATCCGACCTAGATCACACTGATCCTTTTGGCTGCAGGGAGTCGCAGGAGTGGTTTCATGGCGATGGTCTGCTGCATGGTGGTGACCATCGTGGTGGTGATGGTCTCCATGACATCCATGCCCGTGAGGTTCACCCAGGGATGCGTCGGCGAAATCCCCTTCGCCATGATGGTGAAAATGAAAGGCCCTCAGAAGGAAGAACATCACCATCATCCCGATCATCATCGCCCAGGAGATCTCATCGATCCGCTGAGGACCTATCTCCACCAGCGCATGGGGCAGCAGATGGAAGACCGCGATTCCAAGCATCAATCCACCGACGTAGCTGATGATCATCTGCATCCGCACGTGGGTGAAGCGGATCAAAGAAGGCAACCAGCCTCCTAGCAATGCTGCCGCACTGATCGCCACGCTGTAGCAGGCCAGCAGCAGGAGCGGCGCGGAACTGGTGGCTGGGGCAGCATCGTTCATGGCGAACCTTTCACTCCGGGAAAATCCCCCGCCTGTCGGCCTCAGGGAAGCGCCAATTCTGGTTATGGATCGGGGCTTTGCCCAGGCCAACCCCAGTCATTTCCAGAAAAGTACGATCGTGACGCACGGATTTCGATTGACCTACCGAAAGGACAGCACCTAACATGACAGAAAGTGCAGATGCATAAGATAAACGCAAAGGGAGTTTCCGCAGTGGCCAATCCGGTGCGCACTTCGCTGGCCATCTTGGCGATCTGGTCGCTAGCAGTCATCGGTCCCGCCGCAGCGCGATGGGCTGGACTCGGATCGCAACCTCCCTCACTTTCGACGGCTTCCTCTAAGAAATCGGCAAACGACCCGGTTTTCGGGAACTGCGAAGCAGGATTTTGTGATCCAACCCTGGGGGCTGGCGGGGACGTGATCGGACGCCTGCGGGAAGAGATGGGATGGCCCGCCAGAAACGGGACGCCCCCCGCAAAAAACGACTCCCTTCCCTGAATTGGCCATTTGCTAGTTGCCTGACTCCTCTTCACAACAAAAAATCTTCTCCATGGTGCTTCACATGACTCGCAAACAAGGCTTCACGCTGGTGGAATTGTTGGTGGTGATCGCCATCATCGGCGTGCTGGTGGGATTGCTTCTGCCGGCAGTCCAGGCCGCCCGAGAGGCCTCGCGCCGCACCCAGTGCACCAATCACCTGAGGCAAATCGGGCTGGCACTGCAGCAGTACGAGTCGACATTTCAGAGGCTACCGAGCGGCTGGATTTCGCCCGATCGCAGCGGTGAGCCTGGCTGGGGATGGTCGGTCGCTATTCTGCCATTCATCGAACAGAACAACATCCTCAACCAGATCGACCAGAATCTTCCCATCGAAGACGACAAACACGAAGCCGTTCGGCTTCACGTCATCCCGATCTTCCTCTGTCCCTCCGATGTCGGCGGCAACCCCTTCATGATCGGCGAAGGTTCAGGCCACGGCCATCACCTCCGCTCTTTTTCAACCGGCATCGATCATGGCACCCCTCTGTTCAAGATTTCCAAGAGCAATTACTCAGCAGTTTTTGGTACCCAGGAAATCGAGGCTGACCCCTATATTTCCGATGGGATGTTCCACGGCAACAGTCGCGTCCGATTCCGCGATGTCAGCGATGGACTTTCCAATACGCTGATGGTGGGTGAGCGATCGACGCGGATGGGAGGCACCATCTGGCATGGAGTGATTCCAGAAGCGGCAGAAGCAGAAGCCCGAATCGTCGGTACGACAGATCACCCGCCCAATCACCCAGCAGGGCATTTCGAGGACTTCGGCAGCTACCATGTCATCGGAGCACACTTCGTCATGGGAGACGGGTCCACCCGCATCCTAAACAACAACATCGACGAATCGACCTATCGAGCGCTCGCGACGAAGGCGGGAGCCGAACCGATCCGAGAAACCGATTGAACTTCAATCGCCTTCTGATCGGTGCCACCGAATTTGCTGAATGCTACCGATGAAGAATCGGGAAGTGCGCCTGCAGCCAAGAGACATGAGGTGAGCGTTTGGGGCTGATAGCCATCGCAAGCCATCCGTCGCGGACCTCGCACTGAGATACCGCCAAATCCACCAGTCGCTTGTCCGAACCAGAAGATTCAGGAATCAATTCCAATCGCTCGCGATCAGCAAAAGCCCGCTCGAAGATCACCCGCAGTGGCAATCGATCTCGCATCCCAATACGCGGTCCGTCGACGCTAATCGTGCTGTCCCGCTCCAGCGTCAGGCCAAGACCCCGTATCTGAGGCTTGTAGGCGACACGGATCAAAAAGTTCTCGATGCGAAGCCTATTGCCCTGCTTGAGCTCACTGAATCGCATCGTCGCCTGCATCTGGCCATCGACAAACTGAACGGACATCGGCCTCTGGGAAGTAAAACGAACTTCTACATCCTTTGGCATATCCTCTGGAGGAATCCAATCCTCCTGCTGGAACAACTTCGCCAAATGGGCCCCAAGATCTTCCAGCTTCCAGGTTTTCCCCGTTAGACCAAGTCCTTCCAGCGCATTGTTCATCGCTGATTCATGAAGCTGCAAACTGACCAGCGCATCGCTTGGAGCCAATGGCCGGGGTGTAAAGGCCGCAAGCTGTTGAGACGATGCAACCCGCAGGCGCCCAATCAATCGGTTTTCCGTGGTCTCCAGGGAAACGACGTCGGTATGTAGATTCAGATTCTGCGTAGGAGTCATCCATTTGCCTCGCAGAAGAGTTTCCGCCCGCTCAATCCTCTCTCCCAATACCCGGTCAAACTCACTGTCTGTTTGGGATGCGATCGTCCGGCGCATGATTCTTTGGGCGATCGGACGTCGGGAATCGAATTGATCTAGCATGAAGGAGCGATAGAGATTTCCAAACAGAGGAATGGAATCAAAGGAGGTTTCGAATCCTCGCAATTGCTCTTCGCTATCGACAATCGCTTCCGAACCGCTGACTCGCACCCCTTCCGCATCGATTCGAATCTTTCGCTGGGCGTCAACAATCGCTTCGGAGTTGTTGTAGAACGTGGCGCTGGGTCGGCGACTGGAGGTGTCGGAAACAACGTTACCCACCAATTGCAGATCCAATTGCCATGCCTCTTTGGCTGGACGCAGCAGCACCTTCAGCTTCGTGGCAATGCGGCTGGCTCCCGAGGTATCAGCTCCCAGCAGCCGTTGCCTGACCGGACGTTCCAGCGGTGGGTTTTCGGGGACAAATCGCTGCAGCATTTCCTGGCTGACGGAAACCCGAAGGTTGGCATTACGGTAATGCTTGTCCAGCGACTGTGCGATTTCTCGCGGCAAAGTCTGTTCCGCATCCCGCAACGAATCCAACTGCTGCGCCAGCACACTGCGATACCGATGCGTCGAATCCCGTTCGATTACCTCCAGCGTTTCGATCAACTGACGGTAATCGACAGGCTCGGTCGACCATCTTGCCACCTGGGACAGCAGATTGGCGACCGGTGGATTGGAAAGTAGCTGCTTCTGCGGTCCCTGAAGAGTTGCCGATCGGGAACGATCTTTCAGCCGCTTGCTGATCTGGCGGATCACTTCACTGTCCGATAGTTCCCCACCGGCGATCGCTTGCAGTTGGTCCATCATGAACCATCGATTCCAACCTTCCTGATCGCCAGTACCAGCAATGGCCTTATTCGCCTCTTCAATCAGCAAACCCAGTTCCCTGCGATCGATCGACTGCGTTGCGTCGCTGGATGCGGTCGCCACCAGATGAGCAGAGGTCTGAGACGCATTGCGATAAATGGGATCCCAAATTTCCAAACGTCGGGCAAGAGCGTAGTTGGCTCTCGCCGCCGATCGTCGCAATGGGATCGACTCGGGCTGGTCCGCGTCTGCGATCGACTCACTGGGCATCGACTGGAGTGCCTGCTGCAATTGAGCCAGGATCGGTGCACCGCTGGTGTCTCCCATCGACTGCAGGCGACCCCATTGGTTCAAAAGATCGATGACCTGATCGACCCAGTGAACCAATTCTGGCGACTGTGTTCCCAAGTCACGCAACTCTTCTAGGTCACGGACCAAAGTTTGTGGGATGGGCCATGCACCAGATGACGGATCGTTCCAAAGGGGAGTTTCGGATGGGATTCCAGAGTTCGGATTCTGTTTCTGGGGATTGGAAACCAGATTGGCAGTCGTCCCATCGTTGCTTTCTTCTGAAAGTCCTGAACCTTGCGTCACAGCAAGAGAAGAAGGATTGGAAAGCGCTGGGGGATCCATCTGAGGGGCCGCTAACGCGATAACCGCGTTGGCAGGATTTTCCAGCGGGATCGATGGGGCCTCTAAAGCCCGACGCACAACCCGTTCCAGCGGTTCACTGCTGTCCGTCTTCCGATCGGCTAGACGGCGAGCCTCCAAAGCTGGTGCCAGAGTGGAAGGAGTAGCAAAATCGCGGACCAGGCGAGCTGGTTTGGCGACACTATCCTCACCTTTTTGCGGGATGCGACCGGGCCGTGGTTCCTGCGGTGCTGCAAAAGCCCAACCAATCGCTGCGACTCCCGCGACTGCAGGAAAGATCAGCAACCAGTAGGGTGCCTTGCCGCGCCTTGGAGGGCCAACAACCATACGAACATTCCCTTATCCTGAATGCTGCGATCCACCACAGCCGCTCTGAGAACATCGGCATCCCGGACGAAGAGAATCAAATGGGAGCCAATTTAAATTTTCTGCGCGAAGCAATTCGGCAGTGGGAAGCTAGCTTTCTGTCGATTGATTCAATTGCGCCGCGATCTTTCCGAAAAATGATTGATTTCCAGAGATCTCGCTTCAGTGGAACAACTACTTCCTGGGACCACTTCCAAGTTTGCGGTACAGTTCCAGCTGGTAGGGGCCCCGAAAAAGTAGGCACAGCGCCCCTTCCCGTGCAGCCTGACGGAAGACCTCTTGGAAGAAGTACTCCTCGCCAGGCCAGGGGTAGGCAAAAATGATGGCAAAATCATCGATCTCCATCCCCATTTCCTCGTAGGCTGGTGGGATGTGTTGAAAAAGCGATACCAGTTGGGAGCTGTTGGGGACCCATCTTTTGGCCTGCCGTGGAAGGAAATTGCCTTCATACAGCTCGGCAGACACCCCATGGCGTTCCAGTAGCACCTTCCCCTGCTGCACCAGAAAGGGCTCTGCTTCGATCCCCACTGCATCCCAGCCCAAGAGGGAGGCAATTCCAGCCACAATTCCAAAGCCACAGCCCCATTCGCAGAACCGGTTCCCATCCAACAACTTCTGACGATCGATTTCATAGAGCGCCTTGGCGACATAATCAAAATCGCAGGCAACGTACTGTTCGATCGGTCTCTTGGAAAAGCTATCCCAGAATTGCTGCATCCGCTCATCAGCGATCTGAACCCAACGAGAGATCGGGTCAGGAAGAGTCGATTCTAGGTCGACATGGAGAGGAAGTGACTGGAGTTTCATTGCCCCCGAGTTTCCCTAATCGGCAAGGTTTACTTGAATCCTACACATCCTGATGTCGCCGCCTGAGTGGAATTGTTGTCAGGAATCGGTCGCTTGCCTGGCATGCTTTGGTAGCTGAATCGTCTACGGATCTCCTCACCCGCTAGCTGACCAACATACGGACCCATTTGCGACAGCGTTTTCGCCAGTCGATCAACATCTTTTCCACCCCTGACTGGTCATGGAAAAACGTCTCTCAACCAGTAGATTGGCATCGATCAGGGAACCTTTCGACAACTGGACTGCTCCCCTTCCTACTTCCTACAAGATTTTCATAAAGAAAGTAAGCCATAGGAGTTCCGAAAGGGGTGGAATCCAGGACCATAGGCAAAGCGGTCAATGGGAGTAGCGGAGCAGGCTGGAAGGGCATACAACAAAGAATTCGTTCGGAATGATCTTTCAAGTCCTGGTTCCTTTTGCATCGTTCGTCCGCCATGAAACTTTCCTGCAATCGCGAAAAGCTGCATCACGCGTTCCAGTTGGCCTCCACGGTGGCACCCAATCGCAGCCCCAAAGAGATCCTCAACTCGATCAAGCTGGAGGCGAAGGACGAGGAGGTCTTGCTGACGGCCACGGATTTAGAATCTTCGATTCGAATCCAGGTGGAACAGGTCGATGTGCAAGTACCCGGATCCTGCCTGCTCAACGTGGTCCGAGTCGGAAACATCCTTCGCGAACTGAATGATTCGCAACTGGAGCTGGAAACAACCGATAGCGGGATCACCCTGCGAGGAGAGCATTCGGAGTTTCATCTTCCGAGCGCCAATCCGGACGAGTATCCGGTAGTGGCAGAGTTCTCGGAATCGAGTTATTGCGAAGTGCCAGCGCGACTTTTTCGCGAAATGGTACGTCGTACCACCTTCGCTACGGACACCGAAAACAGCCGCTTCGCTCTCGGTGGTGTCCTATTCGAGATCGCCGGAGAAGAAATCACTGCTGTGGCGACCGATGGCAGGCGACTGGTGAGGATGACCGGTAGCTGCAAACCGGTGCAGGGTCACAAGACCAATGGACCGACGACGATCATTCCGACGAAGACCTTGACGCTGATGGAACGATCGATCGGGGACAAAGACGAAGTGGTGCACTTGGCGGCAAGAGCAAACGATGTGGTGCTTAGGACGCCTCGAGCGACGATTCAGTCGAGTCTGGTGGAGGGGCGTTTTCCAAACTGGCGTCAGGTGATTCCCAATCGCACTTCCAGCATCATCATCGAAAGCAACGTCGGTCCCTTTTTTAGCTCGGTCCGTCAAGCGGCGGTAGTTGCCGATCCGGAAAGCCGTGGGATCGATTTCAAGTTTGGTCATGGTTCGATGGTGGTGGGATCCCGCACGGCCGACGTGGGGCAGTCCCGCATCGAGCTACCGATTCCCTACACGGGAGAAACGGTCCATGTGATGATGGACCACCGCTACGTCTCTGATTTCTGTCGGGTTCTGGATCCCGACATGACCTTCCAACTGGACATCCAGTCGGCATCGGATCCAGCGCTCTTTCGCACCGAGGACGGCATGATTTACGTCGTCATGCCGATGGCTCGGGATCAGTGAAATCCACCTTCGGGTGTTCCGTAAATAGACTGCTGTTCTGGAGATGATTTGATGTCGGTAAGCGCCTTTTTGGAAAAGCACTTTCGTCATTTCAACGCGCGAGAGACATTGGCCGCTGCGAAAGGCTACAAGCAGTTTGTCGAAGACGGAAACCTGATGATGGTGTCTTTGGCGGGTGCCATGAGCACCGCGGAAATAGGGATTTCCCTGGCTGAAATGATCCGTCAGAACAAGGTCCATGCAATCAGTTGCACGGCGGCCAACCTGGAAGAAGACGTCTTCAATCTTTTCGCGCACAACGATTACCGTGTCATCGAAAACTGGCGGGCATTGTCGGCTGATGATGAAGTGGAGCTGCTGCAAAGTGGCTTCAATCGCGTCACCGATACCTGCATCCCAGAAACGGTGATGATGCACATGCAGGATCGATTGACCAAATACTGGGTTGAGGAAGGGAAGCGAGGCCAAGGACTTTTTCCCTATGAGTACTTCTACAAGTTGCTGGATGAGAAGGATCTGAAAAAGCACTACCAAATTCCACCGGAACATAGTTGGATGCTGGCTGCAAAAGAGAAAAACCTTCCGATCTTCACCCCGGGTATCGAAGACAGCACCTTGGGCAACATGTTCACCGCGCGAGTCATGGATGGCACCGTCGATTCCCATCGCGCTCTTCGAAGCGGAACCGAACAACTGGAGAAGCTGGCGCACTGGTATCGCGACAGCAGTCAGCAACGATCGATAGGCTTTTTCCAGATCGGCGGAGGGATCGCTGGCGATTTCGCAATCTGTGTCGTTCCTCTTCTCTTGCAGGATATGGAAGAAGACCAGACGCGTCTGTGGGGCTACTTCGCGCAGATCAGCGATGCGGTTACCAGTTACGGCGGCTACAGCGGTGCTGTTCCCAATGAGAAAATCACCTGGAAGAAGCTTGCGAAAGCAACTCCGAAGTACATGATCCAAAGCGATGCGACGATTGTGGCTCCTTTGATCTTCGCCTACGTTCTAGGGCAGTGATCGGCTGAAAGATGGCGCAGCTAGCGGAAGCGACGCGATCCCAAGCTTCGGTCTTGAAGTTGGCACTCTAAGAGATTGTTTCGAGCGCAGTGAATCGTCGATCGATGTGGATCGACTTCTTTTTTTGGGTCCCACTGGCAAACAACTGCAAGGGATCGCCGGACTTTTCATTGAGCACGCGCTGGGAGGCAACTATCTTAGAAAGAACCCTGGTGTTTTCCACCATGACAGCGACTCGGTGACGGTGGAGTCCTTCCAGGCTGGATTCCCGTGTCAGGAGCACCTGCCAGATGGTTTGCTGCGTCATCGAAACGTCTCTGCGCCACCTCCAACGATCCCGCCACCTTCTGTGGCTCATGCTTGCCTGGATCCAGATCTGGCAGCATCCTCTCTTCGGACAGACATCGATCGATCCGATAGATGGCATCCGCCAGACCGGGATTCCCTTGGTTGCTCTCGAGGCAGACAAGATCCATCTTTCCGATGGCCGCGTTCTGGAGAAGGGCACCATCCTGATCCGCGATGGTCGGATCGTGGAGGTTGGCCAATCGATTGAGATTCCGCCAGGAACAGAGATCCTCCGGTATCCGGGAAAGGAGATTTATCCGGGATGGATCGATGCCTACTCGGAATGGGACTTGGTGGAATCGGGAGAACCGCCCGCCGGGCATTGGAACCGCCGTATCACACCACAAAGAAGGATCGCCGACCTTTACACAGGGGACGAAGAGCGTCTGAAGAAATACCGGGAAGCGGGGATCACCGCGATCGTAGCCGCACCTCAACAGGGAATCATCAAGGGGACCAGTTGCGTGGTAGCAACAGCCTCAGGAAAGCCGGGCCAGCGGATGCTCAAGGAGATCTTCGCTCAGCATCTACGTTTGACAACCAGTTTTGGAGGGGCAGGGGGTTATCCAACAAGTCCGATGGGTGCCGTCGCTGTGGCACGGCAGACGCTGCTAGATGCTCAGTGGTACCGATCCGCTCTCGACACCGCTTTGGCAAGTCCACAGATTGCGGCTCCTGACTTTCAGGCGTCCCTTCAGGCGCTGATGGAACAAACAGAATCTGGAGTTCCGGTCGTTATCGATACCACCAACGAGCAGCATGCGATGCGGGCTGATCGGTTTGCCAGAGAGTTCCAATTACCGCTGATTCTTCGCGGCTCGGGCCGCGAGTACCGACTTCTGGAAAAAGTCGCGTCGCTGCAAAGACCGATCGTACTACCGGTCGACTTCCCCAAAGCTCCCAACGTCGCTTCTGCCGAATCGGCCTCTCTGGTGCCAGTTCAGGATCTAATGCACTGGGAGTGGGCACCGCGAAACCCAGCTCTGCTTCATCAGGCACAAGTCCTTTTTGCATTGACCAGCCATGGCCTGGAAGATCCCAAGGAACTGCGGTCGCGGGTCATGACAGCGATCGAACATGGGCTGCCAGCCGAGGTGGCGTTCGATGCACTGACAGAAATTCCGGCAAAGCTCCTCGGTATCGACAAGACGCATGGTCAGATCGCTCGCGGATTCTCCGCCGATCTTTTGATCACCGATGGTCCGTTGCTGGACCGCAAGAGCAAGTTGATGGAGACATGGGTACAGGGGGAACGTTTCCAGTGGGAGAACACCCCGGACAATTCGTGGAAGGGTTCGTGGGTGGTTCAGTGGAACCATCCGGTTCGCGGATTGCAAAAGTACCTCTTGGAAGTGGAGGAGTCTGGCAAGTCGACGATCTCCTGGTGGGACAAAGGATCTTCGCCGGAAAGTTCGTCCCTCCTCGTCGCCGCGCCAGAAGAAGGCTCTTCGCCAGCTCCTGCCGCCCCAGCCGCTCCGGATAGTGCTTCGAAGGGAATTCCATCGGCATCCCGTGATCTGCCATCCGCCCAACTGGATCAGTTGCAACGTAGCAAGGAACGGCTTGCTGGAAGTTTTGAAAGCAGCAGCCTGGAACCTTATCAATTGGGCCGGGGCCAATGGAGCCTGACCAAGCTGGAGAGTGTCGATTATCCGGATCGCGCTTATGGGAACCTCCGCTGGCCAGATGGTTCGATCGTCGCTTTGACCGCCGAACGTCGGGAGGTCGGCGAAACTTCCCAAGGCGATAGCGAGAAGAAAGACAAGAAAAATCCAAAAGTCGCCAAGGAAGGGAAGACCCCCTCACTCCTTTCGGATCGAGTGCATCCGTGGAGCGCCTTCGGAAGAAAGAAAAACACAGAACCCGTACAACTGCTGCTGATCAAGAACGCGACGATCTGGACTGGAGGTCCAGAAGGGATTCTGGAAGGAGCGGATCTTCTTTGTCGCGATGGAAAGATCGAGCGGGTGGGGCGAGCGATTGAAGCTCCCGAGGGAGCCCTAGTGATCGATGCCACGGGCAAGCATGTATCACCCGGAATCATCGACTGCCACTCCCACATGGCGACCGATGGGGGCGTGAACGAAGTAGGCCAGTCGGTGACGGCGGAAGTGCGAATCGGTGACTTCATCGATTCAACGGATGACACGATCTATTACCAGTTGGCTGGAGGAGTCACCGCTTCCAATATCCTGCATGGTTCAGCCAACCCGATCGGTGGCCAGAACCAGGTGATCAAGTTGCGGTGGGGAGAGGACGCCGAGTCGCTCAAGATGAAGGAGGCTCCTGCAGGGATCAAGTTTGCTTTGGGAGAGAACGTCAAACAGAGCAATCGATCACCGGGAGAGGGACCATCCCGGTATCCACAGACGCGGATGGGGGTCGAGCAGATTATTCGAGATCGCCTCCAGGCAGCCAAGGAATATCAACAGCGATGGGATGCATGGCGCACAAGTGCCAATGGGATACCTCCCCGCCGCGACCTGGAGCTGGAGGCGCTTTCGGAAATCCTTCAGGGGAAGCGATGGATTCATTGCCATAGCTATCGCCAGGACGAGATTCTGGCAATGCTGCGCACCCTAGAAGATTACCAAGTCACGATCGGCTCCCTGCAGCATATCCTCGAAGGGTATAAGGTGGCCGAAGCGATGGCGCGTCATGGTGCGATGGGATCCAGTTTCTCCGACTGGTGGGGCTACAAGTTTGAAGTGATCGACGCGATTCCATTCAATGGCGCGCTAATGCACCGCATGGGAATCGTCGTTTCGTTCAACAGCGATGACAACGAACTGGGGACGCATCTAAATCACGAAGCGGCCAAAGCCGTCAAGTATGGGGGACTCGACCCCCACACAGCGCTCCAGTTTGTCACGCTGAACCCCGCCAAACAGCTTCGCATCGACCGTTGGGTGGGATCGCTAGAACCTGGAAAGCACGCTGACTTCGTCCTCTGGAACGGCTCGCCCCTGTCCACCAGGGCGCGGTGTGAACAGACTTGGATTGAAGGAGCGAAGTTCTTCGATCGCCAGGAAGACATCCAGCGCCGACAGGAAAACCAAGTGCTGCATCAGAAACTGGTGCAGAGAATTCTTCGCGAGGAAGTGCCGATGGCTGAAGCTGGGCGGCGACCACTGGATGAATCGATGCTGTGGCCTCGCCACGACGAATACTGCCACCACAAGCATGGTGAGGAAGACCACTTCGAAGGAGAAGAAGAATGAAGCTGCAGAACCTTTTGAATCGCGTTGCAATGCTTCTTCTGGCCTCCGCAGGCTCTGCGGTCGCGCTGGGCAGCGATCAGATTCCAGGGGCTGATCCGAAACAGCCCGTGATCCTTCGGAATGCCAAGGTCCACCCCGTCTCGGGACCTGTGATCGAAGGCGGATCGGTTCTCATCGAAGAGGGCATCATCCGATGGGTTGGGGCAGGGGAGCCGCCAGAAGCCCCAGGAGCGATGAGGGTCGATCTGGAAGGCAAGCATCTCTATCCTGGATTGATCGAATCGTTTTCGCAGATCGGTTTGATCGAAATCGAATCGGTTCGTGCGACGATCGATACCGCAGAGACGGGCGAGATCAATTCCAATGTCCGAACTCAAGTTGCATTCAATCCGGACAGCGAAGCGATCCCTGTAGCACGCGCCAACGGAGTTCTTCTGGCACTGACCGTTCCTTCCGGTGGTTGGCTGGCTGGAAAAAGTTCGTTGATGCGTCTAGACGGTTGGACCTACGAAGATATGGCTTTAGTTCCGACCCTTGCTATGCATCTCCAATGGCCCCGCTTCAGCGCTCCACCGATCAGTCGACGCGGTCGGGGTGGCGGCGGGGCAGGTGGCGATCTTGCTCCAGAAAAACGACTGGAGGAACTTCAGGATTGGATCGACAAGAGTCGCCTCTACGGCAAGGCGAAAATCGATGCGCCTGGATCGATCCCCTACGACGCCAGACTGGAAGGGATGCTGGAGCTGGTCGAGGGAAGGATTCCCATGATCGTCGATGCCGCGGATGCGGCCCAGATCCAATCCGCCATCTCCTTCGCCCGCGCCAATCGTCTGAAACTGATCCTCTATGGTGGGCTGGACGCCGACCAGTGCGCACCGTTGCTTAAGGAAACCCAGACACCTGTGATCATCGGAGGAGTCTATCGAGTCCCGAGGACTGGAAAACCTTATGACGAAGCGTACACGCTGCCAGCGCGACTGCGAGACCAGGGAATCCGCTTTTGCATTTCTGGATCTGGCCGATTCAGCGCCGCCAACGTGCGCAATCTTCCTTATCACGCCGCCATGGCCAGTGCCCACGGTCTGACTTCCGAAGAAGCGCTGCGGGCGATCACGCTATCGGCAGCGGAGGTGCTAGGGGTCGCGGATCGCGTCGGTTCGATCGAAGTGGGCAAAGAAGCCAGCCTGTTTGTTGCAGATGGAGATATTCTTGAGATTCCGACTCAGGTAACCGCCGCCTGGATTCGTGGAAAGCCGGTCGATCTGACCAACCACCACACAGAACTCTATCGGAAGTATCAGACGAAATACGATCGAATCCAGCCTCCGCAGAACCGTTGATGCGATAAAGCTGTTTTTAGGTCGATCCGACAATTCCGTAGGTCAGTGGGATAAAGCCAACCACGACGACAAAGCCATTGTGGCCTCATCCTAGCGGTACGTCGCAAGCCGTCCGGTGAGCTATCCATTAGCGATTCCAACCGGATGGATTCGTCCCAAGTCGATGGCGATCGCCGAACTCTCGATCGAATCGATCAGATGGAGCTGGAATCGGAGGTCCAGCGACTGCGAATTCGATCGATCTTTCGGTAGATGGTAGCGGGTGATTTCCCCAGCAATTGGCTGATTTCGGAAACATCCCTCCCCTCAAAAAGAAGCTGTGCGATCTGCGTTTCCACCGGCTGCTTCAATTGCTCGATCAGCTCGTCCTGATACTCCAACAGGCATTCGATGTTTCTTCCAGGCTGCATCTGCATCGCTAAGGGAGCATCCGAACCGGAAGCTCCTTCTAGATGGGATTCACCTACTTCCTTCTTTTTGCTCCTCCTCTCATCCCGCACCAGATTGATGGAGCGGAGTTGGATGCGTCGGTGGAGCAGACGCCAGACATCGTGCCGATCTCGAATCCCCTGAAGCTCACCGGCAGTGAGGTCGTTCAGAAACGCGGTCATGACCATCATGACAAGATCTTCCTCATCGGATACGCGCGCGCCACCATGGATGTCGATCAGTTTTTTTGCGCGTGCGGCAAGTCCGCGGAAGTAGTAATCAAAAAGGTCCTGAAGCACCTTCTGGTCCCCAGTCTCCACCTTTCGAAGCAGAAGGGTAATCGAACCAGTCATCGATTCAGAATCGGTCATAGGATGATATCCGGAAGGATTGGCCGGGGACTCTGTCGGATTTCACTCTTGGTTCCAGGGTAATCCTTTTTCTGCCGTCTGCTGCATGGTAGCGATGCTTCCATCGAAGATCCGATCATCCACTCCGTCTTCTTGACCCTGTCGCTCGTCGTACAGAGCTTCGTCCTAGATGATCGGCGATCAGCCACATCGCCAGTCCTGCCATGCCGCTGACGGCCAGCAGAATGTAGACGTGGATCGTGTGCCGTTGGCCATGAGGATCGTTGGAATTCGATACGGTTGGGGAGTCGGACAAGATCACGGTATCTGCCTTAGCCCCCAGATCCAGCGTCTCGATTCCGGCCGCCGGAAGAATCAATGCCAGGAGAAGGCTTGCCGACAGAAGCAACAGGCCCACCATCTGGATGCGCTGTGCTGCTCTCGGTACCACCGACACTCGGACACGCTTCCTGGATGTCATCCTTGATCCCTCGAAGCCGTCGCTTCAATCTACCTACCTTGCGGCCTGCACCGATTCTCGGTCGCTTTCCTTGGTTCGTCAATTTCCATAATCCTGCCAGTCAGTGTCGCCAAATCGTGGCGCAGAGGCAAGCGATCAAAAACGACTCGTCCTCATCGGCTCTTGGTGTATCGCTGTTTCTCGAACATAATTGAATCGCGCCACGGCGGACGGCCGGAAAGAAATTCGTGTCAGCCGGGGTACGATCGCACACAACCACTGGTTTCGATAAGGAAACGATCGATGTCGGCTGAAAAGAAACTTGCTGAACTTGGTTTGACGCTGCCTCCGGCTCCAAAGCCTGTAGGGCTCTACAAGCCGATGTTGATCGTCGATCGCTTGGTTTACCTCTCGGGGCATGGCCCATTGAAGCCGGATGGGACTCTGATCACCGGTACCGTAGGCGGGGACATGACGCTGGAGGAAGGGCAGATCGCGGCGCGTCAGGTAGGCCTGGCGATGCTGGCTACCCTGCGCGCCGGCCTCGGATCGCTCGATCGTATCCACCGCGTCATCAAGGTACTGGCGTTGGTGCGATCCACGGATGACTTCTTCCAACAGCCCGCCGTGGTCAACGGCTGCAGCCAACTCTTTGCCGACCTCTGGGGAGACGATCGCGGCATCGGAACGCGAAGTGCCCTTGGAACCAATACCCTGCCTTCGGGGATCGCCGTCGAAATCGAAGCGATCTTCGAACTGACAGGTTCATGAAGGTTGGCGGAGGAGAAGAAAGCCGTTGTATTCAGCAACTCATCGATTTTCAATCGTGATCTTTGCCGATAGAAGAATCACTGCGTCGGGTTTTTGAACCGAAGCAGTAATGGTTTCAATCGTTCGGCATACACCGCATAGCCCTCCATCGAAAGGTGGATGCTGTCCGCCGTGTAGAGGTTCTTCTTCAGAGTACCATCCGACTGAGTGAAGTCGCTGGTCAAATCCAAGATGGCGAGGTTGGGATCCTGTTCCAGTTTCAACAGGTCCAAGGCACTGTTGGTTTTGCGGATATCTTCATAAAAGCGATGGCCAGGAGCGTGGGCGGGGAGGATCTTCGCGACGATCAGGAAGGACTTTGGGAACCTGTGCCGAAGATTCTTGACACACATTGCAATCCCATCCGCCACGGCTTGGATACCCGTCTCTGATGTGAAGAACATGTTGTTGTTGCCGATCATCAGCACGATCGCCTTGGGATCGATTCCCTCAACCCCACCGTGGTCTAGTCGCCAGAGCACATTCTGGGTCTTGTCGCCACCGATGCCGATATTGATCGCTTTGGTGTCGGGGAAATGTTTTTGCCACGATTCACCCCATTGGATCGTGATGCTGTCGCCGACCAAAAGGACATCCACAGGGCCAGGGTTGGCCAGCACGGTCTGGACATGCGCTTCATGAAGCTTTAGCCAGGAGTCATCTCCAAAGTGTCCTGCGCTGGGTACGACTGGCCACAGCTTGGGAAGATGCTGATTTGACTCTCGGCCAGGTCGGCGCTCGTGCTCGGGCTTTCCCACCACATAGGCCCGTTCCTCAACGGTCAGAGGCCAGCCCACCTTCTGAGGCTCGGGAGTTTTGTACGGGTACTCGATAGTTCCCGCTTCTTCGGCTGGAAGAAAACAGAGAAGAAAGAAAAGAAGGAGCGACTTTGTCATCGTTCGGTTCTCTTTAGCAAGCGATCTGGTGGTTCTTTCAGGCCAAGAGTCTCTGAAGGTAGCGGATCTTGTTTTCTTTCGGAAATACGAAACAAGGAAATTTCAGGACTGCACCGATGGCTTGGGCGTTTCATTGGTCCATCTAAGATTTCTTTGAGTCTGCCGCCAGCCAAAGCAACATGTGTCACATGGCTGCCAAGCAGGGACGTTTTTGCCATGGGATGGCCCTTTCGATCGGGTGTACGATTCGGTGGTTCTCACGCGAAGACGCCAGACCGCGAAGAAAGAAAAAGGCAGATCGCGCGTCAGCACACGACGACCGAAAGGGAATTGCGAGCTGTCGCAAGAAGTCATGAAGCGGAAAATCTTCGTCTCTCTGGGTTTTTTCCGCGTGGCATGGGAATCAATGCATCCCTATCGAGTTGATCTTTGCTGGTCACCGGATGGGATTTTTTTGAGACGCTGGAAATAGGCTGCGCATGTCTCGTTGCAACCTTCGATCGAAGGGGTGATTTGCAGACCAAGGGACCCACAGAATTCTCCGATGGGTCTTTTCATTCTTTGTTGCGGCATCGTGTAAGGGAGAGAAGTGT